>Ga0182011_10003687_pt1 | contig 12496 bp, 9 predicted proteins | sample 711E1DmetaG_FD_120481 | JGI IMG/M metagenome (GOLD analysis project Ga0182011, IMG submission 120481) | Permafrost microbial communities from Stordalen Mire, Sweden - 711E1D metaG | ecosystem: Environmental > Terrestrial > Soil > Wetlands > Permafrost | place: Sweden: Stordalen | collected... | reverse complement strand
CTCAGCCGTCCGGACCGTCGATTCGAGTACGTGAAGAAGTGTGTGCAGGACGACATCATCCAGCAGATCCGGCGCATGCAGTTGAACGGCGTTTTCTTTGAGGACGTGTCGGCGCGGTACTATCCGAAGGGCACGATGTTCTCGCACGTGGTCGGGTTCTCGAACACGGAGGGGATCGGCAGCGCCGGCGTCGAACTGCGCATGAACTCCTATCTGCGCGGCCGCCCGGGGCTGCGCATCAGCGAGAAGGACGGCAAGAAACAGGAAATGTACACGCGTCGCAGCCTGGACATCGAGCCCCAGGCCGGTGCGGACATCTGCCTGACGGTCGACCAGAACGTCCAATACATCGTTGAAAAGGCGCTCGATACCGCCGTCCAGCAACACCAGGCCAAGGGCGCGTGGGCGATTGTCGAGCGCGTGCGCACCGGCGAGATCATCGCCATGGCCTGCCGGCCGAACTACGACCCGAACACCTACCGGTCCACCCCCGCCGACTCCATGCTGAACCGCACGATCGGTTATGTCTATGAACCCGGTTCGACGTTCAAGGTCGGTGTGATCGCCGCGGCGCTCAACGAAAAAACCGTCACGCCGGACGACGTCTTCGACTGTGAAAACGGCGCGTGGCTTTACCAGGGCAAGGTGCTGAAGGATTATCACCCGTACGGCCGGCTCTCCGTCGCCGACATCATCAAGAAGTCGAGCAACATCGGGGCGGCCAAGGTGGCGCTGACGCTGGGCGAGCAGAGGCTGGAGAAGTACCTGCGCGCCTTCGGCATCGGCAAGCAGACCGGCATTGAGCTGCCCGGCGAAGAGGCCGGTATTCTGCACGACCGCACGAAATGGTCCTCGCTCAGCATCTCGCGCATCCCGATGGGACACGAAGTCGGCGTGACCTCGCTGCAGATGTTGAACCTCCTTTGCTGCATCGGCAACAACGGCTTCCTGATGAAACCGTCCATCGTCCAGCGGGTGGTCGACGCGCAGGGGCGGACGATCTCGGAGTTCACGCCGGAAGTGGTCGGCCGGCCGATCCGCGAGGACACCGCCAAGCTGATGCAGCAGCTGCTGACCCGGGTGACCGAAGAAGGGGGCACCGGCACACGAGCTCACGTGGACGGCTACACGGTGGCCGGCAAGACGGGGACGGCGCAGAAGCCGGTTGCAGGCGGTTACTCGGATACCGCGAACATCGCCTCCTTCATGGGCCTGATCCCGGCCGAGAATCCGGAGATCGGGATCATCGTGGTGGTCGACGAGCCGCAGCCGCTGCATACCGGCGGCGTGGTGGCGGCTCCCGTTTTTCAGGAAATTGCCGCGCAGGCCGTCCGGTACCTGGATGTTCCGCCCACGGGCACTCAAAGCGCGATGAAGCTTGAACAGGAAGGGCTGGTTAACCGTCTGTAAGGAGAGCTGTCGTGATCCTCGGTCAACTGTGCTTCGAGACCATGCAACTTGAATACATATCGAAAGTGATTCAGCCGCTGACCGTCAAGGGACCCCAGACCTGCGAGATCGAGGGCATTGCCTACGACTCGCGGCAGGTCCGGCCGGGCTTCCTGTTCGTGGCGCTTCACGGCCAGAACCGCGAAGGCACGGATTTCATCGGCGACGCCATCCAGCGCGGGGCCATTGCGATCGTCTCGGAACACAATGAAGCGCCGCGGCGCGATATCACGTTCATCCGCGTCGAGGATGCCCGGCGCGCGCTGGCCGAGATTGCGTGTGCGTTCTACGGCGAGCCGTCGCGGAATCTCCAGATGATCGGCGTCACCGGCACGAACGGCAAATCCACGATCACGTTCATGGCCCGGGATATCCTGCAGAACGCCGGGCTCAAGCCCGGGTTGATCGGGACCATCCGGTACGAAATCGGCGAGCGCTCCATTCCCGCCTCGCGCACGACGCCGGAAGCGCCAGACATCCAGTTCATGCTGGACCAAATGCTGAAAGCCGGCTGCAAGAGTGCCGTGATGGAAGTCTCGTCGCACGGTCTCGACCAGAAGCGGGCCTGGGGGATCGATTTTGACGTCGGCGTGTTCACCAATCTCACCCAGGACCACCTCGATTACCACAAGACGATGGAGCAGTACTTCGCTGCCAAGACGCTCCTGTTCCGCGGCCTCGGCCAGATGGAGAAAGATGCCTTCGCGGTGATCAACATTGACGATCCGTGGGGACTCGAGCTCGCGAACACCAATGGATTCCGCGCCGAGATCGTCACCTTCGGTCTTCATCCGAACGCGATGGTGCGGGCGGAGGATATCGAGCTGACGCCGTCCGGCTCGCAGTTCACGGTGCAGACGCCCTGGGGTTCGGCGAACGTGGTCTTGAAGCTTCTCGGCCGGTTCAACGTGAGTAATGCCCTCGCGGCCATGGCCGCGTGCGGAACACTTGGCGTCGAACCGCAAGCGATGGCCGAGGTCCTGTCCCGGATCATCTCGGTCCCGGGGCGGCTGGAGAGAATCCCGAACAACCGGGGCCTCTCTATCTTCGTCGATTACGCGCACACCCCCGATGCGCTTTCCAACGTGCTGAGGACGCTCCGCGAGGTCACCCGCGGGCGGTTGATCGTCGCTTTCGGGTGCGGCGGGAACCGCGACCGGGCCAAGCGGCCGATGATGGGCGCGGCGGCAGCGGCCATGGCGGATTACTCCATCGTCACCAGCGATAACCCGCGGAACGAAGAGCCTGCCGCGATCATCCGCGAAATCCTGCCGGGCTTCGGTGGGTCAACCGGCTTTGAGATAGAAGTGGATCGCACGAGAGCCATTGCCAAGGCGCTCGCGTTCGCCCGGGAGGGCGACACGGTGTTGATCGCGGGAAAGGGGCACGAGAATCATCAGGAACTCGCGAACACCGTGGTGCCCTTCGACGACCGTGAAGTGGTTCGCAAGGTGTTGAAGGGCGGCTGAGCGCCGCGTTAATGGCTTTCGGCGGCATCGACGGGGGTATTCATATGAAACAGAGCGACATCGTTGTGAAATGTTGCAGGTGCCATCGCGTACGCCTCGAAGGACAGTGGCAACACGAGGATCATGAGGAACCGGACTCCCGGAGATATTCGCACAGCTACTGTCCCGCGTGCCTGACTCAGGTGCACGCGGACCTGGAGACGTGCGAGGCGTTGGCGGGTTAATCGTCAGCCGGCGCCGCAGCCGATGCTTGCCGGGCGGCTCCGGCGGGCTGTGGAGTAGTGCGAGATGCCGGCTTTTTCAGCAAAGGATTTGTCGAAGTGGTGCGGCGGAACGTGGCGGCCATCGGAGCCGTCAGCGATCAACGGCGTTTGCACCGACACCCGTTCTTTGAAACCGGCGAGTCTCTACGTCGCCCTGCGCGGGCCTCGCCATGATGGTCATGATTTCGTACCGCAGGCCCTGACCCTCGGAGCCGCGGCAGCCGTCGTAACGGACGCGTATGCCGCGGCTCACCCCCCTTCCGCTCCGCTGCTCTGCGTCCGCGATACGCTCAAGGCCTTGGGCGACATCGCGCGGGGATATCGAGACGCGCTGAAGGCGAAGATCGTCGCCGTGACCGGTAGCGTCGGCAAGACGACCGTCAAGGAGATGATCGCCGACGTGCTCGCCCGGAAAGGCGCCACCACGCGGTCGCGCGGAAACTGGAACAACGATATCGGGTTGCCGTTGAGCATGCTGGCGATGGAGCCCGGGGAGGAGTTCGGCGTTTTTGAACTGGGCATGAACCATCCCGGCGAGTTGGCGCCGCTGTGCGACATGCTTCGGCCGGACTGGGGAGTCGTCACGAATGTCGGTCCGGTGCATCTGGAGTTCTTTGATTCGGTGGAGGCAATCGGGAAAGAGAAGGCGACTGTTCTTCAGCGGCTGCCGGCGGATGGCACCGCCGTGGTGAGCCGCGACGAGCCGCTGTTCGAGCTTCTTCGCGCCAGCGCCCGATGCAGAGTCCTCACGACCTCGTTGGGCGGTGCCCGGGCGGACTACGAAGCGCGCCTCGGCAATCATCCGGGCGTTTTCACCGTTTTCGAGCGCGCCGGCGGCGAGACGGCGGAGTTTGAAGTGCCGTTGCCGGGCGAGCACGTCGTACGAGACGCCCTTTTTGCCGTGGCGGTCGGCCGCGGACACGGTGTCGCCTGGGGCGAGATCGCGGAAGCCCTTCGGAATTACAGGCCGCCGCCGATGCGGTGGACCGAGACGCTGATCGGCGGTGTGGCTGTGATCAACGACGCGTACAATGCCAACCCGATGAGCATGCGCGCGGCCTTGAAGGCTTTCGAGGAGACGCCGGTCGAAGGGGGGCGTTGGCTGGTCTTCGGTGGGATGCGGGAACTGGGCGCGGCGGAGCGCGACGAACATTTGGCCTTGGGCCGCGACGTGGCCGGTGGTAATTGGGCGGGGCTGGTTACCGTGGGGAAGGTCGGCCGCCTGATCGCGGACGGTGCCGAAGCCGCCGGTTTCGCCGCGGATCGGCTCTTCCGGTGTGAAGACCACGCGAACGCAGTCGAACAGCTCAGCCAGCGAGTCGTGGATGGCGATGCGGTGCTGCTCAAAGCCTCGCGCGGCGAAGAGCTGGAAAAAGTTCTGGAGATTTGGAGACAACAGGCGTAGCGCAATGGTTCACGCGCTGGCGCTGAAGGAATCGAAATGCTTTATTACCTGCACCTTTTGACCCACTTGATCTCGCCATTGCGCGTTTTCCGGTACATCACGTTCCGCGCGTTCGGGGGCGCCGCCACGGCATTCATCATCAGCCTGCTGCTGGGCCCCTGGATGATCCGGAAGCTCCGCGAATTCAAGATCGGCCAGCAGGTTCGCAAGGACGAAGCGCCGCCGCTGTACATTTTCCACGGCAAGAAGGCCGGGACGCCGACGATGGGCGGGCTGCTGATTATCGTCTCGGTCGTGATCTCGACGTTGCTGTGGGCCGTCCCGGTCAACGGCTATGTCTGGCTGACCCTGCTGACGATGTGCGTCATGGGCGCGATCGGGTTTCGCGACGACTACCTGAAGATTACGAAGAAACAATCCAAGGGCCTTGGCGCGCGAAGCAAGCTTCTTTACCAGTCCGCGTGGACCGTGATCGTGGTGATCATTCTTCTTCTCTGGCCCGCCACCCGCCAGCTCACGAAAGAGCTCATGGTTCCTTTCCTGAAGGATCCCGTCGTTCGCGACATGGGCATCTTCTTCACGTTCGTTTTCATCGCGCTGGTCATGGTCGGTTCGACGAATGCCGTGAACCTCACCGACGGCCTCGACGGCCTGGCCATCGGCTGCAGCAACTCCGTGGCGGTGGCGTACCTGGTCATGGCGTATGTCGCGGGCCATATGAAATTCGCCGAGTACCTCCAGGTCCCGCACGTGCCCGGCAGTGGCGAACTGGCCGTGTTCTGCGGATGCCTGCTCGGCGCCGGCCTCGGCTTTCTCTGGTTCAACTGCCACCCGGCACGTGTGTTCATGGGGGATACGGGCAGCCTCGCGCTCGGGGGCGCCATCGCGATGGTCGCGATCCTGATCAAGCAGGAACTCGCGCTGATCATCGTCGGTGGCGTGTTCGTGATGGAGGCGTTGAGCGTTCTGATCCAGGTGACGTATTTCAAACTGACCGGCGGCAAGCGCGTATTCAAGTGCTCGCCGCTGCACCACCACTTCGAGGTCTTGGAGAAGGAGCAGGCCGAGCGCGAAGGCCGCGATGTCGAGGTAGTCGAAACGATGATCACGATACGGTTCTGGATTCTCTCGATCATCTGCGCCCTGATCGGCGTCGCGACCCTGAAGATCCGCTGATGAAGAAGTTCAAACAGGCGCTTGTCTGCGGTCTGGGCGGCAGCGGAAGTGCAGCGGTTTCCCTGTTGCGGGCGGAAGGCTGCGCCGTCACCGCCATCGACCGCGCCGATACGCCTGACCTCCGCCGGCAGTCCGACGAACTCCGTCAACAAGGAGCAACGGTCCTGCTCGGCGCGGTGGCCGTGCCGGAAAGTCCGTTCGACATCTGTGTGGTGAGTCCCGGCGTTCCGGATTCCTCGCCGTGGATTGTGAGTATGCGGAGCAGGGGCAGGGGAGTGCCCGTGATGTCGGAGCTGGAGCTGGGCTGGTCGCGCCGCGGGCGCAGCCGCGTTGTGGCCATCACCGGTTCCAACGGCAAGAGCACGGCCGTGAAGTGGTTTGCGGAATCGCTCCAGGCGGCGGGACTGAAGGCGCTCCCGTGCGGCAACTACGGCCCGGCGATCTCGAAAGTCGTGATGGAGTCGCCCGGTGCGGACTGGCTTGTGGTTGAAGCGAGCACATTCCAGATGGAAACGATCATCGGCTTTCGACCCGATGTTGGCATTCTGCTGAACATTTTTCCCAACCACCTCGACCGTCACGCAACGCTGAAACGGTACACGGAACTGAAGGCCAGGTTGTTCTCCAACACCTTGGAGGACGATACCTGCGTGGTCCTTGAACCGCTTTTGGCGGAGATTCGCGCTCTCTCCGGCGGGCGCGGGCGCTGGATTTCATTTGGTTCCTCCGTGACCTCGGAGTACCGGTATGAAGCCGGCCACGTTCTCCACGACCACAGGATGGTTGCAGATCTCGCGGGGACGCGATTTGCGAACGAGGTCCTCGGGCTCGCCGGAGCGGCGGTCGTGGCGGGGATTGAAGCCTGCGGCGTGGCGGCCGACTGTGCAGTCCGGTCGGCCCGGGCGTTCATACCGCTTCCTCACCGCATGGAACTCATCCGCGAAATTGGGAGCGTGAAATACGTCAACGACTCGAAGGCGACGAATCTCACCGCGATGGCGGCAGCGCTGCGAATGACCCCCGGGAAAACGCGTCTAATCGCAGGCGGGCTCGTCAAGGAAAAAGATTTCAATTTTATGAAAGAATTACTGGCGCAAAGGGTGCTCGGTGTTTACCTTATCGGGAAAGCGACTGAGGAGATGGCCTTGGCCTGGTCCGATGTCGTGAGTTGTTTTCCTTGCGGCGACCTCGAAACCGCAGTGCGAAAAGCAGGTCACGATGCGCGCGCCGGTGAAACGGTATTGCTTTCCCCCGCCTGCGCGAGTTTCGATCAATATCGGAACTTTGAGGAACGCGGACAGCACTTTGTCAGAGTCGTTCAAAATCTGGCCGAGGAGGCATCTCAGTGGAAACGAAAAACAATATAACTTGGAGCACCATGTTGAATACGTCTTCAGAAAGGAGACATGAAGGAATGAGGGCCCCTGCGTTGGTTGCGGTTGTAGTAACTGTTCATGTGTTAGCCATCAGTGCCGTGATGTTCATTCAAGGTTGCGGTACGAAGCGTCCTGCACAAATCGAGCCGCCGCCGGCTCCGGTCATGCCGCCAAAGGCCGAGGCGGCCCAGCCCTCAACTCTGATGACGCCTCCGAAGCCCGTTTTCCAGCCGCCGGTCCCGATTGAGGCGGCTTCTTCGATGGCCGTGCCGGGCGAGGGCAAGACGTACGTCGTCCAGAAGGGCGACTCTCTCGGGAAGATCGCCAAGAAGGTGGGCGTGAGTTCCCGCGAGTTGGCTGAACTGAACAACATCAAGGATCCGAACCATGTTCGCGTGGGCCAGAAGATCGTTCTGCCCGATTATGCCAAGGGCGAGGGCGCTGCGGCGTCGGCGACGTCGGAAGCCACGCCTCACAAGGGTAAGGGCAAAGGCAAGGGCAAGGAAGCCAAGGGCGCTGTTGAAGCTCCGGCCGCGTCGACCGAAGGCGGGCAGACGTACGTCGTTCAGGCGGGCGACAGCCTTGGAAAGATTGCCAAGAAAACGGGTGTGAAACTGGCTGCTCTGCGCGCGGCCAATCCGAAGCTTAAGGGCGACAAAGTGCTCGTCGGGGAGAAACTGGTAATTCCGTCCGGCAAGGCTGCGCCGGCCGCTGCTGCTCCGGTGACTTCTGCTCAACCTGCGGGCGCTCCGGTTCCGCCGCCTCCGCCGTCGGCAAACATCAGGTCGGCTTCACCCGCGACAGCTGAGCCGAAGATGGCTTCGCAGGACCAGCCGCTGGACTACACGGTTCAGCCCGGCGACACGCTGGACTCGATCGCCAAGCTCTTTATTGTGAGCAAGGACGAGATCATGAAGCTGAACGGCCTGTCTTCGACGGACAGCGTCAAGCCGGGGCAGAAGCTGAAGATCCCGCCGACCTCGCTGTAATTGGTGCGCGTTTTCGAAATGCTTTGGCCCCGCTCCGGCGGGGCCAAAGTCGTTTAGGCCCCCGAAAGGGCTGCGGTAAGAAGCACGGTGCGGCGTGGGTCTGATGGTCGCACCCCGGATCATCGATGTGGAAGACAACCAGCATACTCATCGGCATCGTGCTCATCCTTACGACCCTGGGCATTATCATGCTGGCCAGCACCAGCGGCATCCTGGGCGAGACGCAATTTCATGATTCGAATTACTTCCTGAAGCGGCAACTCGTCTGGCTCGCGATCGCCTTCGTCGGCGCCCTCATCACCGCGAATGTCGATTACCACTACTGGAAATCCCTGACGATACCGCTCGCGCTGTTCGCCGCTGCGCTCCTGGTCATGGTGCTCATTCCCCACGTGGGCCTCGCCATCAAGGGCAGCCGGCGGTGGCTGCGGGTCGGGTCGATGATGAACTTCCAGCCTTCCGAGCTGGCAAAGTTCGCTTCCATCGCCCTGATGGCGTGGTGGATGTCCCATGTCCAGCGGCATGCGGGTGAACTAAGGCGAGGTCTGGTCATTCCTATGATGTTCCTCGGAGTGTTCCTGGGGCTGATCTTCATCGAACCCGATTTTGGGGCCACGATGATGGTGGCCGTGGTGGGCATGACGGTGATGTTTCTCGGCGGCACCCTTCTTCGCTATCTGATCGTTACCGGTGCGATCGGGCTCTCCGGGTTCTGCCTGGCCATCATGGAGAACGCCAACCGCATGCGGCGCATCATTGCCTTCCTGAATCCGGAGAAATACGCTACCAACGAGGCGTTTCAGCTGCTCAGTGCAAAGTATGCGTTTGTGGTGGGTGGTGGTTACGGCGTGGGGCTGGGCCAGAGCCTGCAGAAGCATTTCTACCTGCCCGAGGCGCACACCGACTTCATCTTTGCCATCATCGGCGAGGAGCTTGGCCTGGCGGCGTCGCTGCTCGTCGTCGTGCTCTTCGTAGCGCTGTTCCTGTGCGGCATGCGGATCAGCTTCCGGGCACCCGAGCAGTTCGGGAAATTGCTGGGCTTCGGCATCACGCTGATGATCACCATGCAGGCGGCGATCAACATCGGCGTGGTCACGGGCAGTCTTCCGACGAAGGGATTGGCGTTGCCGTTCATCAGTTTCGGCGGCTCCAGCCTCGTCATTTCTCTCGGCATGATCGGCGTCTTGATCAACATCGCCCGCCAGATCGGTGACGACACGGAAGGCGACGAGCGGCGTTTCATCAAAGACTCCGCCCACCGGCTATAAACGTTTTCAAAACGGGGTATGTTTACTCGAGGCAGCCGCGCCGAAAGCGGGACCACCTTATGAAACGAGACGTTCTGACCGACGTTGCAAGAATGTGTCTTGGCCTCGAGGCCAAAGCGAATCGGGTCTACGAGACGTTTTCGCGGAATACGGATTCCGAGGATCTGTCCATCTTCTGGAAACAGATGGCGGAGGAAGAACACGAACACGTCGCCTACTGGCAGGACGTGCTCGACATGGTTCGCGCGAATCCGCTCGATGACTTCGTCGATCAGCCCGAGGCGATGCGCGACGACCTGCGGCGGGTCACGGAGACGATGGACGCCATCCTTCGCGGAGACGGTGGGCGCGACGGCGTCCAGGCGATGTTTCTCACGGCGTACCGGATGGAATTCGCCATGCTGCATCCCGCCTTCGGAATTCTCTTCCGCCTGATTCCCTGCACGCCGGAGAAATGTCCGGAACGCGGCTACGCCGCGCATCTGAAGATGTTCACGGCCGGTTTGAAGAAGTACGGCCGGCCGACGCCCGAGATGGAGCTGATCGGCGACCTGATCCAGCGCCTCTGGCACGAGAACCGCGAACTGGCTTCGCAGGCGGAGCAGATCCGCAAGCTGCGGAAACTCCTGCCGATCTGCGCGTCGTGCAAGAAGATCCGGGACGACCGCGGGTACTGGCAGGAGGTCGAAGTCTATTTCCGCGATCATGCCGACTTGGAATTCACGCATGGCTTTTGCGCCGACTGCATCGCGAAGCTCTATCCGCAAGCGGCCCCAAAGCCGAAGGTGGACAAAGCGGCTGGGAAACGCTAATTGAATCCACCTTGTACGTTACAGGAGACCCCGCATGGTTAAGAGCAGAGACTTTGTTGTCAAAGATATGAAATTGGCCGGCTTCGGCCGCAAGGAAATCGAGCTGGCCGAGCATGAGATGCCGGGTCTGATGGCGACCCGCGAGGAATACCGCCGCTCGCAGCCGCTCAAGGGAGCCCGGATCACCGGCTCGTTGCACATGACGATCCAGACGGCGGTCCTGATCGAGACGCTGCAGGCGCTCGGCGCCCGCGTCCGATGGGCGAGCTGCAACATCTTCTCCACGCAGGACCATGCCGCCGCCGCCATCGCGGCCACCGGCACGCCGGTTTTCGCGTACAAGGGCGAGACGCTCGAGGAGTACTGGCAGTACACCGACCGCATCCTCGACTGGGGCCACGGCCAGGGGCCGAACATGATCCTCGACGACGGCGGCGATGCGACGCTCTTCGTCCACCTCGGCTACGCGGCCGAGAAGAATCCGAAGATCCTCGACCGCAAGCCCGGCAGTCACGAGGAAAAGATCCTGCTGGCCCAACTGAAGAAATCGCTCAAGCGCGACCCGAAACGCTTCCACCGGATCATGAAACAAATCCGCGGCGTGAGCGAAGAGACCACCACCGGCGTCCACCGGCTGTACAAGATGAAGGAAAAAGGGGAACTCCTTTTCCCGGCGTTCAATGTCAACGACTCCGTCACGAAATCCAAGTTCGACAACATCTACGGCTGCCGCCATTCGCTCGTGGACGGCATCATGCGCGCGACGGATGTCCTGATCTCCGGCAAGGTCGCTGTCGTCGCGGGCTACGGCGACGTGGGCAAGGGCAGCGCGCAGTCGCTCAAGGGCCAATGCGCCCGCGTCATCATCACCGAGATCGACCCCATCTGCGCGTTGCAGGCCGCGATGGAAGGCTACGAAGTGATGCCAATGGATGAGGCGTGCAAGATCGGCGATATTTTCGTCACGGCGACGGGTTGCTGTGACGTGATCACCGAGAAACACATGCGGCAGATGAAGGACCTGGCGATCGTCTGCAACATCGGCCATTTCGACAGCGAGATCCAGGTCGAGGCGCTGAAGAAATATAAGTGGACAGAGGTCAAGCCGCAGGTGCACGAGATCCGCTTCCCGAGCGGCCGGCGAATCATTCTCCTGGCAGAAGGCCGGCTGGTGAACCTCGGGTGCGCGACGGGTCATCCGAGCTTCGTCATGTCGAACAGCTTCACGAACCAGACGCTGGCCCAGATCGAGCTGTACGCCAGTGCCGGGAAGTACCCGATCGGCGTGTACACGCTGCCGAAGAAGCTGGACGAAATGGTCGCCCGATTGCACCTCAAGAAACTGGGCGCGAGGCTGGAGAAGCTGTCGAAGCAGCAGGCGGACTATCTCGGCATCCCCGTGGCAGGCCCTTACAAGCCGGAACACTACCGCTACTAATACAAATGGAATGACTCAGTTGTTGTAGGCCGACTCTCCGAGTCGGCGCGCCGGGTCAGAGCCCCGTCCTACAGATCAAACGACCTATCTACGTTGCCCGCGGCACCGCGCAGGACTTGCGGATGACCACTTCGGTGGGCAGGACCGTACTCGCCGGAATCGCGCTCCGCGACTCGATTTGAGCGATCAGGTTTCTTGCGCCCGTGCGGCCCATTTCGAGCCGCGGGATACGGACCGTCGTCAGCGGCGGCTGGCTGTGCGACGCCAGTTCCACGTCATCGAAGCCGGTCAGCGACACATCCTCGGGAACACGCAGGCCATGTTCGTTCAGCGCCTTCAGCACGCCGACGGCCGATTCGTCGTTGATGGCGAAGATCGCGGTCGGCAGGTTCTTCCGGGAAGTTGCGAGGTAGTTCTTCATCGCATCGTGGGCCGGTTTGACCTCGTACCCGCCGTTGATGAAATCGCGCGTGTTGAACGACAATCCCCCTTCCCGCAAGGCGCGCTCCAGTCCGGCGAGGCGCGCCTCCGCCACGGGATCGGAATCCACGCCGAAGAACGAGATCCGCCGGTGGCCCAGCTTGACGAGATACTGAGCCACCTCGTACGCGCCGGTCAGGTTATCCGGCATCACCGAACCGATACTGCGGTTCAAGCTGGGCCGATCGATGTGGATGACGGGAATCCCCCCGGCGTGATAGGCGAGGGGCAGTTCTTCCGGCAGACCGCCGACAAAAATGGCGCCCGCAAAACCCTTTTGAACCAGCCCGGAAACGTTCCGGACATGGCCGTCCTCGCCCCAAAGATCGAGTTCCTTTGCCGTTGAAAGCACGAGTTGATAGCCGCGATCG
>Ga0182011_10003686_pt1 | contig 12501 bp, 13 predicted proteins | sample 711E1DmetaG_FD_120481 | JGI IMG/M metagenome (GOLD analysis project Ga0182011, IMG submission 120481) | Permafrost microbial communities from Stordalen Mire, Sweden - 711E1D metaG | ecosystem: Environmental > Terrestrial > Soil > Wetlands > Permafrost | place: Sweden: Stordalen | collected... | reverse complement strand
CGACTGTAAGAGGTAACTTTTTAACATCCGGTTTCAGGCAGTTTGCACTTTCAGCAATGGACGAAAGCAGGCCGGCGCCGTAAATCTTCGGATTGTCAAGGCTTCCGATAAGGCCGTATTCGACGGTCCACCAATGGAGGCTCCGGATCTTCGCGAGCTCTGATGGTTCCCCCATGTTTTTTGAACAGTCGGTAAGATGCTGTTCAGCCTGACTGATTGCATCCTTCGTTGAATACGGGTCTGCTTTTATTATCGATAAATGGCGGATGGCCTCGTACAGTTTATAATCCTGGGGAGATAAAAATGCTTTTGAACCGATTTCACCGAAAAGCCTTAAAAAATCTGCATACTCCGGATCTGCGATAATGGGTGCATGCCCTGCGGCCTCATGAATGATATCAGGGGCCGGTGTATAGCCTATCTGGTCCAGGGGCCTGATATCCGCAGCGATCACCAGGATGTTGTATGCCTGGAATGCCATGAATGCGGAAGGGGGGATAAAACCGTCGACCGATACAGCAGCCCAGCCTATATCTTTCAATATCCGGTTCATCCCATACATGTTCGGGATCTCTTCAAGGCTGATGCCTGTTTTCTTCAGGCCTTCAAGGTAAGTTTCATGGGCTACCTTACTAAGGTATCTGACGTTCTGGCGCATCACATACCTCCATACGGCATGGTCCTGCGCACTGTATTCATCGTAAGGCTGGTCGATGACCAGGCTCATCAGATGTTCAGGTAATTTTTCCAGTATCTCGTTCATTTCCATGAGTTCCAGGATTTAACCGCCCTTTAGTCTTCCGGTTTCGGAACTTCGAAGAGGGCAGGCCCCGAAGCCCTTACATAATAATCCCTTCCCAAACGCCCCACCAGGTCTATCTTATGGGGATCTATGCGTCCTTTTTCATCCAGGATGCCCGGGTCAACATGCAACCTGAGGATCTCACAAATAACAAGATTTCCTGTTTTTTCAGATAGCAGAAAGTATCTTTGTCACTACTTCCCCGAAACCAAGCCTGAATCCTCGCTTTTTGCAATACCCTCTCATAATTACAGTATCATTGTCGTGGATGAAACTACGTTCGCTGCCATCCGGCATTTTAACAGGTTTTGTTCCTTTCCAGGCAATTTCCAGCATGGAGCCGAAGGAATCGGTAGTTGTGCCGCTTACAGTTCCCGAAGCGTAAATATCGCCAACGTTTATGTTACAGCCGTTCACGGTCTGGTGGGCCAGTTGCTGGGCGATGTTCCAGTAAATGAATTTGTAGTTGGAATGGCAAACGCGGTATCCGGCCTGGCTTTCAGGCTGAATCAGCACATCCAGTTGAATATCGAAATTATGATTACCGGTAAACTGCAGATAAGGCAGGACCTCCGGTTCCTGTATAGGCCCGGGAACGCGGAAGGGTTCCAGGGCATCCAGTGTGATCACCCAGGGAGAAACCACGGATCCGAAGTTCTTTGCGAGGAAAGGTCCCAGGGGAACGTACTCCCACCTTTGAATATCCCTTGCCGAGAGGTCGTTGAACAACAGCATGCCGAAAATATGATCTTCTGCATCTGCAGTACTTACCGATGATCCCAATGCAGTCTTCTTCCCCGCAATAAATGCCACTTCCAGTTCAAAATCAAGTTCCTGTGTGGGACCGAAAACCGGCGTTTCCGAGTTTGATGGTTTTATTTGTCCACGGGGGCGATGGATTGCCGTTCCCGAAACCACTATAGAGGAACTGCGGCCGTGATAGCCTACCGGCAGGTGCCTCCAGTTGGGAAGCAGGGCATTGGGCGGGTCGCGGAACATTATTCCAACATTGGTGGCATGTTCCAGGCTGGAATAAAAATCGGTATAATCACCCACTTTTACAGGGAGAAGCATCTGAACCGATGATGAGTTGAAGAGCACGTCGTTCGTGTTTGCAATCCTGTCGCGGACCTCGCTGCTATCTTCGCCGAACAGCATGACAACCTGCTTGCGCAAGGCACGCCAGTATGGTTGTCCGAGTTCAATGAACGGGTTCAGATTAGGAGAGTTGAAAACCCCGGGATTGATACCCAGGCCGTCAAGAAATCCGTGTTCTGCCAGTGTAAACAGGTCAATCACCGTATTCCCAATGCATGTTGCGGCATGAGGCGAGCTCAATCCAATTTTGAAAATCCCGAAAGGAATATTCTGTATGGGGAAATCACTCCCTGGTTCAACGTTCAGCCATGATTTCAGGCCGGGGTCAATCGTTTTATTCATATTTCCTGTTTAAAATAAGCCGGGTGATCAAAGCGTTCCGCGCCGCCCCTGTTCCAGTTCTATTGATTCAAACAGGGCCTTGAAATTGCCTTTGCCGAACGACTTTGCACCCTTGCGCTGGATGATCTCGTAAAACATGGTGGGCCTGTCCTCTATAGGCTTGCTGAAGATCTGCAGCAGGTAGCCCTCGTTATCCCGGTCTACAAGAATTCCGTGTTCCTTTACAGGCGCCAGAGTTTCATCTATTTTCCCAACCCGGTCCAACAGGGTATCATAATAAGCATCGGGAACCCTGAGAAACTCAACGCCTCTGTTTTTCAGCTCATTTACTGTTTCAAGAATATTATCGGTTGCCATGGCAACATGCTGGGCACCCGGCCCATGGTAGAAATCAAGGTATTCCTCGATCTGCGACTTTTTCAGTCCTCTGGCAGGCTCATTGATGGGGAATTTGATATACATGTTACTGCTGGCCATCACCTTGCTCATCAGGGCTGTATATTCTGTCGAAATATCCTTGTCGTCGAAGGAGATCAGCTGGTTAAATCCCATCACATCATGATAAAACTTAACCCAGGTATCCATTTCACCCCATCCGACATTACCCACGATGTGGTCCACATACCTCAAACCAACTGAAGAAGGCCTGTAACCGGGATCCCATTTTATAAAACCGGGAAGGAAAATCCCTTTATAATTTTTCCTCTCAACAAAAACATGCACTGTGTCGCCATATGTATGAATTCCCGACAATACCACCTCCCCGTTCTCATCCTTGTCTGTATGGGGTTCCAGGCAGGGTTTCGCACCACGTTTGACTGTTTTTTCATATGATTTCCGGGCATCATCAACCCATAGGGCAATAACTTTAATTCCGTCCCCATGCAGTTTGCAATGCTCTGCAATACTGGAAACGGGTAAGAGCGAACTGGTGAGCACAAAGGTGATCTTATCCTGCCTCAGCACATAGGAGGTTCGGTCCTTAAGCCCTGTTTCAAGCCCGGCGTAGGCCAGGGGCTGAAAACCAAATGCGGCCTGGTAATAATGGGCTGCCTGTTTGGCATTTCCTACATAAAATTCAATATAATCGGTTCCGTTAATTGGAAGAAAATCGGTGGTGTTATGTGTTGTCATGTTTTTATGGTTAATCGGTTAATACAATAAGCAGAGAGATGAATGTCGAATATTGATCAACGAATTTTGAATTTTGAAGTAATTCATGGTTCAGACTTCAATGTTCAATATCCGATATTCATTTACCTTCCAGCCATGACCGCCAGTAGTCCGGGTCTTCTATCGCGAACGCCTGTTCCGTGATCATCAGTGGCCTGAAGGTATCAATCATCACGGCCAGTTCCTTAGTTTCTTTTGCACCAATGCTGCGCTCCACCGTACCTGGATGAGGGCCATGAACAATTCCTTTGGGATGCAGGGTGATATATCCCTGTTTGATGTCGTTGCGGCTCATGAAATCCCCGTCCACGTAATAAAGCACCTCATCCGAATCGACATTGCTGTGGTTGTAAGGGGCAGGGATGGCCTGGGGGTGATAATCATACAGCCTGGGCACGAAAGCACAAACCACGAATGAGGGTGTTTCAAAGGTCTGGTGCATGGGCGGGGGCTGATGGATCCGGCCGGTGATGGGTTCGAAATCATGGATCGACAGGGCAAAGGGATAATGAAATCCGTCCCATCCGATAAGGTCAAAAGGATGGGCGGCGTAATGATAAGGCCAGATCTTACCGTCGCGTTTGATCTTTACCAGGAAATCTCCTTTATCCTCATGCGTTTCAAGAACCTGCGGCTTGCGGATGTCACGCTCGCAATACGGCGCATTCTCCAGCAGCTGGCCGGCCTTGTTCACATATCGTTTAGGAAATCTCAGCGGTTGAGGTGATTCGACAATGAATAACCTATTGTCTGTGGATGAGAACCTGAACTGATAAACTACTCCCCGCGGAATGACAAGGTGGTCGCCGGGTGTAAAGGGAATATTCCCATACATGGTTTTCAGGATGCCTTCCCCCCTGTGAATAAATATCATCTCGTCCGCCCCTGAATTTTTGAAGAAGTAATCTTTCATTGATTGCCGGGGCGCTGCGAGGCTGATATGGCAATCGGTGTTGACCAGAACCGGTACCCTGCTATCCAGGTAATCGTCGTCAGGGGCTACATCGAAGCCTTTAAAGAGCCTGTGCTGCATATTGTCGGGATCGGCAACCTTTGGAGCAACTGAATATGCCGGATCGATTTTAAGGACCTGTGTTGGCGGATGGCAGTGGTAAACCAGGGAATACAGGTCGGAAAAGCCTTCGGTGGATACCAGCTGTTCTGCATACAGACCTCCATCTGGCCGTCGGAAGGTGATGTGGCGTTTGGGGGGTATATGGCCTAATCTATGATAATGAGGCATAATTTATTTGTTGAAATAGCGAAATATTTTTAAATATTCATTTCGGGGATGTCTCCCTCAACAATAAGTTTACCTTCGGTGGCCTTTACGATGTCTTCAACGCTCACGCCGGGGGCGCGTTCAAGGAGTTTGAAACCATCCGGTGTGACATCCAGTACCGCGAGGTCTGAAACTATCCTTTTTACTACGCCCACACCAGTGAGTGGCAGGGTGCATTTTTTCAGTAGCTTCGACTCTCCCTGGGGATTGGTGTGCATCATAGCCACGATGATGTTACGGGCCGAAGCCACGAGGTCCATGGCTCCTCCCATTCCCTTGACCAGTTTGCCGGGGATCTTCCAGCTGGCAATGTCGCCGGTTTCTGAAACTTCGAACGCCCCCAGAACGGTCAGGTCGATATGCCCTCCGCGTATCATTGCAAAGCTCATGGATGAGTCAAAAAATGCCGCACCAGGCAAAGCGGTGATGGTCTGTTTCCCGGCATTGATCAGGTCGGGATCGATCTCGTCTTTTGCAGGGAAAGGGCCTATCCCCAGCAGTCCGTTCTCGGACTGCAGTATGATCTGCATTCCCCTTGGAACATAATTCGCCACAAGGGTAGGTATACCTATGCCCAGATTGACGTAATACCCGTCGTGGAGCTCCTGTGCTATGCGTTTTGCTATACTGTTCTTATCAAGTGCCATAGTGAATTTCTTAATTGTGTTTACTCGCGGGTTGTAGCAAATTCAATCCGCTTTTCATAATTGCTTCCCTGGAATATCCTTTGAACAAATATACCCGGGGTATGAATATGGTTGGGATCAAGGTTGCCAATGGGCAGCAGTTCCTCCACTTCGGCAATGGTGATCTTTCCTGCCATGGCCATGGCCTGGTTGAAGTTGTTAGCAACATTCCTGTAAACCAGATTACCACTGGCATCACCTTTCCAGGCTTTGACAATGGCGAAATCGGCCTTAAGCCACTGTTCTTCCAGGTACATTTTATCGCCAAACTGTCGTACGGGTTTGCCTTCAGCCACTTCCGTTCCATAACCAGCCGGGACATAAAATGCGGGAATTCCCGCTCCCCCGGCACGTATCCGCTCCGCCAGGGTTCCCTGGGGGATGAGTTCGACTTCTAGCTCTCCGCTCAGCAGCTGGCGTTCAAACTCCTTGTTCTCTCCTACGTACGAAGAAATCATCATTTTTATCTGGTGTTTCCGCAAAAGCATGCCAAGACCGAAGCCATCAATGCCGGCATTGTTTGAGATACAGATCAGGCCTGTAATGTCAGATGCAGCAATAGCCGCTATACAGTTTTCAGGGATCCCGCAAAGGCCGAAACCGCCCAGCATCAGGGTCATGTTGGATTCGATTCCTGCGATCGCCTCCTGTGCATTTTTAACAACCTTGTTCATTTGTAAAAGAATCTTTTACAAATTTATAATAATTCTAAATAAAAACAAAAACAGGTTGAAAAAATTATTTGAAAAAGACTCACCCGCCGGTAGCGGTGCCGGGTCAAACAACCTTAGCATTGACGAAAAAACCATCATGGTTCCCGGGCATCTCACACGCAGGGAAAAGGATTTTCCCCGGCCGTTTATTCCTTTTTCATCTGACCTGAACCAATGCCTACCAATCGGCCAATGGTGATGGCAATAAACAAAACCCCGGTCACAGCTTCTGTCATTACAACCGCTTTGGCGATCTTATGTACGGGGTGAATATCACCAAATCCGGCAGTTGTAAGGGTAACAATGCTGAAATATATCATATCACCATAGATATCCTTACTCTCCTGGGCCTGGAAAACAAAGGCGCCTGGATGAAGTTTCTCAATAAAACTGTAAAGAAATCCGAAACCTATACCCAAAAGAAGGTAAATGGATATCGCATTACTGATATCTCTTATCGAAAGGGTTCTGGAAGTCATCAATAAATAGAAAAGCAGGAAGGCATAAAGGAATACAACTATGCTTAAGCTCAAGTATTGCAATAATGACAATGTGCAGGATGGATTGAGTAGCAGAATGAAATTAAATCCGACTATAAGGAAGCTAAAAATAATCAGTAAGCGGATTACACTTTTCTCAAATGATAGAACAAGTAAACATAAACCTGCTGTGACACTTAGCAAACACAGGCTTATGAGGCTGCCGAATACCAAATCTTCCAGGAAGGGATCCAGTATAATAACGGCTGCAAGGCTTACCAGAAAAAGATAATTTTTAATAAACTGCATAAACAAACTCTTTTGGACATTAAATGCCTGATTTTATCCCCTGTATACAAATGTACTTTTTCTTTCCTGATTACGGTTAAAGTTGACGAGTGTTAATAATTGTTAAACCACTTGACAAGGAGTTCCAACATAATTATATTTGTGCTGAACTAATCTGATAACAAAGAAAAAGAAACAGATTAAGAAAATTAAATTTTGTACGCATTAAGGGTGACCTTAATACGATTCAGAGAGCCCACGGCTCAATAAAAAGATCCGTTTAACGGATAAAAGCTAGACAGCTTGAACGCCCCCGCGAGGGGCGTTCATTTTTATATACGGTCCTCCATTATCCATCTGTATAAAACATGAAAAATATTTTCAGGAAAAAGCTGTTATGAAGTTGAACACATGATGTTTTTTCGTATCTTACAAGTTCAAATTAACAGTTCATGAATCGCATAATTCTGATTTTGCTGCTTTACTTGCCTATCATTCTGACAGCCCAAAACTGGAGGAACATATGTTCGCCCGGGAAAACATTTTACATTGCCGACAGTGGAAAACTGGCTGCTTTCAGGCTGGACTCAATTGCAGTTAGGGGCTTAGGTGATACCATTTATTACTCTTACCGGACAATGCGCGGACCAGAAGGTGGGGAGTGCCTTGACAGTCTGCACGGTTCACTCCTTGGGAACAAGGTGATCGGTAAGTCTGACGGGAGGTTCTGTTTCTTCAACAGTATGAACGATTCCCTGTGGATAAATACCCAGTCAAAGCTCAATGATTCCTGGATTTTTTATCATCCTACGGGAGGCAGTTTCATTACCGCACAGGTTATCAGTATCATAATTGACACTGTTCTGGGTTTGCCCGATTCCGTAAAACTGATCTCCCTTACCGGTTCAAAGCCGGGTGTCAATACCATTATCCGCCTTTCGAAACATTACGGACTTTCGCAAATGATTGATGTTTATGACATTCCCACAATTTCCTGTTTTTACACCCTGGTGGGCAAATCCTCCCCTGCTCTCGGGTATCAGCAATGTATGCGCGGACAGGACATTTACAACTTTTCAGTTGGAGACGAATTTCATTATTATCACAGGAATGATATTGCCTATCCCCGTCATTTTGACACGACGGAAATAAGAAAAGCGCTTGCTGTGGCCTGGGCTTCGGATTCAGGTAGCGTAACATACACGTTCAGTCGTTGCATGCATATTCAGCATATCTGGGAATACCCGGTTGATACTACCTATACCGATACGGTTAACTGGCAATATTCCTTTAGCCCAGGGTTGGACAGTACAATGCTGATGAAAATGCCTGAGGAAAAGGATTGGATATGGCTTCATCAGTTCTTCTACAGGAAATATAACGGGCGTACAACATCATACTCACGCTGGGGGGAATATTGGTTTTATCCGGAAAGCGGATGCTGGGAGTCCGGTACAAGCGGTGGACCCCTGGTAAAGGCAAACTATTTTTACACACCAGGGCTTGGCTTGACTGGCTATTCTTCGGAATTACATGGTTTTAATGAATCGCTCTCGCTAAAATATTACCGGAAAGGGGATGAAACATGGGGAACGCCCGTTACTGTGGAATGCAGTAACACAGGTGTGGCAGACAACCTGAAAACACTGCAGGCAATGGTAATTCCAAACCCTGTTATTGACCGCTTTTCCTTGTCACTTGAAGGAACTGGAGGGAACCCACCATATCATTACAATTTGAAGGAACTCCTTGGGGGTTCGGTTTTGACAGGCAGTTTTTACGGCAGATCCTGTAGCATTGACAGGAATGGCCTGCCTGCCGGACTTTATGTACTTTTAGTTCGGGACAGTAAAGAAAGATCATTCCCGTCAATAAAGGTTTTATTTAAATAATTCATGGTTATGAGTCAACTGTTTAACATTATAAAAATCAGGGGCGTTGAACTGAGAAACCGCCTGGTTGTTTCCCCAATGTGCCAATATTCAGGTAAAGACGGTTTTGCAAACGAATGGCATCTGGTTCATCTTGGCAGTCGTGCCCTCGGAGGCGCTGCAGCGGTTATTTCAGAGGCTACTGCAGTCTCTCCCGAAGGCAGGATATCAATTGATGATATTGGTATCTGGAAGGACGAACATATCCCATATCTTCAAACGATCACCCGGTTTATCAGTGAACATGGCTCGGTACCAGGGATCCAGCTTGCCCATGCAGGCCGCAAGGCAAGCCATGCGGCCCCATGGAGCGGGGAAAGGATGCTGCAGCTTGCCGAAGGAGGTTGGGTTCCGGTTGCACCCAGTGCTATCCCGTTTTCCGCCGATAATGCAATGCCTTCCGCCTTAAGCATAGAAGGAATTAAAAAGGTAAAGCTGGATTTTATTTCAGCTGCAAACGGGCGGTTGAGGCAGGTTTCCTCGTCCTTGAGATCCATGCAGCCCACGGTTACCTGCTGCACCAGTTCCTTTCACCCCTGAGCAACAAAAGAACCGATGAATACGGGGGATCATTTGAGAACCGCATTCGTTTATTAACCGAGATTGTCGAAGGGATAAGAAAATCAATCCCTGATGATATTCCTTTATTCATAAGGATATCTTCTACGGATTGGGTTGATGGCGGATGGACAATCGATGATTCCGTGGCCCTGGTCCGTATTCTTAAAGGAATTGGCGTAGACCTTATGGATTGCTCTTCTGGTGGTATCATTCCCGGTGTGAGCATCCCTCTCGAGCCGGGTTATCAGGTAAGGTTGTCTGACACAATCCGGAAGGAGACCGGTATTCTCACCGGAGCGGTGGGGCTTATCACTACCGCAGTCCAGGCTGAAAGCATACTTGAAAAAGGACAGGCCGACCTTATCCTGATGGCACGTGAATTTCTCCGCGATCCTTATTTCCCTTTGCATGCGTCATTTGAGCTGGGCGATGATGTTGCATGGCCAAAGCAGTACATCAGGGCGAAGAAAAAATAGTGAAACGCCAAAGTCGTTCGCATCTTTGCAAAATGCCGGCTAATTACAGAATAGTCTCCCATAAAGATTTTTATTAAATTGCATTAAATTTTTAAGCTCTGAAAAAGTTTAACCGTTTTTCAGCCGTCCTGTTCATTTCCATCCTCCTGGTTTCAGCTTGCACAAAGACTGAGTATACTCCTTACACTCCGGTCGGTCCCGATATGACGGCCCTTAAGCACCAATACAACCTGGCAGTTCTGGATGCGAAGGTTGCTGAACCATGGGAAATATACAGGAGCCTGATCGCAATAATTTATTATGCTGACAGCAGTGCGGGGCAGGGAAACCTGGTCTGGTCGAAGGATTCTGTTGGCAGGCCCCGGGTGCTTGTGGTCTCCTGGATGAAGCAGTCCTCGACCCAATACTGGCCTGTAGGGAAAACTATCAAAACGAGCAATAACCAGGATTACATGTCATGGATCACCAGCTGCCCCGAAATGCTTGACTTTTTGAAAAAGAACACGTTCACCGACAGTTCAGCCCTTCATCTCAGGATAGCCCAGGAACTTGGGATGCCTCCCGACACCAAGAACAACTTCTTTGTCGAATTCTGGGTTTACCCCGAAAACCTGTTCCGCCCTACCCCGGATCCTGAAATTACCGATCATGAAGCGGATCTTTATTTTCCATCCTGGGTAAACCAGGATTACAGGGACTGGTTCATGAACCAGATGAAAAACAAGTATGACACGGGAACACCCACTGCATTTCCCTGGACCAGGCTTGGATATACATACGACTGGGCCAATCTCCAGCATCCTGTTGGGATGAGTGAATTCGTGGTAGACACCTCATCCACAATAACCGTAAAAAGCATATATTCCTCCTGGCAGTATTACAAACTGAGCCTTACAGAGAAATAGTCCGGGATTATCCTCCTGATCGACCCATCAGAGGGTATGCTGAAGCTCGCGAATAAAAATGTCACAAATGCTTTTCCTGAGGTCAAGGTAAGCCTTTCGCAATCGAGAATAGAAAGTTTGTCGGATAATATCACCGGTTCCTGATGTCGGAATCCATCTATTTTTTTATTGAACCAAGGGGTAAGCGCACCGACTATCATATGCTGAGGTCTCAATGGCATCAGGTCTTCAGGGACGGGCTGGGAAAAGAGTTCAATTGTCTTTGCGATTCGACCTGTTACGGGGATGAGAACATGGGGTTGTTTACGATGATCTACGGGAAAGATTAATAGATTATCCTGACCAATTCAGCAGGCAACGGTCACGCATTATGGGCGTAATCCAAAACCACTTCTTCGATCTTCTTTTTTACATCAGCCCATTTTAACTTTGGATTCTTAACTAAAACAGGCCATTCAGCAAGATCTACATCATCGAAATAAATCAGGCTTTTCAGGATGAAAGCTACATTTTGCTGATTGTATTTTAACTGATAAAATTCCAGCATTTTTCCCAGATCATACTTAGTAAGAAGGTAGTAGATATCAATAAAATCTTTCGATCGCTGTCCGCTGGTAGAAATGGCATTCAGTTTCATGGCAATGATATCAGGTATTGATAAAAGCATTATTCCATGAACCCATTCTGGTACAGCGATGAGTTTATAGCGGTGTGCAAGAATATCAACATTAATGTCCCCGATATAACCTTTAAGGGTATTTGAAGCAGTATAAAGCAACTGGAAGGAAAAATCCTGATGAATCTGTTCGAGTAGTTTGGATGTATCAAAATCGAAGTTGGAGAACAGGTCAATATCGATCGATTTCCTATGATCAAGGTGCAACGCAAGAGCTGTCCCTCCAACCAGATAAAATCCCTGAAGGTAATGTTTGCTTTGCAGGGATTTTATGAGCTCCAGTATCGGGGCTTCGATTGCTTTATTTGGTAGCATCTGAATTCTTCTCCGGGTTTATTGAATAGTTTTGTAATAAAGTTAAAAGTTTTTGGATCGATATAGGTCAGATTGCATAGTACTCCCATCACTTTTTTTTCGCCATAAAAGTTGATAACATCATTTATTTCACGGATATCTCCCAGGGAAAAAATACGTTCAATGATCAGGCGGCTGGCTGAGGCTTCATTTAATCCTGAAAGATCAACATCCCAAAAATACCGGGGCTTTAATCTTGCTATAATATTGTTTTTGGAGTTCATTATTTGCTGTTCCTTCTTTGTCAAAGATAATCAATAATATTGACTCAGACAATATCCTGAACCTAAGTTTTATTACAAAAGCTCCTGTAATTATAACTGCCTTAATTAAACATTTATTGCTGTACCGACAGAGGTATTAAACCGGATGAATTATCCATAAAACACCGATACAGATCGCGAGGAAGCCGCCGGTGAGAGTAAACCACTTCAGGAACCTTTGTTTATCCCTTGCGGCCGCCTTATAAGCGACTACCCCGAGAATAAAGGCGAACAATATCATGGTCGTGATGGTTCCAAGGGCAAAGGCAGAGATATAGATCACGGAATCCAAAACCGTTGGCAGGGCAAGTGAAGGCAGCAGGGCGAACAAATGGCTGAACCCGGCAAATCCATGGATTGTACCGATAAAAAGAGCAGTGAAAGCATTTTGCTTTATCGTCCCGGTATGCTCATGATCATGTTCATCTGAATGACTTCCTGCCTGATCCGTCCCGCCGGAATGGGAATGCTT
>Ga0182011_10003684_pt1 | contig 12507 bp, 9 predicted proteins | sample 711E1DmetaG_FD_120481 | JGI IMG/M metagenome (GOLD analysis project Ga0182011, IMG submission 120481) | Permafrost microbial communities from Stordalen Mire, Sweden - 711E1D metaG | ecosystem: Environmental > Terrestrial > Soil > Wetlands > Permafrost | place: Sweden: Stordalen | collected... | reverse complement strand
CCAGCCGGTTAACCACAAATAAGGCATTTGATCCCGACATGCGGCTTCCAACTTTCGCGAGGAGCGTATGCTTGTCATAAATCCAAATAGCCATACACCTAACAAGACGCGCGGATGATAAGCCGGAGCACCTAATGGCTCTCCCTCTAATCCTATACCAAGTTTTCGCCATTCAGCTTCATCCAGATTGTCAACAAACATTGCAATAAATCGTGCCGGATGGTCATCCGGTATTAATTCATCTAGAGTTGGAGGTAGTAACCATGTCTGTTGCCTGTTTAAAGAACGTAACGGCATTTTTATCTCCTTACTTGCTGTTACACCAATTTTATCTCAGGTACGCTCAACTATAAACCTTTTTTGATATTTTTGAGACAGGCTCTTACGGTCGGGGATTTAAGTATGGTTCCTTAAATATACTTATTTGTAATACTATCGAGGTATAAATAATTAAGGGAGGATAAAAACATGAAACAATATAAGATGTGGATAGGCGGGAATTGGGTTAATGCTCAGTCGGGCAAGACGTATCAGGTCTTCAATCCGGCTACGGAGGAAGTAATTGCCGAGCTTCCCCTAGGTGGAGCGAATGATGTCGACAAGGCTGTAGAGGCCGCACGAAAAGCGTTCCCCATCTGGTCAAAAAAGTCACAGGTAGATCGTTCCCAAATAGCAATTAAGATAGCAGCTCTTCTACGAGAAAACGCTGACGAACTCGGAAGGATTGATGTTATTGACCATGGAAGTCCTGCTAAAATGGCTTCTTTTGCGGCCGGTATGACGTCAGAGAGATTTGAATGGGCCGCTTATAACGCGAGGTCACTAATGGGCCACACCGTACCCTTAAGTCCCGATTCATTGGCATACCTCCTGCGCGAACCAGTCGGGGTCATCGCCCTTATCACACCGTGGAATGGACCTCTTCAAATGATCGCTTCGAAGTTGGCCCCAGCTCTTGCATTGGGTAACACCTGCATCATTAAGCCCCCGAGTATTGATTCACTTTCAGCTATTAAATTGGCCGAATTCTGAGACAGGTAAAACAACCATGGCTCTGGGCAGCCAGCGCATTAAGCGTTTGCAGATGGAATTAGGTGGTAAGAACTCGGTCATCATTTTAGAAGATGCAGATGTTAAGGCCGCAGCATGTGAAATGTTTATGCACCAGTTCGCAAACTGCGGTCAATTATGCGGCACCCCTGGCAGATTTTATGTCCACGAGAAAGTCTATAATGAATTTCTCGAAAAGTTCATAGAGTTAAGCAAAAAATTAGTTGTTGGGGATCCTAACGATGAAAAGACCGAAATGGGTCCGCTGGTTAGTGCCGAGCATCGCAACAGAGTAGAAGGGTATATCAAATCAGCCATTGATGAAGGCGCCGATATCGTGCTCGGTGGTAAAAGACCGATGACTCCACCTATGAACAGAGGCTATTATATGATGCCGACGGTAATCACCAACGTCACCCAGAAAATGAAAGTCGCCAAAGAAGAAATATTTGGTCCGGTAGCCGTTTTCATGGAAATGTTCAATTCGGATGATAAAGTGATAGAGTTGGCCAATGATAATGTATACGGGCTAGCCGCATGGGTATGGACGAAAGATATCGCGAGAGGTATAAGGTTTGCCAATGAAATACAGGTCGGTACAGTGTGGGTAAATAATGGTTTCCCCGGAGGTCCCGAATTACCCTGGGGCGGATATAAGGAAAGCGGTATCGGTAAAGAGGGCTCTTTATACGGTCTATATGAATATACCAACCTCAAAAGGATACAGGTTGATTTGATGACAGCGAAAAAGTTGAAATAGTTATCGATTGTTTGATAGGAAGGAGATATTTTGTTCGATAAGATCAAGCCGTTTTTCAAGGGAGCGAAAATCAATCGGTGATCAAAGCCCAAGCGAACAAAGCTCGCTGACGTTCCTAAGGCTTCTGAAAACAAAAAATAGCTCTAAAAGACCAATCTTCTCAGATGTCCCAATTCTATCACAGATGAAAAAGACAAATAACAACCATAAGAGAACTTAACCACATGGAAGTAATGGAAGGAAGTATGGAAGGAAGTATTGACAAATCCAAAATTTTATGCTAGCATTTTTCTAGTTCTATAGAATTTCCTAGAGGAAGTTCATTAGAACTACATTATCAACCGTTTGTCAATAGAGAGAATAAATGTAAACAAGACAAATTGGTATTGGCGCTTACATGTAGGCAAGTTTGTTCTACGAGGGGAGTTCCCCCGTAGTGGTTGAACTCACAGGTAAGTGTCGATGTTGCTCCTCCTGTCGTCGGAGCTCTGGGGACAATTGTGTTTAGGGAAAGGACTGCTCATCTCTTTCTATGGAGGCGATTCTGGATAGATCAGAACCTGAAGAAAAATATGACGCATTAGGTTAAAACCTAAGTTATGCTATGTCATCAGGATAGCCAGAAGTGAGTAATAATAACATTCCTAGTGTAGTGTAACAGGATTAAATGTACAATGATTCGTAGCTAAATCTTTGAATAGCTTAATGTGAGATACTACACTAGCAAGGTTGCAGAGGGATGATGATTTCCTAAGCTAAAATGGGGAAACTCTATCCAAAATGTAGAGAGGTATTATGAAAAGAAAAGTAGTAATTCGTGGCAACTTGTGTGATACCCTTAGTAGGCCGCAGTACGGTTGTACAATGACGTTGCCAATCAACAGTAATATCATGATTTTTGACCCGTATGATTTCCCACTGCGTGCGAATATAATATCGGGGTGGCTAGAAACTCTATACGTGGAGACTTGGGCAAGGGATCCAATAGTACACCAGTGTATAGAGAACCACTTGGCCGAAAGCTGGGAGTTTACAGACCCAAGCACTTATGTTGTCCATCTGCGCAAAGGAATCCACTGGCAGAACATAAAGCCGGTAAACGGCCGTGAGTTTAACGCTGATGATGTAGCCTATCATTATGACCGATTATACGGCCTTGGCCATGGCTTCACCAAACCTGGCCCAGGAGCCATACTTCCCCATTTCCGGTCCCTGCTATCGGTAACCGCCATTGATAAATATACAGTCGTTTTCAAGTGGAAAGAGCCCAACCAGGAGATTCTGAGGGAATCTATACAAGAGACTGGCTGCGTACACGCTATTGAACCGCGTGAGGCAGTTGAGACATGGGGAGACCTCAGTGATTGGCATCATGCCATCGGCACCGGCCCATTTATTTTGAAGGATTTTGTTCAGGGAAGTTCAGCGACCCTAGTCAAGAATCCCAATTACTGGGGATATGACGAGCGCTATCCACAGAACCAACTTCCCTACATAGATACACTCAAGATTCTTATAATATCTGACAAAGCTAAAGCACTGGATGCATTGCGTACTGGAGAGATTGACGCAATAGACGGAATTTCATATAAGCAGGCTCAGGAAATGCGGAAAATGAACCCTAAAATAGTGCAGGTAGCCTATCCGGCTGGAAATGCTACTACCATAGACCCGAGAAATGATAGGGCACCTTTTAATGACATCAGGGTGCGAAAGGCAATGCAGATGGCAATAGACCTGCCGACCATAGCCAGGACCCACTACGGCGATACTTGTCTGCCGTACCCTTCGACAGCAACCTCAAATTACCAGAAGGGATGGGGGTTCCCATATGAGGAATGGCCGCAAGACTTGAAGGATGAATATGCCTACAACCCAACAGTGGCCAAGCAACTGCTGGCTGATGCCGGTTATCCCAATGGATTCAAGACCAACATAGTAGCTGATGAAACCGGGGATATGGATTTATTGCAGATAGTTAAGTCTTTCTTCGCCGATGTTGGTATTGATATGGAGATCCGGACGATGGATCACGCCGCCACGGCAGATTATGTAAATAGCCACAAGCATGACCAACTGGCCCAGCGTGGATCAACTGGGAAAATTGGTAGACTTTTTGTTCCGCCGATCCATGACCTTGGCCGGCTTACCACGGGACAACAAGGTAATTACCTGATGGTTAGTGACCCTGTTTATGACGCATTCCATACTAAGGCAATGGCAACCACAAAACTCGATGACATCAAGCAAATACTGAGAGACTGCAACGAGTATGTCGCGCGACAGCATTTCGATATATCGCTACTTCAACCGATGGAGTACGCGCTCTATCAGCCGTGGCTCAAGGGTTACAATGGCCAACACGGTTCGATCTCGGGCTCGGAAGGCCCTCAACTCCTCTTTTTCTATCCGGCCCGATTCTGGATAGACCAGAACCTGAAAAAGTCCTTAGGCTTCTCGGTATCCGCTCAAAATGCCAAATCATTGTGATTAATAAAAATGGAGGGAAAAATGAAGAACAAGGTTATTTGGTTATGCTTAAGCCTGTTGATTGTGATTGCCGTGTTACTTGCATCTTGTAGCACAAAGTCAACGGCGATCACGACCGCCTCAACGACGAATATAGCCACCTCAACGACGACAACTTTAACAACTGCATCTACGACAGTGACATCTGCAACCACGCCCACCGCAGTTGTTACGACTACAGCTACCACGGGAAAGTGGTGGGATAGTCTGGGTACACCGACATATGGCGGCACTTTGGTTGATCGGTTAAGCGCAAACGTTACGACCTGGGATCCCTACACGAGTACCAATGGGCAAGCAGGATACGCGCCTTATATGTCACAATTTTGGAGTGCTGACTACAGCGTTGACCCGTCTATATGGGACTTCTCAACAGGCTGGTTACCGTCTGAATATGCCGCTAATTATATGTTGACCGGCTATGAGATGCCGAACGCAAACACTGTTATTTGCAATATTCGCACTGATATCTACTGGCAGAACATCGCGCCATCATATGGCCGCCAGTTCACCTCTACTGATGTAGTGGCTCATTATGATCGATTATTAGGCATAGGTGGCCAACCGGCAGACCCGTATTATTCTACAGTTACCACTTGGCAACCGCTGTTGTCAGTAGTTGCCACCGATAAATTTACGGTCACTTTTAATTGGCAGCAGGGCATTAGCCCTGTGTCAATACTGACGGCTATGCAAGCACAAGGGGCCGACGATTCATTTGAAGACTCTGATGCAGTCAGCGCATATACAAATGCCAGTAATCCAATATTGACTAACTGGCATAATGCCATTGGAACCGGAGCATTTATCTTGACAGATTTTGTTGACGGAAGTTCGATGATTTACACAGCTAATCCCAATTTCTTTGGACATGATTTCCGCTGGCCGCAGAACCAACTCCCCTACATATCTACGTTGAAGATACTTATAATAACGAGTAATCCTTCCGCCGAGGCAGCAATGCGCGTTGGTAAGATTGATGGCTACGGTTCAATGCCGGTTCAAGATGCCTTAAACATGATGAAAACGAACCCTGAAATTATAGTAAAACAAAAACCGCAGGCGACTGAATATACCTTGGACCCAAGAAATGACGTAGCACCTTTCAATAATCTCAATGTCCGGATAGCGATGCAGCATGCGATAGACATTGCCACGATCACCAAGACCTACTATCAAGGTTACGGCACACCGTGGCCTGCCTCTTTAACTCAAAACCAAATGGGTCTTGCTGGTTGGGGCTGTGCGTATCCAGATTGGCCGGATTCCACACAAGCCCAATACACCTACGACCCGACATTGGCCAAACAAATGCTGGCTGTCGCCGGTTTCCCCAATGGTTTTAATACTGACTTGGTACTGGAAACTGATGCCGACCAAGGTTTGTATCAGATTGTCCAGTCTGAACTTGCTACGGTTGGTATTAACATGTCCATCACGACGTATGTTACCGCCTCTTGGCAGGCTATAGTCCTCACTGGTCATAAGGAAGACGCACTGTCTGCACGTAACCAGGGATCACTGGGTTTTAACAACGACATCTACCGACAGCTTATTCATTATGGGGTGGCCACATATCAGACCAACTACATACTAGTCAACGACCCTATTATGCAAGCATACTATAATAGCGCTTTGACCGCTCAGAGTGTTGATGCAGTACAGAAGATATTTCACGATGTGAACCTGTATATCGCGACACAGCACTATGCAATATCCTTGGCGGAGCCGTCAACTTTCAATCTGGTGCAGCCGTGGATTAAGGGTGACCCCGGTGCAGGCACATTAGGGGATACGGTTACAGGTGCGGGATTCGGCGATGGTGTTCCTGTGGGTGTATGGATAGATCAGGCTCTGAAGACGTCCTTGGAACATTAGAATAAATAAATAAATAAATTGAGGGAATCTTCATTAAGAAGAATTTAATATGGCCAAGATAGTAATAGTGGGCGCAGGAAGTTTTGTTTTCGCAAGGGGTCTCATAACGGATCTAGTATTGTATCCCAAACCTGAGCTTCAGGACAGTATCCTCGCGCTGGTGGACATCGATAAAGAACGATTAGACCTCATGACGGCTTTCGCCAAGAAAATAGTAGAGCAAAATCGATCGAACATACGTATAGAATCCACCACAAATCGTCGTGAAGTTCTGGAAGATGCTGATTACGTGATAATTAGTATTCGTGCCGGAGACTGGCGGCCCGTACAGATTAATCGCGAAATCTCGATGAAGCGTGGCTTGGAAGCCTCGGCCGATGCTATGGGAACAGGTGGAGTCTTCGGCGGATTACGCCAAATACCGGCGATATTAGATATCTGCCGTGACATGGAAGAGCTTTGCCCCGATGCATGGCTTCTGAACTATTGCAACCCGATGGCAATGATCTGCTGGGCTATAAATGATTACACCAGTTTAAAAAATGTCGGCCTCTGCCCCAATCCACACAATTTAGCTTATGAACTTGCCAGATACCTTGGTGCGCCATTTGATGAGGTTACCTACTGGGTTGCGGGTTTAAACCATTTCTCATGGTACTTACAATTTAAATGGCGTGGTAAAGACGCTTATCCGATGCTGAGGGAAAAGTTTAAAGACCCTAATGTTTATTTAAAACCTGGTTATTTTGGGGAAAACGTTGAGGTGAATATCCTTGAGATTGAGATGATGAAGACGTTTGGATACTTCACCACCGGGGGCGGGCATATCTCAATGTATACTCCGTACTTCAGAAAGCGGCCCGAACTTTTGGAGAAGTATAGATTGCCTAGCTTATTTGATTCCGCGGATCAGGCACCGAAAAGAACGAGAGAAGAGGGGGAGGAGTTGAAACTGCAACTGAGCGGAGGCCATAAATTTCAGCTTTTCCGCGATCACAATTATACAATAATTGCCATAGATTTGATCTACTCTATTGAGACTGGTAAGCCTTCACGGATTTATGGGAATGTTAAAAATACCGGTCTTATAACCAATCTACCGGAGGGATGTTGTGTTGAAGTTCCCTGTCTGGTGGACAAAGAAGGTATTCATCCTTACCATGTTGGGGATTTACCACCACAATGTGCCGCTTTAAATCGGACTAACATCGGTGTTCAAGAGTTGGCGGTAAGGGGAATAGTTGAAAAGGATAAAACCAAAATTTTTCAGGCAATCCTACTTGACCCATTAACTAGTTCCATGCTGGCAATCAATGAAACGCGGGAAATGGTTGATGAATTGTTCCAGGCAGATAAAAAATTCGCGAAAGGCTTTAAATACAGAGGTTAAGTATGGTTGCAAAGGATTTGTCAATCAGATGAGTAAAATTTTATATACATTAGTCAAACTCTTATCAGTTTTTGTTGTTGTAAGAGGTTTAACAGCAACAAATGAAGGGGTTGTGGTCAGTGATTACATATGGTAAGTCAGGCCATGCCAGGGGAATTTTAGGGTTCTGCGAGTTTCGTGGTTGGACTCTCAGCTAAGTGAATTGATGTCCCCTCCCGTGATGGAGCCCTGGGAGTAATCGAGGTTAGTGGCAAAGCCAGCCTACACAGAATGGTTAATAGCTTATAAGGATATTTTTAGCAGGAGTTGAAATAGAAAGTACCATCCGTCGGAGGAACGAAAAAAGAAGGTGAAACTAGAGTATCCATATAGCCGGATTGTTACGTAGCGTTTCCTATAAAATACTTGACAACTCCTAAACCTTATGGTAGACTGTGTTTCAATTTACAATATTTGGTAGCAAATGTTATAACATATATCACTGTTAATATGCAAAGGAATGTATTAACCTCGAACCAAATACTAATAGGGTTTCTTTATATAAGAAAGGCGTATGGAAATATCAACGCAATTATCAATTAATCGAAATAAGATAGCGGTTATTATCATGGACTACCAAATCAACCTTTAGGAGGTAACAGGCATCAGATGTTAGCAACGCCAGATGAAAAAATAAACAAAGCAGGCATCTAACATGTTAGTCATATCAAGTGGGAGGGACATCTACGAGTGGGTACTCTTTCACTTTCATGTGATTCAATAAAGAACGCTATAAATTTTGTAGAAAATAACTGAACAGATAGAGTGACAGAATCAACTGTTCCGCTTTAACGAACTTCACACAAGGGAAAAATCGGAATAGAAAAAGCGGGGTTTCACGCTTGGAGCATGCTTAAAATTGTATTTTCGTATATTTTAAGAATGTATTAAGGAGGAAAACTAGATGAAACTATAGAATTTATTCTTACTTGGCATCTATCATATATTAGGATGAGGTTTGAGTACATAAAAATGGATGAGGGGGAGCCTTCAGTAGAAATTAAAAGACAGGGGGAGTAATAAAAATATTTTAGGCGGAGATTAATACTCTAAAAGGATGTGTATAAGTGAAAAGATTTTTATCAATTATACTTGTTCTCACTGTTGTTAGTATGATAAGTGGGTCGTTTGTTGGTTGCAAAGGGACTACGACCTCGACGGCTTCGATCTCGACGACTTCGATTACGACGCCGTTAAAACAGGCAACCATCATAATTGGCACAAGTACTCCGTTGACTGGTCCGGCCGCTTCCTACGGTTTAGGCGTAATGCACGGTGTCCAGCTGGCTTTTGACGACGCTAACGCCGCTGGTGGCCTTACCGTTGGCGACACACATTACACATTTAAAGTTATATCTTTAGATGATCAGTACGATACAGCAACTTCAACGAACGTTGTACGTACGCTTGTTAATCAAGATGGAGCACAATACCTTTTCAATTTTAATACGGACACTGCTGTTGCTCTAGAATCTGAGCTAAACACGGAAAAGGTCATTGATTTTACTGTTTGCACCAACGACGCCATTTTAGATAACGCGGCGAGTTCGTATACCTTCAGAACGGCCAATGCTTATACAATGCATATCCCTTTATGGACCAGCTGGATTGCGAAGAATTATCCGAACGCTAAAACGATGTCCCTAATTGCCCTAAATAACACTCAAGGCAATGAGGGATTAACAGATAGTATAGCCGCCGCAAAGGCTTCTAATTTTACTATCAATTCCAGCGTATTATATGATCAGGGAACAACTGACTTCACGCCCTTCCTGACCAAGATTCTGGCTAGCAATCCGGATATGTTGATGATCACTGCGGCTCCTACGGGAGATGCCGCGCTAATCATTAAACAGGCTCGAAATAGTGGTTACAAAGGTCTCATAGCGGCACAACCCAAACAGGCTGCTAAAGACATGATATCAATAGCTGGAGAAGCAGACCTCGAAGGAGTCATAACTGACTCTTTGGCCTTGGTGGCACCCCAAGTAAGCCCAGTCATTCTAGGTTTGCCCGCCAGGGAAGTGGCCAAGTGGGGAACCTCTTATGGTGTCACTTGGGACTTCTATTGTGAAGCCACTCTTATGTTCAATGCCATGCAGCGGGCTAACAGCGTAGACACCACAGCGGTCAAGAATATACTTCAGGATCCTACCCAGGTATGGCCGTATCTTTTATTCCCGGGATCAACTTCAGCCTTTGATGCAGCTTATGCCAAGTCGATTTATGGCGCCAATGCTATCAATCAGATTACCAATCCCTTCGCGATATGTGTTATACACAATGGACAGGATACTATTGCCGCCATAACATCTCCTTAACGTTAAAGCCTCTTGCAAAATAGCGGCGTGCAGGTTGAATTTTTTATTATTGGATTAGATCGACGGCCTTCTTTGAAAATCGAATAGGAGCAAATGGTCAGGGTGATGTTTGACTAGAATATGACTCTGACTTTTTGCTCCTCTAAAACGAATCTTCCAGAATTAAGGATAATTTTATTGAGCGTGGAAAATGGTAAAACACCTTCATTTAACAGAAACCATTTTACTGACCACATGAAGTAAATTCAAGAGTAACCGATTATCACGATATATAGTTGACTTTATACAAAAATGAATGTTAATTTTGGACATGCCAACAAATAGCGTGTTCATTTTAGCTTTGAACTATGCCTGTAAAATAGTCAAAAATGGTGTAGGATCCGCTAAAATAACGGAATAGGTCGTATGAGGTAGAAGTGAAAATGTTCATTGGCTAGTAGCGCCATAACGCGTCCAATACGTAATGAAAACTTACGTTTTATTTAAAAATCTAGGGAATCAAAGATTATCCGATGTAAGAGAGTTGGAACATGGGGTTAAGAATAATAATTCAAGCATTTATTAATGGGATATCATTGAGTTTTATATATATATTGTTCGCGCTTGGGTTGACATTAATCATGAGCGTCTTTGATATTTGTAATTTCGCCTATGGCGAGTTCATAATGGTTGGTGGTTTTGTTGCGTATTTCGTGGTCGGTAAATGGGGACTGCCTTATATCCTAGCATTTATCGCAGCTATGGTGATTGTTAGTCTTCTTGGCATAGTATTTGAGAAGGGGATTTTTTATCCAATGCATAATAGAAGCGGTCTGGAACCTGCTCTTGCCACTTTTGGCGCGAGTGGTGCGCTACAAACCATAGCATTACTTCTATTTGGAGGAAATTATAAAGGTGTCCCTCCTATAATTAGTGGACAAGCTCACATAGGTTCAACATTTTTTTCTCTTGATAATCTACCCATCATTATTGGCGGTTTGCTCATGATATTGTTACTTTTCTTATTTGTCGAGCGGACCAAGCTTGGGTTAGCTATTAGAGCAGTCCAGCAGGACCAAGAAGCGGCCGCCCTGCAGGGAATAAATATCGCCAACATCCGTATGGTAGTTTGGGTTGTTGCTAGTTGTTTGGCAGCTGTAGCTGGCATTTTGCTGGCGTCTATTTCATATGTTGACCCCTTCGTGGGAACGGGATTGTTACTCAAAGGTTTTGCAGTAGTCATAATGGGAGGTATGGGCAGTATTCCAGGTGCCCTTGTCGGAGGTTTTGCACTTGGATTTGTAGATTCCTTTGGCCAGACTTACATTGGGACTGCTAGTTATATGTTTGCCTTCGGGTTCATAATCCTGGTATTACTACTCAGGCCGCAGGGTTTGTTGGGGAAACGATAATGAAATTATCAAGATGGCGGAAATATTTCTCTTTACTACCTGTTCTAATAGTACTATTTTTGTTTGTATTGCCTTTATACATGCATTCCCGTAGCTATTATTCTCGTTTCAATCAACTGTTCTTCAATATAGTCTTGGCTATGGGCGTGTATTCCTTGTGGACCATTGGCTACATCAATGCGGCCCAACCTGTCTTTTTTGGACTAGGCGCCTATACCGTAGCCTTACTAATAATGCGAGCTCATTGGCCTTTTTGGCTAGCATTTCCCATCGCAGGGATCGTTCCAGCCATAATAGCAGCAATGTTGGGTTTCGTAGGACTTAAGTTGAAAGGTGCATATTTCTTATTTCTTACCATAGCTTTTTGTGAATTAATCATATGGATGTTCATGTCTTGGAAGGGTCTTTTTAACGGCACATTTGGTCTGTTTCCTGTACCTCAACCAGAAATTAAAATATTCGGTATCACAGTTCATTTTTTGGGATCACTGACTGCTTACTATTATCTATTCCTAATATTGGCAGTGGTAACATGCCTGTTCTATTTCAAAATTCACGGATCGCGGCTTGGTCGTGTTTGGGAGAATATTGGCAATAACGAAGGTCTCCTTGCAAATACGGGAATATCAGTATTTACACAGAAACAAATTTGCCTTATTGCATCTTGCTTCTTTGCTGGACTGGCTGGCGCAGTCTACGCTCCTTATACAACCATAGTAACCCCAGGACAATTCACTATCTGGCAGGGAATATGGATTGTTCTCGGTGTGCTAGTGGGTGGCATATTCAGTCCTGTTGGAGCAATCATAGGTACTGTGTTCATGTCTGTCTTATACGTGCTTTTACAAAGATACAGTCAAACTCAACCGTTAATTCTTGGGCTTATTCTTATCATGGTACTAATATTCATGCCTTCCGGTATATTTGGCTTATCCGCAAGAATTAAAAACAAAATAAGGGAACTAACCGTGAATAAAGTTGCTCCAACAGAAAATAAAAAGACAAACCGAGGGTAGTTTTATTTCCGGATTCTTATGGGGAAATACGGAGAGTTGGAATGGTTTTACTCGAAACCCAAAAACTAACGAAAACATTTATTGGTCTTAAAGCAGTGACAAATCTAGATCTGTCTGTCAATAAGGGACAGCT
>Ga0182011_10003683_pt1 | contig 12508 bp, 9 predicted proteins | sample 711E1DmetaG_FD_120481 | JGI IMG/M metagenome (GOLD analysis project Ga0182011, IMG submission 120481) | Permafrost microbial communities from Stordalen Mire, Sweden - 711E1D metaG | ecosystem: Environmental > Terrestrial > Soil > Wetlands > Permafrost | place: Sweden: Stordalen | collected... | reverse complement strand
CGCTCTGCGTATCTTCTTGAAAATGCACAGGGCCAGATTCTTCGCTTCGCCCTGCACCGTACGGTACGGGGCTTCGCTCAGAATGACAGTTTCGAAGAGTTTTTCCGCAGCCTGTGAAGCCCCGCCGCCTCTGGCCGAGGAGTTGAATGGGCCTTTAGAGTCTGTGTGAAAACTCGTGGATTCCCGCTTTCGCGGGAATGACAGGTCGGAACACAGCCCCTAAATCCAGCGCTGTCACCCCCGCGGAAGCGGGGGTCCAGCTTGGCCAATGCCAGACACGAGTTTTCACACAGACTCTTTAGGCCCTGAAGCCGCGTCGCTTCAGGAGCTAAAGCCACCAAATCCCGCCTGAACTTTACGGCGGGGCTAAACAGGCTGCGGAAAAACTCTTTGAAACTGTCATTCTGATCCCGCCCCTCCATCACCGGACAAATGAGTTCGCTGACTTCTGCAACTAAGCACCAGTCCTTCTTCTCTTTCCTATGGTCTCTGCCTTGACCCTGCCTGTCCTGCTCCCACATAATAGATCACTCAGTTCTCGCCGACATGCTGGGGGGTGAACCGTGCGTGACATCCGCAAGGTGGCTGTGTTGGGCGCGGGCACGATGGGGTCTCGTATCGCTGCTCATCTTGCCAATGCTTCCATTCCGTCTGTCCTTCTCGACATCGTTCCCCACGAGCTCACACCTGAGGAGCAAGCCAAAGGCTTGACGCTGGGCGACGCAAAGGTTCGCAACCGCTTGGCGCGAGCCGGACTCGAGGCAGCGTTGAGGTCTCGGCCGGCGGCATTCTTCGTCCCGGAAGCAGATCGAATGATCGCCCTCGGCAACTTCGAGGACAACCTCGCGTGGCTGAAAGATTGTGACTGGATCATCGAGGCCATCACGGAAGACCGCAGCATCAAGCGGGCCTTGCTCGAAAAGGTCATGGCGGTGCGCGCGCCAGGAGCGGTGGTGAGTTCCAACACCTCGGGCATCAGCATCGGGAGCCTCCTCGAAGGCTTCAGTGCGGAATTGCGGCAGCATTTTCTTGGCACGCACTTTTTCAATCCTCCTCGCTACCTGAAGTTGCTGGAAATTATTCCCACCCCCGAGACACTGCCGGAGGTTGTCGAGAGGGTTTCGCGGTTCGGCGACGTGGTGCTGGGTAAAGGGATCGTGGTTGCCAAGGATACGCCCAATTTCATTGCCAACCGCATCGGGACGTTCACAACCCTGAAGGCCCTCCGCGTGATGCAGGAGGATGGCTTCACGATTGAGGAAATCGATGCCCTCACCGGCCCGGCCATGGGCTTGCCGAAGTCCGCAACCTTCCGAACGCTCGATATCGTCGGCCTCGACGTCCTGGGGCACGTTGTCAAGAACCTTTGGGAGTCCCTGCCCAATGATGAACGGCGCGACCTTTTTCAGCTTCCCGATTTTATCCAGCAGATGATGCAGCGCCGGCTGCTGGGCGAGAAAACCGGCCAGGGCTTTTATAAGAAGATTAAGGGGAAGGATGGCGGGGAGGGGAGCGAAATCCTGACGCTGGATCTCACCACCTTCGATTATCGCGAACGCCAGAAGCCGAAGTTCGCCTCGCTGGAGATGGCCCGCAATATCGAGGACGCGCGGCAGCGGGTCAAGACGCTCTGCCAGTCATCCGACCGCGCCGGGCAGTTCTACCAGAAGGTCCTCTTCGATACGTTCCACTACGCCGCGATGCGCGTTCCGGAGATTTCGGACGACATCGTCTCCATTGATAATTCCATGAAGTGGGGTTTCAACTGGGAGTGCGGCGTTTTCGAGCTTTGGGACGCCGTGGGGATTGAGAAGGTTATCGATGCCTGGAAGGAGGCAGGCCGATCAACGCCGCCCCTGGTCGAAAGATTCCTCGCCTCCGGGAAGAAGACTTTCTACGCCTCCTGCGAGGGCGCTCAAAGTTACTTTGATTTCGCCAGCGGCGCGTACCGCGATATCGAAGACAAACCGGGCATCCTGCTGCTGCCCTCGCTCAAAGCCCGCAAGAAGGAAATCAAAAGGAATGCCGGCGCCAGCCTCATCGACCTTGGCGATGGCGTGGTCTGCCTCGAGTTCCATTCCAAGATGAACACCGTTGGGGCTGACACAGTGCAAATGATTCACTCCGGGCTGAAAACTTTGAACGAGGGCTTTGACGCCATGGTGATCGGGAACCAGGCGGCGAACTTCTGCGTGGGCGCGAACCTGATGATGGTCCTGATGACGATTCAGGAAGGCGAGTGGGACGACCTTCACGCGGCGGTACGCGCCTTCCAGAACGCCAACATGGCGCTCAAGTATGCGCCTAAGCCCGTTGTGGCCGCTCCCTTTGGCCTGACGCTGGGAGGGGGAACGGAGATGATTCTGCACGCCACGCGCGTTCGCGCAGCGGCTGAGACTTACGTGGGCATGGTGGAATTCGGGGTGGGCATGATTCCGGCGGGCGGGGGGACGAAAGAAATACTGGTGCGCGCCATGGATGCCGTGCCCGCCGATCCGGAGGCCGACCCCTTTACATACGTCAAGGAAGTCTTTTTCAATATCGGCATGGCCAAGGTCTCCACCAGCGCTGAGGAAGCGCGCCGGCTTGGCTACCTTTCCGCAAAGGACTCCATCAGCATGAACAGCGACCGGCAGATTGCGGACGCCAAGCAGTTGGCGCTCGACCTGGCCCGCCTGGGGCACCGTCCGGGCATGCCGCGCCATGACGTTCGGGTACTCGGCCAGTCGGCTTTTACCAAAATGAAATTGGGAGTGCACCTGATGCGCCGCGCCGAGTACATGTCCGACTACGACGTGGTGATCGCCACTCAACTGGCGAAGGTCCTCTCCGGCGGCGGCGAGTTCACTTCGCCACAGCTCGTTTCCGAACAGTACCTGCTGGATTTGGAACGGGAGGCCTTTCTAAGCCTCTGCGGCCAGAAGAAGACCAGCGAGCGCATCCAATTTATGTTGAAATACGGCAAGCCGCTGAGAAACTGATGGCATTGGTGATCTGTGATTGGTGATTTGTGATTGATGATAGGCGAATCTTTCAAGCGTCGCGGACAACCGCGCAATCGCAAATCACCAATGTCAGAAGTCAGGGGATGAACATGAAGGACGCAGTCATTGTATCCATCGCGAGGACCGCGGTGGGCAAGGCGCCGCGCGGAGCGTTGCGCAACACACGGCCGGATGACATGGCCGCGGCAGCCATTCGGGAGGCCCTGCGGCGGGCCCCGGCAATCGACCCCACCGAGGTTGAAGACGTGATCCTCGGCTGCGCCATGCCCGAGGCTGAACAGGGATTCAACGTGGCGCGCGTTGCCTCGCTCCGGGCCGGCCTGCCGGTAAGCTGTTCAGCGATGACGGTCAATCGCTTCTGCTCCTCGGGTCTTCAAGCCATCGCCATCGCTTCCGAGCGCATCATGGTGGGGTCCGCCCAAGTGATCATTGCCGGCGGCACGGAAACCATGAGCATGATTCCCAGGGGTGGATATCATTTCGCGCCCAACCCTTACCTGATGGACCACTATCCCGATTCCTACCTCAGCATGGGTTTGACGGCTGAAAACCTGGCGCGGAAGTACCACATCACGCGCCAGCAGCAGGATGACTTTGCGCTACGAAGCCATCAGCGGGCGCTGGCAGCGATTGCAGCAGGCAGATTTAAGGAGGAGATCGTTCCGCTCGAGGTGGTGGAGATCAACCTGAACGGCAAGGACAAGCCACAGACGCGCAAGATCCGGTTCGACACCGACGAGGGACCGCGGGCTGATACTACCCCGGATGCGCTGGCCAAGTTGAAGCCTGCGTTCCACGCCCACGGTACCGTTACGGCGGGGAACTCCTCGCAGATGAGTGACGGCGCCGCAGTGGCCGTGGTGGTATCGGCGGAGAAGGCGAAGGCGCTGGGACTCGAACCGCTGGCCAGGTTCGTCAGCTTTGCGACGGCGGGATGCCTGCCGGAGGAAATGGGCGTCGGCCCGGTTTACGCTATCCCCAAGGCGCTGAAGCTGGCGGGCCTCGAGCTCGCGGACATCGCTGTGATTGAATTGAATGAGGCGTTCGCGGCCCAGGCGCTGGCGGTGATCGAGCTGGCGAAGTTGGACCTCGAACGAGTGAACGTCAACGGCGGCGCCGTCGCCCTGGGGCATCCCTTGGGCTGCACGGGCGCCAAACTCACGGCTACCCTGCTCGCTGAGTTGAAGCGGCGAAGCGCCAAGTACGGTATGGTCACGATGTGCGTGGGCGGTGGCATGGGAGCAGCAGGAATTTTTGAAAATCTGAAATCAGAAAGCAGAAACTAGAAAATGGCCACCAGCGTAGCGTCCAATAAAGTTGCACCCAAAGGCGGGAGCTTTCTGATCGAGGCTCGTTCTCCCGGGGATGTGTTCACGCCGGAAGACACTACCGACCAGCACAAGTTGATCGGCCAAACCGCGCAGGAGTTCATCGATCGGGAAATTGTCCCTCGCATTCAGGAGATTGAGGAGAAAAGGCCAGGCGTATTGCGAGTGCTTTTGAGAAAGGCCGCTGAACTCGGCCTTTGCGCCACAGACATCCCTGAGAAATTCGGGGGGCTGGAACTGGACAAGATTTCTTCCATCATCCTTTCGGAGAAGATGGCGCGCAACGGTTCCTGGGCGGCCACGGTGGGGGCGCAAACGGGCATCGGAATTCTGCCCATTGCCTTCTTTGGCACCGACGCCCAAAAAGAGAAATACCTGCCCAAGCTCGCCAGCGCCGAATGGGTGGGTGCGTATTCCTTGAGTGAAACAGGCTCAGCCTCGGACGCCTTGAATGTCAAGACCAGGGCCGTGCTCAGCCCCGACGGGAAACACTACATCTTGAATGGGACCAAGATGTGGGTGACCAACGGCGGCATCGCTGACGTGTACGTGGTGTTCGCTAAAGTGGACGGGGAAAAGTTCACCGCCTTCATCGTGGAGCGGGGATTCGCCGGGGTCTCGGCAGGCGCTGAAGAGCACAAGATGGGAATTCGCGGTTCCTCCACCACGCCCCTGAATCTCGAAAACGTGCCTGTGCCGGTGGAGAACCTCTTGGGTGAGATCGGCAAGGGCCACTTGATCGCCTTCAACATCCTGAACGTGGGGCGGCTGAAGCTCGGGGCGGGTTGCGTGGGAGGCTGCAAGTACCTCTTGCTCGAAGCCCTGAAGTGGGCCAAGGAACGCGAGGCTTTCGGGCGCAGGATAGCGGACTTCGGCTTGATCAAGGAAAAGCTGGGCGAGATGATCGCGCGCGCCTTCGCCGTCGAAAGCGTTTCCTATCGGACGACAGGGATGATCGATTCGTTGCTGGAAGGAATTAACCAAGGGGCGCCCACGGCGCCCAATCAGACCATGGAGGCTTTGCGGGAGTACGCGGTGGAATGCTCCATCTTGAAGGTGATGGGGACAGAGACGCTCCAATATGTTTCGGATGAGACCGTGCAAATCCTCGGCGGCTACGGCTTTTCGAGCGATTATGGAGTGGAGTGCACCTACCGTGACCAGCGCGTGAACCGAATCTTCGAGGGCACCAACGAAATCAACCGGCTGTTGATCACCGATATGCTCCTGAAGCGGTCGATGAAAGGCCAGCTTGCGCTGATTCCCGCTGCCCGGAAACTGCTCGACGAAATTCTGGGCATGGGGGCGGGGGAAGAGTTGCTGGACGATCAGCCACTCGGGGAAGAAACCAAGCTGGTTGAGGGCGCCAAGAAAGTAGCGCTGCTAGTGGCCGGAAGCGCCGTACAGCGCTTCATGATGGCGCTGGAAGAAGAGCAGGAAGTGATCGGCGTGCTCAGCAACCTAGTGATGGATGTCTACGCCATGGAGAGCGTGCTGCTTCGCACCTTGAAGAAGCTCTCCTCCAGCGCCCCCGAAACGTGCGCCGCTGAGGTCGCGGCCACGCGAGTGTTCCTCTACGATGCCTGCGACCGCATGGAAGTCGAGGCGCGCCGGGCACTGGCACGGATCGCCGAGGGCGATACACTGCGCACCCAGCTCGCCGTGTTGAGGCGCTTCTTGCGGCGCACGCCACCGGATACCATCGAGTTGCGGCGGCAAGTGGCAGACCGCGCGCTGGAACTCAATCGTTACCCGTTCGCGTGAAGGGTGAACGATCCGCGCGTAGGACGGGTCCCCGCGCTCCCAATGTCCTTGCATCGTAACCCCCGCACCTCACTCATAACGGAGCGCCACCATTGTGTCCACTTTCGTCGCCCGCCGCGCGGGAATGTAGCTGGCGAGCAGCGCCACCGCCGTCAGAATCAGTGAAACGGCGATGAAGGTCAGCGGGTCAGTGGGCTTCACGCCGTATAGCAAGCCGGACAGAAAGCGCCGGAGAGCGAGCGCGCCGGCTACCCCTACAACCACCCCAATCAGTGTCAGTTTGAATCCCTGACCGACGACGAGATTCAAGATATCAGTTCGGTGGGCGCCGAGCGCCATGCGGATGCCAAGCTCATGGCGCCGCTGCGAGACGGAATAGCTAATGACCCCGTAGATGCCCACACCAGCCAGAGCAACGGCAAGCGCCGCAAAAATGCCGAGCAGCACCGCGTAAAACCGCTGTTCCCCGGCGTAGCCAGCGATGCGATCTTCCATCATGCGCACGTCCTCGACCGGCTGGTCCTTGTCGATGCTCCAGATTTGCTGGCGAACGGCCGGCGCCAGGCGAGTTCCGTCACCCGAGGTGCGCACCACGAGGAACATCTGTCCACCCACCTCCTGTGCCTGCGGGCGGTACGTTTCAGGCCCTGCCGGTAAATCGAGCCGGAGGTGCCTTGCAGGTCCGACAACCCCCACGATAGTCCACCAATTTCCCGGCACCCCAATATGTTTGCCAACCGGGCTCTCATTAGGCCAGATCTGACGAGCGAGCGTGTCGTTGATGATCGCCACGGGTGCCATCGCCTTATTATCCTGCTCCGTAAAGAATCGCCCCGCGCGCAAAGGTATGCCCATGGTTTCGAAGTACCCTGAAGTCGCCACGCGGGTATGGGTCGCGAACGTCTCCTGGAGCCTTCCTTCAACGCTCATATCTGTTCCCCATTGCACGCCGCTGAAGGGGAGAGCATTGGTCAATGCTGCGGACCGGACACCCGGCAACGCTTTGACACGCTCGAGCACCTGATCGAAGAACGCGCCTGCGCGCATAGTGTCGAAGTGCGCGAAGTCGCCGTATTTATAGACCGGCAGGGTGATGCGCATGGTTAGCAGGTTCTGAGGCTGGAAGCCCAGATCTAACGTGTACAGGTGCGCCATCGTGTTCACCATCAGGCCCGCGCCGGCCAGTAAAACCAGCGCCAGAACCAACTCGGCTACAACGAGAGCACCCCCCCCAGGCGCAGGGCTGAGCCTGAAGCGCCCGAGGCCCCCGGAGTCTGTTTCAGAGTTTCGTTCACGTCAGTTCTGGAAGCCCGCAGCGCGGGGACCAGTCCGGAAACGGCCCCGGCGGCGAGCGAGCAGCCGAGCGCATACAGTAGCACCCGCCAATCGGGGTGCACGCCCCGGAGTTGGGGGACCGTGGTTGAACCGAGCGCAACGAGCACCCGGACCGCCCAAATCGCGATCAACAGCCCGGCGGCGCCTCCCAGAGCGGCCAGCAGAAGGGTTTCCACAATCACCTGGCGTAGCAGCCGGAACCGCCCGGCGCCTAACGCGGCGCGCATTGCCATTTCCCGCGTGCGAAGCACTCCTCGCGCCAGCAGCATGTTGGCCAGGTTGGAGCAGGCGATCAGGACGACGAAACCGGTGGCGCCGAAAAGCAGGAGCAGCCGCGCCCGAGTGTCACCCAGCAGGTGCTGGCGCAGCGGGACCACCGCGGCAGTGATGTTTTTCTGTGCACGTGGAAATCGGAGCTCATTCACCGCGGCCAGCGTTTGGAGTACCGTTTCAGCGCGCTCCAGGGAGACACCGGCCTTCAACCGCGCTATCACCTCCAGGTTCTTCGAACCTCGCGATTGCTTTTTGGGATCGATCTCCAGCGCGTACGGGACCCACAATTGCTCGCCGCGCGGAAATTCAAAACCGGGCGGCATGACGCCAACCACGGTACAGGCTCTGCCACTAAGGGCTGTGGATTTCCCGACGATGCCCGGATCGGAATTAAAACGCTGCTTCCAGAAACCGTATCCCAGAAGCACCTTGTCATTTTCGCCCGGCCTGTCTTCACCGGGCAGAAACGACCGCCCAAGCATCGGCGCTACGCCGAGCAGGGTAAAGAGATTGGCCGTCACCCTGCCGCCAAAAACCTCTGCGGGTTCCCTTGCGCTGGTGAAAACGAACTGTGAGGGGAACCAGAAGTACGCACCCACTTCGTCAAAAACGTCGGTCCGGGCCCGCCAGTCAAGCAAGCCCGGCACAGAGGTTGAGATCAGACCGTTTCGGTAGGGCTGAAGAACATCGACGTGGAACGTTTTATCCTTTTCGAAGAGCATCACCAGCCGGTTTGGGTCTTTGTAAGGCAGCGGCCGAATCAGCACCGAGTTGACGACGCTGAAAAGAGCGGTGCTTGCCCCAATCCCGAGCCCGAGCGTGATCACGGCCACCGCCGTAAACCCGGGATTCTTCGCCAGCATCCGAAACGCATAGCGGAGGTCCTGCGCAAGAGATTCGATCAAAGGCAAACCGCGCTGCTCGCGGTAGGACTCTTTCGTCTGCTCGACCCCACCAAAGCTACGAAGCGCCGCGTAGTGCGCTTCCTCCGCGGTCATCCCTTTCTTCAAGTTTTCCTCGGCCAGCATCTCGAGGTGAGACTTCAACTCCTCCTCCAAGCGCTGCTCCAGTCCCTTTTTGCGGAACAAGGCAGTGAATCTGGAAAGCAAAATCCGCAGCCATATCATCTCAAGTCTCCTTCTGCGGCGGTAAGCAGCCGGGCCATGACGGTCGCCATGCGCTCCCAATTCCTCGCCTCCTCGGCAAGCTGTTTACGCCCGGACCTGGTCAGCGAGTAGAACCGCGCCCGCCGGTTGTTCTCAGACGCCCCCCACTTGGACCTGATCCATCCCTTCTGCTCGAGGCGCAGCAGCGCCGGATAGAGCGTGCCTTGATTCAGACGTAACAAATCCTTGGAAACCTGCTCGATGCGCCGGGCGCTGCCAAACCCGTGCAGCGGTCCCAACGTGTCCAAGGTCTTCAGCACGAGCAGGTCCAACGTGCCGGGCAGGATATCTGCTTTGTCTTGGCCCATGATCTCTCCTTTTGGTAAACAACAGGACAGTAATCCTCCTCATGTTGTTTGTCAACAGGACAAATTCAAGTGAGAAGTAGATGAGTAGGCAGGGGAATTCCCATGCCCGCCGCAGATGATGGCGTCAGGCCCCAATAGCAGCGGGCCGTGTCATACTTTGAGGTTCCACACGGAGTTGAAGGTCCGAAATGGACCGGAGATTGGCGAGCGGGCGTGGGCGCACTCCACCATTTGGGGTGCGTCCTGTGCCTGTGGGGGGGGGGGGCGGCCAGTCCGGTCACCCCTGCCACAAGACGCGTTGGGCGGACACAGAAGAAGAGGACCAGCGTCAGCCATTCCGCCTCGCGGGATCGGGGCGGAAGCTCGTGCCGCGTCGATTACAAACCGCGCAGGGCCTTTGCGGCGCCCGCGAGGTCAGAGACGGCCAGCACCACATCCGCCTTCTTACCGCCTTCCGCGACGCTTCCATAGCCATAATCGACGTTAATGTTCGCAGCGCCGAGGCGCGTCCCGACCTCCCCGAGCTTCCCGGGTTGGTCGGAAAGCGTAACGCGGAAGACCTCCTCCTCGGTGCAGCGGATGCCGAGGCCCGCCAATGCCTTTTTTGCCTTCGCCGGGCTGTTCACCAGGAGGTGAACGGGACTTTCACCGGTTGTGCTCCAACCGGAGAATGCCGTGACGTTTACCTTCGCCTTGCCCAGGGCTTCCGCGATTCGTCCGAGTTCTCCTGGCTTGCTTTCCACCCAAGCTGTGATTTGTTTTGCTTTTGGCATGATGAAATCCCCTCCCTGAAGTGTGAGTCAAAGGAAGCACGACCCGTCTGCTTCAGCGATCAATGTGAGTCGAACTCGATTTATTAAATGCGTTTCAGCGACGGCAAGGAACGACAGAATCAGGTTGTCTGCGGTTTCACGCAGCGCCATTTCATCCGTCGCGGTTACCTACGGAAGACCACTCTTGCCAGTGATGATAAAATACCCCTACCTCCTCAGTATGTAAAGGGGGTAGGCTGAGTTGGCGAACCTACGGCCAGCCAGGGCGCCTGCCAGCGCTGCCCCGGTTGGAAGCAGTTTCTTCGGGGACCGAGCGCCCCAAGGGGATCTTATGATACGTCGCGTGGAAGACCTTCAGGTTGTGGTTGTGGGCAGCACGAATTTCGACATGGTAGTCAAGGCGGAGCGGCTGCCCGAAGAAGGCGAGACCATGCTGGTTTCAAATCTCAAGTTCTTTCCCGGCGGCAAGGGAGCGAACCAGGCCGTGTCGGTGGCGCGATTGAACGCCCGCACCTCGCTTGTGGGCGCCGTGGGCAGTGACATAATCGGAGACTACCTGCTTCAGGGGTTGGTGACGGAAGGAATTGACACCACCTGCGTCCGGCGAGACCCGGCGCGCGCCACCGGGAGCGCTTTCATCATGCTTTTCCCCAACGGGAACAATTGCATTACGGTTGACCCAGCCGCGAACCTCAGCCTGACACCCGCCGACATCGAGCGGGCAAAGGATGTCATTGAGCGCGCGGATGCGCTTTCGACCGTGCTGGAAATCCCCTTGGAAGTTGTGGAAGCAGCATTGCGCCTGGCTCGGAAGGCCGGCAAGTTGACGGTGCTTGACGCGGGTCCGCCCCGGTACTGCCCCATGGAGATTTTGACCTTGGCCGACGTCGTCTCGCCCAATGAGACAGAACTCGCGCGTCTGACCGGCGAGGAAGTTCGCGGACGAGTCTCGGCGCGCGAGGCGGCAGAAAAACTCCTCTCTTTGGGTGTAAAGACGCTGGTTCTGAAGCTGGGCAGCGACGGCTCAATGCTGGTGACCACGAAGAAGTCAAAACACTTTCCCGCTTGCAAGATTGACCCCATTGATCCCACGGCAGCAGGCGACGCATTTACAGCAGCTCTGACAGTTGAGTTGGCCGCCGGGCACGACATCGAGGATGCCATTCGCTTCGCCAATTGTGCCGGTGCTTTGGCGGCGAGCAAATTGGGCGCTCAGCCTTCCCTGCCCACGCGCCAGGAGGTCGAGGCCCTGGCGGCAAGCGTGATTACGTAATCGAGCTTATGAAATGCTGCCCTGCGCAACGAGACGGGGTGCGCATTCGAATTCGAGTTGTACTACCACTCGAGCAGGAGCAATGGATGAAATTCGTTCCCATGCTGCAATTGTTGCAGCGGGCAGTGTCGGAAGGCTACGCGGTTCCCTCATTCTGTGTCTGGAATGCCGAGAGCATCGAAGTGGTGTTGCGAGCGGCGGCGGGGTTGAAGGCTCCAGTGATTCTGATGAACGGTCCCGGGGAGTTCGGGCTGCTTTCTCCGCGTGACCTGGGTGCGGTGGCGCACGCCTTGGCGGAACGCTTTGACGTCCCGGCGGCGCTGCACTTGGACCATGGCAACTCCATGGCCATGGTTGAAGACTGCGTGGCCGCGAAATACACTTCGGTGATGCTGGACTATTCCACCCGGCCGTGGGCGGAGAACCTCGAAGCTCTGCGGCGGGTGGTGGCGCTGGCTCATCCCCAGGGTGTGACGGTGGAGGGTGAACTGGGAGTGATCGGTCAAGTGGACCAGGTCACTGTGGAAGGCGGAGGCCAATCCACGCTCACCGACCCGCAGATGGCCGCTGCCTTTGTGGAAGGCACCGGGATCGACGCCCTGGCAGTCTCCATTGGCAACGCCCACGGCTTCTACACGAAGCTCCCCCACCTGGACTTTGATCGCTTGGCGAAGGTCCGGGCCGCAACGCGCATTCCGCTGGTTCTGCACGGCGGCTCGGGAACGCCCGAGGACGATCTGCGCCGTGCCATATCGCTGGGGGTTGCCAAGGTGAATGTGGCGACGGAAACCATCGCCGCCGTGCGCCAATCGCTGCTCGAGCAGTGGAGCGCTGGGAAAAACCTTTGGACCCCGATCGCGCAGGCGGTGGCAATGCAAGCCATGGCCAAGGTCGTCGAGAAATGGTTTCACTTGACCCTTGCTGCGGGCCGCGCCTAGCCCGGATATTTCACCACGCTCCGCCGCCTTGAGTCGGGCGACCGGAAAGGGTGGGGTTTTAACCCCGCCTGGACTTTCTGCATTTTTGCTGAGATTTCCTGGCATGGCGCGACTTGCCCTCTCCCAAGGGGCTGAGCATGTCCCACATCTTTTGCTGGACACCGGGGGTGCGAGCGCTACTGATGCCAAAGCGAGCCCCGAAGGGGCGGCCTATCCCGCCCTGCGGGACCAGGCCAACGGCCTGGGTGAACAGAGGGCTTACCCGCCCAGCCCTGAAGGGGCGATCCATAGAACCCGCAATGAGCGCGCCCCTTCAGGGCTTGTCGCTAAAAATGAAATTACGTT
>Ga0182011_10003682_pt1 | contig 12510 bp, 7 predicted proteins | sample 711E1DmetaG_FD_120481 | JGI IMG/M metagenome (GOLD analysis project Ga0182011, IMG submission 120481) | Permafrost microbial communities from Stordalen Mire, Sweden - 711E1D metaG | ecosystem: Environmental > Terrestrial > Soil > Wetlands > Permafrost | place: Sweden: Stordalen | collected... | reverse complement strand
GGAGAAAGAACCGGGCTGAAACCTGTGACGGGACTTGGGTTGGTCTATTACGAACCACAAACAGACCTGAAAGTGGAAGGATTGGATTCGATATTGTTATCAGACGGATTTATGATGCCCTTCGTTGGAAAGCTGCTCCCGATTGAAGTTCGACCGAATGCAGCAATCCCACCGCTGCTCAAGAGGGTAAGGCAGATATGCGACTTGGAGAAGACTCCCGAAGGAACCGCAGGGTGTGAAGACTGTGAGAAGGTCAACAAATTGACTGAATATGCCTCAAGGTGACAGAAATTCCCTCGATTCTGGTCTATCATTTTCTTTGATTTTCCTGCGAATTCTGCTAACTTACTCTCACAGCTTGCGGAGCAGAGGATTGCAGCAATAGTGAGTTGAGAACTGGGTTCCACTTTGAACCAGTATGTTGATTGAAACCCGCAGGGATGGGCAAGGCAAGCCTACCTCGGCGGGTTTTGCTTTTCGCCTTGAGAGACGAAATCATGTCATCCGAGTCAGTTGCGTCGTGTGACAATGGCCAACTGATCATTGACCCGCAGGGAAGAAGCCCTCAGTGCCCGTTCCTAATATGGGTTTTCTTTCGTTAATTTCTGGCGTTGTTTTCTCTACTGAACTATGTCAATCATCCTCATCGCATTAAGAGACTTCATTTCTGATCCAGACTGCACTGACGCTTTTTGATTAAAGAAGGTAGCTTTTGGACTCAGCGGCGATTTTATCGAATCGAATACAAAGCAAGCCTCGCCCTGAATTTGGTTTCCGCACGGGCGTGCTTGGTGGTACTCTGTCAAGTCGCACAATCATGTTTGCAGAGTTGTCTGCGCTGCTCGTCGATGTTGCGAACGAATCTGCGACCAGGCAAGAATACTGGTCAGCAATCATCGACAGGAATGTGCTCGGCAAGAAGACTGCTGTAACACGGAAAGAGACGGCACAACGGCTGACAAACCTGTATACTCTTGACTCCTCTGTTCCCGTTTTCCGATTGCTCCGATTCTTTTGGAAGTTCGACCCCAAAGCACATCCGCTTCTTGCTGTTCTTTGCGCCTGCGCCCGTGAACCACTCCTTCAAGCGTCTGTAGTGCCTGTCTTGGCGACGAATGTGGGAGATACGCTGGAGAAGAGTGTCATCGAAGGAGCAATCAACGAATCCGCCAAAGGTAGTTTCTCGCAAACGACATTGAACACCATCGTGAGGAATATCCTGTCCTCGTGGACACAGTCAGGACATCTTATAGGCAAAAACAACAAGGTACGCTCTCATCCTGCGAGCAGTAGCTTTGCCACAACGTATGCTCTGGCTTTGGGGTACTTGAGTGGGAGAAGAGGGGAAATGCTCTTCTCAACGTTGTGGGCGAACATCCTTGACCAGCCAACACACATCCTTATGATGCACGCTCAGGAAGCATCTCGCAGAGGATGGATAACTTACCGAAATGTTGGAAACATCATTGACATTGATTTCTCAACACTGCTTACCGAAAAAGAGAGAAGGCTTGTCCATGAGTAGAATTGAACGTCTCATCCAAAACTATAAGCGTTTTCTCTCCGTTAATCCGTGGGACAAGCAAATAGCGGGTGCGCAGAAGATCTGGTTTGCAGTCTATGACAAGACAGATGAAAGAAAGCTACGGGTACAACTGGACGAGTTTGAGCTTGCTACGAAAGCTGAGGGGCATACGTGGAAGACGGTAGACGTAACGAATGAATTTGCCGATTGGATGGCGTCGCTCGAATACCGCGAAATTTACTTTGAAAACCCCGGTGACTTAGAAATGACCCTTGCGGAGTTCGAGATTCATGTGGGAAACAGAATTAAGAAAGAACTTGATAGTGCCAGTGAGAACACAGTTGTCGCCATCCATGGAATTGCCAGTCTGTACGCATTCCTAAAGGTGTCAAACTTGATGAACAAAGTGCAGTCTAGCGTCAAAGGAAGGTTGCTTGTGTTCTTCCCAGGCGAATACGAGAAAGGTGTCTATCGGCTATTGGATGCACGCGACGGCTGGAATTATCTTGCTCTTCCAATTACCACTCAGGAAGGAATACTGAGCGCATGAAAGTCAAAGAACTTTTTGTTAAGGACCCACTCCAATCGTCTTTGCTGAACAATGGTGTTGCAGAGGTTACGACGACGCTTAACGAAGAGCAACTCAAAACGCTTCACTACGAACTCGACACTTTTGTCTGTGAAGGTGAGTACGCGAGCGGAATGTCACGCATCCTCAGTTCTTATCTGAGGAATCTTAATCAGCCCGAGCAGCCCGCCGTTTGGGTGAGTGGATTCTTTGGTAGCGGCAAGTCTCACTTCATTAAGATGCTTCGGTACCTATGGACTGATTTCAAGTTCGATGATGGTAATACTGCTCGTGGCATAGTCAAGCCCCCGACAGACATCACTGATAACTTGAAGGAACTCTCCACAAGGGCTAAGCAGTTCGGCGGCATTCATGCCGCTGCTGGGAAAATGGAGAGTGGCGCGGGAAGTGTGCGTCTTGCTCTATTGGCGATTGTGTTCCAATCGGTTGGTTTGCCAGAGCAATACTCAAAAGCTCGATTTGTGATTCGATTGAAGAAGACGGACATCTACCAGGAGGTGGTGGATTACGTTAGCAAGGCTGGCAAGGAATTCAAGCACGAGCTAAACCACCTCTTTGCTTCAAATGTGCTCGCTGAAGCTATCATCAAGGCTGACCCCAAGTTCGCACCGAGTGGGGCTGATGTGAAGTCGGTGCTCAAAAACGAGTATCCGTATCGCGCCGATATTACCACGCAAGAAATGACAGACGCGATTAACGAAGCGCTGGCAGACGAAAAGGGAAAGATACCGCTTACACTAATTGCTCTCGATGAACTTCAACAGTATATCGGTGATGATGCAAACCGCTCTATCGATGTGCAGCAGGTGACAGAGGCGTGCTGCAAACATTTTGGTTCACGGCTACTCTTCGTTGGTACAGGACAGACAGCCCTCTCCAATACTCCCTCACTCCAACGACTTGTAGACAGGTTCCGCATCCCCATTCAACTGTCCGACGCCGACGTGGAGACTGTGATTCGGAAAATAGTTCTTCAAAAGAGGCCAGACAAGGAAAAGGAAATCGCTGATGTCTTTAAGACCTACAGCGGAGAAATTGACAGACAGCTTCAAGACACTCAAATTGCAAAGCAAACAGAGGACAACCAGTGGTACACAACAGACTATCCACTGCTTCCTGTTCGCCGAAGATTCTGGGAGAAGGTATTAAGGGCAATCGATACTGCGGGTACTACTGGACAATTGCGTACGCAGCTAAGGATAGTACACGAAGCAGTCCGCACGACTGCCGAGAAGGAGCTTGGCAGTGTTCTGCCAGGTGATTTCATCTACGACCAAATCTCCAACGACTTGCTCATGAAGGGCGTTCTCCTGCGTGAGATTCATGAAGTGATCATCAAGCATCGGGACGGGACTCCTGACGGCGAACTCCGCTCACGTATTTGTTCGTTGGCATTCCTCATTGGCAAACTCTCCCATGAAGTTGGCTCCGACATCGGCTTGCGAGCTACTGCTCACACATTGCCTGACCTACTCGTCGATGACTTGAAGGCTGGAAGTACTGAGCTACGGAAGAAAATGCCTGAACTTCTCGACTCATTGGTTGCGAAGGGGCACCTGATGAGAGTGGAAGAAGAATATCGAATGCAAACGCGGGAAGGGGCAGCGTGGGATGCTGAGTTCCGAGACAATTACAGCAGAGTGTCCAACGACCCGAAGCGACTGGCAAGTGAACGAACAGACCTTTTCAAGAAAGCAATCGGTGACCAGGTGCGGAGTGTGAAAGTAAATCAAGGTAATAGCCAGACACCAAGAAAGGTTGAAGTCTTCTTCTCTTCAGACAAGCCAACTTCCACGGGACAGGCAATTCCAGTCTGGGTACGTGATGGATGGCAAGATGATGAGAAGACGGTTCTTGCTGACGCACGGACGGCCGGAACAAATAGTCCGATGGTGTTTCTCTTTGCACCGCAACGTTCAGCAGACGAACTGAAGAGAATTCTCGCCACGTGGAAGGCGGCACACGATACGCTCACAACTCGCGGAATACCTTCTAATCTTGAAGGTATTGAAGCCCGCTCTGCGATGGAGACACGGGAAAAGGAATCGGAGCGAAGGCTGAATGAACTTGTTGACGATATCGTTGCAGCGACAAAGGTCTACCAGGCAGGCGGTAGTGAGGTCACAACAGGAATGTTCCTTACCGAGCGAGTGCAGGAAGCTGCGGATGCTGCACTGATTAGATTATATCCCAATTTCGGCATGGGCGACAACCCTAATTGGACGAAAGTCATGGAGCGAGCAAAGAAAGGAGACGGCAACGCACTGGAGTCGATTGGCTACACAGGCGGAGTTGAAACTCATTCTCTTTGTGCTCTGGTGTTACAGGAAATTGGAACAGGAAAAAAGGGACGTGAGATTCGGGACAAGTTTGAAGGAAGCTCCTACGGTTGGCCGAAGGACACAATCAACGCAGCGATTTGTGTTCTTGTTGGGGCAGGACTTGTGCGTGCAACACAACTCGGTAAGACACTGACAGTGCGTGAACTTGACGGACAGAACATCGGTGTTGTGGATTTCCGTGCGGAGACAATTACCATCTCGACACCGCAACGTGTACAAATCAGGAAGGTAGTTCAAGAAGCGAAAGTCGCGTGCAAGCCAAATGAAGAGCTTGCTGCGATTCCGAATCTCATCCAAGCGTTGCTCGAACTTGCGAAGCGTGCGTCAGGTGAACCACCTTGTCCCGCACGCCCATCAACCCTGTACATTGAAGAAATTGCGCAGAAGATTGGCAATGAGCAATTGCTCGCCGTGTTTGAAGCGAAAGACAAACTGCTGGCGGACATCAAGGAGTGGTCGGAGAAGGCGACGAAGACTATCCAGCGTTTGCCACGATGGAATCTACTGGCACTGCTGATTGGTCAGGCGGTGGGGCTGCCTGGTGTTGACGACGTGAAGAAGCAGATTGCAGCCATCGAAGACCAGCGCTCATTGCTTGCTGAACCTGACCATGTTCCTACCTTGTGTGAGAGGATTGCTGGCGAGTTGCGGCGAGAATTGACAGCGCAGCACAAGCAGTACTCCGATGTCTATGATACGGAGATGAAGGCGCTACAACAACAGGAGTCGTGGGGCAAGCTGGGAGAGATAAAACGGCAAACAATCCTTGTAAAACACAGCATTGCGAATACCCCGTTAGTTGAAGTGGGGACAGAAGATGAACTGCTCGCTTCCCTTAAGCAGACGCCACTTACCGGCTGGGTCACGATGCGTGATGCTCTACGAACTCGGTTTGGGAATGCTTTGTTGGAAGCAATCAAAGAACTTGAGCCGATGGCAGTGCGTGTGCAATTGCCGTCCGTTACAATTCGCAATGAGCAGGAGCTTGATGTGTGGGTGGACAAAACGAAGACGACCATCACAGAAAAACTCAAAGAAGGGCCAGTGTTCATTTAAGACCAGGAACGCTTATGAAAAAGTGGACAGCAATTCGGAGTGATGCAGGCGAAGATGTCAGAAAAAGGATTCAATTGAACTACAAGGGGAAATTTGTCATGAGGGGGAAGGGCACCGAATTGTGGGAAGTGGATGTAGATTATGAGGAAAATCTCTCTCTTAAGCTCATAAATGGCTCACCATTAGAAGCCAAATTCGAGATTGGGGATTCTGCATACTTGCTTCGGCAAGAAGTCACCGATAAGTCGCTTAATTTTCGCCAAGTCAATGGCAATTGGGAAATCCTGTATACTGTGATGGATAGCCAAGAGAAAACGTTTGAGTTTTATGAAAATCAACTCTCTGATAAGCCGTAGTCACTGTGAACAATGAACGCCCTCGACCCAAAACTCCGCCGTGATTTGGAAAAAGCAATCATCAAAGCCCGTGATGTGGCTGAAGAAGCTGCTGAGCGGGCTCTTGACCGCTTCGCCGTTTCAAACCCTGAGCCGTTTTCTCACATGACCGTTGCCGAGCGAGAGCTTCGCAATAAGTTGAGGGCGAAAGGGAGACAACTCGGTGACATCAAGTTCGAGACCAGGAAACAGTCTATCCATCGCCTGATTGCCGAGTGCGCTTACGAGCATTGGCATCAGATGCTGTTCGCTCGGTTTCTTGCTGAGAACAACCGCCTGATGAACAGCGACAATGTGCCCGTGACTCTTGCAGAGTGTGAAGAGCTTGCCTCTCACGAAGGCGCGGCAGATGGCTGGATCCTTGCCTCACGCTATGCATCCCGCATGTTGCCACAAATCTTCAGACCCGATGATGCGATGCTTCAAGTACAATTCGCGCCTGAACACTTGCACAAGCTTGAGACAATTCTCTCCACCCTGCCGACCGATGTGTTCACTGCCGATGACAGCCTCGGATGGGTGTATCAGTTTTGGCAATCCAAGAAGAAGGATGAGGTCAACAAATCCGAGAACAAGATTGGGGCTGACGATTTGCCTGCGGTGACGCAACTATTCACCGAAGACTACATGGTGCTGTTCCTGCTGCACAACACCATTGGAGCATGGTGGACGGCTCAGCTACTCGCCAATGGTAAGATAAGCAAGGAGAAGTGGAGCAAATGTGCAAGTGAGGATGATTGCCGACGCCTCGTTACAACGGGAGCGATTGTCTGGGAATATCTCCGATTCGTGAAGAACGAACAAACTGGTGAGTGGAAACCTGCTGCTGGCTCATTCCCCGGCTGGCCCAAGCGGGTGCGTGGACTTACTATGCTCGACCCGTGCTGCGGTTCGGGACATTTTCTCGTAGCCGCGTTTATTATTCTTGTCTACCTATTGATGCATGAAGAAGGACTCTCGGCGCAAGAGGCGAGCGATGTAGTGCTCAAGAATTGTCTGTACGGATTGGAGATTGACCAGCGCTGCACACAGATTGCTGCGTTTGCTCTTGCATTTGCAGCGTGGAAGTTTCCCAATGCTGGCGGGTATAGAACGCTCCCTCGACTCAACATTGCTTGTTCAGGGCTTTCAGTGGGTGCGGACAAGAAGGAGTGGCTTGCGCTTGCCAATGGCGATACTCGATTAAATGGAGGGATGGAGCGGCTATATAATCTCTTTGAGCAAGCTCCAACACTTGGGAGTCTTGTCAGTCCAAAACATATCGGACAGGAAACTCTTCTTGAAGCAGGCTATGATGACCTCGTACCACTGCTGATGAAGGCAATGGATTCACAAAAGACGAAGGCTGACCCGTTTCTCTCAGAAGCAGGTGTTGCAGCCTATGGATTAGCACAAGCTGCACAATTCCTTGCTCGGCAGTATTGGCTTGTGGCAACTAACGTACCCTATCTTGCGAAAAGAAAGCAGCATGCACTTCTCCGCTCTCACCTCGAAACGTGGTTTCCATTGAGTCACTTCGACCTTGCTACTTCTTTTCTTGAGCGGTGCAGACTGTTTAGCGGGAACAATGGAACCTATGCACTTGTGACCCCCCAAAGTTGGTCTCAGCTTGGCAGCTACAAGCACTTACGAAAGATGATGCTGAAAGAGCAGTCATGGAATATGATTGGTCGCTTGGGTGCTAAGGGCTTTGAGACACCAATGTGGGATTTCAATGTAGTGCTGATTGCCATCTCAAATGCTGCTCCTTCTTCAGAACGATTGATTGGCTGCATCGATGTCAGCGATGACAACACCCCACCAAAGAAAGCATTTGCGCTTAAGCAATCTCCCGTCATCAGGGTTCTTCAAACTGCACAACTCAACAATCCAGACTACCGAATAATCTTGGACACTTCAAGCGAGAATAGCAAGGTAGAGTTGTTGTCTAATCATGCCTATGCAGCCCAAGGTATTGGCACAACAGACAATCCCCGTTTTGTGCAAAGGTTCTGGGAACAAGGTGTTTTCTCCGAAGAATGGGAGAGATTTCAGACAGCTTCAACTACAAATGAAATGGTGGGAGGCTGCCACTCCATGTTCCGCTGGGGTGGAGAGGGAAGTGAATACTTTGAATATATCAAACAGCTAAAGGCGCAAAACAGGATTGGGGGTGGGTGGCAAGCAGGTAGGATTGCCTGGGGAAGGAAAGGGTATGCTATCAATGTGACAGGTGAAAAGCTTGTTACCCGCTACCATGGGACAAAGTTCGATACGACTATTGGAGTAATCGTAGTTTCAGATGAAACAAACCTCAATCCTATCTACAGGTTCCTTGCATCTCAAGAGTACTCGGAAGAATTGCAGAGAATAGATGGAAGCCTAAGCGTTACAGAAGCCACTCTCGTAAAAGCTCCGTTCGATCTTTCGCGTTGGCAGCAAGTTGCTGAACACGAGGGTGGACTGCCAGACAACACGACAAACGACCTAACTCAATGGATTTTCAAAGGCACCGTCGAAGGAAGCACAGAGCCTCTGCAAGTCTCAGTAGCACGTCTCCTTGGCTACCAATGGCCCGGACAACAATTGGACAAGTTCGACAAGCATGCTAACGATGATGGTGTTGTTGGTATCCCAGCAATCATGCGAGAGAAGCCAGCCGCAGAGCGTCTGCGTGAGTTGCTTGCGGCAGCCTACGGCAAAGAATGGTCGCCAGCAAAAGAGGCTGAGTTGCTCCACTCAGTCGGTTACGGGGACAGCAATCTAGAAGACTGGCTGCGCAACGGATTCTTCGAGCAGCACTGCAAGCTGTTCCTTCAGCGTCCGTTCATCTGGCACATCTGGGATGGTCGCAAGGATGGCTTTAGCGTGCTTGTTATTTACCACAAGCTCAATCACCAACTCCTTGAGCGCATCACGTACACATATCTCAACGATTGGATAAAACGTCAGGAAGATGGCGCTGCTCGTGGTGAAGGCGGTGCAGAAACTCGTCTAATCGCTGCAAAAGACCTGCAAAAGAAACTCAAGCTCATTCTCGAAGGCGAACCACCATACGACATCTTCGTCCGCTGGAAGCCTATCGAGCAGGAACCCGTTGGCTGGAATCCAGATTTGAACGACGGCGTGCGTCTAAACATCCGTCCGTTTGTGGAAGCCGAGGTTCTTCGCAAGCGACCGAACATCAACTGGAATAAAGACCGTGGGAAGGATGTGGAGTCGGCTCCATGGTACAAGGTCTTCAAGGGTGAGAGAATAAATGACCACCATTTGACCATCAAGGAAAAGATCGAAGCGAGGGCGAAAAGAGAGAAATAGGACGGTAGGCAGGAAGGCTCATCGATTCCTATCTACTTTTTGGATCATTTCATGCCACTTTCACACTAAATGTGCACATTAGTACAACTATACTTGCACTAATGTTGCTAAAGTGTTAGATTCTGACCATGATAGCTGCAGATGCTGAACTCATATCCGTCCTTCGCCAATACAATCCATGGTGGTCGGGAGGCAGAGTCCAAGACCTCCCCAAATGGAGACGGGTTGCCTTCAAAGAGATAACCTCATGGCTCACCAATCCGCCAACAGGTCGGGCGCTTCTTCTCAGCGGTGCACGCCAGGTTGGTAAGACCACGCTCTTCCTTCAGGCAATTGACGCACTCCTCGACAGCGGTGTCTCTCCATCCAGCATTCTCTACGCAACATTCGACCATCCGCTTCTCAAGCTCGTGGGGCCAGACGGAGTGATGAGATTGTGGCGGGAGTTTGAACCTGCTGCTGAGGGGGGGCAGTACGTGTTTCTGGATGAGATTCAAACGGCAAAGAACTGGCAGGTGTGGCTCAAGCATCAGGTCGATTTTGAAAAGCGGCGACGAATTGCCGTGACAGGCTCGGCAACACCACTCACCATTGAAGGACAGGAATCGGGCGTCGGGCGCTGGCACACCATCAAGTTGGCGACACTCTCGTTCTATGAATACCTGCAAATCAAGAATCTCCAAGCGCCAAGTCTTCCTGCGGTCTCTTCGCTCTCAACAATTCTTGAGTGGGAGCCGAACCAACTCCTGCGCGTGGGAGAGGATGCGCGCGCACTGGTAGCGTACTTCCATGATTATCTATTACGAGGCGGATTCCCAGAGTGTGCAAAGGTGGAGAGCATAACGCTTGCGCAGAAGCTCCTGCGTGAGGACATCGTTGATAAAGTACTCAAGCGTGACATGACTGCACTGTTTGGCGTGAGGCGTGTCGTGGAGCTTGAGCAGACGTTTCTCTACCTCTGCCTTCACGACGGCGGGCAATTGGATATTCCTGAATTGTGCAAGAGTCTTGAACTCAAGCGACCGACCGTCAGTAACTTCATAGACCTTCTTGAAGCGACACATTTGATTCATCAGCTTCGACCGTTCGGATACGGAAAAGAGATTCTACGCGGTCGTCCCAAAGTGTATCTTGCGGATGCAGCAATTGCTCCGAGCGTCTTGTTGAAAGGGAAAACGCTTCTTGAGGATGCAACGCAACTCGGTCGCGCGGTAGAGACGGCGTTTTTCAAGCACGTGTTCACCCGCTATTATGCGCAGAGTGTTGGATTCTCGTATTGGCGAGGGAAGAAAGAGGTCGAAGTGGACATCATTGCAGACGTGAATGGACAACTGATTCCGTTCGAGGTGAAATACCGGGGAAACATTGTCCCGTCTTACTACAAAGGGCTTCTTCAGTTCTGTCAGGAGAAGAAAGTTGAGCGAGGATACCTTATCACGAAAGACTTCACTGACTTTACAGTGAGCGTAGTTCCAGATAGGAACACACGTATTCTGCAGATACCCGCCCCGCTTGCTTGTTACTGGCTTGGACGGTCGGAGTTGGAAGAGGGGGTTTGAAGGATATGCGACCGCATTCGCCAAAGAAAGGAGCCCCTGCCCCAACTGTTTTCATCGTTGAGTCAGTTGATTTCGGGAGTGAGAAAGCCAATCGCAAAGAAGGGCAAGTCTTGTCGCAGATTCTTAATCTGTGTGATAAGGAATCAGAATACCGTTACGTTCGAACTAAGCAACAGTTTGTAGCAATGCTTGATGAGTTCTCAAGGTTAAACATGAGGTACCTGCACATATCATGTCATGGCGACGAAAGAACGCTTGCATTGACCATGGACAACATACCACTTGCAGAATTGGCGCCACTGTTGCGGCCTCATTTGATTCGCAAGCGATTGTTTATTTCTGCTTGCAAAGTGACCAACGATAAGTTCGCCAAGCTTCTCTTACCAAGCTCACAATGCTACTCAGTTGCTGGCCCAGATGGGAATATAAGTTTTGACGACGCCGCTATTTCTTGGGCCTCTTTCTACCATTTGATTTTCAACATTAATCCACAATCGATGAATACAAAGGATGTGCAGTGGGCCTTGCAACGTGTTGCCGATACATTTAGTGTACCATTCAGATACTATGGTTCATCAGCGGGGAAGCCAGTGTTCAAGAAAACGATAATCCCTAAGTAAAAGGTACCTCGTTGTTGCGGATGAGCAGTCATAACAGAGTTCTTGAGGCACTCGTTCAGTCGCTGACTGGAGCTACAGACCACAACAAGAGTGAACAATCTGCACCCGCAGTTGTGTTGTGGACTGACAAGGATTCTCAGTGGAAGCAAATCATCCCTACGCTTCGGGAAGCCTTACCTCAGCTTCTCACATTCGGCGATTACAATTCTGTGGAGAAGACTGGTCCTGCCATCTGGCTCCGTACAATGATAGCCTGTGTGCTTCCTGAAGCAAACTGGTCGAGTGACGCCGTCCCGATAATTTATCTGCCGAAGGTGGGCCGTCAGGAACTGCGAGCCGTTGAAGAGTGTCCAAAGGAACTGCAACCGCTTGCCGAACTACAATACAGAGGAGTCTACTGGACTCAAGCAAATGCAAAGGACTGGACTGTGCTTGCGTTTCTACAGTCGAAGGATGGTGGTCTCGGACTCGATGTCGCACGGGATGCTGAAACTCATCTGGCAATGATGCGTGCGCTCCCCAATCTCCTTTCCATGGCTGTGGTCGAACTGAAAGACGAGCACCTCGACGGTGCGTACTTCGACTCACTTCTGCAGCCTGACCCAATTCGAGACTTGCTCAATTGGATGAATAGTCCTCAAGGGCAGAAATCCAGGATGACGGAGAGTGAATGGAATGCATTCAGGAACATTTGTCATAAGGACTATGATTTCGATCCCGATAAGGACGGGCAGTTTGTCGCCGCTCAAAAACTCGGCTCACATAAGGGCAACTGGGTGAAGGTGTGGAAACGATTTGCTGAGGCGCCAAGGATTTACCCCGACCTACCAGAAGTTCTCCGGAAGGCAAAGCCAGCGACAACAGGTGACCTTTTCGACCACTCTAACACTTGGCCTCAAGACAACGAGGTTGAAGAAACTGAACTCCAACAAGCACTTCATTCACTAAAGGGTCTCACGCCAGAGGCGGCTTCAACTAGAATTGCGCAACTTGAAAACAAACATGGCAAACGCCGTGATTGGGTGTGGGCGAGGCTCGACCAAGCTCCACTTTCGCTAGCCTTGCTTCATCTGAGTGAACTTGCAGCGGCAGTCGCAGGGCCAGTCGGAGGAGACCTTCAGACAGTT
>Ga0182011_10003681_pt1 | contig 12510 bp, 13 predicted proteins | sample 711E1DmetaG_FD_120481 | JGI IMG/M metagenome (GOLD analysis project Ga0182011, IMG submission 120481) | Permafrost microbial communities from Stordalen Mire, Sweden - 711E1D metaG | ecosystem: Environmental > Terrestrial > Soil > Wetlands > Permafrost | place: Sweden: Stordalen | collected... | reverse complement strand
TCCTCGGCAAATGCCCCGGGTACAGACTATGTAGGAACTGTTAGACCTCAAAATACAGGATATGATATCGGCGCTTATGAACAAGTGCCGTTATCAATCACTACAAATAACTTACCAAACGGGTCTGTTGGAGTGGCTTATTCTCAGACATTAATCGCTACTAGCGGTGCCACTCCCTACACTTGGTCAATAGCTTCGGGTACGTTACCTACTGGCCTGTCGCTTAGTTCTGGCGGCGTTATAAGCGGAACGCCAACAACAGCCAGTGGCCCAACTATTGTCACTTTTCAGGTGACTGACATTGCCAGCCTCAATGCCACCAAGGTCTTGACTATCACGATCGGTTCGTCGCCAAGTATCACCACCGGCACCTTAGCTAACGGGATAGTTGGCATTGCTTATTCACAGACCTTGACTGCAACAGGCGGTACCACTCCCTATACCTGGTCAATAACTTCGGGTACGTTACCTGTGGGCATATCGCTCAGTTCCGGCGGAGTTATTTCCGGAACTCCTACCACAACCGGAGGCCCAATTTCAGTTACTTTCAAAGTAACCGACAATATCGGGGCTAACGCTACTAAAAGCATCCCAATTACCGTCGCCAACGCAACTTGGGACATAAACAAAGATGGGGCCGTTAATATTCGGGATATGACCAGTATCTCTCAGCACTGGGGGGAAACCGGAACGCCCGGCTGGATACCTCAGGACGTGAATAACGACGGCATAATAAATTCCCTGGATATGATAATCGTTGGACAGCACTGGACACCATAGGGGACTTTTATGAAAACTTCTTATAGTAGAAAACTTGTTGAATATTCGTTCATTGTCGTTATTTTAACTGTAAGTGCCACCATCCCTGTTTCAGTTTTTGCTGCAGGAACTGCGGTTGTTAGCGTTTCTCCCAAAACTCAAATTGTAAGCACAGGTTCCCAATTTACTGTAAATATTACTGTGCAACCGAACAATGATGTTACTGGCGTTCAATTCAATCAATCTTTTAATCCCGCACTTATTACCGCCAATAGTATAAGTGAAGGCGATTTGTTGAGCCGGAACAGTGCGAGCACATTTTTTACTCCGGGCACGATAAATAATGTTGCGGGTACTGTAACAGGTGTAGCCGGCGCAATCACCTCACCCAGGCAAACCGTTTCTACGACAGGAACGTTTGCTAGTATCACTTTTACTGCCGGGACAACCAAAGGAAGCAGCAGTATTACGCTCATAAAGGTTATCGTGGGGGATATCAATGGACAAGCCATGACCGTAAGTTTAATTAACGAACAGGCATCTGTTGACCATGCTCTTGAACTTGCAGCGATTGGTAGTAAAACAGTAAACGAGAATGCGGTACTCAATTTTACAACTTCTGCGACCAATGCGGACGGAGACACTCTCACCTACTCAGCCTCAAACTTGCCGACAGGAGCAGTTTTCAACGCATCTACACAGAATTTCTCCTGGACACAGACATATAGTCAAGCCGGTTCGTATCCTAATGTGCATTTCCAGGTTTCCAACGGAAGCCTTACTGCATCGGAAGATATCACAATTATTATAAACAATGTAGATCGTACTCCGATACTTGCCGCCATTGGTAACAGAACTTTCAACGAGTCATCGGTTCTCAGCTTTAATATCATTGCCTCAGATCCCGATAGAGATGCCCTGGCATACACCACATCGAGTCTGCCATCGGGCGCGCCTTTCAATCCCTCTACTCAACTTTTCACGTCGACACTACCCATAGTCATATAGGAAGTTTTCCAATTGTCCATTTCCATGTATCGGATGGAACGATGACTGCTTCAGAAAACATAACAATAACAGTGGCAGCTGTATATGCAGCGTAGGACATTAACCTAGACGGCGCAGTGAATGTCCTGGATTTGACTCAGTCACCCAGCATTTTGCTAAAACAGTTACTGTCAGTTGGATAAGGCAAGATGTTAATGGCGACGGTGTAATAAATATTCTAAGGTGAAAAATGAAAATTATAAATAGGCTTGACATATTTATATTTGCCATTATCGGTTTGAGTTTAGTAGTAACTTTATTTCAACCTGACTTTCATGCTTCAGCTGTGGGAAACTCTGTTACCAGTGTTTCCGCTCCAGCACAACCGGTGAATTCAAATCAACCATTCTCCGTTAGTATTATGGTTCAACCCAATAGCCCGATCGCAGGGGTGCAGTTTAACCTGTCATTCAACCCGTCTCTCGCAATTATTAATAGTATTACCGAGGGTAACCTTTTTAATCAGAATGGTGCGAGCACTTGTTTTTTGGCGGGAACAATCAATAACACCACAGGCACCGTTAGCGGGGTAGCCGACGCCATCATCGGCGCGGGGAAAAATGTATCAACTTCCGGGTCACTCGCCGTGATTAACATGACAGCACAGACAACCGGAGGAACCAGTGCTTTAAATCTTAGCAATGTTATCCTTGCCGATGCTAATGGACAATCAGTGCCGGTAAACACCGTAAATGGACAAGTTGTGATCAATGGAACCACAACCACCACTACGCATACGACAACAACAACTGTTATTACTACAGTTCCCACGATATCTCCGGCGCCTCCTTCCGGAGGTGGAGGTAGCGGAGGAGGCGGTGGGGGTGGAGTAGTAGGACCTAGTGTGCCGACCTCTGTTGCCGGGGTTATGGATGTGAGCAATATCGTCAATACGCAGGGTGTTTTCAACTTCTCAATCAGTCCATGGAGTGATGATAAAAAAACTGTCATGGTTATCGACAATGGAACTACGGCATTGACCTCAGCTGGAACGCCATTAACTCAGATAAGCATACAACATCTGAACATTGCGCCGGCTTTCCCGACTGGTGCCGGAATCGTATCTTTGGGTTATAATTTTCTTCCATCGGAGGCAAAAATTAGCCCTTCGTCCATCGTCAGATTTCAATATGATCCAACGCTAATACCCCCGGATGTTTTAGAAACGAGCCTTCAAGTTGCATACTTTGATACTGCAATAAATAAATGGGTAAATTTGCCATCCGATATCGATACTAATAATCACTTTATTACGGCCCAAATATCATATTTTGCTTTCTACGCTGTCACATACGGGGTAAAAAATATAGCTGCGGCTCCAACCACTGTCGTTCCCAACGTGGTTCCCAGTACGAGTACCACAACTTCATCAACAAATGTTGCTTCTACAACGCCTGGCGTCAGCAGTACACCAGCGCCTGTAACAAATGCGACCACCGAACTTACAAAGACAACTTCTACCTCAATGCCTATATTGCCCGTTTCCCCCACGGCCAGCACTACAACCACCCAGGCTCCGCGAGTTGTCAGGTTGTCTCTTTTAGCAATAACAATCGGAGTTGACGCTATCCTCATCGTTATTGCTGTCGTCGCTATATTACTCGTACACCGTAAATTGCGTAAGAATGGCGAAGATAAATAATAGCTAAAACAATTTAAATTCATTATGTTGAATATGCTAAAATAGGGAAATTCAATCTCTCGGATTATTTATTTGATGTTTTAGCACTTTTGATTCAAATCATATAATTGGCCTGAATAGGGGAGAATTCGAATGTTTTCTAACCGACGGACAAGGTTTGCTTTGATCGTTCTTGCAAGTCAATTATTACTTATAGCTTTGTCCTTCGTTATGATGATTGAAATGATTTTGATTTCCACGAACGGCCTGGTCCAGTTTGTAGAAAATAATCCGCTGATTTTAGCTGTAGAAATAATTTTAACCGTATTAATTACCGTCTTTGGAATTTTTGTTTTTATCGTTCAATTGAAAAGATTAGGTGAAAAACGCAATTCGGATGAACGAAATAGCGGAAATAGCGGTAATCGACGTCTGTGATGATCTTTTGTAGAGTTAGGAGTTGATGTGAAACTACGGATATTAAATGGGATATTGATTATTGACATATTATCTATTATATTAATTCTCTGTGTTCTTTTCTTCAAAACAACTGCAATACGTGTCATCCTTGGATTACCATTCCTTTTATTTTTCCCAGGTTATTTACTAGTCTCCATTCTGTTTATTAAGGCAGCCATGGGACGAATAGAAAGAATAGGCCTCAGTATATCCATGAGTTTTGCGATCGTAGGGTTAATTGGTTTTGGTCTTAATTATACTCCGTGGGGAATACAATTGGTGTCTATCCTATATTCAATAACTGGTTTTATTTTTTTAGCGTCGATTGTGGCTTTAATTAGAATAGGAAGGACTACAAAAATCAACAAATTTACCACAGTTTTTACATTTAGGTTATCGGATTTATCTCATAATTATATTTCAATTATTCTCGTTTTATCGGTAATATGTGTTCTGGGAGTACTCTGCTACTCAATAGCCGTACCTAAAACAGGCGAAAAATTCACCGAATTTTATATATTAGGAATGAACGGTGATGCGCAAAACTACCCGAGCGAATATTTTATGAGAGACGGGGTGGTTGCTGAGGTCATTTACAATGACGGAATTTTGGATGCAAATCACGGATTGGGTGCTATCAATTTAGCAATATCGAACCAGGAGGACCAAACAAAGATATATTATGTCAAATTAACTGTCGATGGTCAGCCGACAAACATCGAATTAGATGGAGTGAATAACATCGAAATAGGACCTATCGAATTACGACAAGGTGAAAAATGGGAACGAGCGATAGGGATTCTTCCTCAGCATTTAGGGGACAACCAAAAAGTCGAATTGTCACTATTCATGGATTCCCAAAATATTGCCTATAATTCTTTGCATTTTTGGATTAACGTGAAACAATCGAATTGATCATAAAGATCAATCTACAATGCTACCTGACGTTTTGATTATTTCACTTGCCTCAGGGCCCATATTAAAAAGTAAATCTAATGCTGACATATTCGATTCGAATCCAGGATATCTTTGCTTATATATCGGATGTTCGAATCTAAAAAATTTAAGCACCAAGTTATTTTGGGCAAATTTGTTAGTTTCCAAATAATCTCGTCCACTAGGTCCAGACAAATATACATCGGAACCAGAAGCCTTCATCATTGCAATAATAAAATCTGTAGTTCGTAATTTCTTATCAAGGTTCATTTTACTTGCTGTTAGTAATTCAACTTCAATGTGGAAACAGTTAATAAGATACTTAATTATCTCAACGTTTATTTGCCATACATAGTCAAAATCCCTTTTATATAATGCTTCAAAAAAATCAATATGCTCTTTAAAATATTCCGTTTTTACATAATTGCGATAAATTGTTTGCCAGTGTTTGTTTTTCCATGTTGTATCTTCCGGTAATGTTATGTCACAAATCTTCGTGCCTAACGATTTGTGGCTTATTGGAATTGATATATACCCCCATCCGTCTTTTGTTCGTATCTTATTTCTATTGAAGACGCTTTGATCACCCAACAAGAAAGTATCTGCAATAACAAAACAGTTTGAATGTTCAATCTTACTGAAAAATCCAATCCATGGAATGTAATTGGGCTGGTGTGCTGTTCCTATCTTCATCTATATGTAACGTCCTAAATTCTTTCGCATAGTACTTTATGAGATGAGTTAAGTAGCCTTCAAATAGAGAATTGGGAGAGCCAACAGAAAGTCTTCTATTGATGGGAAATAGCGGTTGCGGGTACCTTTCGACGAGGGATCCGCCAGACTTTTCTATTGCATTGAGTTCGGGAGAATAAGATGGCAGATAGATAAATTCCAAGCGATGCCGACTGGTTTCGAAGAATTCTTTTGGTATTTTGGATCTGTGCCATCTGGCATTGTCCAGAATCAGATAGTTTTGGCACAGAGTAGATTGGAGCAGAAAACGAATAAAGACTCTGAAAGTCTGAGCGCTAAAAGTGGGTGCTTCTTGAGTCACTAGTTGACCAGTTTTCAGATTGAGTGCTCGGATAGTAAATATTTTATGACTATACTTACTACTTATAACCAAGGATTCCTCCGACTGCCTTAGTTATAGTAAAACTTCCTTCAACTTCTATGGTATGTGAAATTTCCTTTTCCGCCATATTGCATAATACCTGTATTGCTTCGGCATCCGGCAAAACATCAAGCCAGAAAAGACGGTCTTCAATTAGCGAGGCTAACAAATATTTAATAAAGGGTTTCATTTTATAGAAAACCAACGGATTTTTCAAAGTGTAATATTCTACTTTAGCAAATAATTTCTTAAAAACAGGCAGCGCATCAGATGCGAACCGCTTGGGTGCCGGCATAAAAGGAATAGGTCTTCCAGTTAATCGTTTTATAAGTTCGAAAAACTCCGGTTTATTGTTAAGATCCGGCCCAGTGGCGAAAACGCATCCATCCTTTTCTAAAACACGGTGTATTTCGCTGATGCTGAAATGGAGGTTGCGAACATAATGTAAGCTATAATTACAGGTTACTAAATCAAACTCTTCGGATTCGAAAGGAAGGGGGTCATCCATTGAGTGCGCTATAAAAGTTATATCCATTCCCCGCTCAAGAGCTTGAAACCGAGCTTTTTTTAACAGTTCCTGCGAAATATCCAAACCAATAATTTTCGAACGTGGGAACTTTTCTATCAATTTGAAACATTGAATACCTAATCCACAACCTAAATCCAAAATTTTCATCTCGCTAGTTGGGTTTATATATTCAAATATCCACTGATAAATGTCATGTTGTGCAAATAGTTTGTGAGCATCAACTATAGTCTCATGAAAAGGTATATTTTCTGTTAACTCAAAATCAGCCATTTTTCGTCGCCAACAATTCTGCTCTCTTTTAAAATCTGGAAATTGACTTTATATTATCACAATGATTATACAATTTCTTGGTCTGCTGGTCAAAATATTAGGATAGCAATTAATTATTTAGCACTTCCTCAATTAACCTCAAACGACGCCAATTTTTTAGCCCATGATGATTATTTAAAATTGTCTTTAACCGACTAAAGTAGCCCTCCATGGAATTATTGGTAATATCACAGGATATGTTAAAACTAATAAATTAACCTTATGATTTCAAAAGCTTCAGCATATGCCACATCAAATTGAGATCCTCTAGTGTAAATCAATGCCCGAAGGTTTATTTCATTCATATATCCCTTATCTTTTTGAGATTTATATTCTTTTAGAGCATTTATTTTTTGCTCTACATGTTTCAGCTTCAACTTTACAAAAATATCGGTACGAAAAACCAGATTATTCCATGGATGCTCGTAGCCCCAAATAGATGATTCCTTTTTAAATGCCCTTATTGCTTCCCAATATATTACATTGTGGTCTTGGTGCATATCATTGGATGATGGAATCAGTACCAATCCTGGTTTGATCTTTTGTCTGAATTCAATAAGGTTTTCTAGAATTTCTTGTCTATGTTCAGGAAACGTTCTCACTTGATAATTTAGAATGGTGATTTTCGCGGGTTTTAAACCTAACATAGTTGTCGAACGTCGACACTCTTTTCTCAGAGTATTTTTAGCTAGCCCAGGCGGCACTGAAGTCTCACAACCGGAAAAAGCATAATAAAAAACTTCTTTGCCTTCTTCCAAAAACCTGGAGATTGTTCCCCCGGCACCTAGCTCACCATCGTCTGTATGGGGACTTAATACCAATATTTTATCCATATCCATATTAATTCATCACCTAGTTTCATTTTAAATTTTTAAGAATTTTCTCGACTGCTCCGTATATTTTGGTAATTTCGTAATCAGCCATTTCAGGGAATATCGGCAAAGAAACAACTCTAGGGGCAAGCCACTCGGAAACCGGCATTGAGATATCTGTTCCAAATTTATTTTTAGCTAAAAGTGTTTTATTTAAAGGAGGATCATAAAGAATACCAGTCGAAATACCTTCTTTGTCCATTTCTGAAATAAATTCCCGTTTTATCACAGATTCAGGGAGTACCAAATGATACTTATAATACGTGTGTATTATCCCCGGTTTTTCAATTGGCGTATTAACCTCAAGTTTATTCAATAAAAAGGTGAGTTTATGTGCAATTTGCCGCCTCATCTCAACCATTTTATCTATTTTTCTTAGTTGTATTAAGCCAATTGCAGCTTGTATGTCAGTCATATGATAATTTAAGGGAATGATATTACTAACGTAATCATAAGGTGCATCACCACGAGCATACAAACATTTGCGATACACTTCCAAATCATCCGTTAAAATAGCACCTCCATGCCCGGTAGTCATATTCTTCGCCGCGTAAAAGCTACAAATAGAAACTTTACCTATCCCCCCCAAAATGTTGGTTTTAAAATATCCACCTATAGCCTGGGAAAAATCTTCTATCAGAACCAGATGATATTTATCTATATAATGTACTAATATATCCATATCTGCCGAATGCCCATAAGCATGAGTCACTATTAAGCCATCGGAGCCGTCAAATTGTCTCTCGGTGACGTTAGATAAGTCAATATTATGAGTATCAGCTTCAACATCAGCAAATACAGGTTCTGAACCTGCATTCAATATAGCATGGAGTACTCCAGGACAAGTCAACGAAGGGAAAATTACCTTTTTTATTCCTAACACTTTCAAGGATAGATACAAAGCGGATGTACCTGAATTAACTACCAAACAATATCTACGCCTAAATTTAGCTGCTAAACTATCTTCAAATTTTTTGACAATTTGACCGCCGGCAATGAATTTGCTATCCATTACCTCGAGTATTGCATCTTCTTCCTCTTTCCCGAGAAAAGGCCTACTCAACGGTATTTTCATTATTGGATCCATACTTAAATATTAAGAACTCTTTAATCCTGTTTACCACTTCTTTAACATGGGTCTGGCTTATCTCAGGGTAAATCGGAAAAGAAAGGACTTGATCCTGAGCTAATTCGCTCTCGGGGAAATCACCCTGTTTATAACCAAGGATTTTATAAGCTTCCTGAAGATGTAAGGATACGGGATAATATATCGCAGTATCGATACCTTTGGAAGATAAATAATTACGGAGCTCATTTCGATTTATATTTTTATCGAGTAAACGGATTGTGTAATAATTGGCTGAAGTGGTGTTGTATTCGCTAATATAGGGGGGTTCAATACCTTTTATGCCATTTAATAAGGACGAATATAGGGAAGCTGCTTGGCGTCGTGAACTACTCCAATTTTCCAGATATTTGACCTTTACTCTTAGTATCGCCGCCTGGATCGCGTCAAGACGGCTGTTAAAACCTGGAAAGACATGATAATAAGTTGTTTTCGCACCATGTTGTCGTAACATTCCTGCTATATCAGCTACTTGGTGGTTATCAGTGACTATCATTCCACCATCCCCATAAGCTCCGAGGTTTTTTGATGGGAAAAAGCTGAGACAACCCGCATCACCAATCGAACCAACTCTCTTATCCTTATATTTAGCACTTAGAGCCTGAGCACAATCCTCAATTATTTTTAGCCTATACTTTTTACTTATTTTTAGGATTGTATCCATTTCGGCAGGTTGTCCAAATAAATGAACTGGAATAATAGCACGTGTCTTATCTGTAATTTTAGCTTCAATTTCACGTGGATCAATATTATACGTTTTATAGTCTATATCAACGAACACTGGTATTGCACCACAATGAGTAATCGCCTCAGCGGTTGCAATGAATGTAAACGGTGAAGTGATAACTTCATCGCCAGGTTTGACTCCACAAGCCATCAAACTGAGAATTAGCGCATCAGTACCCGAAGCTACTCCAATGGCATATTTTACTCCACAATAAGCAGCTATTTCGCTTTCAAACGCTTCTACCTCGGAGCCGAGAATAAAACGACCGGACTCAATAACTCTCCTTATCGCGTCATCAATTTCTACTTTTAGTAAAGAGTATTGCTCGGTTAAATCAGTCATTGGAATGCGCAATTTACTTTCTCCTTCTTAGAGTTTTCAATAAGATCACCAAATCTGCCTTGGTTTAGTACCCATGATGACCATTGTTCCGAATATTATCGTTAATTTTTTACCTAAAATTGATAAATGTCTTTTGCTAGATCATTTATCTAAGTACTTTTTCCGTTACCAATATTCAAGACCAGTTGTATTACTTTCTGCTGCTAAATTGTTGGCCTTTGCTTCATCATTCACAAATACGAAATCACGCGTTTGTTTACCATCGCCGTAAATTATAGGATGGCAGTTTTTCACTATATTTGCGATAAACAGTGGAATGACAAGCGAATATTCTGGTTTTTGTTTTGTCTTGGTTCGTATACTTTGAAATATCTTGTACACATTTTAGACAGATTATACAATTCAGTGAACAATCGGCAATAGTATTTAACAGTCAATTTTGTCAATGCATACGGAGATTGCAACTGAAGAATCATATTTTCTTTTGCAGGCAATAATGACACGTCACCATATCCTGAGGCAACTGGAGCACATACCACTTTCTTAATATTGTTGTTCCGTGCCCCAATTAATATATTAAGTGTTCCTTTAATATTTGCCTCAATGGCCAACATTGGGCCTTTTATACTAAGAGAAACGCCGCCAATTGCTGATTGATGAAAACCTATGTCTATACCTCGGAAAATATCTTCGAATAATTCACGATTTAATATACTTCCACGAATAAAATTTATATTATTATTGGAATTAATTTTAGCGATGTTACTCAATTCACCAGTAGAAAGGTCATGGATAATTGTTATTTGATTACTGGTTATTAATTCATCGGCTAGATTAAATCCAACAAAGCCAGCGCCGCCTGTAATTACGACCTTTCTCAGTTCCACTATCATCTCCCTAAAAAGTCTGAATGAGTTCCCAATTATTCTAGTCCAAAGTGCGTCTCAAAGTTAACTTTCTGTAAAACCATTATTGAATCTGCCAAAATTGAGATTATTAAAAGAATAACATCATTATTAAGAAAGGTCAAGATAAGTTGACTATCCTTTCTATCCAAAGGATATCAGTTAATAGTACTATCGGTTAATTTGTTTTACCTGAAGTCATAAATAATAATAACCAACCGTAGACTGTCAAAATCAGATTGAGGCATGTTCTACCTTGGAGATAATATGTTTATCGAAAGACTTTAGCTGACAATAAAATATCTAACTCAAGTTCTATAGTAAGGTGCTGCGAGTTGAAGTGAAAGTCGGGGGGATGAGGGATAATAAAAATGATAAAACTACCATGGAACTTAAAACTGATGAGATTGATATTATAATCCGGGGAAAGATATTCCAAACAAAAACAGAAAATAGACAACATCAAATTAGAAACACCGACTGTTTAATAAAAACGAATAATTACCGGGAACTTTCTACGAAAGGCTTGTCTGTGCTCCTGTTTGCTGCAGTTCGTAAGGATTTTTAAAATTTTCCGGATGAACCATAGGTATAGGACCGTTTGTCTTTGCTAAAGATTGAACACACTCAGTGCAATAACCTTCCTGACAAAATATTGGTTTATATATGCAGAAAGAACCTTTATGATATTGAATATTTAACATGCACATCTCCTTGAGATATTGGCCGGATATATTCCCTGTTAATGTTTCCATTTTAGAGAAAATACCAATTTTAAACGTACTTTTGCAAGTATATGCGCCTACCTGATTATTCATCAATTAGACGTAGCATTACATGAATACTTACCTATAACAATTCATGAAACTTTACATGTTTATAACATATTTTTAAAATTAAGTCAAGGTTTTGTTGCCAGGCTGTTTGGTTTTTAGACATTGATAACGCTTGTTTAAATGAATCTCCTCGACGCTTGCGTCGAGGTATCATTAGCACTAGGTTACCCAACTATAGAGTTCGCCACGAGCGGCGAGGTATTAAACCCTAAAAGAGAATAACTATAATATCTAAGTCACATAGCAATGGCCAATCGAAAAACCGAATATAATCTTATAAAGTCAGTAACGGTAAATTAGGGCCCAATACCTCATTACCATTTGAATAACGAACGAACAAACAGGTTTTTGCTGTCTATTCTTTTCGGAGTAAGTGCTTACGGCGTAACAATACAATGATAGCCATCAGACCGATTAACACCAGCGCAGTTCCAATTACCTCTCCCAACAAAGCCAACCGGAATGTTGGTGCTGGCACTGCCATAAAGGTAGTGGAAGGAACGGAAACTGGCGTAAATACAGCCCTTGGAGTTGTCGTTTCAACTGTAGGTATCAGGGTCTGAATCGGCTCAGGAGCGGTCGCTTCCGGATTTGTCACTACAAACGACGCGCTCTCTCCGTTCACATCTAACATATACGTATTTGCGGTGTCTTTAGTCAACGTAAATTCCACCTGCGCCTTGGCTCCGCCACCAAGCAAGACGGTTTGACTACCTTCTTCAACATCATTCGCTTTTAGCATAACGGTATAGGAACCAGTTGTCCCCCCAATATTAGAGACAGTAACAGTAACGCTTACCGGTTTATTGGTTTTAACAGAAAGAGGGGAAATCGTAACTGCAGACACGGTAAATTGGGCGGGAGCAGGAATATATCCCAATACCGAATAAGTACTAAAATGGCTTATTTTAGCTGTTATTGTGTGATT
>Ga0182011_10003680_pt1 | contig 12511 bp, 9 predicted proteins | sample 711E1DmetaG_FD_120481 | JGI IMG/M metagenome (GOLD analysis project Ga0182011, IMG submission 120481) | Permafrost microbial communities from Stordalen Mire, Sweden - 711E1D metaG | ecosystem: Environmental > Terrestrial > Soil > Wetlands > Permafrost | place: Sweden: Stordalen | collected... | reverse complement strand
TCGAGCGTTTCCTCGTACGGGAACGACGCCTCGACTTCCTGCTGCCAGGGCGTGTCGGGCGCGTAGGCGAAGCCGGGGGCAGCGGCCCGAGCGGCGTAGATCTCGAGCAGCTCTTTGGCGAGGTCGGTGACGGCGCGCTTGACCCGCTGCTTGGTCCGGAGCCACTCGGCCCCGCCCAGCTTGGACAGCGCGGGGTTCTCGCCGCCCGAGTAGCGGCTGATGCGGTTGATCTGCTCCACGGGCAGGAAGATCTTGTCTGTGCCGGCGAAGCTCAGCTCCAGGTAGTCGCGCTCATCGCCGGGGGCGCCGCGGCGAAGCATCCGCTCGTAGCGGGCGATGCCGTGATCGATGTGGACGACGAGGTCGCCCTGGGTCAGCCGCTCCAGAACGTCGCGCGGCACGACCCGGCGAAGCGCCTTGGGCCGCCGGACGCGAACGGAGCCGAACAGCTCGCGATCAGTCACGAGCATCAGGCCATCCGGGCCTTCGGCGAAACCGCCGTTGAGGCTGCGCCCGATGAGAGTCCGAGTGCCCTGCGCCGGAGCGTCGGTCAGGTGGTCGGTGACGGCGGTCGGAAGTCCCTGCTCGCCCAGCAGTTCGGCCAGCCGCGAAGCCTGGTCGGATGCCAGCACGACCCGACTGCCGTCGGCGGCCCAGGTCCGCACCGTTTCGGCGAGGCGCGCGGTCCGGGCCGGCGGCAGGGACGGCTCGCGCCAGCCGAAGATGTCCCCGAGTGACGTTCCGTCGCTTTGCGGCGTTCCCCCACCAGTCGGCGCCGCGGCCTCCGACTCCCATGTCAGCTCGAGGGTGCGGCCACGGAGCAGGCGGCCCTTCCACTCCCGCGGGCCGAGGTACGACTCGGGCCACTCCACGGGGAGATCGCCCGCGGTCACCAGCTCCGTACGGCGCTCCTGCGCCTGGCGCCACAGGAAATCGGCCGCGTCGGCAATGTCGCCGGGTTCGTCGAGAACGAGGAGCGTGCCCTGCGGCAGGTGATCAAGTCCGGTGGCGGGGCAAAGGATGGCGGCCCAGACTTCGGCCGCGTCGCCTGTCTCGAGGGCGCGGGCAGTTGCGGCGATGTCATGGATGTGACCGGAGTGCGCTCCCAACTCTCCGGTTCCTGCGTGGACCGACTCTTCGAAGCGGGCGATGTCGGCGGTGAGCCGATCCGGCAGCCTGGTGCGGTGACCCGGGAGGCGGGCCACTCGCTCGCGGATCTCGACCACTCCTCCGGGCGGAACCAGGAACTCACTGGCGGGGAGCAGGACCACCTCGTCCACGGGTCGGAGGCTGCGCTGGTCGGTTGGGTCGAAGACGCGCATCGAGTCGATCTCATCGCCGAACAACTCGATTCGGATGGGCAACGGCGCTGCGGACGGAAACACGTCGACGAGGCCGCCTCTGCGCGCGAACTCGCCACGGCCGGCCACCTCGAGGACGGGGTCGTAGCCGAGCCCAAGGAGTTCGTGGAGAAGTTCGTCTTGATGTATCCGGGCTCCGACACGCAGCCGGCGCGGCTCGGCCGGCAGCTCTTCCGGGTCGAGGGTGTGCTGCAGGAGGGCCTGGACGCTCGCCACCAGCACTCGGGCGTGGCCCGATCGCCAGGCCGCAAGAGCGGCAACGCGGGCCGCGGTCTCGTCGCCAACCAGCTCGCTGCGTTCGTAGGACAGCGCCGTCCTGGGCTCCAGCACGGCCACGGTGTCGGCATCGCCCAGCCACGCCTGCAGCTCCTCCGCCACGCGATCGCCTATTTCCGCGTCCCGAGCCACCCAGCAAAGCCTCTCTCCAGCAGCCAGCGGGGCGCCCGCTCCAGGAGCATCCCCGAGTGCAAGGGCGGCGGCCAGGAACGTCTTCGCCCCGTGCGGGACTGCGGCCAACGCCGCATGGCGGCCGCCGGCGGGCAGCGCCGCGCCCTCCGCCCCCAGCCTTGCCCTGAGCGCCCCGAAGGCTCCGCTGGTGTGAAGCAGTGGCGGCAGTACATGCAGGTCGGGCAGCTTCCGCGCCGTCGGCCCTGAGCCCGAACCCACCGCCGCGGCAGCGCTACCGGCCGCCGCGCGGGCCGTTTGGGCGGCCTGGTACGCGGCCTTGACTTCCCCGCCCGCAGGAGCCTCGCCCGCAGGAGCCTCGCCCGCAGGAGCCTCGCCCGCAGGAGCCTCGCCCGCAGCCTCATCGACATGGCGCGCGTGGCCACGTTTCCCGCGCCGGATCGGCCGCTCGCGAGCCGCGTCTTCGCCGACGAACTCGTCGGCCTGCGGAGCATCCGCTCCATCGGGAAGGCCCAACCCATCCGTGCCAAGTGGGTCGGCCTCGCCGCTCAGGGCGGCGTCGATCTGGCGGCGGAGAGAGCGGCCTCCGCGAACGCTCACTCGCCCCCCTCGGGCGGCTTCGATTTGCGCCAGCCGGTCTTCGTCCGCCGAATCCCGTCGGCCCCCGGAGGTCCGTCGACCGCGCCCGGGGGCGCCGAGCGTTCCTCGTCGGCCGGCCGCAACTCGAAGGCATTGAAGTGGTTGGCGGCCTTGCTGGTTCCGTCACGGGCCCAGGCCTCGACGGCATCGGCCGCAGCGTCGAGCAGCTCAGAGAGTCGTGCCTTCTCGCCCCGCGCGAACTGACTCAGGACGTGGTCTATGGCGTCCCGTCCGGGCTCGCCGATCCCAACGCGGAGCCGGCTGAACTGCTCGTTGCCGAGCTCCTCGATGATGGAACGCAGGCCGTTGTGGCCCCCGGCGCTGCCACCCTCGCGAAAGCGCAGCTTGCCAAAAGGCAGCGCGAAGTCGTCGCACACCACGAGCATCTCGACCAGGGGGGCATGCTGGCGCGCCAGAACCTTGCGCACCGCGAGCCCGGACTCGTTCATGAATGTGAGCGGCTTGACGAGTACCAGGTCAAGGCCGTTGAACCTGCCCTGGACGACCGCCGATGCGTCGCGCGTCCGACCCCTGCCGGCCCATCCGGCGCGGTCGGCCAGGCGGTCGAGGACCATCCAGCCGATGTTGTGGCGCGTCTTCTCGTATTGGGCGCCGGGATTGCCGAGGCCGACGACGATCTTCACCGCAGCTCCAGAATGACCGCCGCGCCACTGCGCGACACGCAAAATCAGCCCTGATCCGAGTTCGGAGGGCCTGGGCGGATGGTATCAGGAGACGCGCGAGGGGCGGTGTCTTGGGGTGCGGCGGCGCATAGGATAGGCGCGCGGGCCGACTCGCAGTCGCAGCGCGGTCCGACTCGCAGCAGCCGCCTCGGTCAGTCCTCGGACTTACCGGCTTCCGGACCCAACGCCGAGATCGGGTCCATTTGCGTCCCGCGCCCGACGTGGACCTCGTGGCCATCCTGCCCCGACAGCGATGCCAGAACGCTCCGCTCGAGTGACCGCATGGCGGCCTCCTCGACGGGCTCGGCGTGGTCCCAGCCGCAGATGTGCAGCGTTCCGTGGACCGTCAGTAGCAGTAGCTCCTCGGCGGATGTCCAATGCACGTCGCCCGTGTGCCCGCCGCGGCCCTCTTCGGCCTGAGCGATCGCCCGCTCGACGGAAACGATGAGGTCTCCGAGATGAGCGCGGAGGCCGGGTGGAAGGGCGAAGGCCTGTTTGAGAGCCGCCGCCACCCATGGGTCACGCGGGAGTGTCACGCCCCGCTCGTGAGGCGCGAAGGCTTCCGGCGGGAAGAACGGGAACGAGAGCACATCGGTCGAGCCCGACACTCCCATATGCTCGCCGTTCAGCTGGGACAGCTCCTTGTCGTTGGAGAGGATCACGCCGATCGAGGCCGGACCCGGTGCCCCGGCGGCGTCGAGCGCGGCTCGGACCGCGGCCGCCACCCGGTTCTGGGAGACGACGTGAGGCACCTCTGGGCGAACCGTGAAGTCGATCCGGAACGGTGGCAGGTAGATAGAGGAAGTTGCTCCCTCCACGGTCTGGGCCAATTCCTGGAGGCACTCCATCGCATCAGCGTCAGGCGCGTCATCGGCCATGGTCGGATGCTTGCTCAGCTGTGGCATAGGCCGGCGCTCGGCCCAGGCACGCCGACCTCCCTTTGCCCCATGTCGAGAACTCCTCCTCTTCTACCCTGCGCCTCTCTCGCGTCGCGACCCGAGCTCGACCACCTTGTTCTGCGGATAGGCGATCCGCTCGTGGTACATGCCGACGAGTTGCCCGATGAAGGCCTCCCGTATGCGCTCCAGATCGCGAATTGTGAGGTCGCACTCGTTGAGTTGGCCGTCGCTCAGTCTCTCCTCAACGATCTGGCCAACCATCGCTCGTATTGTGGCCTCATCTCGGCTGGAGAGTGAGCGCACCGACGCTTCCACTCCGTCGGCGAGCATCAGGATCGCGGCCTCGCGCGTTTGGGGCTTCGGGCCGCCGTGGCGGAAGCGACGCTGATCGACGGCATCGGCGGCGGCTCTGCCCGCCACGGTCGACTCTCCACCGAAGGGCTTCGCCGCCTCCTCGCGAGCCTTCCCGTAGACGTAGCCCAGGATCGCCGTTCCGTGGTGCTGCGGGATAAACGCGATCAGCGGCTGGGGCAGTCCCGCCTTGTGCGCCAGGTCGATGCCGTCGGCCACGTGTTGTTTCAGGATCGTCGCGGAGTGCTCAGGAGCAAGCTGATCGTGGATGTTGTTGCCGCCGGCCTGGTTCTCGATGAAGGCCATCGGGTTGCCGAGCTTGCCGATGTCGTGGTAGTAGGCAGCGGCTCGGACCAGCAGCGGATCGGCCCCGATCGACGACGCGGCTCGTTCGGCCAGGTTGCCGACGGTCAGCGAGTGATGGTAGGTCCCGGGCGTCTCGATGAGCAGCCGGCGCAGCAGCGGCTGCGACGGGTTGGCGAGCTCCAGAAGCTGCGGGCCGGTCAGGATCCCAAACAGGTTCCCCAGTAACGACAGGCTGCCTACGCTGATGACCGTCGCGATCAGAGCGCTGCCTGCCGCGGCGCCCCAAAGCTGCAGCGTCCCTGTGGTGTCGTGCTGACCGAGCAGATTGAATGTGCCTACCACCGCCATTTCGGCGAGCGCGACCGCGAGGGTGGCCTGGAGGAAGAAATGCTGTCGCTCGCCCTTACGTATAGCGAGGATTCCCGCGAAGCCGCCCAGGAAGACATATGCGGTCAGCTCGATCGACGAACCGCTGACCGGGCCGGCCAGGACGGCGACCAGAGCGACTATGACGATGCTCACGCCCGAATCGAGCAGGAGAGTGAGCAGCATGCCCGCGGCGGCAGTGGGAATCACATATGGCACCCAGGCATGACCTCCGGGCAGCTTCACCGCCAGAGCTGCCAACACAAAGATCATGCTGATCAGAACCAGCGTCCGAGTGCGGGCCCAGTATTCGGGTCGGAAGCGCCACAGCCAGCCGAGCATGAGCGCCGCGACGACCGTCCCGAGCAGCATCCAGGCCGCGACCCTGCCCCAGTCGACGCGAGACAGGTCCAGGCCAAAGTAGGTGATCTTGACCATGTCCGAAGCGGTGATTACCTGGCCCTGATCGACGAGTATCTCGCCCGATTTGACCGTGTCCTGTTTGTTGTTGGCTGGGTCGGCCAGGGCCTTAGCTTTGGCCTGCTCGGTCAAAGTGGCGCTGTATGACGAATTCGCCACGAACAAGGGCGTTGCGATGGCCTCGGCCAGCTGCTGCTCGGAGGGACTCAATCCGAGGCCCGTGGGCACGTACTTGGCCGCGAGGGTGGCCTGAATCGCGCCCAGCGCGGTGTCTTTGATCTCGACCTGTTCGCCGACGCTGATCGCACCGACAGCCGCCTGTTCGACGACCGGCCAGCGCGCAGGATCGAGGGTCAGGAGGATCGACCGGCTGTCGGACGAGAGCGTCGGGAGGGAAGTCGGCAGCGCGTTCTGTAGCGCGATCTGCCTCGCCTGCGAGGTCGTTGTAAGGCTGAAGGCGTCGTCGATCGGCTGCAGCGCGCCCTCGAGCTGACTCACCTGGTAGCTGGCGATCGCCGCTCCTCGCACCGGAGTGAAGTCGTATTGCGGCTCGACCTTCTGAAGGGCGGCTTCTTTGGCCGCTGCCGTTTCGATCGGGTTGGGGATCGTGGCGTCTCGAGGCGCTCGGATTTCGGACGTGGCGACGGTCCCGATAGCGTAGCCAGGGCTCACAGGGGCCAGGTCATCGACGACGCCGGCAGCGAGGGCGAGGACGATCAGGAATGCGGCGGCGACCAGCTTGACTGCGTCTCGACGGCCGAACGCACCAGTTCGTTCGTGCGACTCCCTCATCACGGGGGTGTCGTCACGATCCGGTGGCGCGGGCGGCCAGCAGCTGCGTCACCAATTGGCTGACGAACTTGCCGTCGGCACGGCCCCGAGTCTTCGGGGAGAGCCAGCCCATCACCTTGCCCATGTCGCGCGGGGACGCCGCGCCGGTTTCGGCGATGGCCTGCTCCACCAGCGTCCGCAACTCGGACAGAGACAGCGGCTGGGGCATGAACTCCGACACGACCGCGATGGCGGCCTCTTCTTTGGCCACGAGGTCGGGCCGGCCGCCGGCCTTGAAGGTGTCTACGGACTCGCGGCGCGTCTTGAGCTCCTTTGCCAGGACGCCGAGCATCTCCTCGTCGGCAAGCGTGTGCTTGCCTTCCTTCTCGATCTTCTGGACAGCCGCCAACACCATGCGCAGCGCGTCGCGACGCATGGCGTCATTCGATCTCATTGCGGCCTTCAACTCTTCGTCGAGTCGATCGCGGAGGGACACCGGTGTGGCACCTCGAGTGGGTCGCTTTTTCGTTGGCCGGGCCGCGGACCTTTCGACAGCGTGACGCGTGTCGCTAGACCTGCTGCTGGCGAGCAACCTTCTTGCGCTTCGCTTCCTTGCGCTTGCGCTTCACGCTCGGCTTCTCGTAGTGCTCGCGGCGACGGGCCTCAGCCAGGATGCCGCTCTGCTGGATCTTCTTGTTGAACCGGCGCAGGGCACTCTCGAAGCTCTCGTTCTCTCCCACACGGACTTCTGCCAATCCGGAAATCACCTCCTTTGGGGCTCGTTCGCGATCGAGGCTCGGACTCATGCCATTGCGAGCATGCTCAGGCCACCCGCGAACAGGGCGGGCGGAGTGTAGCCCGATCTCCGCGCCCTTGTCCACCGAATGCTTGCCCTATCGAACGTTGTGAGCCTGTGCGGCGCAGCGGAACGAGGCAGGCGCCACCGTCCAGGCCGATACTCCCAGCCCAGGCGTTCGCTACGATGGCCCGGATGGACCGACTGGACAGCCTGCTCGACATTATCGACCAGGGCGAGAGCCGATATGGCGACCGCTTCGCCTTCAGTATGCGCAGCGACGACGGCTCGACCGAGCACTGGACCTACCGCGAACTCAGCCGGCGCAGCCGGATCATCGCCTGGCGCCTGCGTGCGCTCGGCCTGAAGCCCGGCGATCGGTTGCTGGTCTGGACGCCGTCGAGCCCGGCGGTTCCAGCGATGTACTTCGCTGCTATGCGGGCAGGAGTGGCATTCGTGCCGCTGGACTTGCGAATGGCGCCCTCGGCTATAGAACGGATCGTGGCCCGAGCCGACGCCCGCCACCTGATCCTGGGCACCGGGCGCGACACGCCCGACCCCGCCGACGCATGCCTCGAGCACTTCCCGTCTTCGGTCGTGGACCGGCTGGCCGGCGAGCCGGACGAAACCTTCCCGCCCGACTGGGAGGCTCAGGTCAACGCCTGGCCGCGACCCCAGGGCGGCGACATCGCCGAGATCGTCTTCACCTCCGGCACGACCGGCGAGCCGAAGGGCGTAGTGCTCACGCATGCCAATCTCATCGGCACGCTGGATGCGGCCCACAACCTGATTCCCGAGCAGCGGCACCGCGCCGTTTCGCTGCTGCCGCTCTCCCACCTCCTCGAGCAAGTGGCCACGGTCTTCTACGCGATGAGCGTCGGCGCCCACGTTCTCTACATCCGGAGCCGCAACCCGCGGGTCCTTTTCGAGGCGATCCGCGACCACCGGACGACATCGATCGTGCTCGTGCCCCAGATCGTCGATCTCTTCTGGGCGGCAATTGAACGGGAAGTCGCCGCGCAGGGTCGGCTCCCCCTGTTCAACCGGATGCGCCGCATCGCGCGGCACCTCCCCTACCCGCTCCGGCGCCTGATGTTCGCGCAGGTCCACCGCAGGTTCGGCGGCTCGTTCAACCTGATCGTGTGTGCAGCCGCGTTTCTGCCGCCCACCCTCCAGCAGGCCTGGGAGGACATCGGCGTCGTGGTGATGCAAGGCTACGGGGCAACCGAGTGCGGGGTCGCGTCGGCGACGAACCAGCGCGACCACGGCCTGGGGACGGTGGGGCGGACGATCCCTCCGGTGCAGGTCAAGCTCGCCGACGATGGCGAGATCCTGGTGTGCGGGCCAACGTTGTTCAGCGGCTACTGGCGCGACCCTCTGACCACCGCCGCCTCGTTCACCGACGACGGCTGGTACAGGACTGGCGACATCGGCCGGCACGATGCCAGCGGCCACCTGATCCTGATGGGCCGCAAGAAGGACATCATCGTTCTGCCGAACGGACTCAACGTCTACCCCGAGGACATCGAGAACGCCCTCCGGACGGCCGGTATACGCGATGCCGTGGTCGTGGAGCCGATTCCCGGACGGATCGAGGCGGTCGTTCTGGCGCCCGGTGCTCCGGTGCTACCGCAGCCCGTCGAGCCCGCCGACCTGACACGCGCGCCGGAGATCGGCGACCCGGCCAGGGTTCGGACGGAGATCGACGCGAGGGTGCGGGCCGCCAACTCGACGCTGGCCGTGCATCAGCGAGTGGCTGCCTGGCGGTTGTGGCCGGACGCCGACTTTCCACGGACTCACACGTTCAAGGTGCAGCGCGACCGCGTCCGGGCCTGGGCCGCGATCGACGAGCCTCTCCCTGTTCGCGAGGATCAAGCGGCCCGTTCCAGAGGAGGGCGGCACGCCGGCGGACGGTAGCTCAGCCGGGGGGCCAGGCCATGTGCCGGCCACCGAGCAGGTGGACGTGCAGGTGGTCGACGGTCTGGCCGCCGTTGCGGCCGACATTGGCCACGAGCCTGTAGCCATCCTGGGCAATTCCCTCACGCTTCGCCAGTTCGGCTCCCGCCGAGAAGATCGCGCCCATCAGATCGTGGTCCGCCTTGCCAAGGTCGCCGACTGACGCGATGTGCTCGCGGGCCAGGAGCAGTACGTGGGTCGGCGCCTGCGGCGCGATGTCGCGGATCGCGACCACCGAGTCGTCGGCATAGATCTGGGTCGCGGGAACCTCGCCCGCGATGATCCTGCAGAACAGGCAGTCAGATGACATGGCGCGCTCCCCGATGCTGTGCGGCGGCTGTGGCGATGTCGATCTTGCTACTTGCGCGACGCCTCCGCCAGGGGTTCGTGCGCGGCGGGCGCCGCGTCGACCGTCAGCAGTCGCCCAACGACCCGATCGGGGGCCGCCGGGTCGATCGATTCGGCGCGAACCACGCCGATCGCGCCCTTGAGCGATTCGTCCGGTGTCCTCGCGACCACGAGGACGTGGTTCTCGGCGTGGCCCAGCCACCGCCCGCCAGAAAGTGACTGCTCGAATAGAACGCGCATCTCCCGGCCAATCTGCCGTTCGGCGAAGCATGCCCGTGCCTCGGCCGCGAGCGCCAGGGCCTCGGCCGCTCGCCGCTTCTTCGTCTTGCCGTCCACCTGGCCGACCATCCGCGCTGCCGGCGTCCCGGGCCGGGCGGAGTATCTGAAGACGTGCACGCCGGCCGAATCGAGCCCTCGCAGGAAGTCGAGCGTCCGCTCCCACGCCGCGTCGTCCTCACCGGGGAATCCAACGATGACGTCGGCGTGCACCGCGGCTCCGGTCATCGCCGTACGGACCCGCGCCACCAGCGCCGCATACGCCGCGGCGTCGTAGCGGCGCCCCATCCGCCGCAGGACCGTGTCGTCGCCCGACTGGAGTGGAATGTGGAAGTGGGGCAGGCATCGTCCGCCGGAGCCGACCCAGACCTCGAGCAACTCGTCGGTGACGTGTTGCGGCTCGATGGAGCTGAGCCGGATTCGCTCAACTTCTGTCTCGGCAAGAATGCGGCGCACGAGGCCGGGAAGCGCGATGCCCCCATCTGCATACGTTCCCGCGTTGATGCCCGTCAGGACCACCTCTCGGTGGCCAGCCGCCAGGGCGCGGTTGACGTCCTCCAGAACCGCGTCCGCGGCAACGGATACAGCGGGACCGCGGGCCTTCGGGATGATGCAGTAGGTGCAGTAGAACGAGCAGCCGTCCTGGATCTTGACGAAGGCGCGAGTTCGGTCGATCGCGGTCCGACCCTCCAGATCGTCCTCGATCGAACCCTCGTCCGCCTCGGGGGCGCCCGGGTTGGCCTCGAGCCGTCGCCCGAACACCCGCTCGGCTGCCGGCTCGAACGCTCGATCTACGCCCGACAGAGTCGGCAACGGCCCACCGTCCGGCAGGCCGATTAGGCTCGCCAGCTCGGCCAGCAACCGGCCCTTCGATTCGTTGTCGAAGAGTCGGGCCGCCGGGTCCGACGCCGCCAGCGATTCGGGATCGACCGTGACCGAGCAACCGGTGACGAGCACCTGTGCGCCGGGACTTGTCCGTCGCGACCGGCGAACGATCTGCCGGGACTTGCGGTCCGCGATGGCGGTCACGGTGCAGGTGTTTACGATCACCAGGTCGGCGTGCTCGCGGCTGTCGACCAGCTCGATCCCACGAGCGCGCAAGAGGCGCTCGACCACGTCCATCTCGGACTGGTTGACCTTGCAGCCGAGGTTCGCGATTGCGGCGCGGCGTATCTGATTCGGGGCGACCGGAGGAGTGCTCACCGCCAGATCGTACGCCCCGACCCGGCCGGACCGTTCGGAGGCCGCGGCCGTGGCACGAAGGGACGCCGATTCCTGAACTATCGACAGCGCGCCGACTCGGCCCCGGCCGATCGTAGAATTGGAGTCCGCGCATTCTTCACATCCAGGCATCGAGGGGACAGTTGGCGATCGGGGGAACTAGGACCATGGTGGACTGGGCACTGAGGCGCGGTCGGGCGCAACCGGGCCTCGTCATCGCATGCCTCGCTATCGGGTCGTTGACTCTGGGTGCCATGGCCGCCGACACAGCCGCCCTCGGCCCGATCACTCCCTACGCGACCCCCAGTCCGGCGCGATCCGCTGCCGTCGCCGCCGCGACGCCAGCCGCCACCGCCAGCCCAACGCCGAGCCCCTTCGCGTCCCCGCCGGCCACCCCGACGCTCCGGCCGGACCCGACCGTCAGTGAGTCGTTCGTGGCAAATGGAACAGAGCCCACCACCGCCGCCGATCCGTTCCGCGCCGGAGTCGTGGCCGTGGCCTCGGAGACTCTCCTGCCGGCCGGGGCCACGAGCGGCTGCCGGTGGCCCACCGTTCGCGTCTCTCGGGACGGCGGCGCGACGTGGGGCGGAGCCAACTACCCGTGGGGCGTGCACTGCGGCGACATACACTCCGTGATCGCCTGGGGCCCGAACGGGCGGCTGTGGGCCGGAAACGCCGCGGGGGTCACGGGCAGCCTGTCGATGTCGGTGACTCACAGCGACGACTACGGCGAGACCTGGTCGGTGCCGTTCGTCGAGCATTTCACGCCGCCGTGGGTCGGATGCTTCCCGACGCTCGCCGTGGACACGTGGCCCGCCAGCCCCAACTTCGGGACCGTGTACGTGGCCTACAACTGGCTGCCCAACCAGTACGGTCCGGGGGTCGCGCTGATGGCCTCGCGCGATGGCGAGACCTGGGTCCACGCGGAGGTGCCGCTGGACACGATGCCCGACTACCCCTACGCGTGGCGCTTCGGCTATCGCATCGAACCAGCACCCGATGGCTCGGCCTACGTCTCGTACTACCAGGCCAACTTGCGGATGTGGAGCGCCGCCAACCTGTTCAAGGAAGGCCTCAACTGGAACGTCGGCCGGCGTGGCTTCGAGGTTGCCCGCATCAGCTTCCACGGTCGCGACCTGGTCGCCGACAAACCCACACTGGCCACTACCGTCGACACTATGGATGCCCAGTTCCAGTCGAGCCTGGCCGTCGATGACACCGGCACGGCGTGGCTGGCGGTCCAGGCGGCCGGGAAGATCCGCCTTGGCCGGCTCGACGGGTCGGGGACATGGCGGGAGTTGTCCGTTCGGGACGAAAGCAGCTTCAAGCCGTCCCTGGATATCGAGGGACAGACCGTGTTCGTAGGCTGGCACACGACAGATAGCGGCGGCCGAATCCGGACGTACTACACATTCAGCTACGACGGCGGCGAGACGTTCCGGCCTCCCGCTCTCGTTACCACTTCAGCGTGGCGCGACCCGGACGTGATGAACAGTGTGGGGCTGCGCGAGAACGCCGATTTCGCGCTTGGCGTCGTGTACTACGGCTACGGCGATGCGAGATCGGGCATCGGCGTGTACCTGGCGCGAATACAACCCTGAGCCGTCGCTCGTGGCTACGCGACGCGCGGCCCTTCAGCCGTCGACCGCGACCGCCTCCAGGGCCACCCAGTCCTCCTCTGCCCAGCGGCGGCCGAGTCGCAGGCCGGCGGAC
>Ga0182011_10003679_pt1 | contig 12513 bp, 6 predicted proteins | sample 711E1DmetaG_FD_120481 | JGI IMG/M metagenome (GOLD analysis project Ga0182011, IMG submission 120481) | Permafrost microbial communities from Stordalen Mire, Sweden - 711E1D metaG | ecosystem: Environmental > Terrestrial > Soil > Wetlands > Permafrost | place: Sweden: Stordalen | collected... | reverse complement strand
TCCGCCGTCGTCCGGTCAGGCGAGAATTTTGCCAGCGTTGCCAGCACCACTGGATTGCCTGGGTCCGCCCGGTAGGCCGCTTGCACCGATTCGACGTCCCCCGCCTGGAGTTGCTGCGCCACGAATTCCGGCACGGTGAGCGACGAGAACGGCGAAACTGCCCGCGCGGCCGGATCGGCCACCAGCCAACGGCCGAAGCGTGCGAGCTCGTCTGTGTCCGGCAGGCGGCTGAAATTTTTGCGGAAATCGGCGACGTCCTCCGTCATCAGCACGAGGTTTCTCTGCGCGTCGAGCCGCAGGCCGCCTGCGTCTTCAATCAACGCGATCAGCCAGTCCGGCGCCTGTTTCGTGGTGAGAACGGATTCCCACAAGCGTGCCGTCCCGTCGAGCGACGCGGTGAGGAGCCATTGGCCGTTCGGGCTGAAACGGGCGGAGGTAAGCCGGTCGCCGTGGCGCATCGGTTCGCTCACCGGCTGGCCGGTGAAGACGTCCCACACGCGTGCACTGTGATCCCACGAAGCGGTGATGATCCACCGCGAGTCGGGGCTGAAGCTGGCCGCGATCACCGCGTTATCGTGGCGCATCGGCTCGCTCACCGCCTGGCCGGTGCGGGCGTCCCACACGCGTGCCGTGCCATCGGCCGAGGCGGTGACCACCCATCTGCCATCCGGGCTGAATTCCGCGTCGGAGACCCAGCCATCGTGCTGCATGGGCCGGCTGACGCGTGCGCCGGTTTGCGCGTCCCACACCAGCGCGCAATGATCGTCCGAGGCGGTCAAAATCCGCGTGCCCTCTGGGAAGCGGCGGATAGCGACCGATTCGACGCCGCCGTTGTGCGGCAGCTCCCGCAGCAATTGTCCGTTGCGAGCATTCCAGACCCGCGCCATTCCATCCTTGCAGGCCGTCAAAATCCATTCGCCATCGGAATTGAAAATAGCGCAAGTGATCTTGTCACCGTGGTGCATGATTTTGCCCGCCGCCTGGCCCGTGCGGGCGTCCCACAAGCGTGCGACTCCGTCGGTGGAGGCGGTTACAATCCAATTTCCGTCCAAGCTAAAGTTGGCGATCGACACATGGTCGTGCTGCCACGGCTGACAGACAGTCTGCCGTGTGCGTGTGTCCCACCGGCGCACCTTGCCATCGGCCGCCGCCGTCACCAGCTGACTGCCATTTGAACTGAAGCTCGCGAAGGTCACCGCTGCGCCATGCGGCAGCGATTCACCCAGGGGATTGCCGGAGTTGGCGTCCCACAGTCGCGCGGTGTCGTCAGCCGAGGCCGTCACCACCGACTTTCCATCCGGACTGAAACTGGCTGAGGCAATCTCCTTTTGGTGGACCATCGGTTTGTCCACCCGCGAGCCCTGCACATACCAAACGCGGGCGAAGTGGTCAAAGGAAGCCGTGGCGAGGAACCGGCCATCGGGGCTGAAGTTCAGCGCATAGACCGCGCTGCCGTGATACATGGGGTTGCTCACGGGTTTGCCCGTCGCTGCATTCCAAACCCGCGCGGTGCCGTCCGATGAAGCCGTGGCCACCAGGCAGCCATCGGGGCTGAAACGGGCGATGCGTACCCATCCTTCATGGGGCATCGGCGTGCCGCGCGCTTCACCGGTGCGCGCATTCCAGACCTGCGCGGTCTTGTCGTTTGATGCCGTGACAAACCAGCGACCATCAGGACTGAAAACGGACTGCGCCACCGACAGTTTGTGCTCCACCACCACCGGATCCGTGACGGCCTGCACATCCCAGACACGGGCCCTGGCGTCGTCCGAACCCGTGACGATCCAGCGTCCATCGGGGCTGAAGCTCGCGCCATTCACGCCGCCCACGTGCGGGAGCCGGCGCTGCTCGCGCCACGTCCGGGTGTCCCACAGGCGCGCGGTCTTGTCCTCCGAAGCCGTCCCCAAGAGCCGGCCATCCGGGCTGAAAGCCGCGGCCCACACGATGCCATCATGGCGCAATACCACCGGCTGGCGGGATTGCGGGTCGCGCAGCGGTTCGCCGGTCTGCGCATCCCAAATGCGGGCATAGCCATCCCAACCTGCAGTCACGATCCAGTTGCCATCCGGGCTGAAACACGCGGTGTTCACCCTTACTCCAACGGGATGTTGCAGTCTGACCGGATCGCTGCTGCCCGGACGCAACCGCGCCTCGGCGGTGCGGGCATTCCAGACCCGCGCGGTGCCGTCCCATGATGCCGTAACCACCCACGCACCGTCAGGGCTGAAACTGGCACTGTGTACCCATTTTTGTGGTTCGTGCGAGAGTGGCCGGCCGATCGGTTGCCCGGTGTGCGCGTCCCACAGGCGCGCCGTGCCGTCGGCCGACGCCGTCACGATCCGGCTACCATCGGGGCTGAACTCCACGTCGTGCACTTCGTCTTGATGGTGGAAGCTGAATACCGGCAGCGGGCAATTGCGTAGGACGGAAACCGCCAGCGCCGTCGCCTTTTCATTGCCGGGATTGTTGCGGAGCGCATCGGCCAGATAGGCCAGCGCGACGCGCACGTTGCTTTTTTGCAGTTCGTCCGCGGCCAATGCGGAATCCGTCTGACTCGCGGTCGCCTGTGCGTCGCGCTTCCGTTGGACCTGCCGCAGCACAATGGAGCCGAAAATGAGCGAAAGGACCAGCGTCAGCATCGCCGCGGCCTTGAGCCGCCGCACCCGGCGTTGACGGGCGGCCGACGTTGACGAGACCTCCACAAACTGAATCTCGTCCGGCTCCAGTTCGCCGGGCCTTTTCTTCAATGCGTCCTCCGCTTCGGCGAGCGGCTTGCCCTCGACCAGCAGATAATCCCGGTCGCGATTGGCTTCGCGCCAACGTTGTGCGGCGTGGGCGAGGCGGGCCTTTACGCGCAGAAAGTCCTCGTTCTCCCGCAGCCAGCTTTGCACGCGCGCCCAGCCGCTGATGAGCGCCTCGTGCGCCAGGGCCACCACCGGCTCGCCGTTCTGGTCGATATCCGTCACGAACAGGTTAGCCCGGACGTAGGCGTCGACGACTTCTTCACCTCCGGGGCGGCGGGCGAGCGCCTGACGAGAAGCGGGCCGGGCGGTGGCGGTTTCGCCCATCGCGATCAGCGCGCCGAGCACGGCGGGCAGCGCCTCGCGCCCTCGGGCCGAAAGGCTGCCGTAAACCTCCTCCGCGCGCTTGGTAATCGCGCCCTTCAGACCGCCCAGCTTTTCGTACGCCGCCCAGGTGATCAGATTGACGTCGGTCTTGAGTTTGTAGAGCTCGTCGAGGCAGAACTCCAGCAGCGGCAGGACCTCGGGATTCTTCCCGGCCTCCTCATGGAGAGCGTCGTCCAGCTGCTGGCGGGTGACGGGGTGCCTTTCGAAATAAAGGCCGGCGGCGTGGGCGGGCGAACGGATCATCTGGCCGAGTTCCGAGATGCCCGGCGGGCTCAGGTCGTATTGGCCGTCGTCGCCCTTCAGCACGACGAGCTCCTCGAGCTCGGCACAGCGCGCATAGAGGTCGCTGCGCATGGTCGCGACGACCCAGACCAAGCCGCTGCGCGCCAGGGCGGAAAGCGCAGCGACAAACGTCGTGCGTTGCGCCGCGTCGAAACGTTCCAGCGTGAAGATCTCCTCCAACTGATCGATCACGAGAACCAGCCGCGCCACCGGTGGGGTGGTGCGCTGACTTGCGCTGGTCGTCTGCCATGCGGCCAGAATAAGCGCGGCCTCCAGCGGTGGGATGGCGTGCGTGGGTGCGTCGCGCAGGAGAGCGGCCAGCCGCGGTGCGTTGTAGCCGACCGCCGCCAGTTCGGGCACGGCGGATTTGTTCGCGAGCAACGCGGAGGCCAGCCCGTCGATGATCGTGCCGCTCGTTTCGCCGGGCCGCAGGATCACCCAGCGCCAGCAGCGCACCGCGTCAACGACGCCCGGTCGCTGCAATTCGGGCAGCACTCCAGCGCGCACCAGCGAGGATTTGCCGCAGCCGCTCATGCCGAGGACCAGCAGGAACACGCGTCCCCTGGCCGCCTGCGCGAGCAGGCGCTGGGTGATTTCGCTGACGGCCAGGTCGCGCCCGAAAAAAATCGCGGCGTGCTCGGGCTGGAAGGCGCTCAAGCCGCGGTAGGGGGAGCCCTCGAACCAGGTGATTTGCAGCTTGTCCGGCCCCGCCGGCCCGGCTTCGCGGATTTTTTTCTCGATGATGACTCCAAGGTCGTGCTCCAGCCGTTGCGCGAACTGCTCTTCGGTCTCGAATCTGTTGAACGCCGCCTTGAACGCGCCCTCGTGATCCCGCGACCAGTGATTGAGGAAGGCGTCGAGGGCCTTCTTTTGATCAATCCGTTCCTGCAACACCTGATAATCGTTCAATTCGACGTTGGGAGACGCCGTTTTGTGGTAGACGAGCAGGTCGGGCGTGCCCTTCACCTGATAGGAACGATAGGCATCCTCGAACTCCCATTCGGTGCCGGTGGGAACCGTGCCGTCGGGCCGCTTGTAGTCCTGCGGCAGGCGCGTGCCGATCTTGGACCAGAGGATGCAGATCACGATGTCGGTCGCCGAGGGCGGCACGATCTGGCTCTGGAACGAGGCCACCGCGCGCATGACCTCGTCTTCCCAGAGGATCGGTTCCAGTTTCAAACGGTCGCGGTATCTCGTCTGCAGCCGGCACACCACATCGTACGCCCGCACGCGCTCGGCCCGCACATCGCTCGGGGACGAGATAAAGATCCGCAAGGTTTTCATGGCGTGTGGACTGCGATCAACCAGAGGCGGGTTTGATGCTTTGCGTTTCCACGGGTCAGCCGGCCGGTGCGGTTGCTCACTGCGACAACTCGAGCACCTGGTGCTGGAATTTCGTGATATCGACCGTGACTTGCGACGAGAGGGCGATCAGCAGGCGAAACACATCGCGATTCCAGCGCGATTCGAGGGACATCGCGTTGCCGGGAGGATCGGCGATCTGATACGTGCGGCCGGCATAGGCCAGGCTGACCACGGGCCTCCCAAGCGCCCCGGGGACGCCGGACCAGTCTGTGCGCAGGACGGGACGGCGCTGCGCCTCCGGAATGTTGTCCTTGATGAACTGCTGATCCGTCTTCTCCAATTCCGCATAGGCACGCTGTTCGTAGGCAACCGCCTCGAGAACATTGCGAAACGACCGCAGGATCAGCATGGTCCGGACACGGGGTCTGCCTTCGGAATCGGGCCCGGCCGGCGGTTCATCGGATTTCACCTCGACCGTGTCGGATTGGCCGACCACCGCGGAATTCAACACGTCGTGGAAACGCGTCAGTTGATCTGCCGGGTAAATCACTGGGCCTTTCCCCAAACCCTGCTGGATATTTGTGAGCGCCTGGTCGTCAGAGCGAAAGCGATAGACTAGACGCATCGTTCCCAGCTGCCAGCCGCCGTTCTGCACCCGGTGCCAGGTCCGGCTGTGATCGGCCGCATCCATAAGCTCCTTTGCACCGATGGTCGGTTGCTCCCTCGCAAGACCGGTGGCCGGTCCTTCATGCACCGCACCGGAAACCGCGGACTCCCTTACGGTCATGGCAGGGATTTCGACCTGATTGAGCGCGGAGAATTCATTATTCGCCTCGAGGCTCAACCCGCCGACCTTCTGCAATTCACGGATGACCTCACAGGCGCGCAGAAACTCCGCAAACGATTTCGGAGAACCCCGGATCAGTGAATTGGTCAGCACAACCGGAGGGACCTTGTCATACCGGATCTCGATCCGCTCGACCAGGATGCGCAGGAGCTGATCGACCGGCCAGCCTTGCTGGTAGAGCGTGTTGAACACATCGACCGATATCGGCGTGAGGAGTTGTCTCGCGGACTCCTCGCTGTTGATGGGGATGAAAATAAAGGAAGGGTTGACGCTGTTCGAGACAGCGGGCGTAAGCGTTCCAGACAACGCATTGGTCACGGTCCGCGAAACGGCACTTGTGACGGTCTGGCTGGATGTCCCGCTGCCCTGGAGGCTGCCGGCCTGGATACGGCCAATGCGGATTTCGCCAATGGCCATGAAGTAGGCGGGATGGCCCTGGTCGAGCCGCGCGAGGTTGAGCAGCATCTGCCAGTTCATGTCATCGGCGTAGGACTTCGAAAACGCCGCGAAATCGGGTTCCAGCTGTCTCGTGATGCAGGAGGCGAGGAGCAGGCAGGCGCCGAGGGAAGCGAAGCGCAGCAGGCGATGGTACGAGGGGCAGGCGGTGGAATCACTCATGGGGATTTAGGCAGGAGTGCGTCGCGAATACACGGAGCACCAGTGGTAGATTGCCAACGATTGCGCTTTGCGGCGCACGGGCCGAACGGTGCGCTCGAACAACCAATGAGAGGACTTTCCTCCAATTGCTGCAAGCAGCGATTCGGCTGGATCGCCCTGATGATCGATGGCGAGCCGAACACTTCGGACGACCCGGCCATACAGCGTGCCGCTTGCAGAGATCGGACTTCTGACGCGGGACTATGAGCAACGGCTGGAGTTGGCAAAGTTGAAGGTCGTTGCGGGAGCCCTGGGTTTGCCGTTGGGGGAGCTGACGCAGCGCGACAGGAACTACCAACTGCAGAAGGGACGACTGCGGGCACGGGCTTTCAGCCGGGCGGACTTTCTCCAGGGCACCGCCCTGCTCGAACAGGACAAAGCCAGTGAGGGCACCGCCTATCTGGTGCGAGCAATTGGCTCCGATCCCGAAAACGACAGTGCCGTCGCGCGCCTCTTCTCGGCCCTGGTGTACCGGAGCTTTGCCATACCGGTTGGATCGCCGATAATGCACGCGGAGGGATTGAACTCAGCCCGGTTCAGCCCGGCCGCAGGTGCTCCCGCCTGACGCTTTCCGCGGCGTAGGCGCGGCCGGCATTCTTCAGGAATGGGATGAGTTTCAGGTTATCGAGATCGAATTTCAGTCCGGTGGCGCGGGCGAGTTCCGCCGTCTCGTCGGCCTTGAATTCGCGGTTGTAGCGCACGTAGGTGAACTTCTTTTCCGCCGGCGCGAACAAGCCGGGACCGTGAAGATCTCCCAGTTCCGAGTCGAGTTCGTCACCGAAAACGCAATCGCCAAAGACGCGGCACAGCAGGTCTTGCTCGACGGACACGGTGTTGATGAATGCCGGCGCGATGAATTCGAGAAAATCGAGCTTGTGCACCTCGCGCGCCTGGTGCTTCGCGAGCCGCGTGCGTTCGCCGCCGGTGCCGACCGAAACGACGTGGAGTTGATCGCGCCCGGGCGTCCACCCGATGCGATACGGCGGCAGCGTGGCCATGAGCACCGCGAGCAGGGCCGGATTGTTGAACGGCGTCACGCCGCCATCGACGAACAGGTGGGTCTGCCCGCCGAGCGCGATCTCCTCGGGGGGAAAATAGGTCGGGGCGGCCGTGCTTGCGCGCAGGAGCTTCCACAGCGGAATCTGAAGGTTGCAGCCCGGCAGGGCGGGATCGTTGAACATCGCCGCCGGATTGTTGGTGACGGGCCAGGGCGAACCGGTCGTTGCGTTGCGCATCACGACCATCAGGTACTTTGGAGTGTCGCCAACCCAGAGCTTGCGGGTGCCGAGGAGCGCGGGTGTGCGGGCAGGATCGTCTTCGTGGAATTGTTCGCGGAAGAACTGCGCGATCGTCTCCGCCTCGAATTTGTTCTGAAGCACGCGCTCGAGCAGGGAGGCCTTGGCGAACATCTCGCCGCTGCGAGTTTCGTAGAGCTCGAGAATCTGCCTGACGCTGAGGCCCCAGGCCAGGAAGGTGGCGATGATCGCGCCGGTGCTCGTGCCGGCGAAGAAGTCGAACTCGTCGCGCAACACGAGGCCGGGCCGCCGGCGCTCCTCGCGGAAGATCTCCTCGATGCGCTCGAGGATCATCAGACTGAACACGCCGCGAATGCCGCCGCCATCGAGTGCGAGGATGCGTTTCATGGGGAGGGTTCCTGCAGGCACAGCCTAATCCGCCTCCCCTGCGAAGTGCGAGAGGGAATGCCATTCGAGCACCTCGAGAAGCAGCATGGTTTCGGTCTCGGACACCAATTGTTCGAGTCCGCTCCATGTCGTGACCGCCCGCACCCGCTCCCGCGCGCGGATCAGGAAGGAGAGCATCTCGCGGTTGCGGACCGCGCGCCGGCCGCAATCCTGGGCCACCAGCCAGTGCAACACGCTCGCGCTGAGCAACGGGAGGACAAGCGAAAAATACTTGAGCACATCCTTCATCATCTGGGTCAATTCCGGAATGTCGCTCTGGGATGCCGACGCGGGCGGGTGGTGGCCGATCGACAGCACCAGCACGAGCACCGCGCATGCGATGGCGGCCCGCGTGCTGTATTTGGCAACCCGCCGCCAGGTACCCAGCTTTTTCTCGGCCCGCTCCAGCTGCGTTGTGAAATAGCAGATCTGCTCCTCCATCCGCCCCTGGTCATAGGCGGTCTTCATGGCCTCGACATCGCGTTCGATGGGCGGCTTCAACAGCCGCCACAGGCGCAGGCTGCGCTGCCAGTCGCGAAAACCCGGAACCATAAAGGACTGATGCACGCAGTCGGAAAAGCGCAGCGGCCACGTCCCGACCGCGGAACGACATAACTCGGCGACGATGCGGTGCCGCAGCCACTCGTGATGGACCTGCTGGCCGCGGTGCTGGAGGCGATCGGCGTAGAGCAGCGCGGTGATCTTCAGCATGATCAGCACGAACGCCACCCAGGCCCAAAAACCCAGCAGTGGTGCGAGCAGCGCGACCGCGGTCGCGGTCAGATGCAGCAGAATCATCCGCGTAATGAGCTCGCGCGCGGCGGGCGCATGGCGCACCGCTGCCTCGTCGAAATAGGCCAGGGTGGCCTGCAATGCGGGCAATCCGCCTTCGCGGAGATCGAGGGCGTGTGCCGCCGCAAGGCCCGTCGCAGGTGGCGCCGCCTCCGGCACCGCAGCGAGGTTTTCCTCAACGACCGCGCCAGTGAGGGCGTGAATCCAGACCAGCGGCTTCTTCTGCGAGCGCGCGTAACCGACGATGTCACCGGTGCCGCCGCTCCCGCGCGCCGGCAGCCCATCCCACACGGCAACCAGCACCTCGCAATTGTCCACGGTGCGAATGCCGCACTCGAGGAAGGCATCGTTGCGCGCCGCCCCGGCAGGTCTGTTCCCTTCGGCGGGCGGCTCAATGTGCGTCGATACGGCCTGCCGCATGAGGGTCTCCGCCACCGCCCATTCGGCCGGGCTGAAATCCTTGCGAAATTCCTCCTGAGGGAATGGAAGCATGAGGAGCCAGGGCAACTGCCGACCCTGCGCCGCCTTGACGAAGAGCGTGTCAGAACCGCGGGCGACGGATGACACGGCGGCCAGCGGCGCGCCCGCGCGTTCCAGGCGCTGCAAGACTTGTTCGATCGCGCCGGCGATGCGGTCTGGATCGGCGAGTCCGCGGTGGCCAGTGAATCCGACAAAGAGCCAGGGACGCAGCATCGAACGGTATGCAACACCATGCTGGCCCATCCGGCGATGCAAAAACAGCGCATCGTTCGTCGCCAGAATTCGTTGCCGTTCGGATTACTGCAGTGCGTCATATCGAAGGAGCAGATCGCCATTCTGCATTGCATCGCACATGCAATTCGCTCAGCGCTTTGGCAGGCCTGCGGCGACGGCCGCAGCCTCAGCATCTTCGCCCTTCGTTACCAGTGCCCAGGCAATTGCCGCCTTGTCGTCCGGTGGATCGATCAACTCCTGCAAATCATCGAGACTGCGTTTATAATTCATTCCGAGCCGCACGGAGGATCCGTCGCGCAGTCGGATCTCCAATCCGTCTGTGTGCGACCCTGGCGACTTCGCATTTCGAGTGCGCGCAGTGATAATTCGAGCAAAGAGAATATCGTCCCAGCCGATTATGCGCGCGGCATCTCGATTCGGCCCCAAAGCCAGCCCCTGCTCGCGCAATTCCAGGTAGCGGCTGCCGCTATCAGCTAGGCGCGAGTAGAGCAGCACTGCCGCTGCAAAGACGAGTAACCCCGGTATCGCAGTCCAGTTGGTTCTGGGAAACGCAGGCACGAGGAGTGTGATCACGGCCCCAGCTGCCATACCTGCGCCCAAAATGGGGATGATTACGCTCATCGGAACTTGATCCGGTTCGATGACTAACGGGGACTTGAAACGCCGCCGGCACATATCCCTGCCATGACCCTCTTCGCGGGCTGATTGATTAAACCGTGTCTCGATGAAATCAAGGATGGCGGACTGGATCCTGTGGACGCTCGGACGGAAGACGTCCCAGCCGATCACGTGCGGCCCGTTGTTGGTTTCGATAATGAGCTCCTTCCGGTCGGGGATTCCGTTGATCGAGTGCGTGTATGTCTGGCATCCGGAAAACTCAGTCCAGGGAATCTCGCATTCCATTATACGGTAGGTGAGCTGCCATGAGGTCAGGAACCAGATGGGTCTCCAATACCGCAGGGAAATGCCGGCGAAGGAAAGCCGTAGATGCGGAGCGGCAAATATGGCATGGAAGTTTCTTGAGACCGCCGCAAGAAACGGAGCGACAGAGACAATCAGGCTGAGCAAGAACAACCAGATCGGGTTCTTGTCATCTGAGCTCAAAAAAACGTAGGCCAGCCCGAAAGCAATGCTGCCAAATACCAGAATCTTGACGCAATGGTTCAAGATCCTCGGAGTCGCTGTTTCGCTACCGTCGAAATTGCTCATCGGGCAGATATGGGGCAAATGTTGCCACTATCGCAGTCATGGAACGTCAGGAGATAAACTTTGTTCTTACGACGTCGAACACCATCCATGATCTGGCATCCCCGCACGTACCATTCGGTTTTCCAAGATCGGAAGCCGATGGACTGGCGACGGAAGCTGGTCTCCCATGATTGCATGGTGAATGGGGTTCATGCCGTGGGAAGAGGCAAGCAAGATCCGCCCCCTTTGCGTAGCAGCGTAGCTGTCCCCCAAAAGCAGTGGCATGGAAACGAACTTCGATGTTCTTATCGGAAAGAGTGGGTTTCCGCAAGGAATACCGCGTCCCGCGCGTAGACCATGGGATCAAGGCTTCGAGATCTCTTCTGTGCGCAAACCAGTAAGCCTTTTTGCCTGCAAAACCATCTTCCGTCTCTTCGTTTAACGCCATTCAAAGACGCCCACATCCTCGATATGAGCTTCACGCGGGGCGGCTGAAACGATGTCCACACTTGGCAAAGCTGGGCGTTGACTGAGATGCAAGTAGCTCGTTGGCGAAATACACATAAGAAAGCCGTCCATAAGGATCGAATAGAAAGACATTCGCATGTTTCGCTCCTTGCTCTTGAGATACATTACACCGTAACTATAATGATAACAGATTTCGCAGGTTGCCGCACTACGAAAATGCCAGTTTTGGTGCGCAGGAGATTCGCAGGCAAACTCTCTGCAGGATGCGGCCCGTTTGCCCTCGGCATCATCCTGCGGCCTGCAATTAGGTTCCCGGATCTTGAGAACCCTGCGCCGGCACGATCTTCCAGAACGCGTCGGCCTCCTCCGGCGTTACCAGGTTCAGGTAATGTTTTTTGATGATCGCTTCTGAATTGCCGGCTTGGAGGGCTGTGTCCCCCATGCTGCGAAACTTGGCGACATGCATCGAGATGAAGACGTGGCGTAAAACATCGTGTCCGAGGGAAAACTTCTTTCGGACCTCCGCCAGGAGGTTAGCGGCACTGCTTGGAATGATCGGGTAGCGGTCGATCGGGTACCGCGTCAGCCAGACATGGAGGCATGGCTGGATCACGATCTGGCGGACATCCTTCGTTTTCGCCAGCTCCGGTGTAATGCGAATGACCCCCGCCTGCAGATCAACGATGCGATCGATGTGCTTCAGATTCGCGATGCGCGTGATCTCCCCGCCGTTGATCGCCGGCCGCAGGCCAGCAAACGTCGCCAACGCGAAATACGGCACCAGACATCCGGGTTCGAGCGGCTTGCGCGGGTTGCCCCGGTAGGTTTCGAGAAAGGCAAACAGGGCCTTTACATTTTCAGCTGACAGAAGTTCAGGAATACCCTGAGCGATCTCGAATTTCTCCACGTCTTTCACCGGATTGCTGACAATCCACTTCCGTGAGGGCTTTTCGCACCACACGAAGAACGCATTCAAGTCGGCACGGAGGTTATTCCACCACTTGCCGGTCGCCTTGTGGGACTTCAGAAACTCAATGACATCTCCCGTGCCGATCTCCGAGAGCTTCCTGCTTCCTACGACGTACGCAAAACTCGTGAGCCTAGTCCTGTAATCCTGATAGGTTGTTCTGCGCAGATGGGCGCGGCGCTCTTCGAGGAAGATCGGAAACGATTCGGCAAAAGTCTTCTGGGTGAGCGTATCCCGGAATGTGCGCAGCAGCCAATCGGCCGCCAGCACCAGCGAGTAGCGCCCCTGGAGACGTTGGAAGGCAGCCTCCGCATCGCGGAGTTGTTCGCCAGAAAGATGGCTCGCCGTCGTGCGCACTACCTTTGCCTCGTTGAGCGCCTGGATTTCCTTCACGGCCTTGTGCGCCTCGGCGTCCTCCCGCTTCGAGAAGAACCTGCGATGCCGAATGCCATTAATCCGGCCATCCACCTTCCACGCGAAATA
>Ga0182011_10003677_pt1 | contig 12519 bp, 9 predicted proteins | sample 711E1DmetaG_FD_120481 | JGI IMG/M metagenome (GOLD analysis project Ga0182011, IMG submission 120481) | Permafrost microbial communities from Stordalen Mire, Sweden - 711E1D metaG | ecosystem: Environmental > Terrestrial > Soil > Wetlands > Permafrost | place: Sweden: Stordalen | collected... | reverse complement strand
CGGACTTCGTCCTCCGCGCTGCTAGAACAAAATGGCTGCGCCATTTTGGAGGAGCTCGGAAGGGGTGAGTATTTTTCGGGTTTTTCGTTCGGCGCTGGTCGAAGGGGGCCGTTTTCTTGATCCGGAGGCGGTTTTCAACCACGGGACTGCCCCCGCCAAGGGATTCAGGCCGCTTTGAGCACTGCTCCGAGGGTGTACAGGCGACGGAGGTTATAGGACAGCGTCACGAGGATCCATTCCAGCGACACTTTCTCCAGACCGCGGAGCATGAAGCGCCGGAATCCGATGGCTTGCTTGATGATTCCGAAAACGGGCGCCACCGTCTGCTGGCGCAATTTGTAGCGGGCTCGGCCCGCAGCGGTGGCAGTGCGGTGCGCCAGCCGCACATCGTCAATCACACCTGTGGGCCTTCCGTCGGCGCCCAGCTCAAACATGGGCATCTCGATGTCCCACTCCACGGCAGTGGACACGACGGCGTAGCAGGCAAGCGACGGCACCAAACAACCCCGTGTGTCCACGGAGTATCCAACGCCATGCTGAATGGGGCGTGGTCTGAGTATTCATAGTTGATTGTCCTTTCGTGGCGGGGATTCGTGTCGCCCGACCGGCCCGTCACCTACCGGCCTGGGCGGAAATGCTTTGGTTCGAGCACGCAGGCGCTAAGCCTACTCGATTTCCGGGGACATTCGTTAGTTGATAAATTCGATGTCCGCCATTGAGTGGCCTAATATCGCGATGAACGATGCGTGCGTGGAGCATCGGCGGAATGAGCTTCATCCCATCATCCGAGATCCCGCTCCAGAACCGTCACCCCGGTGGAAGATCCGCGCGCGACGCCTGCTGCGGCGTTAGAATTGGCGGGAAACGCGCAGCCGTATTGCTGCTCCGCGCGGGCGGCGCAGGGTTTCGGGACCTTGTTCAATTCGTCAAGCCGCTGCTCCCCCTGGCCGCGAGGGAGGCTTTGGGCGGATCAGCCCTCATCCGGATCTAAGAATGGGTGCCCGGGATCGGACTCGAACCGGCAAGCCTTTCGGCAAGGGCTTCTAAGACAGCTAGTTAATCTGTGTCTTGTTTGGACTCAAGTGTTCTCACGAGTGCCGATTTGAAAAGTGCGATTAGCTCAAATGCTCTCGAATTGACCTAAATCGGGCCACTTTTCTGCCGTTGATATAGGTGCCCAGTATAGGAGTAGTCCTATGCCGCCTTTGCGTCCGTCCTTGCCGGCCAAAGGTGGACTTCGGCCGGGTTACAGTTTCGCGCTGCATGGACTCATCCACAAGACGCCAGGTCTAAACGTTCGAAGAAGCAGCAATGGTTCTTCACGTAAAACCGGTAACGATTCGCCGTCTGGCGATCAGGAAGACGCTTCCGCGCGTGCCCTTCATCCGGCATGTCAGGGCTTTCTGCTCAGCAGTGGACTGGCTGGTCGGAGGCGCCTTCTCGTGAGAAGCGCCCACTCTCCTTTCTGCCCGCTATTCGAGTTGTCAGCGCGAGAAACACGCGGGATTGTCCGATCTCTTAGGTACCTCGATACCCCGCCGGAGCCGGGTCGCCACACTGCGGCGAACTGTATGCAGCACAAAACCATGGCAAACCCTATTTCATTTCGGCCCGCCGCATTGGTGCTTCTGGCATCGTTGCTTGTCCGCCCGGTGTTCGGCGGGGCTTACGACGATCTGGTGAACGCGGCCGGTGGAAACGTACCCAACGTTCCGCCCGCGTCCGGGCCGGTCCGGGAGGACGGCGAGGACTCTCAAGCGAGGAACGAGGCGGAGCAGGAGAGGCGGCAGGCGCGCGCCGAGGCACGGGAGGCGGCCCGCGAAGAACGGGCGAGGGTCCGGGAGGAGCGGGCGAAGGCCCGGGCAATTCAAAAGGCGAAGGATGACGCCGAAAAACAGGCGAAGCTGGAGGAGGCGGAGGAGCAGAAAAGGTTGAAGGCCGAACAGGAGCAAAGAACCAAGGCCGAGGCGGCGGAGCGGGAACGGCAGGCCGTGCTGAAGAGCCAGCGGGCCGTCGCGGCGTCCCAAGCCCGGGCGACCTGGGACGCTCGGGACGGTGACGCGTACGCCGGCGTGTTCCGTGACGCCCCCGACAACGCGCGTCGCGAGGGCAGGGAGCAGACGCTGGCCAGGATTGCGAAGTTGCACAGTCAGATCGAGGCCACCCAAAACCAGTTTCGACAGCTGAACAGGGACATCCAATCCGACGCGGTACAGTTCGAGGTGTGGGAAAAGGCGTCCGACGAGGGCATAGACAACATCTGGGGCATTGCCGGGGATATGGATCTGCCAGCTGCAGAGACGTCCTTGGTCGTCGAGCCGCGGCAACTGAACAGAAGGGTTTTGCGAATTTACGTTTTAGGGTGTCGCTACCCATATCGGGCGATTACGTTGATTAACACTCCCGATCGGTCTTTGAATGTCGCCCAATCGAAGTTCGTCGCGCTTACTCGCTCTATACGACATCTTCTTCTTTCGAACTGACGGGGCGTCGATCTATCTCGACGTCAGAACTTCCTTATGAGCCGCCGTAAAGAACCGCTAGTCGAGTTTCTGATAGAAGCTCCGTGGCAGTTGGGCGTGATTTTAAGTGTCATGGCCTTTGTCTTCATGCTGTTCATTTTTCCGGCCATCTTTGCTCACAACAAGGTCACTGAGGGATTGGCCCTCTTGTCCATGATGCTGGCACCTGTTGTCGCGGGTTTCTTCCTCTTGCTTGCCGGCGCTTCGGCTTTCTTTGCGTGGCGGCGTCGAGGGCTTGTCGACAAACAGAATAGCCTCGAATCTCTCCGTGCGCTTTCGCCGAAGGAGTTTGAATGGATGGTCGGCGAGGCCTACAGGCGCAGGGGCTATTTGGTTGAGGAGTCCATCGGGAATGGACCCGATGGAGGGATCGACGTGATCCTGCGGAAAGGCGGCCGGACCACGTTGGTCCAATGCAAGCGCTGGAGAGTGATGTCGGTGGGCGTTCCGGTGGTACGTGAGATCTTCGGCGTAATGACCGCAGAACGCGCCGATGCCGCGATGGTCATCACGTCTGGCAAATTTACCCAGGAGGCCCGGACATTTGCGGAAGATAGTGCCGTGGAATTGATTGACGGGCCAAAGCTCTTGGAGCTCGTTCAAGGCGTCCAACAGAGAGAAGCCGGCGAGGCGATTCCTCCGATCGTGCCGCCCCCTTTCGGCAAAGCGCCGTTTTGCCCAAAATGCGGGAGCAAAATGGTCCTGCGAACCGCCAAACGAGGCACACATGCTGGCGAATCGTTTTGGGGCTGTCCGACATACCCTGAATACAATGGTACCCGGCCGGCGTCCTAAAAGCCGTTCCGCGTATGCAATCCGTGTGAAATCGGCCTCCGACCGGAATTTCGCTCTTGCAATGGTGCCCAGGGGGGGAATCGGTCCGCACTTCGAACGCCGAAGAGATACTTTCGTTCCCGCCCTCCTCGGGCGAGTCCCGAACGGCGATGCCGCGGTCAATGCTGATTTTGTATCCGCGAATAACGGCACCCAGCCTCAAATAACGTCGCGGTTGTTGTGTCTATTGCTGTAACTTTCGACACACGCCGATCTATGATTTCTCAAACTGTTGTTATTGTGATTATTATGAAGTGGTGCCCGGGATCGGACTCGAACCGATAAGCCTTTCGGCAAGGGCTTCTAAGACCCTCGTGTCTGCCAATTTCACCACCCGGGCGCGCTGATTCAGAAAGCGGATTGTCGGTACCGGTAGGCGGCTAGATTGCGGATGCCGGACAACCGGACGCAAGACGGAAAGCCCGGGTAAGGGGCTTACCAAAGGCCGCTTCAATTCAAGTCTCGCCGCGCTCGTCGACGATGTTGGTCGCGATCGGCCTTTCATTGCGCCCGGCTCGCAACACGATCGGCCAGCGGGCGCGCCACTCGCTCCTCATCTGGCTGGCAGCCCATTTTTTGGCGACAAAGGCTTCGATTCTGTCTTGTCTGGAAATCACGAAGCCTCGCTAAACGGGACTGAAATAAGGCTTCCCTCCCAAAAACACGACCGGTTCGAGGAAGATATGGCATGAAGCAATGCATCGACAGACCGGGTCCGGTCAGACTGCTGTTGGTCATCGGAGGCGCAGTTTGCTGCTTTGTGGTTTGTCCTCTCACCGCCCAGGCACAACTGGAAAAGAACATGCAGATTGGTTTAGTGGATGAGGCCGAGGATGCCTTTCTTTCCAGAGGGACAAAGGCAGCCGGTGACCCGGAGCGCCGCCTTCGCGATCTTGCGGCGCTCCAAAATGGCGACCGGCTGCGATTCATGGAAAACCAGACCACCTATCTGGTGAAAGATTTCACGGGATATGACCATCAGCGGCCGGAAATGGGCTGTGAGCTCTCTGATTTTGCTTCATGGTATGATGTCGCTTATTCGGGAGGGATTAATCGCTTCTGGGTAAACTCCGTGCGGCATCACACCTATGACCAAGTTGGTTTCAATGCCGCCAACGACGTCGGACTGCTGGCGTTGTTTTTCCAGACCCCATCCGGGGAACTGATCGACGGGAGTCGTGGTGAATGCGTCGTGAGCTGGTATCCCTACGGATGGAAAACAAGGACCCGGCAGGGCGGCATCGAGATTGAATCCACGGTTTTCTTCACCGCTTTCAACACCGTTGCCATCCTTGCCCAGGTTAAAAACGCGGGGACCGAAACCTCCACCCTGACTCCTTCCCTGCTAGTCACCGATCGGTCTGAATACGACGGCAAGACCGGGGGCCTGATCGTGGGATTCGCTGCGCCCCGCGGCCGCCTGGCCTGGAGCATCCGGCGCGTTGGCAAGTCGGTCGACCCGAATGATTACACGGATTCACTTCTGATTGGATCGACGCTCGGCACCCTCCACTGTGCCTTTCTTCCGCGCCACCTGGCTTCCGGCCGGGGCAACGAATTGCGGGCCTCTCTCCGCGAAGCGTGGGCTCCCTCGCTGGAGGCCAATGCCGGCTCGGCGGTCGCCAGCGCCGATCCGCTGCAACTGGCCCCGGGCGAAACTCGCGAGTTTGCCTTCTATGTTGCGGCGGGGGCCAACGATGCGGCCGCGGAAAAAACTGCTGACCGGGCCGGGCGCGACCTCCTTGCGACCGGCCTCGCCGGCACCGTGTCGCGCCTGGAACGCGATTGGAACGATTACCTGGGAGCACTGCCCAAGCTGGATCAACCGAGTGAGGAAGACGTGAAGCTGTATTATTCGGCCGCCCTGGCGTTGCGCACGAACCGTCTCATTTTGCATTCGCCGGCCGGGACGCCCGCCGGGGCAAGCAGCGGTGCGGGAATGTCGACCGACGCCTCCGGAACGGCCGGAGGAGAAGGGACATTCTACGAGGCGTCTTGCCCGGCGCGCGGAGGGTTCAATCTGTTTTTCCAAAGCGACTCCTGCTGGAATCTGCTCGGTTACCTCGACATCAACCCCGACTGGGCGGCCGGGCACGCCGTGCCGGTTCTCGCTCCGCCGAGCATCATCATGGATCCCCATTATTACTGGTCGATGTGGGAGCTTTACTCGCGATTGCCGGATTCAAAAAAGCGCCAGGCGTTCGCGCTCATGGTCTATCCGCTACTCCAGGAGAACTACCGGGTCTGGACAACCCAGATCGACATCGACCACAACCTCTTGTGCGCAACGCCAAATAACTGGGACGACAACCCGAGGGACGATCTCCTTTTCAAGGAAGCCACTGACATCCCGGGTCAATGGAATAGCTGGTGGGATGATTTGGTGAGAGGCTCCAGGGACAATTTTCTGGAGGATCCCGCCGCCAGTTCCCAACTCGCCTATGGCACGGTCATCATGGGACGTTTTGCCAGAATCCTCGGGAAAGATCAGGAAGCGGCGGATTGGGAGAAACGCTTCCAGCAGCATGTGCAGGCGGTCGACACGTTGTGGGATGAAGCGAAGGGCTATTGGATCGTGACCTACCGGCATGCGCTGAAGGACACCGTGCTCACGAGTTCCATTCTCTATCCCGTCTTCACCGATGTCTGCCGCGATCCAGCCCGAATCCGCCGGGTGATTGAAAGCCACATTCTGAACCCCAAGGAATTCAATGGGCCGTATCCCGTTCCGACGGTCGCCTACAATGACCCATGTTATTACAAGCAGAAACCACCGAGATCCGACCAGGAAGGCGGCCTCTGGCGGGGCAATATCTGGCTGCCTGAGGCGTGGATTATCGTGAAGGGCTTATATAAATATGGCTACGAGGCTGAAGCCAAGGACATCGCCCGCCGTCTGACCGACATGATGTCCCACCAGGCGCCATCCAGCAGAAGCCATCCCCAATTCGCCTGCGTTCCAGCCGAGTATTATGATTCCCGCAACGGCCAGGCCCAGAACATCCGCCGCTTCTCATGGACCAGCGCGGTGGCGATGGACTTCCTCTTGGGCAACTATGAGAACGAGCGCATGCTGGGCACGAATCCAGAGCGGGACCGCGCGATCAACGGACATCTTCGGGAGATCTTCGACTTCGACAGCGGAAAGAGCCTGTTCCGCGTGAAGACGGTCAAATCGGTTTTTCCACTGCTGCGAATGGCCTCGGCCGACAACCGGCCAATCGACCGGAGTTCCAAAGTGGAGTTCAGTTTTTCGGATCCGGCCGGCAATTTCGCCGGATCAATCATTGCTTTTTCCGCTGATCCCGGCCGCTGGTCAGTGTGGGATAAGGCGAAGGGCGTGCCCCTCAAACCGGATGCAGACGGATATTACCAAGCGGCACTGAATGCCGAACTCTTGCTCGTGCCCTGCCTATGACGCAAGCGGGGTGGTTCTGAATCGCCCTTGGTCAAAACGATGCCGTCGGATGTAGGGCGGGGTCGCCGGATCCCGCCTTTTCTCTGCAAAATCAGATTGTCGTTCCGCGATTACGCGGTGCCCAAACGTTCGCCCATCTTGGCATAGGTCTCACAATAACGGGCGCTTTGCTCGAGCAGGTCGGCGTCGAGCCGGATCCGGCCGCGCGCGAACAGGCTGATGACACAGGAACCGCCAAAGGCGAACAGCCCCTTCTCCTCGCCTTTTTCGACATTCCGGCCGGCCACGAAGAGCTGGCGGATGCGCCCGACGTTGGTCGCGCCAATCTCGACCATCGCCACCGGGCCAAAGCGCGGCGAATCCACGAGCGTCACCATCCGCCGATTCTCCACCAGAAAGCGGAGGTTGCGGCGGAGCGCGATCGGATGCACCGAGTAGAGCCAGCCGGGGATCAGGTGCGGTTCACCAGGCAAACCGCTGACCGGAAAATGGAAACGGTGATAATCCACCGGTGCGAGTCGTGAGATCACCATCGCTCCGCCGGCGAAACGCGAGGCCAGCGCCTGCTGCTCCGGGGGCAGATCCGCTTCGCCCAGCAGCTCCGCGAGCATAAACTTCTCGCCTTTCACGTAGAATCCGTCCGCGCGATCGACGTTCGGAAAGACGAGGTGGCGTCCGTCGGCCGGCAGGACCGCAACGTCGTCTCCCGGTGCAATGGGCCGCGCCGAAGGCTTCAACGCCCGGAAGAAGAACTCGTTGAACGTCTTGAAGGCGAACGCCGATTTTGCGAACTCATCGACGTCGATGTCATAGTCGACGATGAACGGCAGGATCTTGGTCGCACTATAGCGCCAGTTCATCCGCCAGCCATAGTACCGGGAAAAAATCGCCCGGCGCACCACGAGCCACAAGGCCAGCCGCCCGATCGGATTTCCGTAAATCAGGCGCAGCCAGCGCTCGCCATAGATCTTCTCGGTCTCGACGACTTTCCTGGCACGATGCCAGTAGCGGATGGGCTCGGCGGGCATGGGATTCGCCAGTTGATCGGGTCGGCGCGCTGTGCTCAACGACGATTTTTTGCTGAAGATAAGTTGCCTCTCAAAAATTCCGCGAGGTGGCGCGCCTTGTCCCCAAGGCGCTTCCCTGTCGTTTCCAATTGCGCGTTGGGGACAACGCGCCCCACCCCTCACCCCATCACCAGCGCGTCGTTCTTCACCTTGAACGTGACGGTGGCGCCCTCCGCCACTTCGCCCGCGATAAGCGCGCGAGCGAGCGTCGTCTCGATCTGCCGCTGCAGGAATCGCTTCAACGGCCGCGCCCCGAATACCGGGTCGTAGCCTTTCTCCGCCGCCCATTCCTTCGCTTTCGCATCGAGTTTGACGGTCACCCGCCGGTCGGCCAGTCGCCGGTTCAGATCTACGACCAGCAGATCGACGATCTGCGCGATTTCCTCGAGCGTCAGCGGCTTGAAGAGGATGGTCTCGTCGATGCGGTTGAGGAATTCCGGCCGGAACGCCCGGCGCATCTCGGTCATCACGCCTTCGCGCACGCTTTCCGGAATCGTGTCGCCCGTCACCCCGTCCAGCAGCAGCCGGCTGCCGAGGTTCGAGGTCATGATGATGATGGTGTTCTTGAAATCGACCGTGCGGCCCTGCGCATCGGTGATGCGGCCGTCGTCGAGCACTTGTAACAAAACATTGAATACGTCCGGATGCGCCTTCTCGATCTCGTCGAACAGGATCACGGCGTAAGGCTTGCGGCGCACCGCCTCGGTGAGCTGGCCGCCTTCATCGTAACCGACGTAGCCCGGCGGCGCCCCGATCAGGCGCGAGACGCTGTGCTTCTCCATGTACTCCGACATGTCGACGCGGACCATCGCCGCCTCGGTGTCGAACAGGGTCTCCGCGAGCGTCTTCGCCAGCTCGGTCTTGCCGACGCCGGTGGGGCCGAGGAACAGAAAGCTGCCGACCGGGCGGCGCGGGTCCTTGATCCCACTGCGCGCCCGCAAGATCGCCTCGGTCACGAGCGTCACCGCCTCATCCTGACCGATGACGCGCTGGTGCAGCACGTCCTCGAGGCGGAGGAGCTTTTCCTTCTCGCCCTCCAGGAGCCGCGTGACGGGCACGCCCGTCCATTTGGCGACGACCTCCGCGATCTCCTCCGCTGAAACCTCCTCCTTGAACAGCGTGGCGGTGTTGCCGGCCTTCTCGAGTTTCTTTAATTCAGCCTCGAGCTGCGGAATCTTGCCGTGGCGCAGTTCGGCCACCGTGTTCAGGTCGTAGGCGCGCTCGGCCTTCGCCATCTCGAGGCGGGCGGTCTCGAGCGACTCCCGCAGCTTGCGCACCTTTTCCACCGAGCCTTTTTCCCGTTCCCAGTGCAGCCGCAGGGCTTTGGCCTTCTCGCGCGCATCGGCCAGTTCCGTGCGGAGCGCGGCCAGCCGGCGGGCGCTGGCGTCGTCCTTCTCCTTGGTGAGGGCGGTCTCTTCAATCTCCAGTCGGAGGACGCGCCGTGCGAGCTCGTCGAGCTCCTGCGGCATCGAGTCCATTTCCGTCCGGATCATCGCACAGGCCTCGTCCATGAGGTCGATGGCCTTGTCGGGCAAAAAGCGGTCGGAAATGTAGCGATTCGAGAGGACGACCGCGCTGACCAGCGCGTTGTCCTGAATGCGGACGCCATGATGCACCTCGAAGCGCTCGCGCAGGCCGCGCAGGATGGAGATCGCGTCTTCCACGCTTGGCGGCTCCACCATCACAGGCTGGAACCGCCGTTCGAGCGCCGCGTCCTTTTCCAAGTGCTTGCGGTACTCGTCGAGTGTCGTCGCGCCGATGCAATGCAGTTCGCCGCGCGCCAGCATCGGCTTGAGCATGTTGCCGGCATCCATCGCGCCTTCCGCCTTGCCCGCGCCGACAATCGTGTGGAGTTCGTCGATGAAGAGGAGGATGCGGCCGTCGCTCTGCCGGATCTCCTGGAGGACCGCTTTGAGGCGTTCCTCAAATTCGCCGCGGTACTTGGCTCCGGCGAGCAGCGATCCCATGTCGAGCGCGAAAATGGTCTTGTCCTTCAGCCCATCGGGCACATCGCCACGGAGAATGCGCTGCGCCAGGCCCTCGACGATGGCGGTCTTGCCCACGCCAGGTTCCCCGATCAACACCGGATTGTTCTTCGTCTTGCGGGAAAGGATGCGAATCGTGCGGCGGATCTCGTCGTCGCGCCCGATGACCGGATCGAGCTTGCCCTTGCGCGCCTGCTGCACGAGGTCGATGCCGTATTTCTCCAGGGCCTGATAGGTGGTCTCGGGATTATCAGAGGTCACCCGCTGGTTGCCGCGGATCTCTCTCATCGCCTGCAGCACCTTTGCGCGATCGAGGCCGAAACTCTTGAGGTATTTCTTGAGCGCGTCCGGCTTGGCCACGTCGACCAGGCCGAGAAAAAGGTGTTCCGTGCTGACGTATTCGTCCTTGAGCTTCCCCGCCTCCTCCTCCGCCCTTGTGAGCACCTCATTGACCGCCTGGGTGACGTAGATTTTCGACACGTCTACGCTGCCGGTAACCTTGGGCAACCGATCCAGTTCCCGTTCCGCCGCCAGCTGCATCGCCCCCACCGTCAAGCCGAGCTTCTCGATCAGCGGCGGCACGATGCCGCCCTCCTGCGTGAGCAATGCCGCCAGCAGGTGCCAGGTCTCCACCTCGTTGTGCGAACGGCGGCGGGCTTGATTCTGCCCCTCTTCGACCGCCGAGCGCGCCATAACCGTAAGCTTGTTGGGTTCCATGAGGACGAACAGCGCATGCCGCGCGCCAATTCTCCCTGGAGAGTGATCCGCCGCCGCGGTGTGTCAACCAAGCGACAGATTGGCTGGGGCTGCGACGCCACGGCACCACCGCGGCACAACACAGTCAGCAAAGATTATCGACTGCTGAGATTTGCATAACGAAGTTACAACGAAAGGTGGAGCGGCTTGCCCACAAGACGCTCTGAGCGCGTTGGGGACAACGCGCACCACCGATCTCACACCATTCCGCAAGATTCAGTAGCACATCAATGAAAAGCCCACGGGCGACGCGGCTGTAGAGAAAAGTTATCACATCCCCTATGCATACACTTTTCTTGTCCAACGCGCCGACCGTGGGCTAGGTGGCCAAAAAACCGGCTCACTCAAACAACCTGCCCCTCGTTAAAACCGCTCACCCAAGCTTCGAGAAAGCGGGGGCATCCGCATTCATCGTTTCCCCGCAGTACTGTCCAGAAATCGCCGTCTGTCCAGAGAAAGTTCAGTTCGTAAAGCCGGGGTCGGTCAGCATGGTCCCGCGCATCTGGTCGTCGAGGGTGGCGAGGTAATTCTTCCAATAGTCGAGGTCCGACTGGGCCGGCGTCGCGTTGAGGAAGGTGAAGTAGTGCAGGAAGGTGCGCATCGAGCGCAAACGATAGGACCGGAGGTATTTCGTGTTCATGCCGGGAAAGGAATTGGCCCAGGGAAAATGTCGCGAACCCTAGGGATTTCAGGAGTGCAGCAGGGCCCACGCAGCTCGTTTCAGATAGATGGCAAGAGCGATGCTACTACAAGATTATGAGCATTTTATTCTCATGAATCAGCCACTATACTATCGCCAATTAGTCCGAGTTGCTGGAGTCCGGCCTGCCTGAGCGGGTCCGCGGCCAGAGGAGGTTCAGTGCGCAAAGCCTGGGGGAGCCAACATGGTCCTACGCAAATAGTACCCAGAGCAGCCTGCAACATCCTTGGGCAGCGTTCTTCCCGTCTGCCTTTGTGCGCCCGGAACCAGCAGCGTGCTAGGCGCATCGCCAAAAAAGCACGTGTCAGCTATTTACCCATGTCGAATTTTCGTGCTTGATCGATCCAGCTGGGCGGAGATGATCCGCTATCATCTGGTGCCATTGAAAATTCGGTGTTACGATATTGCCCGATTGGATCGCTTAGGCCGGAATTGCCGCGCCTTGCTCGGCGGGTTGATCTTGGGGACCGCCCCTTGCTCCTTGTCAGCGCGCGGATGGAGCGACGCCACGGCCGGCCGGCCGCTGTTGCAAGTATTCAAGGCGGGGGTGGATCAAGGCGGCGGCCCCGTCAACGCCGCGGCGCAAGACCGCGATGGCGTGCTCTATTTTGGCGGGGACGGAATCATTGCCTACGACGGCGCCACCTGGCGACAGTGCGCCATCGGGAACAACCTGGGCGTGCGCGGACTCGCGATTGACGAGCGGGGACGCATCTGGGTCGGCGGCACCGGCGAAGTCGGATATTGCGAAAAGAATTCGGCAGGGGAACTGCACTACGTTTCGCTCCTGCCCCTGCTTCCTCCTGAGGATCGCCGCCAGCTCGTGGTCTGGGACGTGGAGGTTACCCCGCGGGGAATCGTCTTTTCCGCCGGCAACAAGATCATGCGGTGGGATGGAAAATCCTTCACCATCTGGCCGCTGCCCGAGGCGCGCCAGGCTTCTTCGCAGAGAATCAGCGATGCGGTCTTCATCTCGCATCAGGAAACGGGTCTTTGGAGACTCGAAGGCGACCAACCAGTGCTGGCGGTGCCCTCCGATCCTCGGCTCAAGCGAGTCCCCTGTTTTATCGAGCCATTGGGAGGCAATGCATTCCTTGCCGTGACCCCCTCGGATCTAAACACGACGTCCTAAGTATATGCCGATGTTATGCGAGCCCGCATAGGCGGGCGAGTGTTCGATTCGGTCGAGCCCAGGCCTGGAAGATTGGCGATACCGCCATCACGACGTCGTCGAGTT
>Ga0182011_10003675_pt1 | contig 12523 bp, 10 predicted proteins | sample 711E1DmetaG_FD_120481 | JGI IMG/M metagenome (GOLD analysis project Ga0182011, IMG submission 120481) | Permafrost microbial communities from Stordalen Mire, Sweden - 711E1D metaG | ecosystem: Environmental > Terrestrial > Soil > Wetlands > Permafrost | place: Sweden: Stordalen | collected... | reverse complement strand
TTCACGCGGTTCCCCACCCTGCGCCGGCGTCCGTGGCGCGCCCGCCGCGACCCTGTCACGCAGCTGGCCTATGCCCGCCGCGGGATCGTCACGCCGGAGATGGAATTCGTGGCCCTCCGCGAGAACACGAAGCTCCAGTCGGCCCACGAGCCCCTCGAGACCTCCGCCGACGCTGCGCGCGAATCGCTCCGCCACCAGCACCCGGGCCAGGCGTTCGGCGCGGCCATCCCGCGCGAGATCACACCCGAATTCGTGCGCAGCGAAGTCGCGCGCGGCCGTGCGATCATCCCGGCCAACCTCAATCACCCGGAACTCGAGCCGATGATCATCGGCCGCAACTTCCTGGTTAAGATCAACGCCAACCTCGGCAACAGCGCGGTCGCCTCCTCCATCGAGGAGGAGGTCGACAAGATGCGCTGGGCCATCCGCTGGGGCGCGGACACGGTCATGGACCTCTCCACCGGCCGTAACATCCATGAGACCCGCGAGTGGATCGTGCGCAACTCGCCCGTTCCGATCGGCACGGTGCCGATCTACCAGGCGCTGGAGAAAGTCGGCGGCCGCGCCGAGGAACTCACCTGGGATCTTTTCCGCGACACATTGATCGAGCAGTGCGAACAGGGCGTGGATTACTTCACCATCCATGCCGGAGTGCGGCTGCGCTACATCCCGCTCACCGCCCGGCGCATGACCGGCATCGTCTCCCGCGGCGGATCGATCCTGGCCAAGTGGTGCCTGGCCCACCACCAGGAGAACTTCCTCTACACCCGCTGGGACGAGATCTGCGAAATCATGGCCGCCTACGACGTGGCGTTTTCCATCGGCGACGGCCTGCGGCCCGGCTCCATCGCCGACGCCAACGACGAGGCCCAGTTCGCCGAGCTGCGCACGCAGGGCGAACTGACGAAACGCGCCTGGGCCCGCGGCGTGCAGGTGATGAACGAGGGACCCGGACACATCCCGATGCACCTCATCCACGAAAACATGACCAAGCAGCTCGAGTGGTGCGACGAGGCGCCGTTCTACACCCTTGGTCCGCTCACCACCGACGTGGCGCCGGGTTACGACCACATCACCTCGGCGATCGGCGCCGCCCTGATCGGCTGGTACGGCTGCGCGCTGCTCTGCTACGTCACCCCCAAGGAGCACCTCGGCCTGCCCAACCGCGACGACGTGCGCGCCGGCGTGATCGCCTACAAGATCGCGGCGCACGCGGCCGATTTGGCCAAAGGACACCCGGCCGCACAGTACCGCGACAACGCCCTGAGCAAGGCGCGCTTCGAGTTCCGCTGGGAGGACCAATTCAACCTGGCGCTCGATCCCGAGACCGCGCGGTCCTTCCATGATGCCACCCTCCCGCAGGAGGGCGCCAAGTCCGCCCATTTCTGCTCCATGTGCGGGCCGCAGTTTTGCGCGATGAAAATCACCGAGGACGTGCGCAAGTACGCCGCCGAAAAAGGCCTCACGGACGACCAGGCGCTGACCGCCGGCCTGGAAGAGAAAGCCCGGGAGTTCGTGGCGCACGGCGCGGACGTATAGGTCAAACCCTGAGGTGACGGAATGAGCCCGCGTTTCTCGACCGCCGACCCCCGGAAATCATGAGGGCCGCCCCTGAAGGAGGCGGCCCTGCATGACCTAACACCAAGCAAACCGTAAGAACTACAACAATGGTCGTTTCAGAACGACTCTTGTTTCATTGGAGATAGACGCAGCGCGCCCAAAACCGTTGAAAAAAAGTCGTGTGAATTATTTGTGAACAAATCCCGCCTTTTTCAGGGTTCCCTCCCAGGTGATCATCATGGGTCCATTCGTACGCATGATATTGTCCGTGAATGCTTAAACGATAACCTGGACGCTATCCGAAACCCCAACCCCACTTTCTGATCGACCCCGGAGAGCGCTCTTGCTTGTTGGAACCCAATCATGGAAACGCCCCGCCCCCACCTTTTCGGACTCCTCGCTGGACTCTTTCTTTCCGCTGGATTGTGCTTCGCCTCGCTGGTGCTCGCCGGCACTTGGACGCGTCTGCACGAGTCGCAGGTCATCAATGTTACCGGCTCGGCCCGCCGCGACGTGAAAGCCGACCTCGTGGTGTGGAAAGCCAGCTTCACCGTCCAGGCGGCGACCCTGCTCGACGCGCACAAGCAGTTGAAGGCCGACCAGGCTAAGGTGGAGGCCTGGCTCAGGACGCACATGGCCACGGCCTTTACGGTCCTGCCCGTCCAGATCCACGAAGTCTACACGTCAACGCATGAAGACGGGGAAAAAGTCTCCCGCCTCACCGGCTACCGACTCAGCCAGGACATCGAACTCAGCTCACCCGACATCGAGCTGGTGCCGCGCCTGGCCGGTGAATCAACCAACCTGCTCGAACAGGGCGTCGCGTTCGTCTCCGACAGCATCGAGTTCATCTACACCAAGGCGGGCGAGGCGAAGATCGAGATGATGGCCGACGCGACGAAGGATGCCCGCGCCCGGGCCGAACAGATCGCCGCGCAGGGCGGTCGCGCGATCAAGGAGCTGCGCACCGCCCACATGGGGGTCGTCCAGATCAATCCGCGCTATTCCACCGCCACGAGTTGGGAAGGCAACAACGACACCACCTCGCCGGACAAGACGATCGTCACGACCGTCACCGCCGTGTTTTCCCTGCGCTAACCGGCGCCTTCGCGCCCCGTCGATTCAGAACAACTCCACGGGCATCACCGTCGGAGTCGGCGCCTCGGGGTGCGCCGCCTCGGCCGTTCGCCGCAGCGTGGTCTTGAGCGGGTAGCGGAAGGTTTCGCCCTGGTAGTTTCGGAAAACGACCTCGTCGTCGGTGATGGACTCGATGTACTCTGGGTTGATCGGCACCTTGCCCCCGCCACCCGGCGCGTCGATGACGTACTGCGGCACGGCATAACCGGTCGTATGACCGCGGAGGGCGCGGATGATCTCGAGGCCCCGGCGCACGTCGACCTTGAAGTGCGACCCGCCGGTGATGAGGTCCATCTGGTAAAGGTAATAGGGCCGCACGCGCATCCGCAGCAGCCGGTGCACCAGCGCCTTCATCACGTCGACGTCGTCGTTCACGCCGCGCAACAGCACGCTTTGGTTGCCCAGCGGCACGCCGGCAAAGGACAGGCGCTCGCAGGCGTCCTTGAGCTCCTGCGTGCATTCCCGCGGATGATTGACATGGAGGCTCATCCAGACCGGTCCGTGCTTCCGGAACACCTCGCACAGTTCCGGCGTGATGCGCTGCGGCAGGAAGGTCGGAATGCGGGAACCGATGCGGATGAACTCCACATGCTTGATGGCGCGCAGCCGGCCGAGCAGATGATCGAGTTTGCGGTCGGAGAGCAGTAGCGGGTCGCCGCCACTCAGCAAGACGTCACGCACCTCCGAATGCGCCTCGATGTAGCGCAGGCCGCGTTCGTACTCGGGATGGAAATTGTAGTCCTGCGCATTGCTCACCAGCCGGCTGCGGGTGCAATAGCGGCAGTAAGCGGCGCAGCGGTCGGTCACGAGGAACAGCACGCGGTCCGGATACCGGTGCACGAGCCCCGGCACCGGCGAATGACCGTCCTCCCCGAGCGAATCGAGCATCTCTTCCTCTGCGACCATCATCTCGTTGATCTGCGGGATGACCTGCCGGCGGATCGGACACTCGGGATCCTGGCGGTCGATGAGGTTGAAAAAATACGGCGTGATCGCGAGGGCCAGTTTGTGGCTCGCAAACGCGCACCCCCCTTTCTCCTCGGGCGTCAGCGTCATGTACTGCTCCAGCTGGGCTCCGCTGGTGAGGCGGTTCTTCAGCTGCCAGTTCCAATCCCGCCAGTCGGCCTCCGGGATGTGCTGCCACAATCCCTGGCCTTCGAACCAGGCGGAACGATCTTCGGTGTAAGACATGATGTGCGGCAAAGTAATAAGCCACCTAACCATTCTGTCAAACGACCATCCCGGCGCCGGCCACATCCCCGGCGCCTGGCGCACCCGCTCCACGGCGGTGCCGCGTCACGGCGGGAAAATGCCCCAGTGAAACTGCTGGTCGGCGGCGAGCAGGAAGATCATCGCCACGTAGATCCACACGGCCACCAGCGCAATCTTCGCCACCAGACCGCGTTTGTCGGGCAGGCTGCCCGCTTCAGGTTTATCGGCACCCATAACAGGACCATTTTGGCGAGGTTTTCCGTTCAGGCAAGCGTCGGGTTACCCCGCGACGCGCACCGGCAGGACCACCATGGGGAGTCCCTGCCATTGCAGACGCCGCTGGATCGCGAACGCCGTCTCATTGTGCAGAATGCGCGAATACCAGGTTTCCCGCTGGAAGACGAGTTTGCCGCCGAAGAAAACCGCCCGGGGATACTCGGCGGCAGTCGCCGCGCAGACCTGCTCCGCCGACGCGACCGGATCCGTGCCCATCGTGTACCGGCTCGTCGCGGGCAGGCCGAGCCGGTGCGCCAGATCGACGTATTTCTCCAGGTCGGCCTGCACCTGCCGTTCCAGGCTCGCGGCCTCCGCCTCGCCCTTGAAGTTGCCAGAGTCGATCACGCCGACTGACGCGAACACCACCTGTTTGAAATGGCCCGGAAATGTTTTCAGCACGGCGAGCAGCGAATGCACCCCCAGCCCGCTGTAGGCGGCCACCAGCAACACGGCGGTCTGGCGTCCCGGGTCAAGCTCGAGCACCTTCGCGCCGGTGCCCGGCGGGATCGGCAGGTCGGTCAGGATGGCGGACAGATCCGCGAGTTTCGCCCGCACGCCGCGGTAGTGTTTGCGGATGAGGAAACAGAGGCCGATGAGAACCGCGGTAACCACCAGCGTCATCCAGCCGCCCTCGGTGAACTTCTCGGCCACGACGATGCAAAGGATCACGACGCACAGGATTAGCGCCAGCGCGTGCACGGGCATGGCTCGCTTCCAGTCGGCACGGGCGCGCCGCTCGTGCCACCAGAACCGGCACATGCCGAGCTGCGAGAGGGAGAAAGTGAGGAAGACGTTGATCGAATACATCGTCACCAGCGCGGAGATGTTGCCACGCGTGTAGAAAAGGCTCGCGATGGCCGCGCCGCCCATCAGGAGCACACCGTAATGCATGGTCAGCCGCTCCGAAAACGCGCTGAAGCGATGCGGTAGCCAGCCATCCAGGGCCATGTTGGCCATGACGCGTGGACCGTCGAGAAATCCGGTCTGGGCTGCGACCACCAGCAGGCCGCCCTCGGCCATCAGCGTGAGCACGACGAACCATTGGCCGAAGCCCAGCCGCTCGACGAGGACCGCGTTGAGCGTCTTGCCCTGCTCCGCCGTCACGCCCGCGAGGAGGTAACACAGCAGGATGCCGCCGGCCGTGATCGCCAGCGATCCAGCCAGATAGACCATGGTGCGCTTGGCCGTCGGGATCTTCGGCTCCCGCATGATCGGCACGCCGTTCGAGACGGCTTCGATGCCGGTGTATGTGCCCGCCCCGCGCGAGTAGGCGTTCATGAACAGGAGGAACAACGCCCACAGGCCGAGTTGGTGGTAATCCTGCTGCAGCGCGTGGGCCAGCCGCCCGGCTGTTTCGGGGACGTGATGCCCGTAAATCACCACGCACCCGACGAGCACCGCCACATGGGTGACGATAAAAAGCACGAAGATCGGCACGACGACCTCCACCGATTCCTTGACACCGCGGAGATTGAGCAACACCAGCACGATGATCAGCAGGCACTCGACCGGCACCTTCCATCCCTCAAAACCGAGCGGCAGGAAGCTGAAGATCTGGTCCACCGCCGAGGCCATCGAGGTGGTGATCGTCAGCACGTAATCCACCAGCAGGGCGCAACCCGAGATGACGCCGAAGGAGGGACTCAGCAACTTCGTGGCCACGACATAGCCGCCGCCCCCCGCCGGGAAATGCTCAATCAGCCGGCTGTAGGCCAGGGAGATCACACAGACCGTTACCGCCGTCGCCAGAGCGAGAAACACGGCAATTTGCGGATGCGTCGCGATGGCCCGGAACGCCTCGTCCGGACCGTAGGCCGAGGAACTCAGGCCGTCGGCGCCCAGGCCCACCCAGGCCAGAAACGCGATCAGCGAAATCTTGTGGAAGAGCCGCGGATCATGCACATCCCGCGGCTTGCCCAGTACCAGGTGCTTCAGACTCATAACCGTCTCCGAGTAGTGAAACCGCGGCCGGGAATGCCGGCAGCGGCAGTTTGCCTGTCGGGAGACCGTGGGACACCGTTGACTGCGCGTGGACCTAGAGGATCGCCCTTCCCGTTGCCTGCGAGGTTAGCTGACGGGCTCGGCCTGAGAAGTGGCCTTGGCAATGGAAGACCATTGCCGTGCGCCCCGACCGTGGTGCAAACACACCGCGGCGTTTGGGTCCCCCGTGCCGTCCTGCGGGAACGCCGGACGGCTTCGGCTGCTGAACTGTCGGGGTGCGAGAAAACAAATTTGCCAGCTTTCGTCAATCAACCGCTGATCACCCTCCCCGCATCATAGGCATTGATCAGGCACTTACAGAAGACGGCCCCGGCGCCTCCTCCGGCCGGGAAAGCAGTTTCATAAAACCCTTGGCACCCATCGCGAAAGGCATTTTCGTCGCCCTTCGATGCCCACGCCACGCTCAGGAGTCCTCGCGCTCGAAGACGGCTCGGTGTTCCGCGGCCTCGCCTTCGGCGCCGAAGCCACCATCACCGGCGAAGCGGTGTTCAACACCAGCATGACCGGCTATCAGGAGATCCTGACCGACCCATCGTACTTTGGTCAGATCGTGACGATGACCGCGGTGCAGATTGGAAACTACGGCATCAACCCCGAGGACGAGGAATCGGCCGGCGGTCCGAAAGTCTCCGGGTTCGTGGTACGCGATCTTTCGCCCGTCACCAGCAACTGGCGCAGCCGGCAGAACCTCGACGACTACCTGCGTCAGTACCGGATTCCGGGCCTGCAGGGGGTCGACACCCGTGCCATCACCAAGAAGCTGCGCGTGACCGGCGCCATGAAAAGCTGCCTGGCCACGGTCGACCTTTCCGACGAGGAGGCCATCCGCCGCGCCCAGTCCTGGGAGGGGCTCGTCGGCGTCGATTACGTCAAGGAGGTCTCCTGCCAACAGCCCTACCAGTGGGACCCGGAAGGCCGGTGGGATGCCGCCTTCACGCTGAGCGGCACCCATCTAGCCACCCGCGAATCCCCGGCCCGCCGTTTCAAGGTCGCCGCCATCGACTACGGCATCAAACGCAACATCCTGCGCAAGCTGCGCCAACACGGCTTCGACGTCTGGGTCGTCCCGGCCCACGCCACCGTCGCGATGGTGGACGAGCTCGCGCCCGATGGCGTGTTTCTCTCCAACGGCCCCGGCGATCCGGATCCGCTCGTCTACGCCCACCGCACGGTGGCCGGTCTCATCCAGAAATACCCCGTGTTTGGCATCTGCATGGGCAACCACATGATCACCCATGCCCTCGGGGCCAAGACCTTCAAGCTGAAGTTCGGCCATCGCGGAGCCAACCAACCGGTGAAAAACCTCGAGACCGGCAAGGTCTCCATCACCGCCCAGAATCACGGCTTCGCCGCACGTCCCGCGGACCTCGAACAGCGCGGGGCCGTCGTCACCGAGATCAACCTGAACGACGGCACGGTCGAGGGATTGCGCCACCGGGAACTGCCGGTTTTCTCCGTCCAGTACCATCCCGAAGCCTCGCCCGGTCCCCACGACGCCGATCCACTCTTCGTCGACTTCTACCGCCTGATCGAGCAGCGCAAAGCGGGCCGGATCTGACCCGGACGAAGCGCTCAGGGCGATAGCGTGCTTTCGGGAGCCTCCGCTTCGACGGGCTCCTTCAACAATTGCTGATAAAGCTTCCTGAAGGACTTTGACGTCCGCTGGGCCGGCGGCAGCCGCCAGAAGGCCGTCAGCACCTGGGTGACCGCCGGGTTGCCGTGCTTTTCCGCGATGTTGCGAAAGACCCGGGCGGCGGCGAGGACGTACGCCCCATCATTATCCGACGGCCATTGCTCCAGTTTGACCTGCTGCAGTTTGCCCTGCGACGCCAGCCGCTGTTGCTCCGCCAGGGTGTACCGCTCCGCAACCTGGGGCGAAGTCTCCCGCAGGATCAACAACCGGGTGACCCAGCCCGCGGTCCCCGAAGCGATCCACCGAGCCGCTGGATCTTTGGACACCTCCTTTTGCAGCACCTGGCGGATCGCCATCTGCAGCCCTCCCCCCACCGACAGGCGAATCAGCCATCCGTTCATCGCCTCCAAGCCGTCGACATTTCCCCGGAATACATCGATCAACCCCTCGGCCGACTCCGGCGAGGGTCCCTCCTCCTTCTGCTTCACCGGGATGGCCTTCAGGGGTTCGCCGGTCCCGGCCACGTGGTACTGCGCATCCAGGTTGAAGGAAGCCGCCGCACTGAATGAAACTTCTTTCGTCGCCGGATCGAACGCGAATCCGCCGATTTTCTCTCCCGACCCGAGTCGCCGGATCAACTCGGACTTCCGCCAGATGGCGATGGCGCGAGGGAAGTAGGCCCGCCGAGAAACGATCTGGAGCTCGGCCAGACCGGCGGCCAGGCGCACAAGTTCCGCCTGTAAGTCGTCTTGGCGGGCGGGCATGGCGCACAGCTCAGAGATCTTCTGAGCGAATTCGCCGGCACGGGCAGCCAACGCCGATGGTTCGAGTTCGATCTTCGTTGCCGTCGATTGCTGCACGATTTGGTCGAGCCGGGCGGTCTGTGCGGCCAGTCGTTCCGCTGCTGGCCGGTCGATCGGCGAGCATTCGATGGTCCAGCCATCCTTCGTCACCGTCTCGCGTGGCGGAACATCCGCCGGCCAGGCGGACGCTGTGACGAAAAGCAGACCGCCTACGAGGAGACTGCATCGGAATGACTTCATGGGGTGGAGAAGAACGGCCGCGGGTAGTACGTGGCGAGTTTCTCGCCGGTGAGGCGTTCGAAAGCGTCGGCGACGGTTTTCATCGTGGCCTTCTCCCGTGGGGTTTTGGCGATCTCCTGGACCCACCGGGGAAAAAACTCCGCCCCGTGTTTCTCGTAGATGTCAGCGATCACCTTGGTCGCGTAGGCGTAGTGGGCCTTGTTGAGGTCCGAATCCTGTTCCGCAGCGGTCATATCATCCACCACTTTCCAGTGTTCCAGATCGATCTGCTTTTCCGTTTTGCCCCACATCGACAGCTGCTGCGCCAGATCATAATGCCGCCGGGCCCGCTCGGGCGTCGTGGCCTCGACCAGCGCCCGGTAGGCGATGAAATTGGCCATGCCTTCGCAAAACCAGCGTCGATCGGGGCTCGAGATGAAAGTGCTCACCAACTTCATCTCCACCACCTCGTGGAGGGCGATGTCGGTCTCCAAGTCCTCCAGATACGGGAGAGCCCGCCAGAGGCCTTTTGACAGAAAGTCCGCCGCCTTCTTGAGGTGAAACTCCACCCGTTCCCCGAGAACCGCTGGATCGTCATCCCTCAAGATGACGGGCAAGAACGCCTGCTTTCGGGTGGTCCCCTCAAACACGACCCTCGCTGCGCCTTTGGGTGTTCCCGGCGCATTCCATGTATTCTTGGCCACCGGCAGCGAATTATCCTTCCCGAGCGTGAAATAGTCATCCTCTCCCTGGGTTCGCAGGTGGGCCATCAACGCCTCCTCATGCCAGATCTGAACCGTATTGACCTTCAGGGCGGTGGCCAGTGCCTCCTCCAACCGTAGATCGGCTTTCACCATGCTGTCAAAGACCTGCCTCATCCCTTTCGTCGGTTTCTCCAGGCCGAGATATCGCGCGATAGTCGCCAGATAGACATCGCGATTCTTCTTGAAGGCCGACAGGGAAATGTCCCCCGGCGCAGTGACGGCGGCCCTTTCCGCTTGCAACAATGACGGCAGCCGTGCGCCGAACTCCCGAGCGAAGGCCTCGTCCTTCCGATCGTAGAAAACCGTGACGCCCGAGCACACCAAGGAGGTGCGGTCAGGCCCATCCGCGCAAAAACCCGGGATGGGGATGAGGCTGGCCAGGAGGAACATCGCCGGCGCGATCTTGGGGAATGTCATGTTCCGAACGATGCGGGACAAAACGCTCGTCTACAAATCACCCTCTACCTGCCGCATCAGCGACAGTGAACGCCTTGCGTTCATCCCTGCGCATCGAGCGCTTCCTCGAAGCGCTTCGCGTCCTCCGGCGTGTCGACGCCGATCGTCGGATCCTCGGTCAGCCCGACCATGATGTCGTAGCCATTCTCGAGCACGCGGAGTTGTTCCAGTTTCTCGATCTGCTCGTAACGGCCGGGTGGGAGCGAGGCGAACCGCTCCAGCAGGTCCGCCCGGTAGGCATAGAGGCCGAGGTGCTTGTAACAGGGATGGGCGGCGACCCACGCGTCGTCGACCGCGCCCCCGCGATCGCGGACATACGGGAGCGGCGAGCGCGAAAAGAGCAGCGCACGGCCGTCGCCGCGGACGACGACTTTCACCTGGTTCGGGTTGAGGAAATCGGCCGCGCGCCGGAATGGTGTGGCCAGCGTCGCCATCGGCGCCGCGCCCGCCACCAACCGGGCCAGCTCGCGGATCTGCGCGCCCGTTACCAGTGGCTCATCCGCCTGCACGTTGATGACGAAGTCGGCCCGCACGACGCGGTTGGCTTCAGCCAGGCGGTCCGTGCCGCTGGCGTGCCCCGGCGAGGTCATGATCGCGCTAAAGCCGCGCACCGCCACCGTGGCGCGCAGCGATTCGTCGTCGACGGCAAAATAAAGCGGAAACTCCGGCGCCTGGGCCGCGATGCGCTCCGCCACCCAGACCAGCAACGGCTGGCCCTTGATCGCATGCAACAGCTTGCGCGGGAAACGGGTGGATTCGAGACGGCAGGGAACAATGATGGCGGTCGTGGGCATGGTCGCGGGGCCGGATCTGCCCCCGTTGTAAGAGCGAGCCTGCTCGCGATACAGCAGAAAAACGGGCGGACGGACGGGGCCAATGCACTGCCGGTCGCGCCGGATCCAAGCCAACGGCACCCGCGGTTCCTCCCCCTCCTTTGGTTTTTGATTGCCAGCCGCGCACGAGACAGGCGAAATTCCGCGGCTCAGTCGACCGATCCATGGAAAAATCCGAAACCACGCCGAGCGTGCAGCAGGTGAAAGAGTTCATCGTGCTGAACAAGATGGGCATTCATGCCCGGCCGGCCGCCATGGTGGTGCGCGTCACGAACAAGTATAAATGCGACGTGTTCGTCGAAAAAGACGAGGAGCAGGTCAACGGCAAGAGCATCATGGGCCTGATGATGCTGGCGGCCGGCAAGGGTTCGAAAGTGAAGTTCATCGCCTCCGGCGAAGACGCCCTTCCGATGCTGGCTGAGCTCGAGGCGCTCTTCGGACGGAAATTCGACGAGGCGTGAGGTTTTGGCAGCGCCACAACCTTCAGGGCGTGGCGGCGGAGCCGCGCCAGGAAATCCGTGTTTAAATCCCGAAAAACCGCCGCGCGTTCGCGGTGGTGACCGCCGCCAGTTCCTCCAACGGAACGCCGAACAGCCCGGCGCAGAACTCCGCGGTATAGCGCACGTACGCCGGCTCGTTCGGTTGGCCGCGATGCGGCACGGGGGCGAGGTAGGGCGCATCGGTTTCCATCATCAGCCGCCCGGGCCCCTGCGCTAGTGCCGCCGCGCGCACCGCCTCGGCCTTCTTGTAGGTGATGAGGCCGGTAAAGGACCCGAATCCGCCGCGGCGCATCAACTCGGCCATCTCGTCCGGTCCCTCGCTGAAGCAGTGGAACACCACCCGGCTCCATTCCACCCCGCTGGCGTCGATCAATTCCACGCACTCGCGAAACGCCCCGCGCGAATGAACCACCACCGGCACGCCGAGCCGCCGCGCTAGGCCCAGCCCGGCCACGAATGCGGCGCGCTGCCAGCCGAGGAGGCATTCGGCGGCCGCCGGCTCCTGGAGCAGATGGAACCGGTCGAGGCCGATTTCGCCGATCGCCACCGGATAAGTGGCCCGGGCGTCGCGCGCGTGCTCCGCCAGCCTCACGGGCGGGACGCCCGGGCCACTTTGCCAGAAACCTTCCATCTGCGCCAGGGTCTGCTCCCAGCCTTCATCCACCGAACACGGATGCAACCCGACCGTGTAGTGCACCCAGCCGGTGTGCTCGCGCGCGAGTTCACGGTAGAGCGTCCAGTCCGCCGGCTCCGTGCCGATGGCGATCATCGCCTCCAGCCCGGCCGCCCGGGCGCGGTCGAACACCCCCGGCAATTCGCCCCGCCGCGCGAAGGAGTCGAGATGCGTATGCGTGTCGATCAAGCCGGGCATGGGTGAATTCAAAGATCGAATCTCAAGTGCCAGATCCCAAATGCGTCGTGAAACCCGGCGCGTCGAATGATCCTTGGATGTTTGGCATTTTGGCCTTTTATCCCCGGTAGAGCGGCAGGTATCGCTCGCGCAGGTAGCGCAGCAGGTGTTTCGGTGACAGCGGCTCGCCGGTGACCGCGCGGACGAGTTCCAGCGTGTCATGCCGTTTGCCCTGCTCGTGGATGTTGCGCCGCAGCCAGCCGAGCAGGCCCGCGAACT
>Ga0182011_10003673_pt1 | contig 12528 bp, 9 predicted proteins | sample 711E1DmetaG_FD_120481 | JGI IMG/M metagenome (GOLD analysis project Ga0182011, IMG submission 120481) | Permafrost microbial communities from Stordalen Mire, Sweden - 711E1D metaG | ecosystem: Environmental > Terrestrial > Soil > Wetlands > Permafrost | place: Sweden: Stordalen | collected... | reverse complement strand
GATTTTATATGTCGCCGTCGCCGAGGTCGGGTCGGGGGTGAAGCAGGCCTCCGCCATATATCCGTTGTAGGACGTCGGCGACCAAGCGTTGACGTAAAGGGGCTTCTGCCCGCCCGTGCATGACGTTCCTCCACCCTGATTGAGATTAAGTCCCGTGCTGTCGCCGTAAAGATAGATGGTCCCGTATATTTTCCCGCCTTCATCGAACGGGGTGACGAAATCCGCCGTCAAGTCGGTCGTCGGAACAACGACGCCGGGAATCGTCTTGTTTTTGTACCCGCGCACCGTGGCGACGAGATCGTAGGTCCCCGTGTCCACGCTCATGATTTGATACTGGGCCGACGCCGTCCCCGTGGCGACCCAGACGCCGCCCCAAAACTTCTGCACCCCCGACTGGGAAGCGGTGACCGAAACATACTCGCCGTTGTTGGGCGATTGGAGGCCGCCCCCCGGGAAAGACACCTGTCCGCTGAGGATGGCCTTGCGCGCGATGGTTGTGGATACATCCCATGTCGCTCCGGGAGCCACCGAGGTAGAGGACACAGTCAACGTCGTCTGGCCGTAGTTGGGAATTTGCACATTGATGGAGTACTTTAAGTTCGGCATCACGGACAAGGTGGTCCAACTGCTGAAGGAAACATCGCCCGTCCAATAGCCGTTGTCGCTGTTTGCGGCGCCCGACGCGATGTGGACCGAACCGTTAACCCAGGTGGTGTTCCCCGTGTCCTGGGCATTGGCCGATCCCCACAAATCCTGGGTCGGCGGCTGGGTCACATCAACGTGGACCCGGATCACGGCGCCCTGGATCATGTTGACGGCCACCGTCGAGCTCGCGGCGACGGCGGAGGGCGTCTGGTAGGTGGCCAGCCCCGACTTGGCGAAGTTGAGCGTGTAGGACTGCCCCGTCTTCAGGCCGCCGACGTAGAAATAGCCGTTCGCGTCCGTCTGGGCGTAGCCGCCGCCGCCCCGCCCCCAGGCGTTGACGGCCACTCCGTCTTTGGTGAAACCACCGCCCGTGGGAACGCTCACGGTGCCGTCGATGTGGGCCGTGTTCACGACGACGCTCAAGCTGTCGTCCGGCAGTCCTCCCCCGGCCATTTGAAGGCGCAAATGATAGGTCCCATTGGGCACGACCCGCCAGTTGTTGTCCCGCCCGCTCCACGTGACCGTTCCCGGCCCCCAGCACCACATCTGCTGCACGATGCCGCCGGCAAAGCTCGGATCGGTCGAAATGAGCACCTGCCAACTCGCGTTCAACGCGGGGGGCGACGCCGTGATGACGGCGGATTCGTCCTGGCCGTCGTTGTCGGGGGAGATGGTCACCTGGTTGGAGCCGATGACGCCCGTGTCCGTGCGGAGGGTGATCCCCGTGAAAGCGGCCCCGGCGGGCAGCACCTGGATCCCGTAGGAGGTCACGAAGCTTGTCGTGGAACCCAAAATATACCCGTAGTTGGTGGGAGAGGAATATTGAACGTAGAAATATTCCGACTGGGAATTGCCGGCGGAGATTGTCACCGAACTGATGACTCCCGTCGAAGAACTATAACCGAAGGTCCCGCCGCCGCCGTAATAATCGTATCCGCCTAAATTAAACGTAATGGCCGTGTTCGTGGTCGTGACGACGCCCGTGTCGTCAAAGAGCCGGGCCGTCAGTCGCGTGGACGGCTGGCCCTGGGTCAAAATCTGATAGGACCCGTTCTGGTCGTCCATGAACCGGACTTGGATCGCCGCCGCCGGCGCCGAGAGCGCCGCCGAGATTAAGCCCGCGATGAGGAGGCGGCGATCAATATTCATAGCTGAACCCAACCATGTAATTCGCGATCTTATAGTTGTAGCGGAAAAGCTGCTCGTACTTCATGTTGGAGTCGCTCCAGGCGAGGTTTCCCGCGGCCCGGATCTTGAGATTTCTCGACCAGGGATAGGCCACCCCCAAGGTCGCGGTGGTCTCCGTGACTTTCGTTTTGGCCGGCAAGTAGTTCCCGACGGAATCCTGGGCGAGACGTTCGGAATAGCCCCGGCGGGTATAATCCATTTCCGCCGAAACGACCCACGGTTTCTCCCCGCCCAAGGCGACGCTGACCCCCGGACGGAGGGACCATTGCGAATAGTTGTAATAGCTCGGAATGAAAACCGCGTTGACGGCATCGAAATGGTTCTGGTTGGACGAGTTCATCTGGTAGGCGACGCCGAGGCTCGCCGCCCCCCTTAAAGACTCTCCCAATGAATACGGCCGGGAATCCAGCGCCGCCGACGCGGTCAGGGTTTTGTCGGCCCGCCCGGTCCCCGTGAACTGGCCTTCGTTATCCAAGACGTTCTGGTCGTTGAAGGACCGGAGGTTGTAATAGGCCCCCAATTCCGCCCGGCCATCGCCGGGAAAGGGAGACCAGAGGGAGAACGTGAACAGGTGGTTCCCCGAGTCCAGCGTCCGGGTCCCCGCCAATTCGCGGGCCAGGGACGGGTCCGCCGCCGTCTCCAACGACTTGTAATGGGGAAAGGTCAGTTCGTAATAATCGTAGGCCAGCCGGGCGCCCATCGTCTTGGATGCGTCGAATTCCGTTTCCACGCCCCCGGAGTATTTCCGGTTGTCGAACAAGCCGCTCCCCCAGTTCTCGTCCTTCGTTTCCCGCAACCACTCGGCCGCGGCCCCCCCCGCCGCCTTGTATTTCCAGCCCCCCACCGCATAGACAGCCTTGGCGGTCAGGGAATGTCGGGTGGAATCCTGGAACAGGGTTCCGCCGCCGGCCAACTCCTGGACGTCGCGGGTGCCGCGATACTCGGCCTGCCAGGTGGGGACCAGGGACCATTGATCGTTGAACGCCACGGCGGGCGTCACCGTCGCGTTCAGGTTCCCGCCGACCGCGCTCGCGGTCCCTTTGAAGAAATCCTGGCCGCCCAAGAACCGCAAGTCGGCGACGGTGGTCACGTCGGCGGCCGTCAAGGAGGATGCCGCCATGTTCGCCAACGCAACGAGTATCGCGCCCCGGGCCCTCATTTGATGATCCCCGATTCGATCAGGATCTTGGGCTCCACGACGAGGTCGATCTTCCGGCCGTGGAATTCCGTGGCCTGGACGACCTGCTCGTAGTTCCATTTCAGAAGCTCATTCTTGAAGGCGGACCCCGCCGAAATGCCGCTGAAGGCGGAGGCGGGCGCGATGGAACCGTCGTTTCCGATGATGTAGGTGTCGTAGATCTCCTTGGTCCCGTCGGAATAATACAGGGTCGACCGCTCGTGAAGGAGGTCCGTTCCGGACGGCTCCTCCGTCACCGGAACGACGGACCCGCCGTTGGCGATGCTCCACACCGGATCCTGGTCCACTAGGAGGGTGTTGACCGTCGCCGCGTAGGACTGCTTGACGACGCCGTCCAGGGCGTGGGAGTAGGTGTTGAAGTTCGTCCGCCAATAGGTGTCGGCGGAGGTGAGATTCCGGAAGGAATCATTGGGGGCGTCGTAAACCCCGGGAAGGTAATTTCCGTCCGCCACCTGGGCGTCCGTCAGGTTGAGGAAACGGTCGTTGACGGCGTCGTAGATCGTGTGGTAGGTCACGCCGTCGATGACGGAGGTGGCGTCGCCGGCCACGGTGCGGACCGTGGAATTGTATGTGGGACTGGCGGGGTCGGCGTCGATCAAAGTGTAGTTCGTCCCGTCGAAAGTGACTTTCACCAAGTGCCCGCCCGAGGCCGTGTCCTTCAACGTATCCACGGTGTTCGACATGCCCATCTCATAGGACGTCAACCAATAATTTGGCTGGGCCCCCAGCTTGCCGTTCATTTGCCGAAAAGCGACGGACAGGTCCGTCGGCAGGGAGGTGTTGAAAATGCCCCGATAGTAGTAATAGTTGAAGCTGTCCGACCGATCGTTCAGCACGACCAGCTTGAAGGCCTTGTCTTGGTCCGCCGCGGCCACTTCGCGGGGGCGGCGTATGATGTACTCCTCCAACCGGACGCGTTTGCCGAAGACGTCCATCATGACCTTGCCTTCCTGGTATTCCGCCAGGCGCAGTTCGTAGGCGGCGGAGGCCATCACCTGCTCTTTGGACATCCCCAGGCTCACTTCGCGGCGGAGGGACTCCCGGTCGGCTCCGCCCAGGCCGGAGGCCTTTTGGACCGGGGCCTCCAACGGCGCCTCCGCCGAAAACCCGACCCGCAATCCCCCCGGCACGAGGATTTCCTTGCCGTCCTTGTTCAGGGCGACCGTCCCCTCGCTGACGTCGAGGTATCCCTTCTTATTCCCCTCGTCGAAACCGACCTCGAAGACGGTCCCGCGGACGGAGGCGGAAGCCAGGGGCGTCTTTATCTGAAACTTGTTCCCCCCCTGGAGCTTCTTGATGAAGGCTTTGACCTTGCCCGTGGCCAGCGCGAAAACCCGGTTGGGGGCGATGGCCTCCACCTCGAGGCGGCTGTTGGGGCCGAGGGTCATCCTGGACCCGTCGGACATTAAAAGAGTGGCTTTTCCGCCCGCGCCCGTGCGAAGGACGTCGCCGACGTCCAAGGGTGAGTCTTTCTGGGGGGACAACCATTGGCCCTGAACGGCGGCCCGCCGGACTTCGCAGGGGGGAGTGAAGGACTTGATCGAGATGGGACGGGCTTTGGAAGCGGCGGAGGCCGAGGAAAAAAACATCACGACCACGAGAAGGACTGTGATGACCGGGAAAAACAAACGACCAGCGAACGCTCGCATGACTGGGCTCGGCTCCTGCAATCCCCAAATCCCGCGAAAATCTTTAACGCTCCGAAAGTGTAAGCCCCCCAGCCGCGCATGTCAACAAAACTTTTTGTAAGGAAACGAACCCGCTTATTTCTTTGGCGCCTCTTTTTCCCCCGCGGGGGCGCCCCCTTGCAGCTGGGAAAGGTCGGCGATTCCCCAAAAAGGGGCCTGGACTTTCGCGAGGAGCGCAAGGCGGTTGGTGCGCGTTCTCTCGTCGGGGTCCATGACCATGACTTCCTTGAAGAAACGGCCCACCGGCTCGCGGAACCGGACGAGGACCCGGAGGGCCTCAGAGAATTTCTTTTCTTTCAGGAACGGCTCCACTCCGAATTGAGCCTCTCGGATCGACCGGTAGAGAATTTTCTCCGCTTCGTGAGGATAATTCGATTCCGGCTCCAAATCCGCCGCCGCCAGTCGTCTCCAATCAGAAATGAACTTTTTCTCTTCGGCTTGCTTCAAAATGTTGGAGGCCCGCTTGAAAGCCTCCACCAATGGACCGAAATCCGGGTGGGGCAAGACGTCCGCCACCGCGCGCAACCGTCCCTCCCATTCGAGGGGATCGTGGCAGTTCGGGCAGGAGACCAAGACGGCGCGGATCGCGTCCACCCGAAATCCGGCCGCCTCCTGCAGCGCGGACCAACGCTGCCTCATGAATTCGCCCAACTTATTCACCTTGAGGGGATTGTCGTTTCCGTAACACGTCATGGCGAAATTTCCGGCGTCTCCAAGGTTCAACGACCACCCGCGATCCTTGAGAATCCGTAACAACCCCACCGACGAGCGGCGGAGGCCGTAAGGGTCCTGGGACCCGGAGGGAATATTTTCCGCCAGGAAATTCCCGGCCAGGGAATCCAGCTTATCCGCGATGGAGACCAGCGCCGCGGCGGGAAGGCGGGGAAGTGGGCCGTCGGCCGTGAGAGGCCAATAATGTTCTTCGATGCCTTGGGCGACGGAGGCCGTTTCCGTCGCGGAGGCGTAGATCCGCCCCATGACGCCCTGCAATTCCGGAAATTCCCCCACCATCGCGGTGACGAGATCCGCCTTGGACAAGAGCGCGATGCGGTCGGCTTCGACGAGAAGGGTCTCCTCGGGTTTCAACGACTCCCCCAAATGTTTCGCCAGCTTCCGAACGCGCTCCGTCTTGTCGAACACGGTCAAGGGCGCCAGGAAAGCGATCCCCGTCAACTCTTGCACGCGATCCGCCAGGGGCATCCGGCGATCTTCCTTGAAGAAGAACGCCGCATCCGCCAGCCGGGCCGCCAACACGCGCTCGTAGCCCTCCCGCACGACGGTTTGGTCTTCGGAGATCCCGTTCCGGATCCCGACAAACTTGGGGAGGAGCTTCCCGTCGTCGTCGAAAACGGGAAAATATTTCTGATGCTTCTTCATGGACGTGACGAGGACTTCGACCGGCAATTCCAGGCGTTTCGGATCGAAGGAGCCCACGATGCCAACCGGGTGCTCCACCAAATTGGTCACCTCGTCGAGGAGGTCGGCGAAGGTCTCCAGCGGGACCCGGCCCTTGACGGGCTTGACGGCCTGATGGATCTGCCGTTCGATCAGCGCCCGCCGCTCGGCCGGATCGGCGATGACGAGCCGGTCCTTGAGCCTCGACAAGTAACGCCCCGGTGATTCCAGAGGCACGGGGCCTTTCCCGTGCACGCGCAGTCCCCGGGTCTTGTTGCCGCTTCGGACGCCGGCCAGGGTGAAGGGCACGACCTTGCTCCCGTAAAGGGCCACGAGCCAGCGGATCGGCCGGGCGAAGGAAAAATGGCTTTCTTCCCACACCATGTTCTTGGGGAATGGGATCGCTTTGACGAGCGAGGGCAAAAGATCCGGGAGGATTTTCTCCGCCGGCAAGCCGACCTCCCGCCGGACCGCGGCCAGACGCGGACCCCGCTCGGTCTCCCGGACTTCCAGAGACTCGAGCGCGACGCCCTGCGACCGGGCGAACCCCTGGGCGGCGGGCGTCCAGTTCCCTTCCTTGTCCTTGGCCTGGGCGACGCCCGGCCCAAGGTTTTCATGGACGCGATCTTCCGCTTTGGCGGCCAGACCTTCAACCAAGAGGACCAGCCTTCGGGGCGTGCCCAAAGGCCGGAGGCTTTTGAACGAAAGCCCGGCATTCTTAAGGGCGTTCTCTCCCAGGGACTTCAGGGCCTCCAGCGCCGGGGGAACAAATCGCGCCGGCAGTTCCTCGACGCCGATCTCAAGCAGAAGGTCTTTGGTCATGGCTTGCCGCCGACCGCCGCCGGCGTTTTCCCGACGTATTGTTCCGCCGTCCGGCGGGCCAGAGCCCGGACGCGGGCGATGTAGCCGACCCGCTCCGTCACGGAAATGGCCCGGCGGGCGTCGAGCATGTTGAAGAGGTGGGAGCACTTCATGACGGCGTCGTAGGCGGGACGGACGAGGCCCCGCTCCATGAGGCGGTTGGCCTCGGCCTCCCAATCGGAGAAGTGGCGCAACAGCTGGGGAACGTCCGCCGCCTCAAAGTTGTAGGCCGAGAACTGCCTCTCGTCCTCCAAATGGACGCGGCCGTAGGTCACTTTTTCATTCCACGCCACGTCGTAAACGGAATCCTTCTTTTGGGAGTACATGGCCAGCCGCTCCAACCCATAGGTCAGCTCGACGGAAATTGGGTCCAAATCGATCCCCCCCACCTGTTGGAAATAGGTGAATTGAGTGATCTCCATCCCGTCCAGCCAGACCTCCCAGCCCAACCCCCAGGCGCCCAGGGTCGGAGACTCCCAATCGTCCTCCACAAACCGGACGTCGTGCTTCCTCGGGTCGATGCCGATGGCCTTGAGGGAATCCAGATAGGTGTCTTGGATCCCCGCCGGGGCGGGCTTCATGATGACTTGATACTGGTAATAATGTTGGAGCCTGTTGGGATTCTCGCCGTAGCGGCCGTCCGTCGGGCGGCGGGAGGGCTCCACGTAGGCCGCGGCCCAGGGATCGGGGCCCAAACAGCGCAGGAAGGTCGCGGGGTTGAAGGTGCCGGCGCCCTTTTCCACGTCGTAGGGCTGCCACAGGAGGCAGCCCCGCTTGGCCCAAAACTTGTGCAGGGCGAGGATGATGTCTTGAAAGGTCATTCGCGCGAAGAAAACTCCTTCAGGGCTTCCTCATGCGCCGCGGATCGAAGCGGCGAATGGAGGAGCGGGGCGACGAATTTTAGCAATTGTTGCCGAAGATAGGCTGCGGGAAAAGCCGGCGGCAGGGTCACGGGCTCTTCCAGTCCCCGGCTCGCCCGGTCGGACATGAAACTCGCCGCATCGGGCGTCGAAACGAGTCCGGCCACATCGCGGGACGCGTTGTAGCCGGCCAGGGCCAGGAACCGCGCCATGAAGGCCAGCCGCACCGCCTCCGGGTCGCCGGTTGCCAATAAAGCGAGAGCCCGGCGGAACAATTCGTATTTCTCCGGCTGCGGATGCGCGAGGGGAGTCAGCCGCTCCATCCATTCGCAAAGAAAATGCGCCACGGCCATCCGCCGCCAGTCGGCGCGGAGCGCCGGGAAAGAGGTCTCCACGCCGCCGCCCGTGACGCGGGCGTGAGTAGAATCCTTCTCAGTCCACAGGCGAAACCGGGACTCGGCCGGAGGCTCCGTCGCCGGTCCCATTTTGGCCCCGGGCCGCGCCGCGCCCACGGCCAAGGCGGTCAACCGTCCCAGTTCCTGGGTGTAGAGCCCCAGCCGCTTGTCTTTTTCCCCCGCCCGCCGGACGGAAAGGATAATCGCCGTCACGTTCACGTACATGAGTGGTTACCGCCTGCTCGAGAGCGGTTGTTCTTCGGCCACGGGCCCCACGATGGCCTCCAGAAGGTCTTGCAGCGTCACCAGCCCCCTCACGCGGTCCAAGCGGTCCACGACGAGAGCCAGGTGAAATCGCCCTTCCCGGAATCGCCTGAGGATGTCGGACAAGGGCGTCTCCATGGACACGCGCGGGACGGGACGGACGAGGTCATCCAGGACGATCAATTCCGACTCCCGCGCCGCCGTCAGCAAGTCCTTGGCGTAGAGAACGCCAACGGCCCGGTCCAGGGATCCCCGGTGGACGGGGACCCGGGAGTATCCCGATGCCGCCGTCCGGCGCATGACTTCGGCCCGGGGGAGGGACAAGTCAACGGAAAAAATCTCCTCCCGCGGAACCATGACCCCCACCAGGTGCCGGCGATCGAAATCGAGAAGCCCCGTCACGACCGAACGGGTCGCGCGGGAGAGCGGCGTCGTCTCCAGCATTTGGCGGATGACGTGAGGGTCCCAAGACCCTTCGGCCTTCACCCGTTTCGACAGCCGCTCCAAAAACGTCCCGGTCCCGTCCACCAACCCCCGGACGAGAGGCCCGAAGAACCGGGTCGCCCCGGCCAAGACCGGCGCCAGGACGAGGGCGATCTTTTCCGAGGCCAGCCGGGCCGCGACTTTCGGGATGATCTCCGCCAGCACGATGACCGCCACGGCCGCCGCCGCCGGAAAGAGCAGGTCCCCCCAGGGGAACGGCAGGCCCCACACCACTTCGGCTTTCAACGCGGCGGCCGTGGCCAGGAAGCCGATCCCGACGTTCACCAAGTTGTTGACGAGGAGGATCACCGCCAGCGACCGGTCGGGGTCGCTGATCCAAAACGCCAAGCGGCCGGGATGGACCTTCTCAAGGCGCGCCAGTTGGAGGCGGGAGAGGCTCATGAAGGACGTTTCGGCCAGGCTCGACAACGCGCTCACCACGAGCCCGAAAGCGCCCAGGCCGATGATGAAGGAAAACGCCGTCATTTCTTCTTCTCCGCGTCATATTCGTCCAGGATTTCGCCGACGACTTCCTCCAGCACGTCTTCCAACGTTACCAGGCCCAGGAAGCTCTCCCCCTCCTGAACAGCGGCGATGGGCTCCCCGGTCGTCTTAAAAAAGGCCAGGAGGTCCGGGGCGCGCATGTCGGGCGGCACGCGCCGCAGGGGCCGGAGTACGGACTCCAGGGGAGGCGGCTCCCCGGCGCCCATAAGGTCCATGACGTTGACGTAACCGACCGCCTCCCCTTTTCGGAAAACGGGGACCCGGGTGCGTCCGCTTTCGATTAGGATGTCCGCGTAAAGGTCCGTCGGCCTCTTCCCGGACAAGAGGTCCATGGGAAGACCGTCCACTTTGTCGGCGGGCGTCATGATTTGAACGGCCGAGCGCTCCGGCAGCCGGACCGCCCGGCGGATCATCTCCGCGGCGTCGTGGGCGACCTCACCCTGGGATTCGGATTGCAGGAGAGCCGCCTGAAGCTCCTCCAGGCTCGTCACCATGAGGGGGTTGGCCGGGGTTCCCCTGAGGGCAGGGGCCACCTTATCCAGGGCCCAACCGACGGGCCCCCAGACCCAATATAGACCGTTCTTCAATCGGGACAGGATGGGCAGGGCCCATTCGCAAATCCGCTCGCGGTAGGTCCGCCCGACGATCTTGGGCACGACCTCCCCGAACACGACGAAAACCCCCGTCACGGCGAGCCAGAGGATGACCGCCAAAAGCCGTCGGGGGATGAACGTCGCCAAAGGGAGGGCCATGGTGTAGGAAAGGCTGGAGGCGGCCACGTTGACGAAGTTGTTGCCGATGAGGATCGTCGTCAGGAGGCGGTGGGGATGGGCCAGCCACTCGATGAACGCGGGGCGGAGCGCCGGACGATCAACGGAGATCCGCTTCATGCGGAGAGGAGAGAGCGACGTGAGGGCGGACTCCGCCATGGAAAAAAACATGGAGAGGGCGAACAACTCTGCGAAAGCGATGACTTGGATCAATAACATGTCAGGCTAGGACTTTACGCACGATCGGCTCCTGGACGGTCCACATCCGCCGGCGCTCCATCGAGGTATAGTCGCGATATCCCAGAAGGTGCAAAGCTCCGTGGACGCACAGCCTCACGCATTCCTCCTCGAACGGGACATGGAATCGCCGGGCGTTGATCCGGGCCTGATCGGGGGATATGTAGAGGTCGCCGAACGGGGGACACTTGTCCCTCGTCGAAAAAGGAGACGGCTCGTAGCGGAAGGAAATGACGTCGGTGAACCGATCGGCGCCGCGAAAACGCTTCCCCAGGGCCCGCAGGCGCCGGCGGGACACCCAGATCACGTTCAACTCGCCTCGAGCGTCGCGAGCCCGGCGCAGAGCGGACACAATCCCCCGGCGCGCGCGCGCGCCGACCCGCGGGGCCTTGGCGCCCTCCGACCAGAAACGGATCCTCACGACCGTCGATCGTCCGGAGGCGACGCCGCCTCCTCCTGGCCGGGATAGGCGATCCGGTTGTGGTAGACCCCCACCAGCGTGTTGAAGAAACTCTCGGTGATCCGGTGAAGATCCAGCAATGTCAAAGGGACCTGGTCGAATTGGCCGTCGGCTGTTTTCTGGTCCACGATCGCCTTGATCTGGTCCCTCAGGCGCTGGGGGGTCGGCTCTTCCAAAGTCCGGACGGAAGCCTCCACGCCGTCGGAGAGCATCATGATCGCGGTTTCCTTTGTGGAAGGCCGCGGGCCCGGATACCGATAGTCGTCCTCGTCCACCCGCTCCAAATCCTCCATGCTTTCCAATGCGCGGTGGAAGAAGTAATCGATGCGGGACGTCCCGTGGTGGGTGGCGATGAAATCCGCCAGGACCTTGTCGAGGCCGTACTCCCGCGCCAAGGCCAAGCCTTCCTTCACGTGCGACTGGAGGACGAGCCGGGACATGCTGGGCGCCAGGGGATCGTGGGGGTTGCCGATGGACCCCTGGTTCTCGACGAAGTACTCGGGCTTGACGATCTTTCCGACGTCGTGGAAGTAGGCCCCCGCGCGGCAGAGAAGGGCGTCGGCGCCCACGGCATCCGCCGCGGCCGAGGCGAGGGAGGCCACGATCAAGGAATGGTGATAGGTCCCGGGCGCCTCCAAGCTCAGGCGCCTCAGGAGCGGATGATTGACGTCGGCGAGCTCGGAAAGCCTCATCGGCGTCAAGCGCGAGAAAAAGGATTCCAGGGAAGGCAGGATCGCCCCCGCCAGGAAGACCGAAGCGCCCCCGCCGCCCAGGGCCCACCAGATGGCGGGAACCATTTGGGCGGCGGGCCAACCGCGCAATAAACCCAGGCTCAGGACCGTCAGGGCCTGGGCGGCCGCCACCGCCAAGCTCGCCCCCGCGACGTCCCGGCGGGCGCGGACCTTCGTGGAAGCCGCCACGGCCGCCACCCCCCCCAGAAGCTGGACCGTCGACTCGTCGAAAGAAAAACCGCTGAACACTCCGTAGAGGAGGCTTAAATAAACGGCCGTGATAAGCCCCAACCCCGGCGATAGGAGGAGCGTCGCCAGGACGGGCGCCGCCGCCAGGGGAACCCCGAGAGTGGAAATCGCCGGGCTCATCCGCGCCGCTTGCACCCACAACGCCATCGCCCACACCGAAAAGATGAGGATGAACCCCATCAGGGACACGGCCTCCTCGTCCTCCAGGAACTCCGGGTGGTCCCTGCGCACGTAGAAAAAAACGAGAAACCCCGTCACCGCCGTCAGGAGGGCGATCGCCGCCGCTTTTCCGAGACCGGGTCCCAGCTCCCTGTAGAGGACGACGAGGAGCATGACCCCCAGGACCAAGCCCGCCAAGCGGGCCGGCACGCGGACATCCCTCAGGAACAGGGATCGGGGCCGGGAGGCGGATAGGACCGACGGAACATGCGGCTCCGTCCATTCCAAGAGCTTGAGGAGGACCAGGCGGATGCGGGCGCGGACGCTTCGCTCAAAGAACCCCGCGGTCATGGGCGGGCCTCTCCGCGTTCCCCGGAGCGCCGGGCGTCCCAGGCGTCGTAAGCGCGGAGGATGCGGCGCACCAATCCGTGACGCACCACG
>Ga0182011_10003672_pt1 | contig 12528 bp, 6 predicted proteins | sample 711E1DmetaG_FD_120481 | JGI IMG/M metagenome (GOLD analysis project Ga0182011, IMG submission 120481) | Permafrost microbial communities from Stordalen Mire, Sweden - 711E1D metaG | ecosystem: Environmental > Terrestrial > Soil > Wetlands > Permafrost | place: Sweden: Stordalen | collected... | reverse complement strand
CGGGGGCGCATGGGCGCCTTCGGGTGTTCGACTGTGCAGCGTCCGCGATTGACGAACGGACAGGGGAGAACGCATGGCGTCCCAGATTCAGAATAATTTCCGAGCGCGCAAGAGCTTCGCGAAGATCGCGAAGATTATTGACATCCCCAACCTGATCGATATCCAGAAGCAGAGCTACGAGAAGTTTCTGCAGAAGGACGTTCCTGTGGAACAGCGGGAGGATGTGGGGCTGCAGGGCGTGTTCAAGAGCGTTTTTCCTATCAAGGACTTCTCGGAAACCTCGTCCATTGAGTTCGTCAGCTACACGCTCGACAAGCCCAAGTACGACGTGGACGAGTGCCGGCAGCGGGGTATGACCTTTGCCGCGCCGATCAAGGTGACGGTGCGCTTGGTGGTTTGGGATACCAATGAAGAGACCGGCTCCCAGTCGATTCGCGACGTCAAGGAGCAGGAGGTGTTTTTCGGCGAGATCCCGCTCATGACCGACAACGGGACCTTCATCATCAACGGCACCGAGCGGGTGGTGGTGAGCCAGCTCCATCGCAGTCCAGGTGTCTTCTATGATCATGACAAGGGGAAGACGCACTCGTCCGGCAAGCTGCTGTACAGCGCCCGAGTGATCCCCTACCGTGGCTCTTGGCTCGACTTCGAGTTTGACCCCAAGGACCTGCTCTACGTTCGCATCGACCGGCGCCGGAAGCTGCACGCGACCGTGTTGCTGCGCGCGCTCGGCTATTCCACCGAGGAACTGCTCAACTACTACTACGATACCGAGCAGGTGTTTCTTGAGCCGGGCAAGAAGTATTCAAAGTCGGTTGAGTACGACCTGCTGCCCGGGCAGCGGGCGACACGTGACGTGCGCCACCCCGAGTCGCGCGAGATTTTGGTCAAGAAGAACCGGAAGTTCACCAAACTGGCCATCAAGAAGCTGCGGGACTCGAACATCGAGCGACTGCCGGTCGAAGTATCCGAACTGGTGGGCAAGGTGGCCGCGACCGACGTCATCGACGAGACCACGGGCGAAGTCATTCTTCAGTGCAATGAGGAAGTGACCGAGTCCAAGCTGGACGAGCTACGCGACCACGGCATCAACCAGTTCACGGTTCTTTTCATCGACAACCTGAACGTTGGTTCGTTCCTACGCGACACTCTGATCGCCGACAAACTGCAGAGCCCGGATGAGGCCATCATGGAGATCTACCGGCGGCTGCGGCCTGGTGATCCGCCCACGGTGGAGACCGCGCACAACTTGTTCAAGAATCTGTTCTTCAACCCGGAGCGCTACGACCTGTCGAAGGTCGGCCGCCTGAAGCTGAACTACAAGTTCAAGCTCGACGAGGCTCTCGACAACACGGTTCTCACCAAGCGCGACATTCTGGAGACCGTGCGCTACCTCATCGATCTCAAGAATGGCAAGGGCCAGATCGACGACATCGACCACCTGGGCAACCGGCGCGTGCGGGCGGTGGGCGAATTGATGGAGAACCAGTACCGCATCGGCCTGGTGCGCATGGAGCGCGCCATCAAAGAGCGCATGAGCATGTCGCAGGAGATCGAGACGCTCATGCCGCACGACTTGATCAACGCCAAGCCGGTCTCGGCCGTGGTCAAGGAGTACTTTGGGTCCTCGCAGTTGTCGCAGTTCATGGACCAGACCAACCCGCTCTCCGAGGTCACCCACAAGCGGCGCCTTTCGGCCCTGGGTCCGGGCGGTCTGACGCGCGAGCGGGCCGGGTTCGAGGTGCGCGACGTGCACACCACGCACTACGGGCGCATTTGTCCGATTGAAACTCCGGAGGGTCCGAATATCGGTCTCATCGCCTCGCTTTCGACCTACGCCCGGGTCAACGAGTTCGGCTTCATCGAGACGCCCTACCGTAAGGTCGTCGATGGCCGCGCTACCGACGAGGTTGGCTTCTACTCGGCACTGCAGGAAGAGGGTCACTTCATCGCCCAGTCGAACACGCCGCTCGACAAGAAAGGCAACTTCACCAGCGAGATGATTCTGTGCCGGCACAACGGCGAGAACGTGATGGCCAAGCCGGAAGAGGTCACCCTGATGGACGTGCTGCCCAACCAGTTGGTGTCGGTGGCTGCGTCGTTGATTCCCTTCTTGGAGAATGACGATGCCAACCGCGCCCTGATGGGCTCCAATATGCAGCGGCAAGCGGTACCGGTCATCCGGACCCGTGCGCCGCTGATTGGCACGGGCATGGAAGGGATCGTGGCGCGTGACTCAGGCGTAACCGTGGTGGCTCGGCGCGAAGGCGTGGTCGAGTCCGTCGACGCGGCTCGCATCGTGGTCCGGACTACGTCGGAGTCCGACGATTTGGCTTCGGCCAAGCCGGACATCTACAACCTGGTCAAGTTCCAGCGATCCAACCAGAACACCTGTATCAACCAGCGTCCCATCGTCGAGCCGGGCGACCATGTCAATCCCGGCGACGTCATCGCCGATGGTCCGGCCACCGAGAAAGGCGAACTGGCGTTGGGCGAGAACATTCTCGTCGCGTTCATGCCGTGGGGCGGCTACAACTTCGAGGACTCGATTCTCATCTCGGAGCGTCTGGTCAAGGACGACCACTTCACCTCGATTCACATCGAGGAATTCGAGTGCGTGGCCCGCGACACCAAGTTGGGCAAAGAGGAGATTACCTGCGACATCCCCAACGTGGGTGATGAGGCGCTCAAGGATCTCGACGAATCGGGCATCGTGCGCATCGGCGCCGAGGTCAAGCCACAGGACGTGCTGGTCGGCAAGATTACGCCCAAGGGCGAGACCCAGCTATCGCCGGAAGAGAAGCTGTTGCGCGCTATCTTCGGCGAAAAGGCCGGTGACGTGCGCGACAGTTCGCTGCGGGTGCCGCCGGGGGTGCAGGGAATTGTCATCGGCGCCAAGGTGTTTTCGCGCAAGGGTACCGAGAAGGACGAGCGCTCAAAGGAAATCGAGGATCAGGAGAAGGAGAAGCTGCTCGCCGATCAGCGCGACGAGACGCGCATCATCTCTGAGTCGTACTACAACAAGATGCGCCGGTGGCTGCTGGGCAAGACCACGGCCGTCCGCCTGGTGGACGACAAGGGCAAGGTCCTGTGCGCCAAGGGCCAGAAGATCGACAACCCCATGCTCGACGAGATCCCGAGCCGCCACTGGCCGGAGATCCAAATCGAAGGGGGCAAGGGCGACAACCGGGTTGAACAACTAGCGGCCCAGCTTGAGCAGGAACTAAAGGCCATCGATGATCTCTACCGGGACAAGATTTCGAAGCTCACCAAGGGAGACGAGCTGCCCCCCGGCGTGATCAAGATGGTCAAGGTGTACGTGGCCATCAAGCGCAAGCTGTCGGTGGGTGACAAGATGGCCGGCCGCCATGGCAACAAGGGTGTGGTTTCGCGCATCTTGCCTGAAGAGGACATGCCCTACATGGTCGACGGCACACCAGTCGACATCGTGCTCAACCCTCTGGGCGTGCCGTCGCGCATGAACGTGGGTCAGATTCTCGAAACCCACCTCGGCTGGGCCGCCTTGCAACTGGGCCGGCAGATCGACGGGATGCTCGAAAAGGAGTGGAAGGGTGAGGCCCTGCGCAGCAAGCTGAAGAAGGTCTTTACCGAGGAACCACATCAGAAGCTCATCGATGGCCTCAACGATGAGGGCTTGCGGCGCTTTGCCCGCGGCGTGCGGCAGGGCGTGCACCTGGCCACACCCGTGTTCGATGGAGCCAAAGAGGTCGACATCCGCGCGGCCCTGGCGTTGGCCGAACTGCCGCCCACGGGACAAGCGACTCTGTTCGACGGCAAGACCGGCGACGCCTTTGAGCATGACGTGACGGTGGGCGTGATGTACATGCTCAAGCTTCACCACCTGGTCGACGACAAGATTCATGCTCGCTCCATCGGTCCTTACTCGCTGGTGACCCAGCAGCCGTTGGGGGGCAAGGCCCAGTTCGGCGGGCAGCGCTTGGGGGAAATGGAAGTCTGGGCTATGGAGGCCTATGGCGCGGCCTATGGCCTGCAGGAGTTCTTGACTGTGAAATCCGACGACGTGGTCGGTCGAACCCGCATGTATGAGGCCATCGTCAAGGGAGAGCAAACCCTCGAGTCGGGCCTGCCCGAGTCGTTCAACGTTTTGCTCAAGGAGCTGCAGTCGTTGTGTTTGAACGTGGAGTTGATCGAAGACCCCAACGCGCCTCGCAAGCAGGAATCGACGATCGAACTCATGGCCCGAGAAGTGGCTGCCAAGGCGGGAGTGGGCGCTCCGCCAGCCGCGGCCGCTTCGGAGTAGATGCAATGACGACCTGTGCGCAGGGGAGTAGCGAACTATGACGATGAAGGATATTTTCAACTTCTTCGAGAAGCCGAAGGATCCACTCTCGTTCTCCGCGATTCGGATCTCACTGGCGTCGCCAGAGAAGATCAGGGAGTGGTCGCACGGCGAGGTGAAGAAGCCAGAAACCATCAACTACCGCACCTTCAAGCCTGAACGCGACGGCCTGTTTTGCGCGAAAATCTTTGGGCCGGTGAAGGACTACGAATGCAACTGCGGCAAGTACAAGCGGATGAAGCACCGGGGGGTGGTGTGCGAGAAATGCGGCGTCGAGGTCATCCAGTCCAAGGTCCGCCGCGAGCGGCTGGGCCACATCAACTTGGCCACGCCGGTAGCGCACATCTGGTTCCTGAAATCGCTGCCCTCGCGCATCGGCAACCTGCTCGACATCGCTCTCAAGGACCTGGAGAAGGTCCTCTACTCGGAGGCGTTCGTCGTCGTGGACCCGAAGCAGAGCGGACTGCAGAGGGGCGAGCTGCTCACCGAGGAGCGCTACCTGAAACTGGTCGAAGAAGTGGGCGAGGAAGGGTTCGTTGCGGGCATGGGCGCCGAAGCGGTACGCGATTTGCTCAAGGCCATCGACGTGCACAAGCTCTCGGAGCAACTGCGACAGGAGATGAAGGAAGCGACTTCGGAGGCCAAGCGTAAGAAGATTGCCAAGCGTCTCAAGGTGGTGGATGCCTTCCGCGAGTCGGCTAATCATCCGGAGTGGATGATGCTGGAGGTGATCCCGGTGATCCCTCCCGATCTGCGCCCCCTGGTTCCACTTGACGGCGGCCGTTTTGCCACCTCCGATCTCAACGACCTTTACCGCCGGGTCATCAATCGCAACAACCGCCTCAAGCGGCTACAGGAATTGAACGCCCCCGAGATCATCATCCGCAACGAGAAGCGGATGCTGCAGGAGGCGGTCGACGCCCTGTTCGACAACGGACGCCGCGGCAAGACCATCACGGGCCCCAACAAACGGCCGCTCAAGTCGCTCTCCGACATGTTGAAGGGCAAGCAGGGCCGGTTCCGGCAGAACCTGCTGGGCAAACGCGTCGACTACTCTGGCCGTTCGGTCATCGTGGTTGGCCCGGAATTGAAGCTGCACCAGTGCGGGCTGCCCAAGAAGATGGCGCTCGAACTGTTCAAGCCCTTCATCTACAACAAATTGGAAGAACGGGGCCTGGTCACCACCATCAAGAGCGCCAAGAAGCTGGTGGAACGGGAGCGTCCCGAGGTGTGGGACATCCTGGAGGAAGTCATCAAGTAGCATCCCATCCTGCTCAACCGCGCCCCCACGCTGCACCGCTTGGGCATCCAGGCCTTTGAGCCCTTGCTCATCGAGGGCAAGGCCATTCAATTGCACCCTCTCGTGTGCGCCGCTTTCAACGCAGACTTCGATGGCGACCAGATGGCCGTGCACGTGCCCCTTTCACTGGAAGCCCAGATGGAAGCGCGCGTGCTCATGATGTCGACCAACAACATCTTGAGCCCGGCCAACGGGCGGCCGATCATCCTGCCCTCGCAGGACATTGTGTTGGGTCTGTACTGGATGACCCGGGAGCGAACATTTGCCCGCGGGGAGTTCCGCGAAGGGAAGGGCGCGGCGTCGGTCCGCGGCGTTTACGCGTCGGTGGAAGAAGTACGCATGGCGTATGACCACGGCGAGCTGGACCTGCAGGCCGCCATCAAGGTCCGCATCAGTGGGGAGTTGGTCCTGACCACGGTAGGGCGCGCCTTGCTCTACGAAATCATTCCCAAAAAGCTACCCTTCAAGCTGGTCAATCGCGTGATGGGCAAGAAGCAACTGGGCGATCTCATCGACGGCTGCTACCGTGCCTTCGGACAGAAGGAGACTGTGCTGCTGGCTGATCGTCTACGCCACCTGGGCTATGGCTATGCCACCAAGGCGGGGATTTCTATCTGCGTGGACGACCTCATCATTCCGAAGCGCAAGGTTGAGCTGCTGGAACAGGCTCAGAAGGACGTGCAGGAGATCGAGGAGCAGTACACCGAGGGCCTCATTACCGATGGCGAGCGCTACAACAAGGTGGTCGACATCTGGGCGCAGGTGTCCGAGCAGATCGCCGAAGAGATGATGAGCGAGATCGGCGCCGAGACCGTGACCAACGAAGAAACCGGCGAGAAGAAACGGGTGCCTTCCTTCAACCCAATCTTCATCATGGCCGATTCCGGGGCACGCGGCTCCGCCCAGCAGATTCGGCAGCTCGCCGGAATGCGCGGGCTGATGGCCAAGCCGTCCGGCGAAATCATCGAGACCCCGATCACGACAAACTTTCGTGAAGGCCTGTCCGTCCTGCAGTACTTCATCTCCACTCACGGCGCACGCAAAGGCCTGGCCGATACCGCGCTCAAGACCGCAAACTCAGGCTATCTGACCCGCCGTCTGGTGGATGTGGCGCAGGATTGTATCATCGCCGAATACGACTGCGGCACGTTGGAGGGCATCGAGATCGCTCCTCTGGTGGAGGGGGGCGAGATCATTGAGAAGCTCGGAGACCGTATTCTCGGTCGCGTTTCGGCCGAAGACATCTTCGACCCGTACACGGGTGAAGTGCTGGTGCAGGTCAACGAAGAGATCACGGAAGACAAAGTGCGCATCGTGGAGGACGCCGGTATCGACCACGTGAAGATTCGCTCCGTGCTGACCTGCGAAACGCGGCGGGGGATCTGCGTCCTGTGCTATGGACGCGATCTGGCGCGGGGCCACATGGTCAACATCGGCGAAGCGGTGGGTGTTATCGCGGCCCAATCCATCGGCGAGCCGGGCACCCAGCTCACCATGCGCACCTTCCACATCGGCGGTGTCGGCCAGGTGCGAACCGAGCAATCACAGCTGGAGGCGCGCTACAACGGTGTGGTCAAGCTGGAAAATGTGGAGCTGGCCAAGCGCGAGAAGCACCACATCGTCATGAATCGCCACGGCGAGATCGTCATTCAGGACGAGACGGGCCGCGAGCGTGAGCGCTACGGGCTCACCTATGGCGCCCGCCTGCACTTTGCCGACGGGGCCCGCGTCAAGCAGGGAGAGCTCCTCTCGGAATGGGATCCGTTCTCGGTGCCCATCCTCACCGAAGTGGCCGGTGTGGTGAAATTCGGCGACGTCATCGAAGGCGTCACCATGGCCGAGCACATCGACGAGGTGACCGGCCTGTCGCGCAAGAGTGTTAGCGAGTCCAAGGACGCTGACCTGCGGCCGCGCATCTCACTCAAGGATGAGGCCGGCAAGACCTTGCGCATTCCCAATTCGGAAAACGAGGCGCGCTACTTCCTGCCGGTGGGCGCAACCATCGCTGTGGCCGAGGGCGATCGGGTGGATGCGGGCGACATCGTGGCCCGTATCCCGCGCGAGACCACCAAGACCAAGGACATCACGGGCGGTCTGCCGCGGGTGGCGGAGCTGTTCGAGTCACGCAAGCCCAAGGAGCATGCGGTGATTTCCGAGATCGACGGCGTGGTCGGTTTCGGCAAGGACACCAAGGGCAAGCGCAAGGTGGTCGTCACGCCCGACAAGGGTGAGGCCAAGGAGTACCTCATTTCCAAGAGCAAGCACCTGTCGGTGCGTGAGGGCGATCCCATCCACGCGGGCGAGCCGCTCATGGATGGGGCAGCCAACCCGCACGACATCCTACGCGTACTGGGCGAGAAAGCGCTGGCCAAGTATCTGGTGGACGAGGTGCAGGAGGTGTACCGGCTTCAGGGCGTCAAGATCAATGACAAGCACATTGAAACTATCGTGCGGCAGATGCTCCGTCGGGTGCGCGTGATTGACGTGGGTGACACCAGCTTCCTGGTTGACGAGCACGTGGAGAAATACATCTTCGAGGAGGAAAACGATCGCGTGTCGGCACGGAACGGGCGGCCCGCCCAGGGCGAGCCGCTCCTGCTCGGCATTACCAAGGCGTCGCTCTCCACCGAGAGCTTCATCTCCGCGTCGTCGTTCCAAGAAACTACCAAGGTGCTCACTGAGGCGGCGGTGTGCGGCAAGGTCGACTACCTGCGCGGGCTCAAGGAAAATGTCATCATGGGCCGCCTCATCCCGGCCGGCACGGGCCTCGGCGCCTACAAGCGGCTCACACTGAAGATCGAAGAGCCGGCAGCCGCTGAAGCCCCGGCGGGTTCCCCGGAGGCTCCTCCCAGTCCGCCTCCGGCTGCCGGTGTGGGCGAATAGTGGCGGCAAGTACCGCCTCTCGTAGATTCGTAGCTGGTTGAGCGGCCGGGTTGACGGCTGCGGAGCCGGAGGCCGGGGCCGGAGGGCCGGGACCGGCCACGGTTCCGGGGCCGGGGCCGCGGTGTTGGCACGAATCTGTGGGCCTGGTGTGGGCAGACGCCGTGGTCGATCGGCGCGGGGCCGGTCAAGGGCTCATTCGCGCGGAAGGTGCGTCTGATCGCGGCAAGCCGACCGAGCGATAGGTTGTGAAAAAAGCGTACGGTCGTCGTTGACTTTGCGATCTCGATTCCTATAATGCACCCCTCCTTGGGCCCGGGGCTGCCGGGTAGGACCGCTGCCCGCGTGAGCGCGGTCTGGCTTTCTCGAGAGACGAATCAAATATGCCCACCATTAGTCAGCTTGTCAGGAACGGCCGCGATGTCATGCGGCGGAAGACAGACTCGCCTGCCCTCAAGGGCTGTCCGCAACGACGGGGGGTTTGCGTTCGCGTCTACACCACGACTCCCAAGAAGCCGAATTCGGCGCTGCGGAAGGTCGCCCGCGTCCGGCTCACCAACGGGATGGAGGTGACGACCTACATCCCGGGTGAGGGACACAATTTGCAAGAGCACTCGGTGGTCCTCATTCGCGGCGGGCGCGTCAAAGACCTGCCCGGCGTTCGCTATCACATCATTCGCGGCAGCCTGGACACCTCTGGGGTCACCAACCGCCGCCAGGGCCGCTCGAAGTATGGAGCCAAACGACCTAAGTAGGGTCGCAATCGGGGTCGTCCACAAATGCCACGCAAAGGTGAAGTTCCCAAACGAAAGCTGCTGCCGGATCCGAAGTTTACGGATCAGCCGGCAGACATGCGTCGCCGTATTACGAAGTTCGTCAACACCGTGATGAATTCGGGCAAGAAATCTGTCGCCGAGGGGATCGTGTATGGGGCGTTTGATCTGGTGGCTGAGAAGGCGGGTGACGATCCGGTCAAGGTGTGGGACAAGGCGATGGCCAACGTGCAGCCCAAGATCGAGGTGAAGTCTCGCCGCGTGGGCGGCGCGACCTACCAGGTTCCAGTGGACGTGCGCCCGGATCGGGCGTTGGCGCTGGGAATGCGCTGGCTCATCCACTCCGCGCGGGAGCGATCCGATGGTCGGACCATGCGGGAAAAACTGGCCGCGGAGCTGTTGGACGCATCGGCCAACAAGGGCGCTGCCGTCAAGAAGCGTGAGGACACGCACAAGATGGCTGAAGCAAACAAGGCGTTTGCGCACTACCGTTGGTAGGGCGAAGGCCAGACGAGGAGTCAGAACAACAATTCGCTAGCTTGGAAATAAGGGAGAGAAGATTCGGGCTCGTAGGGGGTTGAAGGGGTGGGCCGAAGCGTGGGCTTCGGGGCATCCTTCCAGCCGGCCGAGTCAGTCCGGACCAGTTCTCGACCGTTCGACCCTTTCACCAGCGGACCTTGTGGTCGCTCGGGGGCCAGATAGCCTGCCGAACGATCCGCATGCGCGCGGAGGCTCAAGTTCACTCGTGGTTCGGCAAGTCCCCATCACTCAGACCCGGAATATCGGGATCATGGCGCATATCGATGCGGGGAAAACTACGACCACCGAGCGAATCCTGTTCTACACCGGTGTGTCGCAGACCATGGGCGAAGTCCACGAAGGCACCGCGGTCATGGATTGGATGGAGCAGGAACAGGAGCGCGGCATCAGCATTACCGCTGCCGCCACAACCTGCTTCTGGCGGGAACACCGGGTCAACATCATCGATACCCCTGGTCACGTGGATTTCACCGTCGAGGTCGAGCGTTGCTTGCGGGTCCTCGACGGCGCCGTGGCGGTTTTCTGCGCCGTGGGCGGGGTGGAGGCCCAGTCGGAGACGGTGTGGCGCCAGGCCGACAAGTACCGGGTCCCGCGCATTGCCTTTATCAACAAATGCGACCGCCGTGGGGCGGATCCGGGCCGCTGCGTGGAACAGATGCGCGCCCGGATCAAGGCCCATCCGGTGGTGACCCAGATTCCCCTGGGCCTGGAGGATTCCTTTTCCGGCGTGATCGATCTGGCCAGCATGCGGGCCCTCGAATGGGTCGGTGACACCACGGGCGCGGCCTACCTGGATCGCGAGATCCCCGCCTCGCTGGTCAAGCCAGCCAAGGATGCGCGGGTGGCGATGATTGAGGCTTTGGGCGAGGTCGACGACGCCATTTTCGCCCTCTACGTGGACGGGGTTGAGATCTCGGCTGCCCGGATTCGGGCCGCCCTTCGCCGCGCGACTATTGCGGGCAAGGCTGTGCCGGTCTTGCTAGGCGCTGCTTTCAAGAACAAGGGTGTTCAGCCCCTTCTTGACGCGGTGGTTGACTACCTGCCGTCTCCGGCCGACATGCCCCCGGTGGCCGGCCACGCGCTCGACGGGGTGCCGTGTTTGCGTTCCGCCTCGGATGATGAGCCTTTCTCGGCGCTGGCGTTCAAGATCATGGGCGACGTGGTGACGGGTCCGTTGACCTACTTTCGGGTGTACTCGGGCCAGGTGGAGGCGGGCGCCACGGTGTTCAACGCCACCAAGGGGAAGCGCGAGCGGGTGGGCCGGCTGCTGCGTATGCACGCCAATCGCCGCGAAGAGATCCGCCACGTGTCGTGTGGAAACATCGCCGCGGCTGTGGGCCTGCGCGTGACTTCCACGGGGGACACGCTGTGCGATGGTCGGGCGCCCATCGTGCTGGAATTGATCGATTTTCCGCGTCCGACCTGCTCGGTCGCTATCGAGGCTCGCTCCGAGGCCCAGCAGCAACAGCTGGTGCAGGCGTTGTCGCAGCTGGCGGTCGAAGATCCGACCTTCTCCGTGCGCACGGAGGCCGAGACGGGTCAGACGGTCATCTCAGGCATGGGGGAGCTTCATCTCGAGATCATCGTCGACCGGTTGGCACGCGAATTCGGGGTGCAGACTAAAGTGGGGCGTCCTCAGGTCGCGTACCGCGAGATGATTACCCAGAGGGGGGAGGCCGAGGGAGCATGTATTCACCAAGTGGGTGGGCGGGGATTGTTCGCACAAGTGAAGCTGAGGGTTGAGCCCTGGTCTGGCGGTCGCGGGATCCTGTTCGTGAACCAGGCTTCGGCCGGCGCGGTGCCGCGCGATTTCGTTGGCGCGGTTGAAAGGGGCGCGCGAACCGCGCTCGAGCGGGGTGTTCTCGGCGGCTATGGTCTAGCCGACGTCCGGGTCACCCTGCTCGACGGCAAGCACCACCCTCTCGATTCCAACGAGATGGCTTTTCAGATTGCGGCCGCGCAGGCCGCATCGGACGCAGCGCGACGCGCTAGTCCGGTCCTGTTGGAGCCCATTATGCGGCTCGACGTTCTGGCCCCAGACGAATTTGTGGGTGGGGTGCTCGGAAATCTTTCCGCCCGGCGGGGTCGTGTGCTAGGGATGGACGCCCGCGGCGGAGTGCAAGAGATTTCCGCCGAGGTGCCACTGCACACAATGTTCGGCTATTCAACAGATGTTCGTTCGTTGACGCAGGGACGAGCCACATTCACCATGCAGTTTCTGCGCTATGCGCCCGTGCCTCTCCCGGTGCGGGAGGCGCTGTCCATGCGAGCCCGGGGTTCTTGAAGAGTCTCGTCGGTAGGAGGAATCTATGGCCAAAGAGAAATTCATACGAAACAAGCCGCACCTGAACGTTGGGACGATCGGGCACGTGGACCATGGAAAGACCACGCTGACGGCCGCGATCACGAAGGCGCTGGCAAAGAAGAACCTGGCGAAGTTCACGGCGTACGATCAGATCGACAAGGCGCCGGAAGAGCGGGAGCGCGGGATCACGATCGCGATCGCGCACGTGGAGTACGCGACGGAGAAGCGGCACTACGCGCACGTAGATTGTCCTGGGCACGCGGACTACATCAAGAACATGATCACTGGAGCAGCGCAGATGGACGGGGCGGTGCTGGTGGTATCGGCGCCGGACGGACCGATGCCGCAGACGCGGGAGCACATTCTACTGGCGCGTCAAGTGGGGGTACCGTCGATCGTGGTGTACCTG
>Ga0182011_10003669_pt1 | contig 12530 bp, 12 predicted proteins | sample 711E1DmetaG_FD_120481 | JGI IMG/M metagenome (GOLD analysis project Ga0182011, IMG submission 120481) | Permafrost microbial communities from Stordalen Mire, Sweden - 711E1D metaG | ecosystem: Environmental > Terrestrial > Soil > Wetlands > Permafrost | place: Sweden: Stordalen | collected... | reverse complement strand
ACACCTACAACGATGGACGGAACCCCTGCTAGTATGTCAGCCGTGAAACGAATGGTCGCGGCCACTTTCGGGTTTGCATATTCTGCCAGGTAAACACCTGCTAATAAACCTATTGGCAGTGCGATGATTGACCCCAGCGCTACCAAAATCAAAGTTCCGAATATCTCATTGCGCATGCCTCCCCCGGTTTCACCAACGGGTTTAGCGGCTTGTGTCAGCAGCGTCAGATTAAGGTAGGAAATACCGCGTATCATTGCGTAGCCCAGAATCAGCGCCAGTATTAGAATCGCAATGGCCGCCGCTGTGCCGCTCAATACCAGCATGATTCGGTTTATCCATTTACGGCGGATATGTCCCCTTTCATTCAAAATATTCATTTCTTCGCCGCCTTCAGGGAAGTCATCCGCCAGACCAACGTGCGCGCAATCACATTAACAATCAAGGTCACCCCGAAAAGTATCAATGCCAGTTCTATCAAACTCCCTGTTTGGACACCGGTTGAAGCTTCACCGAACTGACTTGCAATCGTACTGGCAATTGTCGCACCCGGTGAAAAAAGCGAAGCAGTCAGTTTATTGGAATTGCCGATTACCATCGTTACCGCCATCGTTTCCCCGAGTGCCCTGCCCAATCCTAATATCACTCCTCCCACCATGCCTGTGCGGCAATATGGCAATACCGCTTTGTTAATCACTTCCCAGCGCGTTGCTCCCAGTGCGTACATCGCTTCACGCTGTTCATTTGGCACTGCTTTCATGGAATCCCTGGATACAGCTGTGATAATCGGAATCGTCATGATAGCAAGCACGAGACCGGCAGCCAAAAAACCTACTCCGAATGGCGGCCCCTGGAAAAACGGCAGGCCGCCCAAATGACTGCCGAGCCATTTCTCAATCGGTTGTCTCACAACCGGTACCAGCACATAAAGTCCCCATAAACCGATAATGACACTCGGGATCGCCGCCAGCATTTCAATGATAAAAGAGGCCGGCCCTTTCAACCAGTTTGGCGCCAGTTCTACCAGGAATATCGCGGCGCCAAAACTGATGGGTATGGCGATTAAGAGGCCGATTAAAGATGTCACTAATGTCCCGTAGATTGCCGGCAGCGCTCCAAAGACATCAGTTACCGGGTTCCACATGGTATTGGTAATAAATGAAAACCCGAATTTATTAATCGCCGGCATGGCATCTCTGGTTAAAATAAACACCAGCGCTACCAGAATTACCACCATGAAGATGCTGAAAAATAGCGTGAGATTCGAGAAGATACTATCGGTATAACCGGAACGCCGAATAAATTTCGGACCTTTCATTCTGGCCGGTGATTCCGTCTTCATTTAAAATCACCGCAGGAAAGGATACTTAATTGTTCTTTCATCTATCTTCAGAATAGAAGAAAGAGTTTAAGAAACGTTTAAGGTATTGTTAAATTTTTGTTAAAATTCTGGGGTTTATACCGTGGGCTTTGTGTTAAGGGGGAGATTAAATGTAATGGTAGTACCCTTACCTTCTTCGCTTTTAACCGAGATGTTACCGCCGTGGGCTTGAATTGTATGTTTGGCAATGGCCAATCCGAGTCCGCTGCCGCCCTGAGAGCGGGCTTTGTCGGCTTTATAGAAACGCTCGAAAATATGCGGTAAATCCTCTTTGGATATTCCCATTCCCGTATCGGACACACTGACAATGGCGGACTCGTTGAGAAAAGTCGTAGAAATTGTAACCTTTCCGCCGGGATTATTAAATTTGATGGCATTGTGCACCAGATTAATTAATGTTTGGTGAATGCGGTCTTTGTCTACCTTGGTAACAGGTAAATTAGCATTAAAATCTGTCGTGACAGTTACCGGCTTGCTTTCTGCTTGCGGTCTCATCTGGCCGACAACTTCTTCGATAAGAGAATTAAGGTTTGTCGGCACTCTTCTGAGTTCTGCCTTGCCGGTCTCAATATGGGATAACTCGGTGAGTTCGGTCACCATCTGTGTCAAGCGGTCAACTTCACTATTAATCCTGGTTAAGAAATCCAATGCGACCTTTTTGTCGTCAATTGCTGTATCCTGTAAGGTTTCCACCATTGCCTTAATCCCGGCAATTGGAGTTCTTAAATCGTGCGAGATATTGCCGATTAGCTCTCGCCGCATTGTTTGCAGGGTTCTCAATTCTGTTAAATCTTGAAACAATACAAGAGTAGAATACGACCTGCCCGTTGTTATCGGTACTGCTATTACTCTGATGAACCGCCCGTTCATTTCCAGTTGCGCGGTCTGCTCATGGGTTGTACTCAGACATTTTTTTACTATTTCATCGATCTCGTAATCATGCACTGCTTCGATCAGTTGATGACCATTGACATTTTCTTCTTTAAAATTGAAAAGCCGCTCTGCCGCGGGGTTTGTTAATAACAGCTTCTCTTCGTCATCAGTCATCACGACCCCATCGGTTAAATTAGTTAATACCGTTGCCAGGTTGCTTCTTTCATCAACTATTGCTACAATCGTCGTACTCAGGTTTTGTGACATTTCATTGAATGCATGAGCCAGTCGGCCGATTTCATCATTAGTCCTGATTTCTATCTGTTGTCCCAGATTCCCCGCGGTGATACCAGCGGCGGCTTTAGTGATTTGCCGTACCGGCTGCGTTATCATCCGGGTAATAAGCGCAGCAATCAGAATAAATAGTATCGCTGCGATTACTACCGCGGTAATAATTGTCAGTACCTCGTTGTTTACGGAGCTTTGTACCATCGTTAGTGGAAGCGCCACCCTGGCCACGCCTACTTCTTTCCCCTGGTTCATTACGGGAGCGGCAGCGTACATCATATATTCGTGCAGGGTTGTACTGTATCGGGTATCCTGCCCGATACCGCCGGCTAGCGCTGTTTCAACCTCAGGTCTGGTGGCATGGTTTTCCATGCTGGCTGCAGTCTGGTCGTTATCCCCCAATACAGTTCCATCGAGGGCGATAAACGTGATTCTGGTGTTAATTTCAACCCCGATTTTTTGAGCCATGGTGTTGAGATTGACTTGCTGCGCCGGGTCCGCAAAACTTGACGCGCTGATGTTAGCCACAAGTTCGGCTTCGTTCACCAGTTGTAATTTTAAATGATTAATCTGGGTATTCCGGGCAGAACTGGTTATATACGCGCCCAAAAATCCCATGCCCAATAAAACCAGCACAATAAGCGGAACAGTTATTTTCCAGTAAATGCTACGCGACAACTTTACCCCTCAAATTTATAGCCAACGCCCCTGACCGTTATCAAACGCTTTGGCTCTTCGGAATTATTCTCTATTTTTTCCCGCAGCCACCTTATATGAACATCGATGGTGCGCGTATCCCCTGTGTATTCATATCCCCAGACTTTTTCCAATAACTGATCGCGGCTGAATACAAGACTCTTATTAGCAGCTAGAAAAACAAGCAGGTCGAACTCCTTTGGCGAAAGATTTAATGTAACCCCGGCTCTGGTGATTACATGATGGGAAGTATCAATTTCCAAATCGCCGAATTTGGCCACCGTTTCGGGAATTACCGTCTTTACTTCCATTCGCCGCAACAAAGCCCGCACCCTGGCCATTAACTCTCTCATACTGAAAGGTTTGGTCATATAATCATCGGCGCCGAGGTCGAGACCGGTTACCTTGTCGATTTCGTCATCCCTGGCTGTAAGCATAATGATTGGGACGTCCATTTCTTTACGCAATATACGGCAAACCTCGAAACCGCTCATCTTGGGTAACATTATGTCTAGAATGATAAGGTCGGGTTTAGTGGCTCGGGCTGCTTCGACAGCTTGCGTTCCGTCAATTGACGTCAGCGTGTCATAACCCTCTTTAGCCAAATTGTATTTGAGTGCTTCAAGGATATTCGGGTCATCTTCAACTATTAAAATTTTGTTTTTCATCTGCTTTCTCACTAAGTATAAAACTAAAAACAGTAGCTATCAAATCGTAACTGGCTTTTTACTATTTCCAGCGCCCGGTAAATTAACTCATATTATAGTTTATACCAATACGTTATTTCATCGTTGACATGTTATCCAGAGCAGGTTTAATATTACCGTGTTAGAACAGTGATTTTTCAGCTAATGTAAAGGTCATTTGCACTGTCTCGCCGGGAATAAGGATGACGGAAATGATAAAGAAAAAAGTCTGGCTGACACCAAAAGGTCAAAAGAAAGTCGGGGTCAATTACATTTTTACCACTGCTCAGGGAATTACGGCCAAAGCTCCTTATATTATTGTGACTAGTTCGGATACCGGAAAAACCTATATCCTGGAACAGGATGATATTAGTCAGATTGAGGATTGACAACATTTACCGTTGCGATAATTATTCGCATCTGCCATCAATAAAAATGAAATACACGAAAGCTTTTGTTGCATTAATTGTAATTTTACTTAGCTTTGCTCTTACCGATTGTGTGATATCGGACCCATCGACAACAAAACCGATGTCAACAACGCCTGTAGACGGAACAACACAGACCGTACTGCAGAACCTGTTTGACACTCTCATCACTGAACCGGCGGACGGCATGGCTCCCGTACTTTCCATGATCCAGGGAGCCGTAAAAAGCATCGACCTGGTGATGTATGAATTGGAAGATATCCAGATAGAAAATGCCCTGATCCAGGCCGAAAATAGAAGCGTTACTGTCCGAGTGCTGCTGAACGAGGGATACTATGGTGCGCGGTCTTCCGCGGCAAGTATGAAGGCCTACCAATATTTGCAATCAGAAGGAGTATCCGTTCATTGGGCGCCGTCATATTTTGCATTGACACATCAAAAAACATTGATCGTGGATGGAAACCGGGCCATTATTATGACATTTAACCTGACGCCACAGTATTACGGTGCCGATAGGGATTTTGGTGTTATTGATGAAGACCAAAAAGACGTTGCTGCCATCGAAACTGCATTTTACGATGACTGGCAGGGAACAAAGAATACAACATCTGCCGGAGACGATCTGGTCTGGAGCCCCGGTGCCGATACCGAAATTCTCTCGATGATCAACAACAGCCGGAAGAGTCTGTATATTGAGAACGAGGAAATGTCAGATACCGCTGTAATAAATGCTCTAATTGCAGCGGCTCGACGCGGTGTTATCATCGAATTAGTAATGACCTATTCCAGCGACTGGACTGTTAATTTTACGAAATTGGTCGCGGAGGGTGTAGGAATTCATACATATGCAGCTGATGCACCTCTCTACATTCATGCCAAATTGATTTTATCAGATGGAACCGTTGCACTTGTCGGCTCACAGAATTTCTCGGCGTCTTCATTAAAATACAACCGGGAGCTGGGTATTATATTGTCTGATTCCAACCTGCTCAATTCGTTGTCGACGACCTTTCAGAGCGATTGGATTGGAAGCACGCCTTTCTAAGCTTTGTCAGAAAATCCGCGTTTTGCAATCTTAATAAAACTCTTCGTTTTATTCACAATTTAAAATCCCCTTGTAATATGTTTGAATATTCGCAGGTACATCCGCTTGTCTGCCGTCTGAAAGCATCGTTCCAATGTAGGCATATTCTTCCCGCGGATAGTCGGATAAAGTATAACGACCTGAATTATAAAGTTCAAAATAGAGATAATATTTGGTATAATCGCTGTTTAATCCTGACGGAGCCGGTAATCCGGTACTGAAATCATTAAACCATAACTGGACCGCCTGATGGAATGCCTGTATATCGATGGCCGAGTCTTCTGCCTGTAAAATGTGTAAATATTCGTGAATCATTAATTCAGTCTGGAAAGATAATGAATATGTAGAAAAAGCCGGATTAACCAGGATATCAACATTATTTCTCCGGACATAATTTGTCGTCTGGGCCATTGCGGATACTACGTTTCCGGTTTTTATCGGGACATTTACTAAGTTAAATTGTACGCCAGGAGAAAACTGGCTAATTACGGATTGAATCGGTGTAATTTTTTCGTGTGTAACAAACATTGGGGAGATGTACGCCGGCACAAAAACGCCCAATAATACGCCGACTGTCAACATCACAAAGGGTATACGGGCTTTCTTTAATTTCTCTGACAGCCAACCACTTGGTCGTCTATAACCCCTTGCAGTTGTTTCCATATCGCTCTCCTCCACACCGCAGGAGAAACAAAATTGATTGTTTTATTGTATTATTTTGATATATTCATATATTACTCTTTTATTATAAGGTAATATTACCTCCGATCATCCTTAAAATAATCTAAATATTGGCGAAGTTGACCAACACTTAGCCTTTTATAAGAACAATGAACAAATTACAATTGTATAATCATTAATACCGCATTGAACACATAATCTATCTTGAGGATAGATTATGTCCTGATATTTCGAAATTCGTAAACCTGCTTAATCAATTGAACGCTTTTACATATTTAAAAAATATCCCGTTAACCCTCTCAGGCCCTCTGATTTCAAAATATACTATGGAGCAATATTTAGCCGTCAATCTACAACTTCATGGACTTATTCTATGTCGCCTTAAGATTTGCTAATGTCTATAGGTCGCGGTAGAATCCTCTGGATGAAGGTGGGTTGCTTGCAATATTTTTCGGTATAATGCTGATACGCAAAGAGGCTCAGCTCCAGATGCAGGTTAACTAATAGTTAATTGGAGCCGAGCCTCGACTAATTTTTCCGGTTAATCAGTCACTGGTTATTAACTGTATTACGCAATCGGGGGAGCCTACCGTTATGCCGCCGCGTACAGAATCGCCGTTGCGCCGTCGGTCAACCACATAATCACCTTTTTCGTTGAAATGTCCTTCACAGACCCTGGCAAAAAAGTTCGTAAAATTCGGATGCGATAAATCAACCCCTCCGAGCATTGTAATCGGAGTCTGCCCCATTACCGGTTTGGGACGCAACATTAGTCGGTAATTGACGCCGACGAAATAAAACTCGTGTCTATTCACTTGAATAACCAGACCGCCGCCACGCTCTTCCCCGCTAAATTCAGCTAACCCCATATACCCATCGAAGTCCATTCGCTGGGCCCTGCCGCGTTTTTTCACCGGTTCTTCTTCCACTACAGCCTGGACCTTGCCGGTTCCCTGGTATTTGAGCAATAACGGTATCGCTGCGGCTATGCATCGGACATTATCGATCCTTCGCTTCTCCGCGAGAAACAGTGAGCCGTCCTCAGTTTGCTCATAATGCGTAAAATAACCGATGGCATTATAGTCCGCAATGTTGCGGAACATATTTAATCCTGTATTAGATTCAATGACAAACAGGGGATTGTCATCACGGGCATAATTAATGTTTCCCAATTCTTTCCCTTTGGCATCGCCGTTGTAATTGTCCAGGGCTATTGTGTCCACGTCAGGTGCAAACCATTTATAGATATCCAGTACCTTATGCGCAGGTCCGCCCGATGGATAGGCTTCGCCCGGAATCGGCCACCAGTTTTGCTCTTGTCCCCATGCATTTATGAAAGTGGGGATGTTATAAACTTTTTTCCCGGCTTTTGCTACCTCATTGATAAAGGTGGCAATACTCCAGGCAGTCATGCACTCGCCGGCCTCGACGCCGAAAACCTCAGGCCAGGAACCGGATTGTCTCCCCCCGGCTTGCTGCCATAACTCGTACACTTCACCCTTACCTTTTGTTTTCATCGCGGACATTAATTTGGCAGGGACAAAACCGTCGAACGCAGCTTGGCCTTCGGGACTGTAATCACGTTCACTGCCGATGATTCCCGGTTCATTTTCGACCTGCAGCCCGATAACAGTTTGCTCGGTGTCTGCAGACTTCAGGTGTTTGCATAACGCCGCGAAAGCCTTTTTATCGGCTTCAAGATTCGCTTTGCAGTGCGAAGAAAGCACCCAGATACTTTTGCCGGTAGGACAAATCACGCGCTTGAAACGTTGGGGGTCCGCCTTCATCCACTCCGGGGCATAGTCCATGACTGCATTCTTCCAGACCGCGAACCATAAAAAAATGATCTTTAAATTGTATTTTCGGGCTAGGGCAATCGATGTGTCAACGCTGGAAAAATCGAATTTTCCTTCTTCCGGCTCGATTTCATCCCAGAAAATAGCGTGGCTAACTGTATTACCGTGACATTCCGTAGATGCCTTCATGTATGTTTCAATCTCAGCTTCGTCACGCGCGACGTACCCGCCCATATAAATACGGTGCCTGCCCAGGGGAAAGAAAGGTTGGCCCTTTACCTTGAACAGGCGATTGATATTCGTCATCTTTAATTAACTCCTTTTTTATTTTGTTACTCCACATTGGTTACACAAATCTAACTTCTTGTAGTTATCGATAGCAGCAAGGATAGCAAAATCCTGTTGTCATGTAAAGTCAATGCGGACGCCAATATAAAAGAAAAGCCAAAATTTAGCGTTGGAAAATAATTCGGACTAAATTTAATTTTTGTCGTTAAATCAAAAAATCCTCCCAATCTAAAATGCGCAGCATAAGGCGTTAGTTTTAGCAGGACCACTTGAATATATGATAATTTTGAAATATTAAATAAAATGTGATATGCCTGCTTTCTGCAAATCCATCAACCACATTTATTTCATTCCGAGGTTGCATTTACTAATACATCGGTTCTCCGTCCCGTAAACCGATACACTTCATTTTGGTATCTTTCTTGCCGGAAAGCTTGATCAGGATATTGACGAAATCCTTCACGGTTTGCGGTGCTGCCATAACCGTTATATCGTGTATTGTTTACCGCTTTTCTTTATATATTTGTAATCTTTTCACCGTTAATTTTATAATATTTTAACTTTCAATCTGCTATTATGCTTTTAGTTTATTGCACCCGTCCCGCAATAATCTCGATAAGGTTATTAGCCCGGTAATTCCAAAATTACATTTGTCTGGAGGGCTTCGGTTATGAAACTAATTAAATCGAGCAGTAAGAAATTTTATCTCGTCTCCAGTTTTGTACTTGCGTTTGTCTTGTTGACTGCAGGTTGCAAGTCACTTTCTTCCACGACAACCCTCAACACCGGAGAAATCGAGGCGACGGAATTTAATGGTACAAAATTGACTTCTATCAAAGCGCAGAATAATAATGCTCTCGCCGGCACGCAAAACATTAACCAGTCAACCTATACATTGACCATTGACGGCTTGGTCGATCATCCCATGACTCTCACTTATGCCGATTTACAGGCTTTTCCCCAAATATCTCAACTCCAAACGTTACAGTGCGTTGAAGGTTGGAGTTTTACCGCCGAATGGACCGGACCTTCTCTCAGCGCAATTTTCGCTGCCGCCGGGGTACAACCGTCGGCGACCGTTGCTATTTTTCACACCTCGGATGTACCGGCAGGTTACACTTCGCTTGATTTAAGCTACATTGATTCCGATAACATCATTATTGCGATGAAAGATAATAATATTACCCTCACCGCGGACAGGGGATGGCCTTTCCAGGTTGTTTCCGAAGGAAAATACGGCTACAAATGGGCCAAATGGGTAACGCGAATCGAACTGTCTTCCAATGCCAATTTCCGCGGCTACTGGGAAAGCAACGGATATAATAACGACGCCTCTGTTACTGGTCCCGCCGGCCAATAAAACCTGGAAATGATCGTGAAAGATGAAAAGGAATCATTTAGGCAAACTGGAAGCATTCGGTTAATCGATTTGGCTCGATTACATTCAGCGCATTCTGATTACCGTTCGATTTTGGAGAATAATTAGCGCCGACATGATAAAACACATAAAATGCTATACTGCCGAAAGCAAAGTGGGAGATGGCGCAACCATATATTTCACTCTAAATTTAACCGGACGTACCTTATTAAAAGATATTAGTCCTGGTGGTTCCAATACTTTTATATATTCGTTCATTATGCTAAACAGAAGTTGATTTGTTCTCAGTTACGCCTGTCTCGTGGTTTAGTCTGTCCAGCAATGCCAGAACTTCTTCATCTGTTGGAATGTCGCTCGGCAAATCGGCATAATGCATCAAACGAATCCAGCCCTCTTTATCTATTACCGCCATCGCCGGCAACCGACCCCCTCGTAACAGTTTGAATTGCTGATTGTAAAGCTTTGCAATTTCATGCGTAGGGTCGGGTATTCCGATAAACGGCATTTCATGTTCGTGCCACCATTTCGTAAATGAACCCACGTCTTCCGGCCCGACCGTAATAATTTCCGTGTTGCGTTCCACAAATTTTTGATAATCCTGGCGCAACTGCGCCATGTGCCTTCGGCAGTGCGGTCAGAAAAAACCGCGGTTAAATACCAATGCGATGTTCTTTTTTCCTTTATAATCGGAAAGTTTTATCGTTCGCCCTTGGCTGTCGGTTACTGTAAAATCAGGGGCAACCTGATTCTGATTTTCATCTGCCATTATTCACTGACTCCTGTTTCTGAGCATCATTCTGTATGCAATACGGGTCTTTGCTAGTTTGGTAATCTCCGTAAATACCGGTGTGCCGTCAATGCCGCTTTAGCGCCCTCACCGGCGGCAATGATAATCTGTTTTTCCGGTGCATTCGTGACATCGCCCGCGGCAAAAAAGCCCGGTACTTCCGTTTCACATGAACTGTTCACCGGCACTTCACCCGTTTGGTTCAATTTTACCAGGTCTTTGGCCATATCGGAATTAGGCACGAGCCCGATTTCAATAAATACGCCCGATACATCCAGTTGTTTCAGTGCGCCTGTCTTTAGGTCTTTTATCACAACACCTTCTACTTCATTTTTCCCCAGAATTTTATCCGTCTGTTGCTCCGAATAAATCGTTATATTTTTAGCAGCCAATAACTTTTCAATCATGATCGGATCTCCGGTTAATGGTGTCACCGATACCATATCGACATGCTCCGCGGCTATTACCATATCCAGTGCTGCCTCGATGGCGGAATTTCCCCCGCCGATGACTGCCACCTTCTTGCTGGTAAAATCGGGACCGTCGCAGATGGAGCAATATGTTACTCCCCGCCCTACCAATTCTGTTTCGCCTTCAACATTCAACTTGCGGGGACGTTTCCCACTCGCCAGGATTACTGCTTTCCCCAAGATGCTTTCTCCTGATTCGGGGATAACCTCAAACCCGCCGTTGACCTTTTTAACTTGAGTTACTTTCAGTCCGATTTTCTGTTTAATCGGGAATTGGTTCACCTGCTGCTGGAATTTTGAAATCAGCTCATCGCCTTCAATGAATTGGTAGCCGAGGTAATTTTCCACTCCGTTTGTCCAATTCACTTGTCCGCCGATATCACCGGTGACCAGAATAGTATTTATCAATTTTCGGGCAGCATATACCGCCGCTGCCATTCCTGCGGGGCCGCCCCCGATTATTATTAATTCGTACATAAAACACTTCCCTTCACAATCTGCGTTTCGAAATCAAGCGTAAAGAAAACTTTTTTACCATTCCGGAAGGCTTGCTGATAAAGTCTATACTTTACGCGATGTCAATTAAAATACTATTTTCTTGTATTTTTACTTGATATACAGGGACACCTTGTTTTGCCGGACCGCTGATTGATTTTCCCGTAATGATATCGAATTTTGACTTATGCCTGGGACAAATCACGATGCTTCCGTCCATTTTCCCTTTGGATAAATCACCGCCGGCATGTGTACATTTTGCACCGATGGCATAATATTTACCCGCTATATTAGTTACCAGGATGTTTTTATCGTTTATTTTAATACCTTTCATCTGCCCGGTCGGTATTTCATCATTTTTCGCGATTTCAACAAAACTCATAATTCACTCCTTATCAATTTGTCATTACTAATAATATTAAATAAGTATGTATTTGTCATAAAATTATTTGTGAATATATTACAGTTTTATGAAATTATATCATTATGGATGTTTAATCATCTGCGTAATGTGCTTTATATTATCAAACCTGAAAGCCGGATTGAAATGTCACATTATTGTAACGAACTATGCCGTAAATGTTATGACTATTTCACATCAATAATCTCATAATTACCAAGGTAAAGGAGAATAAAAATGAAAACAGATGCGCTTTTACAGAGTGATGTTATCTCTGAGCTCAAATGGGAACCGAGTATTGACGCCGGAACAATCGGTGTGTCGGTGAGAGATGGGATTGTCACTTTAGATGGTTATGTAAATAGTTTCGTCGAAAAATTGACTGCCGTACGGGCCGCTAGTCGGGTTATGGGGGTAAAAGCTGTGGCACAGGAGCTTAAAATACGTTTACCCCAGTCTTATGAACGCAATGATGCGGATATCGCCGAAGCGGCGGTAAATGCGCTGGAATGGAACATGAAGGTGCCTGACGACCGTATTAAAGTGGAAGTTCAGGACGGCATGGTAATTCTCACCGGTGAGGTGGATTGGGAATATCAGCGGGCTGCCGCTCATGATGCCGTCTGCTGCCTCATCGGTATTAAAGGAGTTACTGACGAAATTAACATAAAACCGTCGATGAGTCCGGTGAATGTGAAATCTAAAATTAAAAGCGCTTTTCAGCGTCATTCTGTGCTTGATGCAAAAAATATCATTGTTGAATCGGATGGCAGTAAAGTTATCCTCAACGGTACCGTTCATT
>Ga0182011_10003668_pt1 | contig 12530 bp, 10 predicted proteins | sample 711E1DmetaG_FD_120481 | JGI IMG/M metagenome (GOLD analysis project Ga0182011, IMG submission 120481) | Permafrost microbial communities from Stordalen Mire, Sweden - 711E1D metaG | ecosystem: Environmental > Terrestrial > Soil > Wetlands > Permafrost | place: Sweden: Stordalen | collected... | reverse complement strand
CGAAGTCTGCGTGCTCGAGCAGGTCCAGCAACGTCGCCGCGTTCTGCTCATGCCGCTCAACGCTTATCGTGATGCAGTCGTGGGCGACCTCCTTCTTCAACTCCTCCGGTGTCCCTTCGTCCACTATCTTGCCCCCGTCCATGATGGCCAGGCGGTCGCAGAGCACGTCTGCCTCGTCGAGGTAGTGTGTGGTGATGAAGATGGTTGCGCCCTCCGTCTGCAGCTTGTTGATCTGAGCCCAGAGGTTCGCCCTGTTCTGAGGGTCGAGCCCGGTGGTCGGCTCGTCGAGGAAGAGGACCCGCGGGCGGTTCATGAGGCCGACGGCGACATCGAGGCGCCGGCGCTGGCCGCCCGAGTACGTGTAGGCAATGCGGTCGGCGAACTCCTCGAGATCGAGCAGATCGATCAATTCGGCGGCGCGCGCCTTGGAGGCGGCTGCGGTCATGCTGTAGAGGCGACCCTGCAGCACCAGGTTCTCACGACCGGTCGCCGGCAGGTCGGAGCCCCCGCTCTGCCCGACGTAGCCGATATTGCGACGCACCTTGTCGGGCTCCGTGAACACGTCGAACCCGGCTACCAAGGCGCGGCCTGAGTCCGGCGGGATCAAGGTGGTGAGCATTCGCAGGGTCGTGGTCTTCCCGGCGCCGTTCGGTCCCAGGAACCCGAAGATCTCACCTGGCAGGACCGACAGGTCAACGCCGTCGACCGCTTTGACCGCACCCTTTTTGGAGGGAAAGTATTTCTTCAGGTCCTCCGTCATGACGACCGGATCAGCGGCCATTACAATCTCCTGAGCGTAAGGTGAAGCAAATCATCGGATATCTCTTGTATACCGCCTTCGAGCCAACCATCCTGCCTGTTTTCATGCGGTTGCACCCCTTGACCATTTCTTTACCCCGAAATTTCCCTGTGTCCGGCGCCTGACATCCGGATTCTACCATTCTCAGGTCAGACATAACGCTTAGAACACCGATTGACGCAGAGGCGAGGGTGCCAGCTTGCGCTGCGTTGGGAGAACAGCGTGCCTCCACCGCCGGGGCAGTAACAACAAGCGGGCGCTTGCCTTGGTAAAGGGTTTGCGAGTCGCGCAAGGAACATCTATTGCAGAGGGTTCCACGGAGGAGAGGGGGAGCAATGGAGGCAGAGGTGACCGAGGTCGAGATTGACGATTCCATGGCGGTGATGGGGAAGTTGTGGTGGGTCTGGCTGCTGGCCGGAATCGTATGGGGACTTCTTTCCCTTGCCATCCTGCGGATGAACACCGCGTCCGTCACCACCTGGGGCGTGGTTATCGGCATACTGTTCATCCTGGCGGGTTTTCAGGAGATCTTCGTCGGCGCGATCTCATCGAGCTGGAAGTGGGTGTGGATGCTGATCGGCATCTTGTTCATCTTCGGCGGCATAATCATGATCGCGTATCCGAACAAGACTTTTGTGGGCTTCGCGGAGATACTCGGTTGGATCTTCCTGGTGTTCGGGGTGGTCTGGATAATCGAAGCGGTCCAGCAGAAAGGCTACAACGACCTCTGGTGGATCCTGCTGATCGCGGGCATCCTGATGGTAGTGCTGGCCTTCTGGTCGAGCGCGCAGTTCCTGACGACAAAGGCTTACACCCTGTTGCTCTTCAGCGGCATCTGGGCTCTGCTGCACGGCGTGACCGACATCATCAAGTCCTTCGAGATCCGCAAGATCAAGAAGATGGCGGCTTGACGGGAGGCGTAACGCGCTGACCGCAAGCAAGCGGAGAATCGCAAGGTCTCGTGAGCAAATCGCGAGGCCTTGTTCTTTAAGCAGAGCGAACGCAGTGGAAAGTCCGCGTCCCCCGAGGTAGATTTATCCCATGCATTGACTCTTGTATGGAACGGATGCGCACGCGCGAGGGGAAGGTAGAACCGGATGACCAAGCAGACCACCAGGCAGAAACACGACAAGCAGCGGGCCGAGAAGAGGAAGCACGAGCACGAGACGGAGGAGATGGCCGAGCATGCCGCCAGGAAGCGGCGCGCGCACGTAGAGGAGACTATCGCGATAATCGTGATGCTGACATTCGTTCCCTTCATGGTGTTCGGGGCCATATTCTGGCCCGGGACCACCGGCTCGGAGGGCGGAAACGGCGGCACCGGTTTGCAGAATGGAACGTACACGGCGACCTACCTCGGTAGCAGGCCGGCCACCAGCACGCAGACCGCGCTGGCGAACCTCGACGTAAACGGCAACAGCGTGTTCGTGACCGCGGGCGACCTGTCCGGGAGCGCGGCCAACAACTCCGCGGCCTTCTTCGAGGGTTATAAGGGAGAGCCGATCCAGATAACGGTGAAGGATGGCTCCATCAGCTGGTGGGCGCCGGTGTCCTCGCCGAAGTAGGAGCGGGCGGACCGACAACGAATGAGCAGGCAAATAGCCCCTACTCGATGATGGGGGCGGAAAAGGGGGGATTGGTGATGGAGGAGAAAGGGTCCGGATGGATGGCGTTTGCCTCGATCATGTTGATCGTGGCGGGGATCGGCAACTTCATCTGGGGCATCACGGCGGTCGCGAGGCACAAACTGTTTATCAACCAGTTGCTTTTCGCCAACCTCACTTTCTGGGGTATCGTCTTCATGATCGCGGGGGTGTTTCTGGTCATCGCCGGGATCGCCGTCCTGAACAAGGCACCATGGGCGCGCGTCTTCGGCATCGTGTGGTGCGCCCTCAGCATCATGTTCTATTTCATGGTGATCTGGGCGTTCCCGGCCTGGTCCATCCTGGTGATCGCGATCGACGTGCTGATCATCTACGGGCTGGCCGAGTACGGGCACCGCGAAGTGGCCTGAGGGCCGGCAGATAAGAGAACCGAAAGGCCGGACTGCCGTCAGTCCGGCCTTTTTCATCTGGCGACGATCGGCTCTAAACGGTGTGGCGGTTAGACGTGAGCACGTCCCGGTCCGGCACGGGCTCTGCCATTGTCTCCAGGTGCAGCACGTCCTTGAGCCACTCGCTGGCGTAGTCCGCGACCTCCTCCCACCCTTTCTCCAGGATGATGTTGTGCGAGCGGTCCGCGAACTCGTGGTAGTCCGTCACCGCGGACGAGTGCGTGTACTTGTGGAAGTTGGACTTGCTCACGGAGGCCGGGACAGTGTGGTCCTTCCCGCCGGCGATCAGGAGCAGGGGCTTGCGAAGACCGTCGTTGTAATCGATCTCTGTGGGGGCGTTCCGCATCAGGTCGGCAAGCGCGGCCTGGAACAGCAGCCGCGCGGTGTCCGGAACCGCGTAGCGCTCGTAGGCGCGTCGTGCTTCATCCTCCGGCATGGTGTTGGCGAACCCAAACTTGTACTGCTTGAAAGTAAGAGCAACCACGCGGTGCCGGTTCGCAGGCCGCCTGATGGCGGGCCAGGACGCCTTCAACTGGGCAAGCGGCACGCGGTTGACCCCTTTCGGTGGAGCAGAGTCCATGCCTATGCCGGCGGCTCCCAGGCCGCGGTCGAGCAGGATCTGGACGATGAGGCCTCCGAATGAGTGGCCCACCAGGATAGGCTGCTCGTCCATCGGTCGGACGATCTTCTCGAAGTGAGAGACGATATCGGCTAATCCCAGGCCGGCCAGCGCGGTGGGGGCGTTATCGCGGACCTTGCCGATGTCGCCGTCGTGCCCCGGCCAGGCCGGTGCCATGACATGGTACCCTTGGGCGGCGAAGTGTTCCTCGAAGTGCTCCCAGCAAAGCGGGGTCATCCAGAGCCCGTGAATAAACACCACCGTGCGCGCCGTTGATTCCATGTTGTTCTCTGACACCCTGCCCACCTCCGAAATCGGAAGAATGACTCAAGGTATCGTGTTCGTGCTCGGTATACCTTCTCCTACAGTCGGCTCGAGGACTCGAACTCCTTCGGAGAAGGTATACCTCGCCCTACTGAACTCGTCGGCGTAGCGCCAAAACGCACCACTGGTGCCTGGCACCGGTGGTGCGTTGTAGGACTCACGGCAGCATCTACTTCTACGAGTATGAGCCCTCGATCTGCTCGCTGAACTTGTCGACCACGACCCGGCGCTTCAGCTTCAGCGTCTGGGTGAGCATGCCGTTCTCCAGCGTGAAATCCTCCTCGAGGAAGACGAACTTCTTGGGGATCTCGTAGCTGGCGTAGTCGCCTTTCAATGCCTGCGTGATCTGCTCGCTGATCATCTTGCATATCGACTCGTCGGCGATTAGCTCGGCGGGCTCTCCGCTCTTCTCGGCCTGCTTGACCAGCACCTCGAAGTCGGGGACGACCAGGCAGATGTTGAACTCCTTGCCCTCGCCGAAGATCATGGCGTTAGCAACCAGCGGGAGGAGCTTTATCTCTTCCTCGATGGAGCTCGGGAACACGTACTTGCCGTTTAGCAACTTGTACTGCTCCTTGATCCTGCCGGTGACCTTCATGAAACCCTCGTCGTCCAACTTGCCGCGGTCGCCGGTCCTGAACCCGCCGTCAGGGGTCATAACCGCGGCGGTCGCCTCCGGCTTGTTGTGATAGCCCTTCATGACGTTGGGGCCGTAGACGATGATCTCTCCGTCCGTGGCTCCCGCGTCGACCACGGAGCTGTCGATCACGATCTTCACGTTGGGGATGGCCGAACCGACAGTGCCGATCTTGTTCTTGGCCGGGTGGTTCATGGTTGCCGCGGGCGAGGTCTCGGTCAGGCCGTAGCAGTCGTAGGTGGGGATGCCCAGGTCCGAGAAGAAATAGGCGATCTCCGGGTTCATCAAGGCGCTGCCGGTGACGGCGCCCACGATCTTGCCCCCGAAGGTGTCGCGGATCTTCTTGAAGACGATCTTGTCGGCGAGGTTGTACTTGACGTTGACCCACATGCTGGTCTTGCCCTCGGCGGCCAGCTCGCGCTTCTTTTTGGCCGACTCGACGCCCATGACGAACAGCTTCTTGGGCAGCCCGCCTTCTTCGTTCATCTTCGCCCAGAGGCCGTCGTAGACTTTGTTGAAGATGCGGGGGACGGCGATGAGGAATGTCGGCTGCGCCTTGCCGAGGTCCTCGACGATGGTCTGGACGCTTCCAACGAAACCGATGGAGCCACCGATATTGATGAAGTTGAACAGGTCCGCGGTTATCCCGAACGAGTGCGCCCAGGGGAGTATCGACAGGCTGCGGTCGCCGGGGTTGAGGTCGGGGAAGCAGCTTCCCGCGTCTATCGCGTTCGAGGAGAAGTTGCCGTGAGAGAGCAGCACGCCCTTTGGCTCGCCGGTGGTCCCCGAGGTGTAGATGAGGACGGCGATGTCGTCGGTGTCTGGCTTGACCGACGGCACGGGCTTCTCGCGCCCCTTGCTCTCGAGCGCGGCCATGGTGTCCGGGCCTTCCCCCTCGATCATGATGACCTTGGAGAGCCCGGGCAGGTCGTCGCGGACCTCGCTGAACTTCTCCATCACCTCGGGCTTGGAGAGGAACAGGAGCTTGACCCCGCTGTCCTTGATGATGTAGCGCCAGGTTGTGACCAGCTCCGCCTCGTACATCGGGACGAAGCGCGCGCCCAGCCCGAAGGTCGCGAATGCTACGATTGCCCACTCGGTCCTGTTGTTGGCGATGAGCCCTACGGCGTCGCCCTTGCCGATGCCCTCGGCGGCGAGACCGGCCCTGAGGTCGTCCACGCGCTTGGACACCTCTTCGTAGGTGACCCACTGGTATTCGCCCGCTTTGTTCTTGGTGCCGAACAGCTTGTTGGAGCCGTGTTTCTTCACGCTCTTCTCAAACAGGTCGACGAGATTGTCCGTCCGGTCACTACTGGTCATGATGCACCCCCAACGATCGAATGCGAGTCGACGTTACATCCCAATGCGGCTCAATGATTATATCCCGTGTACCGAGGAGAGTAACAGACTGCCCGGGCGGCGCGCCACGCCGCTCACCCTACGCGACCGGCCTCGATGTTCTCGAGGAGGGCCTCCAGGCGCAGGTACGCGCTCTGTTCGCTGAACTTGCGCACGTCGGCGTGGTCGACGTCGATCATCACCGTGGGCAGCCCGTACTTCTCGCCGATAAGACGCTGTTCGTCCATCTGCATGACCGAGAAAACCTTGCAGCTGCGGTTGCTGGCGAACACGACTCCGTCTATGCCGACCTCCTCGATGGCGGAGCCCAGGGCGGCCAGCCGCAGGTCCATCCCCATCGGGCAGACAGAGTGGTTCTGGCTCCTAGCCAGGTGCCAGAGAGGGTCGGTGTCCTCGTCGAGGTCGAAGGGCGCGAACGACCCCTCCAGCGAGCCTATGCAGGAAGTGTAGGGGGCGGCCACGATGTTGGCTCCCAGCTCGGCCAGGCGCTCGGACATCTTGCGCAGCTGGTGCCAGGGGGCGATGTTGTCCCACAGCAGGCGGTACTTCTCGTTGGGTACGGGGAAGACGCCGGCGGCGACGCGCTCGGCGACCTCGTCGGCGAGGAGCTTGTAATGCTCGGCGAACTCCGGGGTGCCCCGCGAGGTGAAGAGAGGCGCCATCTGGACGAAGGAGTCGAAGACCGTGAGCCCGCTGGGGCGGTGCCTGGCGAAGGACATGAACCTCTTCCACTGGCGGACGCCCTCGGCGGTGTGATGGGCGGCCTCGCGGAACCTGCCCTCGTCGAAAGTCTCGCCGGTCATGCTCTCGACCATCGCGATCAGGTCCCTGAACTGGGACAGGATGTAGGCGAGGTCCTTCTCCTGCTGCGGTCCGTAGCAGAAAGGCACGTCAAGGATGAAGTGCGGCACGCCCATCTCGCGCCTGTGCACGTCGAACCATTTCACCAGCAGCGAGCAGTTGTTGTTGTCGCTGACCAGCAGGTCCGGCCTGGGCAGCCCGAAGGTCGGCGAGTCCTGGTAGCCGTCCGAGAGGGACCCGATGTCTATGCGGGCGTACGAGCACAGGTCCATCGAGTAGCCCAGGGCCTCGGCCTTGAGGCACTCCTCGGAACCGACTCCTTTTCCGGCGCAGAGCGCGGCGTGGCTCTCGGGCACGCACAGTACCACGTTCTCGAATCCCCTGAATATCTCGGGGGGCACGATGATCGCGCCCCAGACCACGAACGCCCCCTCTGCCGCCCGACCGTGGATCCCCATGTAGGCGTTCATCAACAGCTCGGAGAGGTGCTTGCCGGCCCCGGTCTTCTCACGCGTCATGGCGTCCCTCCCGTCCCAAGAGGAGCTCGGCGAAGGCGTCGATGCGGGTCCTGAAGGTCTCGGCGCTGCCGTCGTCGTCGATCGAGACCTCGATGGAGAGCACCGGCACGCCCGATTTCTTCAGCTGCTGCTCCAGGTAGGGCAGCTCGAAGTACTCGTACTCGCAGAACTTCTCGCCCACGAAGACAAACGCGTCCGCGTGCCTGGAGGAGACGATGTCGACGACCGCGTCCACGCGCCTGTCGGCGGTGTGGAGCAGCGTGGTGCAGGGAAAGTGATCGCGGTAGAAGGCCACGTAATAGTCTCTGACGTTTCCCCAGGCTTCCGGCGAGAAGGCGTACGAACGGTGCATGGAGGCGATGTCGTTGCCGGCCACGCGCAGCCCGGCCAGCTCGATGAGGTCGCATATCACAGGCGGGGGAGGAAGTATCCCGCTCGCTATCACCCGCGTGGCCGAGGGCTGCGTGATGGAGCCCTCACAATCCGAGAGCGTCGACTCCAGCAATGCTATCTGGTCCTCGACCGCGAGGAAGTTGGCGCTGGCAAGCGCCGCGCTGAAGCCCGCGAAGGTGAGAACGCCTTCGGCGACCGCGTCCTCCAGCCGGCGGCACAGCCGGCGCGCCCGCTCGTACAGCGAGACGCTGCGGGCGAAACGCTCCTCCGAGAAACTCACGCCGTAGCTCGCCTGTAGCGCCTTGATGAGGTTGGCGATCTCGTTGGCGAGGTAGCCCGAGGCGCCGTCCTCCTTCATGGGGACGTGGACGCGGAACATCGGAGGCGTGATCCGGCGCGAGCCGGCGATCCCTTCCCGCAGCAGCTCGGGGAGGTTGCGCAGCGTGTCGCAGGCGTTGTAGAAGAAGAGCCCGTCGAGCAGCCCGGGCCCGTCGGCGATGACGAACTGCGCCAGTTGCCTGGCCACCGAGCAGGCGTACGGCTGGACGTGCCTGTCCGCGTCGCGCGTGTCGGACACTGAGTCGCGCAGGCCCCACAGCACCACCGGCAGCAGGCCCATGCTGTGCATCAGCTCAAGCGGAGGGTAGAGAGGGAAGCAGCCGACGACCGGCTTGCCGCCTTTGCGCAGTTGCTCGATCATCGCCCGAGCGTTCTTCATCTCTTCCTTCCGGGTGAATCCTTCCGGACGTGCAAATCCTATCACCCACGGTCGCCGTCCCGGTTCACACGCCCGGATATTGTCATGCCCGGAAGTTTACCGCAATGATAAGATGTCCGAAGTCAGGGTGGCTGCCCACACGCGGAAGGTTCATCATGCTGAAGTCCCTTGATCTCTCATCGCGCGGGATGCGTGTCGTTGCGGCCGCAGCCGGACTCGGTGTTGTTTTCGCGCTCCTGTTCTCGGGAGCCGCCAGCGCGAACTACGTGTGGTCGTCTACCGGCGGTCCCGGCGCCGGCGCCGGGGATGGCGTTATGAGTTGCGTGCCAGACAGCAGCGGATCAACCTGTATGTCGGAGACATGACCGCCGGCAAGGTCTGGCGTTATGACATCGCGGGAGACACGTGGACCGACTGGCCCGGCCTGGGCGGGGGCTGGGTACGGGGCCTGGCCTTCGACCCGGGACACGGGGCAAGCGGCACGCTGTATGCCGGCACGGGAGAAAGGCTCACCCTGCCCCGTCCCATTTCAGAATGCAACACAAGGGCTCTAACTCCTTTTGTTGCATTACTTGCTTCCGGGCAGTTTCCGGTGGCCGAGTGCGACAGGGAACCTGCACGACTTGGTGAAATGTAGCAGTTGATCGCTTTCAAATGAGCCCGATCAGGAGGAGTTTAGTTGTTTAGAAGAGCTTTAACGGTCTGCGTCGTAGTCTTGCTGGGTCTATCGATGGTCCAGCTCGCATTCCTGGCCGGGTCCGCTCAGAAGGCGCAGGCGTTGCTGCCCAGCTTCGGCCGCGGGCTGGTGAGCGCGACCTTCGACGATTCCTGGGAAGGACAGTACACCTACGGGCTCCCTAGCATGACCGCCCACAACGTCCCGGGCACGATGTTCACTTGCACCAGCTTTGTCGACAGCGACCCCACCCGCCTGACCACTGCTCAACTACACGCGTTCCAGGCCGGCGGCAGCGAGATCGGCTCCCACCAGGTGGACCACGTCGATCCCACCACCCTGACCCCGGCGCAACTCACATACCAGCTGACGGCTTCGAAGGCCTGGCTGGAGGCGCGGTTCGGGCCTGTCTACGACTACGCCAGCCCTTACGGGACCTACAATGCCACCACCATCGCCGCGATTCGTCAGTACTACCTGTCCCAGCGCACCGTGGACGACGGCTACGACTCGATAACCAATTTCGACCAGTACACCCTCAAGGTGAAGCACCTGTTCAACACCACGACCCCCGCGGACGTCGCCGGCTGGCTCGCCCAGGCGAAGGCCGACAAGACCTGGCTGATCCTGGTCTTCCACCAGATCGACCTGGACACCAGCGCGGAGCCCTACGGTGTTACCCCGACGGACTTCGATACCATGATGCAGGACGTTCAGACGTCGGGCGTCCCGTCGGTCACGACCAAGCAGGCGCTGGACGAGCTCCTGCCCTACTTCCAGAAGTACAGCGTCAACGCGTCGGTGACCGGCGGCGACGGTACGGTGACACCGGCGCAGCAGAGCCTCGACTATGGCTACAAAGGGACCATGAACATAAGCGCCGCTCCGGGGTTCTCGATCAGCTCGATAACCGACAACGGGGTCTCGCAGCCGGTGGCGAACCCTTACGTGATCCCGTACGTCACCCAGAACCACTCGGTCGCGGTGACGTTCGCGCACACTATCTGGTACCTGGCTGAGGGCTCCACCTCGTGGGGGTTCTCCGACTACATGTCGATCCAGAACCCGAACTCGTGGCCGGTGACCGCCGACATCAAGTACATGCCTTCCGACAGCCCCGACGTGACGCAGGCGGTCAGCCTGCCGCCCATGAGCCAGACCACCGTGAACCCCGCCGACCTGCTGGGTCAGAAGGACTTCTCCACGGTGGTGCACAGCCGCGACGGGACCAGCGCGATCGCGGTCGACCGGACCATGACCTGGACGGGGACGGGGGCCCCTTCCCCGGAGGGGCACAACTCGATCGGCACCAACGCTCCGGCCAAGAACTGGTTCCTGCCCGAGGGTTCCTCGAACTGGGGGTTCGAGACCTGGGTGCTGGTGCTGAACCCGGGCGTGATCGACGCCGAGGTCGCCCTCACCTACATGACGCAGGCCGGCGGCCCCAGGAAGGTGTTCCACTCTGTTGCGGCGCACTCGCGGGCCACCTTCTCGATGGCGAGCGACATAGGCCAGCAGGACGCGTCCGTGCAGGTGACCTCGGGGGTCCCGGTCATCGCGGAGATCTCCATGTACAGGTACAACAAGCGCGAAGGGCATGAGTCCATCGGCGCCACGACGCCGTCGACGGATTACTACCTCGCCGAAGGCACCACGTCTTTCGGCTTCTCTACCTACCTGCTGGTTCAGAATCCGGAGGGCGTCCCGGCGACCGTGACCATCACTTACATGACACCCTCGGGCCCCAAGGTGCAATCGCCCTTCACCATGCCGGCGTTCTCGCGCCAGACCATCCTGGTGAACGGCGTAGCGGGAATGGACAAGACCGACCTCTCATCGCACGTGCACGCCAACGTGCCCATCGTCGCGGAGAGGTCGATGTACTGGGGCCAGGGGACGCCGCTGGGCGAAGCCGGACACGACTCGATAGGGATAACCCAGCCCCACTCGGTCTTCTACCTGCCCGACGGACAGAGCTCCGGCGGCAGGGAGACGTTCACCCTGGTGGAGAACCCCAACCCCTCCAGTGTGGCGGTCGAGTTGTCGTACCTGCCGGCGGGAGGAGGCAAGACGGTCAGCGTTATAGCCACCCTCGCCGCCGAGACGCGCGCAACCTTCGCCATGAAAGACGCCGTGCCCAACGGGCGAGCTTCGATCATGGTCTCCTCGCGGACGGCGGGCAAGAAGATAATCGTCGAGCGCTCCATGTACTGGAACAACCGCGGCGCCGGGACCAACAGCATCGGCGGCTTCTCCGACTAGCTCGGGCTTGCTCGGTATACCTTCTCCAGCGTCCGTTCGCGGACTCAAGATCCGCTGGAGAAGGTATACCTCGCCCGTCAGTAACTCATTGGCCTGTAAGGATCTTCGGCCTCCAGCGAAGCGCCCGCCTTTCCGGCGGGCACTTTCTTTTTGGGCAAACGAAAGAAAGTGCCGGGTGAGCCTTTTGCTTGCTGGTCCTCGCGTCTTTGAGATCAGCAGACTTGCTATACTCCCCGAGACGCTGCGGAGGCTACGCAAAACGCTTACCTGCCCCCGTCTGACACCCCCTAATAAAAAACGCACCAGGCGTCAGGCATGCCCGGTGCGCCGCCGGTGATAGAATGAATGGCTGTGTGCTCGAGCGGGAGGGTCGCAATGGATGGATCGAAGAAGGTCGTGGTCATCGGCTCGGGGCCCGGCGGCGCCGGCGCGGCGGCCCTGCTCGCGGCGCGCGGCCATGAGGTGGACCTGCTCGAGAGGAACCCTTTCCCCGGCGGCAAGTGCGCGTCCTTCGAGAAGGATGGCTACATCGTCGACACCGGCGTACACATGTTCTCGATGGGGCCTTACGGCCCGCACGGGGACGTGGCGCGTATCGCCGGCGGCGAAGCGGAATGGGTTGCGCGCAACCCCGCGGTGGACATCATCAACTGTGACCACGTGCTCTGGCGCGTGTACCAGAACATGCTGGGACCGCGCGGGATCTGCTGGCTGGGGTCGTCTATCGCCAGGGGGATGGTCGCCGACCGGATGTCTCCCCGCGCCGCCGCTGGGAGGAAGCTCCTCGAGCGGGAGACCTACCGGGCCACCAGGCGATACGGTCCGTGCGAGGCCCTCAGGACGCTGGTCCGCATCGTGCGGCTCGACCCGGGGCTGGTGGACGAGCTTGACGACGTGACGCTGCAGGAGTTCGCCCACGGCCTGTGGGATGAGGACGCGTTCCTGCAGGAGCTCGCACACATCTGCATGGTCCTGATGGTGGTGCCGTACGACCGCGCTTCCGCCGGCGAGTTCCTTGTCTGCTTCGGCCAGATGCTGGAAAAGCAGGCGCTGAGCGTGCCCAGGGGCGGCTCCAGGGAAGTGACCGGCTCGTTCATCCGCGGGCTGGAGAAGTCCGGCGGCATCCTGAAGCTCGGCCGCGAGGTGACTCGGATAGTGGTGGAGAACGGCAGGGCCGCCGGCGTCGAGTGCGCCGGCGGAGAATCTTTCTCGGCGGACGTGGTGATATCCAGCGCCGGGATCAAGCGGACGCTGGAGCTCGCCGGGGAGGAGAACTTCCCCGGGGAGTACGTCGAGGGCGTGAAGGGGCTCGAGTACTCATACTCGTTCATCACCACCAAGTTCGGGCTCGACCGGCGCGTGATCGACGCT
>Ga0182011_10003667_pt1 | contig 12531 bp, 7 predicted proteins | sample 711E1DmetaG_FD_120481 | JGI IMG/M metagenome (GOLD analysis project Ga0182011, IMG submission 120481) | Permafrost microbial communities from Stordalen Mire, Sweden - 711E1D metaG | ecosystem: Environmental > Terrestrial > Soil > Wetlands > Permafrost | place: Sweden: Stordalen | collected... | reverse complement strand
CATCGCCATCTCGACGCCTGTGGAAATCGTCTCCACATCGAAGGAAGCACTGACGATCAATGGCGTTAAGTACGAATGCACGAAGGTCGTCCGGAAGATCGATCAGCCGCTCGATGACAAGAATCGTGTCGCGGCTTGGAAAGGCACCTCGACATTGTGGATCTGCGATAAGCTTCCGCTCGGACTTGCCAGGATGGAGAATGTCTGTGAGACGAGGTCGTCGAAGTCCGACAAAGGTGAGAAGATCACGGAGACCTGGGTCATTGCGGAGTTCGGATTCAAGAACTGGAAATGAGAGTGAACAATAAGGCAGAATATCACAAAACAGCGAAACCATAGGAGGCACTTCCACCACAGGTGTCCGCTCGTCGATCATAATAGTCGACCTTTACGCAAGATTCTCCCATGATCACAAACTCCGGGGAGCAGCAAGAGGTGGAAACTCAAGAATTCGGCCCATTTGTGTTCCTCCCACAAAAGGAGGTCGGCTGGGAATGGTGGACTCTTCCGAAAATCAGGCAGTAGTCCAAGATGGCGGTCTGAATGATGAGGAGATGCTAGATCCGGTGTGGGGGTTCGAATTCGGAAAGGAGTTCCTGGCACTCGTGATCGAGTATGTTGAGGGGTCGGAGGAGCAGGAGGCGTATTTCCACAGGATGAGCAAGGTGAGGATGAATTGACAGACATCGGTGACGATGCCCATCAGACGTAGGCGGAAGCATGTGACCGGAAGCGGTGAGGGGTTATTTCAGAAGTAAAAGTCTCTTCGTGTTCACGAAGCTTCCTGTCTGCAGTCTGTAAAAGTAGACTCCACTCGCCAATGCCGATCCATCGAACTTCACTTCGTAAGACCCTGCGTCCTGTTCCCCTTGAACCAGGGTGGAAACCTTCTGCCCGAGAGTGTTGTAAACCGTCAGCAGAACCTGTGACCTATGGGGCAGCTCGTAGCGGATCGACGTGCTCGGGTTGAAGGGGTTGGGGAAATTCTGCTCCAGCGAGAAAACCCTCGGAATTGGTGGAAAAACGGCCACTCCTGTTGATACCTGGGAAAGCGGTCGCCTCCAGACGCTTCTGCCGCCCGCGCCTGCAAAAAGATAACCGTGATGCGCTGCAAGAGCATTAATGATTGAACTGTTCTGATATATCTCCTCCAGACCCTCGTTCCACATGGACCACCTTTGGCCGCCATCCTTTGAAACGAATACCCCAAAAGGCAGTCCCGCAAAAATATAATCACCCCCGAACGCCAGACAGAAGATATCAGGCTTCTGCGGTAAGATGTCCGTGAGGCCGGAGTACCGGAGGTCCCAGGTTGCCCCGTCATCAGAAGAAAAGTACAGCGAGTTACCTCTCGTCCCCATGAAGACGCGTGTCCCAAGCGTCTCTATGCAGTGGATGCTCGCGTCCGGTGGCCCGAACGTGATTTGTGACCAGCTGGTGCCGTAGTCGGTTGAGCGAAATGCGCCAGCGCCCCACGTCCCCGCAAATACGTAGGGCTCAGAGAACGCGAGAGCCATGGCTGCGAACGGCAAACCGGCATTGAGATCGGTCCAGGTTGTGCCGGAGTTGGTGGAACGAAAGATGTCGCCGTCGGCGACGAAGAGATACGACCCCTGGACGGCGATCTTGTTGACACCCGAGGGGCTTCCCGTCGTCGCGCCGAGGTCCGTCCAGCTCAACCCATCGTTCGTGGAGCGGTAAAGGGTGCGATTCGATGCCGCAAAAATATCAATTCCGGCGGCGGCAAGACTAAAGACATTTGAGTAACGTTGCATCCCTGAATCAACGAGTGCCCAGCTCGCCCCATCGTCGGATGTACGGAATACGCCGGCAGAAGACCCTGCAAAAAGAAATTCACCCCTGCTCGCGAACGCCTGGACCGTCACATTGGCTGCTAAGAGACGCACCTGCAGCCAACTTGCACCATCGTCTGTCGATCGATAAATCGCTTCTTCGCTTGCGGCAAAAAGGGATGTACCGATTGCTGTGACCTGAATTATAAAAGTGCCCTGCAGGATACCCCCGTTCATGGCACCCCAGTTCACGCCATCATCGGACGAGACGTATACACCATAACCCTCTGTTCCCGCAAATATCTTCGTCCCTGCGACGGCAAGCGAGAGCGCATGAGGAAGTGTCGGTCCACTGTTGACGCTCTTCCAACTTGCGCCATGATCGGTGGAACAAAATATCCCGCGGTCGGTTGCCACAAAGAGGACTCCTTCCTTGACTACAGAAGCATCGATGTTGCTGGTTGGTATCCCTGCGTCGGATCGTGTCCAGTTAAGTCCATGATCCACGGATCGCACAATACCCCCCCCGTGCCACCCGGCAAATAGGGTGTCACCCAGTCGCGTAAAGGTCGTGACAAACGAGAACGCGTTGCCTGAGTCTACACGTGTCCAGACAAACCCAGTATCCACTGAACGGTAGATGTTCCCGTAATCGTCCCCCACGAAAACAAGTGTATCGAAAATCGCGAGAGCGCGTATAGACGGATTTTGTGGCAAGCCGGTACTCACAGAAGTCCAGGTCGAGCCGCTGTCGGTGGACAGGAACACCCCCAAATTGGTCCCCGCATAGAGGTGTTTCCCATCCGTAGCAATGCAAATGACGTATAGATCAGTCATCCCCTCTGTAGAGATCTTCCAGTTCACGCCGTTGTCAGTCGAAGACGCAACTCCGGTTGAGGGCAATCCGGCAAAGAGTGTCGTGCCGCTGACAGTAAGGGCGAGTATCCTGGGGGGACCGTACGGTCCTGTTGTTTTCACCCACTGAGGGGCGGCGTGCGGTGAAAGAGAGGTGGCAAGGAACATCAGCATAGCCGCTCTTTTGACGATCTCACGATGCATGATGAATCCCACCTTGTCCAAAATTCGTCAACCGGCTCCGCTGAACCTCACCGACATCTGGTATCAGGACTCCCAAGCGTAGTTCTTGAGTCGACCGGCCTTGGACCCTCTGGAAGAGGAAAACGGCGAGCAACTGATCCTGTGGGGAAGCGGGTGACAACTCAGAACGAGCAAGGCCAGTGCGGGCGCGAATGAACGGATCTCTCAAGGAATGTCCCAATACGTACGCTTATTGCTGCCCCATATGCGCTCACATAAGTGGAAAAAAAGGGGGCGAAGTATGGGGGTGAACAGAAAACCGGCTCAGAATAGGAGAGCACTGAAAAGATAGGAATGCCCAGAAGAAATGTCAATGTGCCTCAGGCGTTCCGGTCATTGGACCGCGAATCACAGCAGAAGCCAACGCCAAGCTGTTACGGGATGCGATCCAGAGTTTCGATGCGCTTGGAGGGAATAGTTACAAAATGCAGGACCAGGGAGCAGAGACAACTGAAAGAAAAGGGGAGAATCGTAAGTGATGACAGCAGCTGAACTTAAAAGTGCCCGGAACCGGGGACCTAAGGAATGCGGACATTTATGAGTTGAGAGTGATGGCCCTACAATAGAGAACTCACTCGCTTGTGTATTCATCGACTGCATTCAGAAGGAGTTCTTTTGCGGCTCGGTATGCAGCGACATCCTTGCTGTACTTGTCGAATCCCTGAACCACACGTGCGATTATCTGTTGCGCCCGGGGTGCATCGTGTGATTTTAACTGCGCGAGGAGCTCGTAGTCTTCCAATCCGATCCGGTGCGCTTCGAATCTGTGGCTTGAGAGTGGTCCATCAGGCAATGGATAGAGGATATGTGAGTCGCCCGCCGGAAGGTATTGCCCCTCGATGTGGGGCCGGACGAGCTCCTCGAAGGGCTTCGCGGTGTGAAAATTCCCGCCCCAGTGAAGGAACCCCTGCAGATCGTACTTTGCCAGTGCCCAGCCGATGTAGACCTGGCGGAGACGTTCCTCATCCAGAAGCCGGTTCAACCAGGGCCCACCGGGAGACAGGCATGTATAGACCCACACCCTGTCACCTGCCGCCTTGCGTTTGTCGAAGAACTCCCGATTGGCCTGGTATTCCTGAACCTGAGGACACCAGACATCTACGAGGCCGCTCACCTTCTTCGTCATTGTGGCTTCCAGAATCTTGATGTCGGGCTTCAATCCCCGCAAGACTGACACCAGCTCTCTGTAACGATCGACGAATGCATCTTCCGGTTCATCAAAGACGCCCTGCAGCCACTGTCCATCCCACCCGTTTTCCTTCATGACGGCGATGATCCGCTGAGCCATCTGTGTCAGCATCCGCTTACCCCGTTCGGAAACTGCATCAACCTCTTTGCCATCTGCCGCCCTGACCGACAGGAGCATGTCGCTGGAAGTCCAATTCCGACGGCCGAACATGGGAGCACCATGTATCGTCTTCATATCCGCCTCAAGGAATACCCGGACATATCGCTCAAGAAGATCCCGGCGAAACGAGGAGATATTGCCGACGCTGTCGAACGTGAAATAGTCTCCCCAGATGAACCAAAAGGCGTTTTGCCTGCCTCTGGCCATCGTGTGTGCATATTTTGCAAGCATGGCCCAGAATGGCTCGCTCCACTTGGTCACGTTATGTGCACTGCAGATGTTGTCGATGCTATGCCAGTTGATATAGGAAACCGTCGAGCTGGCCAGTGGAGGAACCTTTGCTCGGTGCACGATTACGACAAACTCCAGCGATTCGAAACGTCCGCCCACGTCAATATTCAGCCGGTGCCTGTATTCCTTTGGAGATACCATTGAATCAATCGGTATTTCGATCCGAAACGCCACCGATGTCGACTCAGCCACAATCGGCGATCTCACGGGCCGGAATGGATCGTAGATCCGAAAAGGTGCCCTTCGAATGGCGTAGGGATTCTTCATGCCGCTGTATTTTTCGGTGTTGCGGTCGAGCCCCGTGTTTTCCGTCACGGGGACGTCGATCAACCTGTACCACTGTGCCCCTGGTGTTGGCTTGCCAGTCTCGTCCAATTCAGAGAACGCAATCCTTTCCGTTCCCTGAAGTCCGGTAATCATCACGTGAACACTGGCCACGGTGTTCCTTGGCGAGTGCACTCTGAGCCGCTTCACTGGTTGATCGAGTTGCGTGTCGGGGAACAGTTCCTGGACCTCATCGAAGAGTCCCACAACCGGTCCAGCCTGTGCTGGAGATTGCCGAGGCAACCCACCACCAATGGCCTCCAGCACGAGCATCGAACTCACCGCGAAAAGCATCAATAATATCTGCTGCCCTTTCATTGCGTACCTCATGCATTGACTCATTGCAGCGCATTAAGGAGGGAGTCCACCGGGTAAGCACGTATGCGCGTTCGCAGCACAATCTACAAAGGAAAGGACACAAAATCGAATGACCCCGAAGCGGGGCACGATGAGATCGTGAAGAGCTTGGCGCCGACGGTGGATGTGCTGTGACAGGCGGAGAGAGATCTCGTCTCAACCCACACAGTTGGGCACTCTATTGCGAAATCAGTCGAGTGTCATATTGATTGCTGCAATTAGTTTTCTCATAATGTTGTATTTAATTGTGATTTTCTTCCGTTCGTTTCTTGCAGAAAGTTTCAAGTAAGCACTGCTGCCGAGCAGAACGCATAACTTGGTTTTAGGCGCTATAGAAATAGTGTCAAGGGCCACGATATTCCCCAGTGCGGACAACGAGTACCCCTCTCCTTGGCCTGTGAGGGAGTATCCTGGTGCTGCGTATTAGCTTTGAAGGGATTGTGGTGTCCGCGAAGCAACGTTGCCACGAAGCGAACGACAAATGATATCCTCGGTTCAGGAATTCCGCCAGTTACAGAGCATCGTCCCTTGGCGGAACTTCAATCATAAAAGAGAAAGATCGCGATCTGTACTGTCAAGATATTGCTTTGGCAAATCGGGAAAGAAATCCACAGTTTTGCCTTCTGGGCGAACCATTCCCATTATTCCTCGGTATGGTATTGCAGTGAAGGATGCAGCTCAAGAAGCGGGAAAGTCTATGCTTGGGTTCCGGGATAACATGAGAAGGGCCCCGATCCTTGAACAAAAGTTCTTGATAAGACAAATAGTCCAGAGGATTACAGTGGACAGGGCTAAGGATGAAATATCCTTTGCTCTCGCACGGATACCAAAAACAAACAACCCGATTGTGAGCACGACATTGCAGAACTCAAAAGCGGGTGTTCATTCAAACGTGTGCCCGGAACAGGACTTGAACCTGCACGACCTCGCGGCCACTAGCCCTGAATCATACGACGCTACGAACGTTGCGATTTGGATATCGATTGGGGCACTTTTCATCCCGTGAAACACTCTTTCGACCCCAAAATTGCTCGAGAGTGGTTACGTTTTGGTTACACGAGTATTGGGTGGTAAGGACTGGTACCCGGTGATGTTACAAAATGGTGACGGGATGTTCGCGTCGTGTCCGGAGCCGTCATCGGCAGGATTATTATAGAATGGCCTGGTGCCTATTGGACCCGCCGGGCTCTTTTGTTTTGTCAGGGGGGTCGGAGATTCTGAGCGGCCTCACACCCAAGCCGCAGACTGATCTTCAATCGTGTCGAATCGAATTTGCATCTTGCCGATCCCGTTGTGTTCTGCGAGATGCCCGACGCGGGGCCGATGTGTCTGCTGTTCTTCCGGAGACACACAGGTTACGCATCGAAGAATGTCGTGAGGTGTGGTATGGTGTGACGGCCATCGTTGATTGTTGAGGTAGAGGTCTATACCTTGTATTCGATTTCAACAACAGTCGGCGCTTCGGGTGGTGGCCGGCTTTCTTATGTTCCTGAGTACGCTCGCCCTCACGAAATCCTTTCCGTTCTTATCCTGAAATCTGTTCTGAAATGCAAATCGACCATTGCATTGGAGTGTACATGATGACCTCACGCATCGTTCAGGTCGCAGTAGCCTCTGTCCTACTCTCGCTCGCTTTGAGTTTCGAGTCCCAAGCTCAATGGGTGCAAGTCAATAATGGATTAAATAGTACTGTGCTATATAAAGATGATAGAGTGATAGTTTCACCAAATACCGACTGCGTTGATGTTCATTCTGGTCCTTCAGTATCAGATCCCGTCATAGAATGTGAGCCTGCGGGTACTATTGGTCAGATTGTATCGGAGCCACGCCCCGATGAACACGGCTCTTCAAATCTCACGTTCTGGGCTGTAGAGTACCTTGATGGTACGGGAGGGTGGACTGCCGGAAGATATTTAGTACATCCTACTCCATCCATTAATTCTTTTGTCACAATCGGCACAAACCTAATAGCCAGAACTACTGATGGTCTTTTTATATCCACAAATGGTGGTACAAGTTGGAGTCAAACGGGTTTGACAATAGCCAATGTTAATACTCTTGCTGTTCTCGGAACGAATCTCTTCGCGGGGACTTATAGTGGTGTCTATCGTTCTACTGACCTAGGTACGACCTGGTCAATTGCCGGTCTCACGGATTCTGCCATTACGTCCCTTGCCGCAAGCAGAACATGTCTATTTGTAGCAACCGCCTCCAATTGCTATCGTTCGACGAACAATGGGACATCATGGGAGTCGTTTGTTGGGGGATGGGGCGCCATTGTCGATACAACACTCTTCACACAAAACAGGCATGGCCAGATTTATTGTTCCACTGATAACGGCACGAGATGGGCAGAATTTCTAACTCCGCTGGATCCACACTGGTGGAATTCTACTCCTTCATACTTTGGATATTTTTGTGCTTCTGGCGACTATTTGTTTTGGAGATTTTGGGTTGAAGATTGTTGCCCTCCACCATTCGCCAGCATACATCGTGTATCTACTATAGATACAAACACAGGCGGACAAATGAACTTCCCACCCGGTTTCGGCCCGTACGGCGATTACATGAGTGGAAACATTTCCACCGCGGGACCGAATGTATTTCTAGGAACCGGAAAAGGGGCAAGCCTGTTTTCCACGAATAGTGGGACTGACTGGAACATTCTTAGTTTGCCACCTGGTGTTTCCAGTCCGGTGAGCCCGATACCTTTCATAACTGTGGGAACGGACCTTTTTATTGGAGGAACGAATGTGGCGGGTATTTGGAGGAACTCAATTCCTAATGCACTTCCAATTCAGCTTGCGTCATTTAAAGTGACTGGGACCACGTTGTCCTGGACAACCCTTAGCGAGACTAACAACTACGGATTTTACGTTAGACGCGACGGCGCCGATATTACGTTCATCGCAGGTCATGGAACGACTCTTCAGTCACATACCTATTCGTACATGGACAGTCCTTTGCCGGGTCAGCATCAATATCAATTGAAACAAGTCGATCTGGATGGTAAGGCTACGCTGTCGGAAAGCGTGGTTGTAGATGTAACCGCACCTACGAAGTTCACACTCGAGCAGAATTACCCGAATCCGTTCAATCCAAGTACAACGATCCGTTACGGACTCCCGGCGAGAACTCACGTGACGATGACCATCTACAATGCACTTGGTCAGCAAGTTGCGGAGTTGGTGAATGGAGAGGTCGATGCTGGAAACCATGATGTGAAGTTCGAAGGCTCAAATCTGGCGAGTGGTGTTTACTTCTACCGTTTGACAGCGGGGGAGCATGCCGACTCGAAGAAGCTCATTTTGATGAAATAGGCCCGGAGATTGCGAAAGGGCGAGAACAGGCCCAGAATAACGATTCGCTGGTAATCTCAAGATTCTCGTTCTCCGCTCGCTATATAAGGAACCCGGTCTGTGCAATCTCCGGGCTTCTCTTCTTGCCCTCTCACGGGAGATCGGCCTTCACCACCCGTAAGATCCGCTCCCTCTCTTCTTTCGTCATCCTCTTTTTCCTGCTGATAATCCAATCGCCTATTTCTGACAGCAATCGGCTCAGCTCCTTTGAGTCTGTCTCGGGAACGATATACCTCTGAACAAGTGCGAACTGATTCTTGATACTGTCAAATTGAACCTCAGCCCCGACTGCTTGTGCGAGCGCCGAAAGGGTTGATCGCCGAGAGGGCCGGGTAACCTGTTTTTCCGACTTGTTCAGGATTTGGAAGATCGCTGCAGGACTCAATCCCGCCCGTTTTGAAAGCTCAAATTGGCCTGAAATACCAGTGAGTCTCAGGCTTGAGCAAAACTACCCCAATCCCTTCAACCCGATCACCACCATCCGCTATGCACTGCCCCAGCGATCACACGTCACCTTGACCGTGTTCAATACCCTCGGCCAGCTGGTCGCCACCCTCGTAAACGATGAGGAGCAAGCCGGTAATCACGAGTTGAGATTCGACGGGCTAAACCTGGCCAGCGGCTCCTACTTTTACAGACTCTCTGCCGGCAGCTTCGTGAAGACGATGAGATGTTTGTTGATGAAGTAGTTTGTGAAGAGTTGTGCGATCTGATTTGAAGGAATAGTCGGTGCGCAACGAAGGCAGATGCCGAGTGCTCTGCGGGGCGTGGCAGGTACGGACCCGCGTCAATCCGGTTGGGGGGTTTGCATTTTGAGTTTCTTCCCCATATGGTTTTTAAAGGAGCAGTGAATCAGGTGGTATCCAAATTGGTATCCAAATTCATTTCTGGATACCACCGGCTTCAAGAAAGTGCCCAATCCAATTCAAATTCATAACAAAGGAGGGATCGCCACGATTTCGTAAACCGCAGGTCGTGGGTTCAAATCCCACCTTCAGCTCGAAAAACAGCGTATTTGACCCCAAGTGTTACAGGCTGCTACCAACAGCTCTGCTAACGCTTTTTTTATGTTTTGGGGTCCCTCCATGTCAAGCCACTCCCGCCGCTCAAACGGCATCTACACTACGCCAGTTTAGACCAGTCCTCTTTCCCAGGCAGTTGGTGTCCGCGTTTAAGGGGCCTGTATAATCGCGATTTGGAAGGGCTTGACAGATATCGAAATGTCGGTAATCTTCGGTCCGCCGAAACGGGCGAAAGTCGTATCCTGCTTCGCATGGAGCTCATCACCGCTGACGAGTTCCTTCCATCCGCTGGTCGCCGCTTTCCGGATGAACCTCAGTGTCATTGGCGCCTCTTCATCGCTCATGTTGTAGAGGACGTATTGCGCCGGAGTCGGGTGTGTTTCCGTTGAATCGCCGCCATACAGGTACATCCCCACACCTCCCGGACCGTCCAGCTCGACTCCCAGCTCCTGATCGAAAGCCCTCCGGATCGTGTTGAGCGCCTGGGCCGGAAGCCGAAGCAGGTCATAACTGTTGTCGGGCATGTTCAGCACGTAGATGTTCCCGCTGAGATACTGTACGTGGAGAAGGACACCGTAGTCGTAGTCGTCCCGATCCACTGCCACGTCGCGCACATACGGCCACGTCGTCGTCTCGATGCGGGTAAATGTGATGGGCTTATTTCCTTTGACCATGTCCTGCCTGAACCACCCCTGCCGTATTCTGAACTGATCAGAGGTTACGCTTCCGCCGGCGTCCACAAGGTTCAATGTGTTCTTGAATTCAGTGTTCCGCAGCTTCCTCCAGAGTCCCCACGTCATGAACACATCCTTCCCGCTGCGAAGCCGGTCGAGCATCTTCTCGGCAAGCATTGTGTCCGGGCCGGTCGAACTCTCGGAGCTGGAATGAAGCGTAAAGATCGCGTTCTTCCCCTCCGTAGGGAATTTCGAAACTGGTGTCTGCGGGATCCCCGCCATTCCCAGGTAGCCGAATATGTTATACTCCCCCGTGGAACCATAGGGGAGGTAGATCGGGACCCCTCGAGGAGTTCCCTTGATCAGACCTGCAACTTTGTCGAACTTCGGCAGTTGGTCAACAAAGGGGGGATATACATCGCTCGAGGGATTCGTCGAATAGAGCTGCCCGGCACACCAGAGTATGACCTCCGGCGTCTGTGCCAGAACTGCCTGCCAGATCTGGGCATTGTAGTCGTTTGCATCGCCTTTCATGTCATAGTTGTCAAGCCACGATCCGACCCACTTCCCGGGGTCGACACCCGGCCACCACCGCTGGAAAATGTAGCCGCTGTAGATCGGGATGTGCTGGTCGTGGACCATCCTGTTGCGCGTTTCGATGCCGACCGCCATTTTATCGAAAAGCTGGTCTTCCAGGTATACTTCATACCCGTTGTCGCGGTGGCCTTCATACCAGTTCGGATACTTGATGATGACTTTTATTTTGGGGTTGACCTCTTTCGCAGGGTCAATGATGTGTTTCTTTGCCTGCTCGACTATCAACTTCGTCCGATAATCGGCCCAGCTCCTGCTCCCGCGATCTTCAACGCTCTTTGCGTCGGTTGCCGTCGTGAAAAGCCAGTCGTCGAGAATGATGTCGTCGAAGACCTGAGCCAGCGACCGCATCCGTTTCTCGAGAGCAGCCATATCCCTGGGGTTGTTATAGACCGACGGACCCCGTTGCCCGGTGGGGACCATTGCGCCTGATACCCTGATCCCCATCTCTCGGAAGCGCTCCGCCGTCCTCTTCAGAAGCGCCACATTGATTTCTCCGCGGCCAGCCCCTTCGAGGTAGACATGGACAGGCTTGACGGGGGCAAAGTACTCCATGGTCTTCTTGAATTGATTCGGGTCTGCTAGAAGAGAGTCGACGTCCGTTGAAGTGAAATAGATCGCATACTTGAGGTGCGGCCAGCCCGTCACCGGCGGACTTTGAGCTATCGCCCCGCCGAACGACGAAATCGTGAGAACCAGACTCCAGGCCAGCAGGAAGTTGCGAAAGCTGAAGGATCGAACAAATGCTGATTTCATTTACTCTCCTCTATGATGATTCGTGGATTGCGTGATCGGGTTTCCGGTGTGTCTGCGAGCTTCCAGTTCATTCATTCAACGTCAATTACACGTTTAAATGCAACGTGTCGGACGAAATATCGCGGAATGATCAAATCTCCCAATCTGCTCGAACCTTCTTGAGGTTGAAAATCCCCTTCGTTCTTACATCCACAGTCGGAAGCCGGCCCCCGATCCTCTACACTTCCCCTCCTGGACCCACCCCAGAACTCACTCTTTGCAGGATTTACGCGCAAGGGTGCTATCTTCCAATGTATGACAATTCGCGAGCCGTAATACCTGTCTTTTTGTCCATATCTGTAGTGGCACTGATGTTGCATAAAAAGGGATGTGGGGGGGACCCTGCCAAATCAGAGAAACTCCCTCCCAGCTGATCGACCTGACCATGATTCGACTCTTATTGCAGGGTTGCCCGGATATGATATGACCCTCGACCCCCCGACTCCAGGTGGATTGTACAGTTCCACCTATCCTGCCGGCTGGGTTTCACGCAACGGTCCCGTGATGCTGGATTCTTCCTTCGTCTCATCACTCTGCCTTGATGGCTCAACTCTTTATGCGGGGTTGTTATCAAATTACATTGCATCGCACACCGGCGGATTCATCATGGAGCGATGGGGGGCAAGTACCCATGCCCGATTGCCAATATGCGCATTGGATCGGGTCTGAGAGGGGCAGATCAATGCAATATCCCTATTTTTTCAGCTACAATTTCGTGCTCTACATGCAGCCATGATTCCTTCCAGCCTGGTGCCAGAAATTCCTGCGAATTTGTCGAAGAGCCTTTGGATCATGGCCTCAGCCGGACGCAGTGTTGAAACTCTGACTTTTGCACACTAACATGGATAAAGATCCTGATCATTGAAGCGCCTCCTG
>Ga0182011_10003666_pt1 | contig 12533 bp, 13 predicted proteins | sample 711E1DmetaG_FD_120481 | JGI IMG/M metagenome (GOLD analysis project Ga0182011, IMG submission 120481) | Permafrost microbial communities from Stordalen Mire, Sweden - 711E1D metaG | ecosystem: Environmental > Terrestrial > Soil > Wetlands > Permafrost | place: Sweden: Stordalen | collected... | reverse complement strand
GAAAAACGGGAGAGAGGGAAGAAAGAGTGCGGACAGGAAAACGCGGCACAACATCTTGGAGCTGGCGCGGATGGGGGCAAACCGGCGGACGCACGATCAACTGCTACGCAGTTCCCGGGAATCGTGCGTCTAGATAAGTCGAAGCGCCTGCCGGAGTAGGTTCATTCGAGAAAGGCGGAGTAAGGCGCGCCCCAATAGGGGTGTCAAGCGGGGGAAGAAACCGGGGGTGAGCGATTTGCCTTGGGCGCCGTACCGGGCTGTGCAAAGAAGGAGCCGTGTTCCAGCAGCCGCGAGTAACCAGGTTCCTCCGGGCAGCGTCTCTATTGGCATGCATGACGCTGGCCTTCAACATACATGGCTGACGAGACATTTGACATCGCTGCCTGTCTCGAACGGGTCCGCCAACGCGACCAGATTGCGGCGCGGGAGCTCGTCGATCACCTCTATCCGCTCGTCATCCGCATTGTGCGCTCGCACCTGCCGCGCCGGGTCGCGGAAGAGGACCTGGCGCAGGAAGTTTTTCTGAAGATGTTCACCCGGCTCGATCAATACAAAGGGGCGGTGGCCTTCACCCACTGGGTGTCGCGGATCGCGGTGACGACCTGCATCGACCAGCTGCGGGCGCAGAAGCGCCGGCCGGAGTTCCGGTGGGCCGATCTCTCGGAAAAGGAAACGGACGTGCTCGACTCGGTCCTGACCAGCGACAGTGAGGTGCCGGCCAATGATGCGCTGGCCGCGCACGAACTGGTGACCAAGCTGCTGGGGCAGCTCAAGCCCGCGGACCGGCTCGTGGTGCAGCTGCTCGATCTGGACCAGCGCAGCGTGGCGGAAATCAGCGAGCTCACCGGCTGGAATCCGTCGCTTGTCAAGGTGCGGGCTTTTCGGGCCAGAGGGAAGTTGAAGAAACTGTTTGAGGAGCTAGAACGAAAGGAACGGTCATGAACGGATTTGAATCAAAATGGCAGCGGCTGACCACGGCAGCCCGGCAGGCGCCGGAGACGAGGGACGCGGTGGCTCCGTACGGTTTTGCCACGCGGATCGCCGCGCGCGCCCTGGGCGACGAGCGGCCGGCGCGCACGGCGATGTTCGCACGGATCTCGGTCCGGGCGCTCTGGGTGGCGTGCCTGCTCACGCTGGTCAGCGTGGCGACCAATTATCTTGCGTTCGCCAGCAGTGAAGATGATGAGCAGAATCTGATCGACCCCGTCTCCGACGTGCTCAACGCCTCCTGATCATCATGAACAAACCCTGGCAGGTCTGCCTTGTGTTGGTGGCTATCTTTGCGGCTGGCGGCATCAGCGGCGGGCTGGTGGCTTTTCAGATTGCCCGGAGGCATGCCCCGCCACCGCCCGGAGTCTGGATCGCCCGGCGGATTGAGAATGTCGCCCGGGAACTCCAGCTCACTCCGGCGCAGATGGAGCGCGTCCAGCCCATCGTGAAGCGAAACGTCGAGGAATTGACCAAGCTGAGCCGCCAGTCGATGCACACGGTGCATGAGATGTTGGAGCGCATGGAAACGGAGATCGGGGCGGAACTGACGCCGGAACAGCGGACCAGGTACGAGCAGATTCTGAAAGAACGCCGGGAAGTGCGGCGGCGAATGCAAGAACGGCACGGCATGCGGGGCGAATGGGAACGGCGTTCGGATGACCGGCCCCCGCTCCCGCCGCCCAAGCCCGCCCAGCCGCCGGTCGGGACTTGACGGATTGCAGGCTTGCTGGCGGAGGGAGTGGCTGGTTTCCTGCGCGGCATGGATCTACCGCTGGCGGGCAAGAAGATCATCCTGGGAGTGACCGGCTCGATTGCCGCTTACAAGGCGGCCGACCTGACGAGCAGATTGGTCAAACTGGGCGCGGAGGTGACTTCGGTGATGACGGCCGCAGCGCAGAAGTTCATCACGCCCCTGACCTTGCAGACGCTTGCGCGGCAGCCGGTGGTGGCAGATCTTTGGGACGAAGGCAATGGCTGGCGGCCCGGACACATTGAACTGGCCGAGAAGGCCGACCTGCTGCTGGTGGCTCCCGCCACCGCGGATATCATCGCCCAGTTCGCCAGCGGTCTTGCGCCCGATTTCCTGAGTTCACTTTATCTCATGGCGCGCTGTCCGGTGCTGATCGCCCCGGCGATGAATGGCAAAATGTGGACGCACCCCGCCACCGCCGCGAATGTCGCCACGCTGAAGGCGCGCGGGGTCGAGGTCATCGGCCCGGAAGAAGGCGTGCTTGCCTGCGGTTACGAGGGCATTGGTCGCCTCTGGGCGGTCGATGGCATTGTCGAGCGCGTGACCGGACTGCTGGCCCGGTGAATAGGATGCGGGGGCTGGGGAGTTGATCCCCGAGCGGCGATCGGCGGACTTTTCTCCCGCATCAATTGCGGTGCAGCTCGAAATCAATGCTCGTGGTGGTTTCCTCTTCCGATACTGGATCAACCTTCGTTTCGGTTGTTTTTCCCCGCAGAACCTTGTCTAGCGGCGACCCGGCAAATGGTCCCAACCGGTCCTCCAGAGCCACGTCGACCTTACCCTCGGCCGTTTTTGGCCGGCCAGTCTTGATATCGCAGGTGCCCTCGGCTTTCTCCTCAATGCGCTCCTCCCGGGTTCCATCCCTTGACGCTACCTTGATATAAACTGTGAAAGTATCGTCTTCGTTGAATCTGAGCGTGATCCGGGCGTCCTTTTGCTTTTTCCCATCCCGGAGGCTGTCCTCCGAAAGGCCATCGATGGCCTCGGTCGCAGTGGTGATCCGTGTGGACGTGCGGCCGCCTTGCCGGCCGGAAGGGCACTTGTAGCAGCCGTTTTCTTCGACGATCTCAGTTCGTCCGCGATTTCGGAAGTGGACGGTCCCAGCCGCGGATTCCCGGCCGGTTTTCTGCAGGTCCCAACCGGTGGTCGCCTCCTTGGCGATCTTGGTGCTTTTCTTGTACATCTGGTCGGACTGATTGCAGTAGACGGGATACTCCTCCTTCTCTTCCTTGTTCCTCCTGCTTCGGACCGTCACGTGCACGGGCCCCTTGTACGCACAGGGTTCAAGATAGGCCAGTTTCTGGACAAACTTCCGGGCGAAATCCGGAACGCTGTCCAATGCGACTTCGCCTCCAGTCCCGCTCAAAACAGTGTCCATGGCCACGGGTTTACTTGTCTTCAGGCTGACGCAGGAGGCATGGAGCGCCGTGCGCTCCGCCGATGGGGTGACCTGGAGCGAAATCAGGTAGTCATCGAGACCGAGGGCGGACGCCAGGGCCTTCAGGTCTTCGTCCACGTCGCCTCCGAGCAAGGCGTGCTCTCTCTGGTGGTTCAATGTCACGGCGATGTCGGCCAAACCGGTACTTTCTGCACATGGGAATTCCTGCTTGAGCATCTGTTTCACCTGGCCTTCGAGGAAATCGCCTGTGAGGACTGTCTCGCCGCGGGTTGCGGCCGCATCGTTGGCCTTGGTTACGATCATAAAGGACGAATTCTGATTGCTGGCCAGGGCCAGACAGCCCGACAAAAGAAGGAGAAGAAGAAGCGTGGCCGTTTTCATGGTTACAGCAATTTGCAGTGGGGCAGGAGTTGGTGAATCTGCTCCCGCTCCTCCAGACTGACAGCGGTCTTGCTGATCCCCAGTTCCGCAAGACCCGGGAGTGTTCTCACCGCCCCAACGACTGACGCAACGGGATTGATATCGAGGTAGAGCGATTGCAGGTGGGTGAGTGCGCCGACGGACGGCGGCACGGAATGCAGGTCGTTGCCGTACAGCGCGAGCACCTTGAGTTCCCTAAACCGGCTCAGATCGGGAATCGTCGCCACATTTTTCCCGAAATTCGTGATATATAGCCGCTCCAATGGATAGCCGCGGGCCTTCCCCATGATCTCCGCCAGATTGACGGGCGCGCCGGATGAGTTGCAGGTTACGATCAGGGTCCGGATTGATTTGAACTGGTCCATTTGCCGGATGAGGACCGGGGCGATCGGCAGCGAGAGATTGAGCACGAGCACGTCGAGTGCCTCCCCGTATTGCGGATTCTTGACGGTAGGATCCTCGTCGTCCCGGAAGGCCTCAACAATCTCACTCCGGATGGTGGTCGCCAGGAGGATGTCGGCGCCGTTGCTCGCGTTGACCGAGGCGAGTCCGGACTTAAGGATCTTCATCCGCGGATCTTCTTCGTCTGCGGGGGCGGCCGTTGAGGCGGAACCAGGCTCCGTGCCGCTCGCCTGCTTCTGGGCTTGCAGGAGCTTCTCAGCGAGTTCCTGAATCTTGAGATTCGTGAGCTCACGTTCGACGGGATCGTCCCAATTGGTCGACCGGCGGATCCGGGCCATCTCTTTCCGGATCTGCACCGGGTCGGAGGCGGGCTTGTCATCTGCCCGCAGGACCGCGACCAGCCCCAGGGCCAGCAATAGAATCAAGAGTCCTTTCATGATGTTCATTCTCTCTTTCCCCTCAGCCAACGGTGCGGGCAATCAACAACCCGGCGGCTTTCTCCATGGTAGTGGAGTCTAGCGAGACGACGAACTCCCGGCGGCGCGTCGTTCCTGCCACAACAGAAAAGCGATTACTGCAACGAGCAACCCGTCGCGCAACAGATAACCGGAATAGGCGGATCCGCTCACAGCGGCCGCGCTGCCGAAGCACCCACAGTTGATGTCGAGACCGCGGAGCCAGGCCTGGCCGAGCGCCGCGAGGAACACGAACGTCAGGGCGAGCAGCAGCCATGAGGCGCCTGATCGGTGCCGTCGCGGGAAGATGGCAAGCGCGGCGCACAACTCCAGCCATGGCAGCCAGACCGCGAAAATTGCCGCCGCCCCGTCGGGAATCAGACGATACGTCCGAATCGAGGTGACAAACGCGTCCGGGTCGACGATCTTCGTGGTCGCAGCGGTAATGAAGACCGCGGCCACGGCGACGCGCAAAATCCACGCGAAAGGTTTCATCGGACCACCGCTTTCTCCCACGCGGCCCAGCCACCGCGCAACACCCAGACGTCGGGCAGCCGGTAGTCCCGCCGCAACCGGTCGGCGGCATTACGACTCGCCCCGCAGCCCGACTGGCTGCAATAGACGATGATCCGACAGCCCGGCTGCCAGCTTCGCAACACCTGGGCGACTTGTGCGTCCCAATGATCGGCATTCAGCGGAAGGGCTTCGGGGATGTGGTCACGGGAGAATTCGGCGTCGGTCCGCGCATCGATCCAGAGCAGCGGCCCGCGATGGGTGCGCGCCGCGAGCAGGGTGATTTCATCCGGCGGGCCGCCGGCAAGAACCACGGTCCGGGCGCGGGGATTCAACGCGGTGTCTGCCACCGCCAGCGCCGTGGCGAGCCCGACGATCAACAGCCAGGAGCGGAAAATAGACATTAAAGTGTGCGCGCGAGCAGGGTGTAGGCGCGCTCGAGCTTCGCGTCCCCCAGCCGCGCGCGCAAGACGATGGACGTGAAGGCCGACACGTCTCCGGCCGGCGGCGTCACGACGAGTTCAAACTCCCGCCCGCCCGGACCATGAGGCTCGAGCTTTGCGGAGAATGCGGGGTTCTCGACCTCGATTCCGCCGAATGCCACCGGGAGACTGTCCACCGCCTTGATCCGCACGCGGCGCGGTCCGCGCGGCTCGGCTTTCTGCCAGTAGATGAACCGGTTGTCGAAGGTGATCGCATCCTCGATGGTGGCGATGAGCAGCAGGGTGGCCGCCCCGGCCGGCTCGCTGGTTTGGACGGCGATCGGGATCCGGAAGGAGCCGGCGCGGTTCCCGGCCTTGAACTCCACGGTGACTTCGCCTCTCTCGCCGGCCGCGAAGGTCGTCTTGCTCGGCAGCGCGGCGGTGCATCCGCAGCCGGGGGTGAGATCGGTGATTTTCACCTGGCCAGGTCCCTCGTTGACGAAGGTAAAGCGGGCGATTCCTGAATCCGCGTTCCAGCGCAAGGCCAGCGTGACCTCCGTGGCGTCCCACTTCAGTCCGGTCGCCGCGGCCGGCCATTGGCCCGCCAGCAATCCGAGGGCGATGCAGGCCGCCCTTTTCCGCCAGATAGCGGTGGTCCGGCGCATGACCTTACTCTGACTGATCCCGGCCCTTCGAGATGCTGTCCTTGATCCGTTTGATGTGGCCGCGCCCCATGCCTTTGACTTCGCAGCCCAGCTCGAGGTAGCGGCGGATCCGGGCGTCATCCAGGATGCAAAAACAGTCCACAATCGCAAAGGGCTTTCCGACGCTCTTGAACACTTTGTCGGGATCGAGCTTGAGGTACGCCTCGTGGCGCACGGCGAGGACGATCGCATCGGCGCCCTTCTTTATTGCCGCCCATAGATCCTGCTCAACGCGGAGGTCCTTGAGCGCTTCCTGTCGGTGGAAGAACCGGGAGGCGCTGTAACCCGGAGTGGGGAAGGTATCCTGCGCTTCGAACTCCCACCAGTGATCCAGGTAGGGATCGTGCACCCGGACGTTGGCGCCCATTTCCGTCAGCTTGCGCACCATGATCTCCGATCCGCTGTACCGCGTGTCGCCGACATCCTCCCGGTAGGCGGCGCCGAGGAGCAGGATCTCCGAGGCCGCGAGCGGCTTGCTCATGTTGCGAAGGGCGTCGCGCACCAGCTGGGGCGCGTGGAGCGAGCGCGTGTCGTTAATGTCGATCGCCAGCGGCGTGATCTTGAAGATCTGGTCCTCCCATCCGAAAATGTGCTTGTAGGCCCAGAGTCCGAGCCCGCCGTCCTTGGGCAGGCAATACCCGCCGATGCCCGGGCCGGGAAAGAGCATGTTCGAGTGGGTGGGACGCACCTTGATCGCCTCGATGACTTTCTTCAGGTCGACGCCATTGCGCTCGGCGAAGAGCGACCACTCGTCCATGAACGCCAGGATTGTCGCGCGGTAACTGTTTTCCACGATCTTCGCCGTTTCCGACTCGATCGGGCGATCCAGCACCGTCAGGGGGAATTTCTCCGTGTTCAGGACATCGGTCAGGAACCTGGTCACCCGCTTCCGGGCGGTGGGGTTGACGCCGCTGCAGACGCGCCAAAAATCGCGGATCGAGGCGACATAGTTCCGGCCCGGCATGACGCGCTCATAACTGTGCGCGAGCAGCGGCTCGGACTTGATGCCGCGCTTCTCGAAGAGCTTCTTGATGATCGGATAGGCGACCTGCTCCGTGGTTCCGGGGGCGACCGTCGTTTCGATCAGCACCAGCGCCCGGGACGGAATGTTCTCGCCAATTCTGGTCAGGGAGCCTTCGAACGCCACCATGTCGGCCGAGCCGGTGCGGACATCGCCAAGGGATTCCTTCAGATAATCGCATTGCACATCGACCACCACCACGTCGGCCAGCTTGAGCACGGCATCGGTGAAGGTCGCCACCATCGTCCGTTTCTCGTTCACGCAGCGGGTGATCAGCCGCGCCACCTCGGGGTCCTCGGCCTTCACGGGCGAAACCCCGCGGTTGAACAGGGCAATCTTCCAATAACTCCGGGTACTGGGGCGCTGCATGCCGATGACGAACTTTCCCGGGCGTCCCTGCTTGTCGGTGGAGTCCGCGATGACGGCCGCCATGACCGCCCCGACAAAGCCAAGGCCCACCACGACGACGATTTCCCGACCGGCCTTGCGGTGCTCGGCCGCGAGCTGCTTCAGGTGGACGAATTCAGCCTCGTATTCCTCCGGCGTGGGCAGGACGAATTGTTCACCGGTGGGACTGATGGAAACGGAATCTTTCTTCATGGTTTGGAGGGGCGGCTGATCAATGATCGGATTTCTGGAAACGGGTTCAAACAAGGGGGCGCCACTGCGGGAGGGTCCGGCTCGACGGGGAGGACCCCGGCGACAGCCGTAGGGTATCCACCCGGCCTGCGACCAGCCCGTGCTCGCGATAGTGTGGGAATGCCGACCCGCGCATTTTGAGGTCGGTCATACCTGCCGCTGACGGAAGCTCAAATAAAATCACGAATTTACGGCCGCCGGCGCGCTGGACGGGCCGCGGCGGTTTGTCCGCGACAAGATTGGTGTTGCAGTCGTTTTCCGACCGCCCACCTTGCGCCTTGGCCAGGTCCCATGCATGGACAGGCGCGTGAACCCCGCCAGGACCGGAAGGTAGCAACGGTAGCGACGTTCTGCCAGTGCCGTGGGGTGCCTGGCCACTTTTTGTCCTGGATTTTTGGTTTGCGATTGCCGTCGGCCAATTTGGAGTAGTCGCAGGTGTCCACAAACTACCAGGTGATTGCCCGCAAGTGGCGGCCGCAGACGTTTGACGATCTGGTGGGCCAGGATCACGTGGTGCGCACGCTCAAGAACGCCATCACCCGCAACCGCATCGCCCACGCCTACCTATTCGTCGGCCCGCGGGGCACTGGCAAGACCAGCATGGCGCGGATCTTCGCCAAGGCCCTCAACTGCAGCGCCGGACCCAAGGCGGACTTTGATCCGGAAGATCCCATCTGCCAGGCCATCGCCGACGGCTCCTGCCTCGACGTGATCGAGATTGACGGCGCCTCGAACAACGGCGTCGAGCAAGTGCGCGAGCTGCGCGAGACCGTGCGCTACGCGCCGGCGCAAGGGCGGTTCAAGGTCTACATCATCGACGAGGTGCACATGCTCTCCTCGCAGGCGTTCAACGCGCTGTTGAAGACGCTGGAGGAGCCGCCGGCCCACGTGAAATTCGTCTTTGCGACAACGGATGTGCAGAAGGTATTGCCGACGATCATCTCGCGCTGCCAGCGGTTCGACCTAAAGCCGATCCCGGTCGACCTGATCGTCGCGCGGCTGCAGCAGATTGCCGCGGCGGAAAAGATCGTGGTGAGCCTGGCGGCGCTGGGCAGCATCGCCCGGATGGCCGATGGCGGCATGCGCGACGCCCAGTCGATCTTCGACCAGATGATTTCCTTCTGCGGCAGCGAAATCAACGAAGTCGATGTGCTGGATGTCTACGGGCTCGTCTCGGCGGAGAAGATCGCCGAGCTGGCCGGCGCCCTGGCGGCGGGAGACCACCGGAAGATCATGTCGATTGTCGACGACTGCGACGAGAATGGCCGCGACCTGTTCCGGCTGCTGGTGGACCTGCAGGCGCACGTGCGCACCGCCCTGCTCGAAGCGATCGCCCGGGGCGGTCGGACCGACCTGCTCGGCCGGCTGGCGGATTCGGCGGGCTCAGCGCCGACCGGCGTGTCGATGACGACCGAGCAACTCACCCGGCTGCTGGACGGGCTGCGCGAGGGCGAGGCGGCGGTGAAGCACGGCCTGACAGAGAAGATCAATTTTGAAGTGACACTCCTGAAGGCGGTGGAAGCCAGCCAGGCCCGGGCGATCGACAGCCTGATCAAACAGCTGGCCGCCCTCGCCGAGGAGATTCCGGCGGGCGGATCCGATGACAGCGAAAAAAAAAAGACCTGATGGCTGAACTGGATCGCCGGCTGCGGCGAGCGGCCAAGCCGGCGGAGGCCGGCGCGGAGGAGCCAACCCCAAACGGACACGGGGTGGATGAAAGCGCGGCGGAAGAGACCCTCGAAGGCGCCGGGCTTCCGGAGCTGGACGCAGCGGTGCCACCGGACGAACGGGCCGCAGAACCGGAGGTCCAGCCGGCGATGGACGAGGATGGTGAACCTACCGGAAGCGCGGCGGATGAACTGCCACCGGTGGAGGACCTGGCCAAGCGCCTGCGGCCAGAAGTGCTGGCGGCATTGGACGAGCTCTTCCGGGCGAAATGGACCGGCGTGAAACGCCTCCGGCCCGGCGACCTGAAGACCGGCCGTTGATGCCTGGCGACCGGGCGAACTCAGCCGGATTCATGCCGTTCAGGTAGGGCGCGTTTTTCCTTAAGGCGCCGCTTTGCCGGGGCTGCTGGAACGGCGGGTTGGGGATAACCCGCCCCACCATTCGAATGGAATGCTCAAAAGGCAAATGCAGTCGAAATACATGAATCCGGCCTGGAGCATTCCATCCCAGGAAAAACAAAACTGGCCGCCTTGCGGCAGCCGGTCTTGTCAAAAGGACAACGGGCCAGGCCCGCTCCTTGAATCCTGACGCGCTCAGACGTCGAAGTAGAGGTGGAACTCGTACGGGTGCGGGCGCAGACGCACGGCATCGTATTCGCCCTTCTTTAATTCGATGAAGTTGTCGATAAAGTCCTTCGAGAACACATCGCCCTTGAGCAGGAAGGCGTGGTCGGCTTCGAGCGCCTCGAGCGCACCCTTGAGTGAATCGGGCACGTGCGGAACCTTCGCGAGCTCCTCCGGGGCAAGATCGTAGAGGTTCTTGTCGAGTGGTTCGCCTGGATGGATCTTGTTGAGAACACCGTCGAGGCCGGCCATGAGCATGGCGGCGTTGGCAAGATACGGATTGGCCGCCGGGTCGGGCGTGCGGTACTCGGCGCGCTTGGCCTTCGGGTTCGCGCTATAGGTCGGGATGCGGATCGAAGCCGAGCGGTTGCGGGCGGAGTAGGCCAGATTGACCGGGGCCTCGAAGCCGGGGACCAGACGCTTGTAGGAATTATTCGTCGGGTTGCAGATGGCACAAAGGGCCGGGGCGTGTTTCAGCAGACCGCCGATATAGAAAAGCGCCATGTCGCTCAGGCCGGCATATCCGTTTCCGGCGAACAGCGGCTTGCCGTCCTTCCATAGCGACTGGTGGGTGTGCATGCCGGAGCCGTTGTCGCCAAAGAGGGGCTTCGGCATGAACGTGACCGTCTTGCCGTACTTGTGTGCCACATTCTTGGCCACGTACTTGTAGACGCACATTTTATCCGACGTCCGCAGGAGGGTATCAAACACGATGTCGATCTCGGCCTGGCCCGCGGTGGCGACCTCATGGTGCTCGCGCTCGATCGTCACGCCGAGAGCCTGCATCGTCAGGATCATTTCGTTGCGAATGTCGATCAACTGGTCGGCCGGGGCCACCGGGAAGTAACCTTCCTTGTGCCGAATCTTGTAGCCGAGATTGGCGGAGCCGTCCTCTTCCTTCTCTTTCCCGCGATTCCAGATACCTTCGATGGAATCGAGGTGATAATACGAGCTGTTGGACGTCGTGTCGTAGCGGACGCTGTCGAAGATGAAGAACTCCGCTTCGGGTCCAAAGAAAGCGGTGTCGGCGAGGCCCGTGCCCTTGAGATAAGCCTCCGCTTTCTTGGCGATGCCGCGGGGATCGCGATCGTAGACTTCGCGCGTGATCGGGTCGATCACGTCGCACGTGAGGCTAAGCGTCGTATTCTTCGCAAAGGGATCGATGAATGCCGTGGCGCCGTCCGGAACCACCAGCATGTCCGATGCGTTGATGACTCGCCAGCCCCGGACCGAGGAGCCGTCAAAGCCGAGGCCTTCCTCGAATACTTTTTCGGTCAGCTCATTCACGGGAACCGCAAAGTGCTGCCAGGTGCCGTGAATGTCGCAGAGCTTGAAGTCGATAATTTTGACTTCTTTGTCCTTGGCGAGTTTGATTGCTTCCTTCGGTGTCATGTAGATGCGTCCTTTTTCTGTTGGTTGGGCGAACAGATTTGAGATGTGTGTGAGTTCTTCTGGCCGGTCAAAAACAAAGCGGCACGGCAGTCAGAACGAACCAAAAGAAGCAGGTAGAATGCCAAGCGGGTTATTGGAATGAATTTTGTTCATTAATCGCCAGAGTGCTGCCCAAGGCCCGCGCCATGAGCGCCACCGGCGCTTACTTGAGGATCATTTCCTTCACCGTGCGGCCACCCGGGATCATGGGCAGCACGTGCTCGGTGTAGGGCACGACGACGTCGAGCACATAGGGACCGTCATGGTCGAGCATCTCTTGGATGGCGGCACGAAGCTCTTTCTTCTTGATCACCCGGCGGCCCTTGACGCCGAAGCCCGCCGCGATCTTCACAAAGTCGGGATAGAGCGCGTCCGGGTTGTCCGGGCTGCCGATGTTTTTTTCGTCGCCGAGGATGGTATTGCCGCGCACGGAGTCGTAGAAGCGGTCCTCCCATTGCACGACCATGCCGAGATGCTGATTGTTCAGGATCATCGCCTTGGCGGCGATCTTTTCGATCTTCGCGGTGGCGAGTTCCTGCACGTTCATGAGAAAGGAGCCGTCGCCGTCGATGTCGATCACCTGCCGGTCCGGGCAGGCGACCTTGGCACCGACCGCCGCGGGATAGCCGAAGCCCATCGCGCCGAGCCCGAGCGAACTGATAAAGTGGCGCGGCCGGGCGAAATCGTAGTGCTGCGCGGCCCACATCTGGTGCTGGCCCACGCCGGTGGTGATGATGGCGTCGCCCTTGGTGAGCTCGAAAAGTGTCCGCACGGCCTCCTGCGGCTGGATGTGCGGGCTGGCCTCGTAACGGAAGGGATTGTCGTGCTTCCACGCGGCGATCTGGTCGTGCCAGGCCTTGGTGTCGGGAGCGGTGAACTTCCGCGCGGCCATGAGTTCGTTCAGACGGCCGATCGCATGCTTGACGTCGGAGCAGATCGCATAATTGACGCGCTTGTTCTTGTTGTGCTCCGAGGCGTCGATGTCGATGTGGACGATCCGGGCGTGCGGTGCGAACTTGTGGACATCCCCGGTGATCCGGTCGTCGAAGCGCGCGCCGAGCACGAGCAGCAGGTCGCTCTGGTCCACGGCCCAGT
>Ga0182011_10003665_pt1 | contig 12537 bp, 8 predicted proteins | sample 711E1DmetaG_FD_120481 | JGI IMG/M metagenome (GOLD analysis project Ga0182011, IMG submission 120481) | Permafrost microbial communities from Stordalen Mire, Sweden - 711E1D metaG | ecosystem: Environmental > Terrestrial > Soil > Wetlands > Permafrost | place: Sweden: Stordalen | collected... | reverse complement strand
CCGTATTTCTACTTACATAACGTAAGCCTCATGATATAAGCCTATCGCTGGTGTTTTTCAGTCAGTTTACCGTCAATATTCCTCTCTGTGAGGCCCGTAGAGACACGTTATTATTTCAAGATATGATTATTCAAAAGAATAGAGATCTTCGAGCCTTGAAGGCCTGACGACCCACAGGACTCATATAGATTCTTTTATCCTGGGTGCAATGTGGTTCCAGTTCTTCAGAGTGGCCTTTCTCCAATAAATGTGGCACCGTTGGAGCTGGATAAGGTGAGTACCCATTTTTTCCGGGTCGTACATATAATCCAGCTTTCTTTCTGGCGAGAGTTCGCCAGCCTCGTAGCGGTAATAGCCTTCATTGGCCCAGTGGTTCCTTTTTTGCATAGATTGCTTGTAAATGTGCAGAATGCTGTTCGGTCGAGGCTACCGCCTGGCCTTGATGAGATACGAGAAGCCTTGAATCCCTGGCCTACCTGCACCAAAGAGCGCAAAGATGACTATCCTCTCCTCGGAGACTAGGACTTCTCCAGCCAAAGTTTGTTTGTGGTATTGATGGGAAAATTATGCCTAATATCATAGATCGATTTTGCAGGTTACATGTACTTTTCGTTGATATCTTCTAAACTTGCCTGAAAAGTGCTTTGACCTAACTACCCATTCCAGTACACTATGGAATGGTTTATCGACAATTGCCCGATATCGATTAACCAGTATCAGTGAGTCACAAGAATTGCTATAGAATCCGCCGCGTACCATCTGAGGGTTTGAGTCGGAAAGTAGTCTTATAATAATATCTTACAGTTTAAAGCATATCGAAAAAAGGGAAGCTGGATTACAGGTTATACATACTGCCAGGTTGTGTTCTTAAATGCTTAGTGGTTGTAGCGTAATAACCTAGGTAGATATTCGTATAGAGATCTCTAGAGATCGATATGCTTAAGCTATGCATCAATTATGTTAACATATTTATATAAAGAGGTTATTGCGTTATAAGCACTTAGAATGCTTGTTGTCCTGTGACTCTTATGAGCCAGTTTATTGGATGTGTCTGGTTGTTTCTTGTTGGTAACTCATAAGTGTAACGTTGGCCAGTAAACTTGTCGAAGAGATAGGAGCTACCTGTTGCGTTCTGCATTTCGGTATCAAGGACGACGGATCTATAGCCGTAGAAGCAAACGAAGAAATCACTACTTGGGATGAAATGAGAAAGGGACTATTAGGTTCTTTCTTAGAAAAAGATGCGGGGAAGACCCCGCTTACTTAACTTGGTGATACGTTACCTATAGTTTGAATTGATCATCTCCGTAAAACACGAGCGGCCAAATATATGTGCCTGTTGAATATCCATATTTGTTAGCCGTTGCATAATATGCATAAGTGTTGGCGGTGCTTGCTATTGTGCCGTCTACGCTTAGCGCGTTAAAGAAATTTGACACATAATCTGCATTCCAAGCAACGTTAACGTCATGCGGAAATCCTCCACGTCGGGATGCGCTACTAAAGGCACTAGCAAGACTCTTCGCATTGGGGTCATCGACCACACCAAAACTCGAACATCCGGCGAGAACCACTAACGAATTGCTGTGAGCTGCATTGTAATTTATCTGGCTTGCTGGTAAAAAATATCCACCAAGTAAATTAGTGTTTGGATTAACTGTGCTCAACTCGATGCCGATTGCGGACATGTGGCTCATGATCAATACGACGTTATACTTACCCAAATCTTGGAACTTGTCTATTGATGCACCTGAATCTGTATAGCGCAATGTTGCATACCCTTTCTTTACCAGGTCGGGGTAAACATCAGTGCCTAAATCAGTTGCTGCCAAGTTTGGGTAAGTAAAAGCACCTTTCATTGGTTCTAACATAATGGCAGTATTTATATTCGAAGGAAGGGTTGGCGCAATAACAACGGCATCTGATGTTGCTAAGGTTAAGAGGTTTGTACTTTGTAATGCACCCGGTCGAACCTCGAAATCGGCTCCACCGTGGTGTATGGTTACGTCTTGATTGGAACGTTCCTTAGCATCCCCGTTATTTTGTGCATGGGATTGGAGATCGATCGATCCTGTTGCAAGATCTACACCTTGATTTGCTATAGCTGCACCCAAATTGCCAAAAGAATACGCATAGGAGTTACCAACTAAATCTCCATTAGAAACACCCGTGCCTTCCCACGCAGATTCTCCTGTATTATCGTAGGTATTCACGACATGAAGTATCGATCCACCAGGTACAGAAGCACTCATGGGCTTACTAACACCATTAACACTAATCCCCTGTACACTAATTCCAGCAGCATTAAGTGTTCCAGTTGTTAGTGGAATTTCTGCGCCAATTGCCAATACCGAGTAATCGTTTAGAGCACCGTTCGTGACCTTCGTTGATGCACCAGCTTTATCTCCAACCGAATCTACAGCACTAGTTGTGGCTAGAATCTCATTGCCGTTAGCACCATTGATATCCTGTTGCATTGCAACAACTTGATTGAATCCCGCGATGGCTGATCCGGCACAAGCCGCATTATAGTAACTATTCAATGATGCCTGAGTAAGATCAAGACTTGATTCCGCACTCTCTCCGCCCGGGTTGCTGGCTTTTGCGTAGGCATGAAAAGAATCAGCAGAGATTGGCCCTATCCATTGTTGTGCCGCGACGAAATTTCCGTCCTGACTATCCCAGGAAAATCTATTATTATAGGTATCTTTGCCAACTATATTTGTTCCTGTTGCACCTATTTCAACCCGATCTCCCTGCGAATTTTCTAGATAATGGCCACTATCAAGAACATCAACAACCCCCGCAGAGCTTACATATGACTGCGCGCCCGAACTATCTGCGACTAGAGTTCCATCCGCTGAACTATCACTACTTACAGCTATCGAGGTTCCATGACCTACCGCAACAGATTCACCATAAGCTCCTGAACTTAAAACCAGAGCCATGATAACGACTATGAATAGCAATCCATCGATTCTCATTTTCTTTCCTCCTACTTTGAAGCTAAACAATTGATCATGGTAATATAGATAAAAGTATGTAATTCTAACCAACTATGTCCAAGATTACTTTGCATGATAACAGTATGAAATGCAACTGCCTTGCGTCGCCAGTTAGACTAGCTTCACCAGTTAGACTATTTACAACTCCAACGAATTTCCGATTATACCTGCAATGCAAAATTGTGACCTATAGCGACAAGCCACCTGAAGGATAACGAGGTGATGACCGGTACGCGGCTATATAAACCAGCCAATAAAAAGAGAGATCGGAGATTACTATTCGGTTGGCTCAATGAAGCTAAATAGAGTATGTGAGCGATCAGTACCCACAAGGAGATTTATCGGTTACGCTTTCTCCACAATCCTGATCTCCTCTTCTGTCAGCCCGTAAAGCTCGTAGACCAGGGCGTCTATCTGTCCATCAGTGGCCTCAATCTGGCGCTGAAGGACGGTCTGCTCATGGGGCGTACGTGCCTCATGGAGTCTCTTGTGAAGAGATATCATCTGATCCACGAGTGAGACCATGTGATCGTGGCGAGCTACATCATCAGAATTGGAGAAATCGATGGTGCGAATGGGGATTTGTGAAACATACATGGGCTTGTACTCAAAGTAACCTCCCTGCTTGGTGGAAGAAATCGAGTGGATAACGACATCTGCCACTTTTGAGCTTAAGACACCCAATAGGTAAAGATCATCAGTTGGTATAATCGAAGTCTTATCATTCGAATAGATGCCTGATCGATCATAAGCATAAGACGCACTCCTCACAATTGCAGGTACTATAATCTTTGGCTTTTCAAACTCCTCGTAATAGTTAATTGTATCCTGAACTTCGTACCACTGGTAAGCTCCAGGTTTTCGTCCCCTCCACTCCGTGCCCTTCCAATCTTTAGGCTTTGGCATCAGCATCTCTTTGAATTGGTTCAGGTATTCCTTGATTGCTGGATAATCATCGATATTCACCCCATGCCTGGAAAAAATCAGGTACTTATCACTTACTGGCGGTTCGTACCTCTTGATATCCCTGCCTGCTAGGAAAGGCTTGATCAGTTCCAAACTCTTCGGATCTTCAGCAATCAACCTCTCGCGTGTTTGGGCATCGATTACAAAGGCTTCATTTAGCCCGGTAAGCACGCCGCGGTAGATCTTCCCACTCACGTACTCGCCCAGGGGCACGCCCGCTCCCTTCAGTTTGTCCAGCAGAGCCTGCGTCCCCTCATTTGTCAATGACCAACCATTATCATCAAGAGCTAACTGATTCACGCTGTAATGGTTCTCCTTGACATAATCGTTCAGGCTCTGGAAGTTCAATGTTTTTACTTGGGTTACATCGAAACTCGTCTTAGGTGCACTCTTAGTAATGCGAATTATGCAGGGGTATGTAGTGGCTCCCTGAAATACTTGTAGATCTCCAAAGTCTATAATCTCCTCTATGCACTGCTCTTTCAGCCAGGCCCGTAGAAGCTGACCATAGTTCGCTCTCATCCATTTGTTAGCAACAATGTAAGAAAAGATGCCACCTTCTTGAAGAAGAGATACACCACGTTCTACGAAATAAGCATAGAGGTCTGCTGCCCCTTGGTAGACCTTGTAGTTCTTCTGGAAGTAGAGCTTCAGCAGGTCTCCTAAGGTCTCTTGTCTTACATAAGGCGGATTGCCTATAACCACGCTAAAGCCGCCTCTCAGAAAGACTCCCGGAAACATCTTCTCCCAGTCAAAGGGATTGATCCGATCAATCTCTTCCTGCGTAAGACCTGGATTATCCTTCAGAATGTCCCAGCCGATCAACGAATTTCCGCACTTGATGTTATTGCTCAGGTCAGGCAATGCCCTCTCCTGGAAGAGCTTAAGCTGCTTGGAGATCGTCTCGTCATTCTCCCCTTCTAGCACCTTTAGCAAAAGAGAGAGCTTCGTTACTTCCACGGCCTGGCGGTCGATGTCCACGCCATAAATGTTGTTCAACAAAATCCGCTTGCGCTCTGCTGTGGTCAGCCTCCACTCTCCGCCCCGGCCCTGGTAGACAGGTAGCTCAATCTCTTTCTTTCGGCCCTTCTTGCCGGTCTCAACACCTGGAAGCAGCCGCCGTATCTCAGGAGATGAAGGCTTTAGGCCGCTCTGCAACAATGGCACAAGATTTTGGATATACCATTCCCTATGCCAATCCATCAAGTACTGGTAGGCCACAATGAGGAAAGACCCCGAGCCACAGGCAGGGTCTAAAACGCTGATTAACACCACTTCTAGCGGGGTCTTACCTTTCAACGTGGGACCTAGTGTTTTGCTTACAATGGCCTTCACAATGTAGACCGGCGTGTACTTGACCCCACCTGCCTTCTTTACTTCGGGCTTATCCTCCACAACAGCATGATGGCCTTCAGTGAGCCGTATCACTTTACCCAAAAACTGCTCGTAGACCTGGCCTAAGATCTCAGCAGGAAGCACTGAGAACTCATAAGGGCTATCTGGATAGTAGAGCCGTTTGATGATGTCCTTTAGGGGTTTATCATCGATGTTTAAACTCAATGTGAGTGTATCGGGGCTCTCTCTGCCCGGTTCCTTCTCAAAGTGGAATATGCCCGAGTTGTAGCGCTCATCTGCCCGGCGAAAGATCTCACAAAGTCGGGGATAAACTCGCTCACCATTGAGCAGATCCTGAAGACGCATGGATCTCTCTATGCCCCGGTCTTCGCATATTCGTAGGAAGACAATCCGATCGACTATTGCTTGAACTGCATAATTGAGATCTTTGGTGCTGATATCAAGGTTTCGCAGGGCAATGATTCGGGCAAGGATTTCTCTCCAGCCGGCGATCTCTTCCAGGAAGACGACATCTACCGCAGACGTACCTCGTTTGCTCTTCTTATCTGCTGCGTACTTGTCGAAGGATCCCTTCATAACGGCATTCTTGGAAAATATACCGGCGATCTCATCCCAACGAGTCAGATAATCCTTGTAATTTAGGTAAAAAATCCTAGCATTGGAGGCTTTATCCATTTTATCTGGTTTTACACTACAATCGTAGACAGCGAACTCCTCAAAGTCGGTGAGAACAGATAATGGTAACTTCATTGTCCAAGCATAGCGACGAAGCTGGAAAGCGGGATGGATATCTTCTTTGATGTCCACTGAAGGCTTTTTGGCCTCCAGGAAGAACTTACGCCGGCCGCCAATACGAAAAGAGTAATCTGGGGCTTTGGTGGTAGTTCCTACCTTGACAGCATCCTCATGGATAACGTCCTTGTAGGCCTCCGCAAATCCTTCCTCATTATCGATGTCCCAACCCAAGGCTTTAAAGAAAGGATCAACGAATTCTCTTCTAACCTGAGTCTCATTGTAATGCCCGGATTTGTAGGACTCAAGATTACTCTCGAATCTTTCCACCAAGTCCACAATCTCTTTAGGTGCCGCCAACTCTTCCGCCTCCTGAAGCCTTATAAATCTCTGGCCTTATTCGTCCCGCCGTTCTATCTTTTTACGGTGGTTCCGTTGCCTGAGCCACAAACTCTACTTATGGCTATGCGAGTGCTTAACGAACACACTCTACCAAAAATGCCACCATCTCCCCTTTCCATGCCACTAAGTATTATCCCTAAAACGTTTACAAACCAGGCAACTGACAGTTTCACACTCATCTCCAAAATTGCCACCAGCTCTTAGACTTGGGCTCTCTATCATCGTCTATGGAGATATCCGGACTCTCCATGCCTGAAGCGCTTCGTTATCTTCCCTTTAAAGTTCTCTGTCTAAATACACAATGAGGCTATCAATCGGCTTTTCAACGTTCGTTTCTATATATTTTTGCACCTCGGCTAAAATTTCCTTCATCATAGGTTCAGTTGATATTTCAGCAAATGTGCCACTAGACCTTAATACCTCTCGGATTCTTTTTTCAAAATGCCCATCATTATCCTCTACATAACCATCGACTGAATTAGTCAGTCTTTCAATCTCATTAACTCTCTGCTCCAATTCTGGGGATGGCTGGAATGATATTTTCACCAAAGTCGTAGTCTCCGATAACCTTTCACGACGTCCACTTAAATTTACTGCAAACACATCTGTTTTCGTAAGCCATCTCATATAATTATCGTCAGACGTTAGTTTACTTGACCTGCCTAGTTCTCTTAATCCAGAAAAATATCTGTGCATTAATCTTGCTTCAGCGTATGAGTAATAGGCTTGACCAATTGCTCTTTTTATTGCGTTTAATTGGATATAGGCTTGGCGTTTCATCTTTTCTTTTTCTATCCGAGAAGTTAATAGATAGATAGATGCACCGCCAACTATTGCGCCTAAAAGTGTACTTCCTATAGCTATCAATTTGTCTGTAACTGGCTGTGCAATCTGGTTTACTATTATCAGGTCCATAGGCATTAGTTACTACCTCCACCAGAATTTCCACCAGTGTTTAGCCCGGGCCTCTTCCTGGCCAGGCGGCAAGGCTGGTATCTTCAGTGCCAAGCCATCAGCAAGAGCTCGGAGATCATTGGTCATGCTCCTTAGGTGCAGCACTTCAGACTCTCGCACCCGCAAGAGTTCGTTGAGGTGCGCTATCTCCTGGTCACGTTGCTGAAGATCGGTCTCGCTGTTTCGGGTACTCTCCACTGCATCGGTAAGGTGCAGATAAGACTCAATCGCTTTGCATACCACCTCGGACCGGTGAACCTTCTGAGCACCTGCAAGCTCGTCTAAGCGGTGCAGGGTATCCTCGTTTACGCTCGCATAAACTCTCTGCATATTGCTCCCTCAAGATGCACTTAGCAGGTGCAGAACTTCACCGTTTCGGTATAGTTGCACTTGACAAAAGCTATAATACGAATGCTTCATACTCTAATCACATAGGAAGTGACCAAATGATAGAAGCAAGGCAACCAACTAATAAGATCCCGGCTGTAGGAATGACAGTCACAGTTTTCACCGTCGACGGAAGGGCAACTAAGGGAAAAGTTACGACGTATACTATCGACTTAATAGGCATCGAAACAGATCTAGGTGCCTTTACCATACCGGCACATGCCATCTCATCCGTATTCGTTAGTAACGAGGATGAACCAAAGGTCAAAGCTTAACGAATATTCCACTCTCCCTTGCCGGTGTCACTGTACAAAGGTTGCCATTCTAATTGACACCGACTTAACATAATACTAGGCGCGTGTGCCTGCTCCTGCCCGCCCTGACCTGCACTTCTGCCGTACGCCTCGCTATCGCCCAGGCTGGCACTTCTCAGGTGCAGCCCATCCCTTTAGGGATCGGCGACGGTCATGATGGTTTCGGACCGCAGGCCGAAAGTCCCGCAGGACCGTTAGCCTTCATGACCGCCGACGAGGGCGGTTTGGGCTGCACCGATGCCAGCCTGACGGCGAGGTGCAGGAAGTGCCAGAACAGCGGGCCAGGTGCAACATAGTGCCCGGCCTGCAGCTTGATAAGTGGCCGCAGCCACTTCTGCCGGTGCTGAGCAGAGCCCCGTACGTGCATCTCTGTAATGCGTGCCGTCATCTGGCTACAGTTCGCAAGGATTACACGACTTTTCATGCTGACCTTGCTTTCCTCCATGAGCACAATACCTTGCTGTGTGATTCGAAAGACTGCGGTCTTTCTCATCTACCTTACTATATAGTATGTAATATGATAATAATGGATATATTATGATTACAAGCCTGAGAGCAAGACTTTACTAGCCTTTGAGCAGAACTTTACTAGAGATTTTTTGTCGTTGGTTCTTCGGTTTCTGTTTGTTGGTGGTTTGGAGGTCTTTGTTTGGTCTTTATCTTGGATTTAGGCCTTGGCTCAGCGTCTCGCTGACCTCTTTTTCGGGTGCGCCCGCAGGCGCCACGTCTCGAGGCTGGCCCGTTGGCAGGGCCACGTGAGCCCGAGCACGGGCTCCGGGCGGCCTCGTGTGAGATCCCCGCAGGGATTCACGGGAGGCTCACGGGAATTCCTACGGGAATTCCCGTGAGCCGAAGGGCGCTCAGTAGTCGGCGGGTGTGGGCCGCAGGCCCGGCAGAACGTCCCCTCAAGCAGAACTTAGAAGGCATACTTTCACGTCGTGAAGGTGCAGCCAGCTCCGCAGAGCTGGTCTGCGCCCAGGCCTCCGCACCCGAAGTTTGGACAGGCTGCACTTCCTGGGCCATGGACCAAACACGACTCTTCATGCCTGCTGCGCGCGGTGGGCCCCGGTTGCCCTCTGGGGCTTCTGTAGGCTTCAAGGTGGCACTCTACCCGGCCCAGTGGTTTGTGGGCTACGGTCTGCGACAAATGCCAACGACGGCGAGCTGGCCGACCTACCGAGCCTCAAAGAGGGCCACTCGCATAGACCGGGCAACCTAAAGAGCATGACCACAGGCGCGGGCTGCTTTTAGGCAGCCCAGGCACGAGCCAGCAGGCGAGGATGTTTCATTGAGTTCGTCGTCCGTGTACCGCACAAAAGCTTACTTGTAAAGTTCTCGTGGCTCTTTGGCAGAGTTCTCGAAAAAACCTTGCAGTCAAGAAGCTCTTCTCTTCCTCTCATTTCCTCGAAACCTGATACTTTTTCCCCTCTTAAATCGAGAATATGAAAATAGGATGAAAAACACTTTTGGGTTCTAGATTCCACCACAACGGCGGAAAAGGAAGTTTATTGTAGACCACGCAGGGACCCACCCAAAACAGGATTAGAAAAGTAGGGAGTAAATTCTTTCTTGAAACACTATCAGGAGATTTGCGAGTAGGGAGTATAGATAGTCTGCCTTTTAACTCGTCTTGTAGTAAATGTGGAGGCTAATAAAGGGTGACCTCCCTACAGTGTCTACAGTAAAGCCTCCGCCTTTCGTTTGTGGTGTTTATCATACTCTCTACTCCTTTATTCCGGGTATCTTGGTTTGGGTATCCTTTGTAAACCAATCTTCCCGGTTCTTCAGTGCTATGTTCTTATAGTACGTTCTGCCGTTGATTGGGCTTTTCTGGTATCCTTTGTTGTGCATTGCGGTTCCAAATGCTGTTAGAGTCATTGGGTCCATTTTCATGATATACATGTACTTTACGTATTCGTCATACAACGGTGTAGCCTGGACTTTCTGCCCTTTGGCTTCGTAAATGGTGTTGTCCGTGAACATGCATAACGGATCTTCGACTATCTTGTACGAAACAAGATGTTCTTCCATCCATTCCGGCACGCTTTGCCCTATTTCGTTCCATATTTCAATACCCTTTAACATGTAATTCAGTATGCCGGAGTACTCCTTCATCAGGCGTTGATACATGTTGTAATCTTTCTCTGCTTCTGGTATTTTGTTTTCGCAGGGTATTATCCGTACTCGGTCGGCGAAGCTGTGATCCATTGTGTTAGATTTGGGTATGTGATTGGATGCCATTACAATCTTACATTTCGGCTTGTAGTTGAATGGTTTCATGTGCTTTTCAACTGCTGCTATCGGGTCGCCGCCTGATATATCTTTTAGTAATGGCTCATGCCAGTAGTCGCCGGGTTTGAACTCTTGAACATGAACAAGCCTTGCGCCTCTCCAATTAGCGACTTCCCATCTTGGATTATCGTATTGACTTGATACAAATGTCTCTCTTGAAGCTCTTACTGCATAAGTCCCTAATATCGATGCTATTGTGTTAAGGATAAGCGATTTTCCTGTGTCGGTGCCGCCATGCATTATATAAAATGCTTTATCGTTCACATCACCTGTTAAGAGCCTGCCGCACATAGCTTGAAAATACGCGGCCTTCTCATCGGTGTCTAGCTGTCTTGATACTACTTTATCCCACATTGGGCACTTCTTGCCAGGTTCATAACTTACTGTTGACTGCTTCGTCATTAGGTAATCTGGTGAGTGCGGTAAACGCTCGCCTGTTAGTAGATCGATCACGCAGTTACTGACATTTAGGAGATAATCGTCTTTATCCCATTCGTCCAATGCGGTTGGTGTTGCGGTTAGTCTTATCTGATTCCAGAACTCCGCATGTACCCGGTTTGTGTATAGTCTCTGTATGTCTCTGCCTATCGCATCTTCGTATTGCATCAGAACATCTTTAACCGTCTTCATTATTTCGTTCTGGGCCTCGGCTCCTGTTGCGTAAACACCGTTCGCATAAGCAGCGTAGGAGTTAATCTGTCCCGCGGGCTTTCTGATATGGTTAACTTCATTTACAAGTTTCAGTAGTACCATATGGTCTAATTTCAGGTTATTGACTTCGCCCGTTACGAGTTCTTGAAGCTTTGCTATCCGCTCTTGTTCTGCTTCTTCTTCCTCCACATCCAGCGCGCCAGGCTTATATCTCGCTACACTTTCTACTATCTTCTTAAGTTCTGAATCGATTAGCGGCGGGTTGCATAGCCTCTTATTTTCTCGTCTTAACTCCTTTAAGATCTCGTCTTCTTCCTTCCCTTTTCCTCTCGCAGCGCTCGCCATGTTGAACATTGCGTTATTACGGTTTCCGTCTGCGTATTTGTCGCGGGGTGCCCTCGCCTTAGTTTGTGGTGTCGTCGTCTGGCCCGCGGCTATTCCGTTGCACCATTCCATAGGTAGTTCATTGACTGTTCGGCCCGCTCTTGCTTCCCATATGTAAATGCCGCCTGACGCATGATTAGAGGGTGGTAGAATGACATAGCCTTTAACGGTCCTTATGTCCATGTCATCAAACACTTTGGCCCTGTTTCGGATGTCTGGTGCGCCTTCTGGCAGCTTATAAAAATGGTGTTGGCCTCCTCCGCCCGTGTTGCTCATTTTCGTAACTGGCAGGTGTCCAAACCGTTTGATGAGATCCATTAATAAGCCGTTCTTAATTCCTTCCTTCTCGATGTCTAGGACTATTTCGTTCTCCTTGGGTCTGTATCCAATATTTGCAGTCGGCCATGCGTTCCACCATGCTTTTACTTGCTCCGGGTCATTTGTTGCTTCGTTGTGTCCCTTTGATGTCCTAGGATGTTTCCCTGGGGACCTGCAATCTGCATCTCCACAACTACACGCGCCGTTTACCATCTCGAATACTGGGAATATCGTTAAGCCTTCCTTTGCGTATTGGATGGCTCTCTCTGCTATTGTTGGCCCGTTCGATACTTTTATATTGTCGGCCAGTCTATCTTTACCGGTCAAGGAAGGTATAATCTCGGGGCCAGGATTCATGCTCCCGGCTCCTTACTTTTCTCGCTTATCGGGTTGTCCTTAAGCATGTCCTCAAGACGCCATGCCTCGAACGCTTCTCTCCATTTCCGTTGATAAGCCTCTTCAGCTTCGATATGAGCTTGTATCCTGAACTCATCGGCCTCCTTGAGTGCTTTGTAAAGCACTGATGAATCCACTAAGACCGCCTCCCGTTACCATGACTTACAAGCTTCGCGACTCGGGCTGCTGTGCTCGGGTCTACGTCATCCGGGAGTGAATAGAAAATACCATGCTCATCTTCGATGCTTTCCAGCTTCCCGGCCAGATTCAACTTGAGGCAGTTCCGATAAATCACAGTCTTGTCTATGCCGGTAAACTTTGAGATCTTACTGACTCTTAGGTTACCATGTTCCTTGAGGCATTGCGTTATCTTCGCTTGT
>Ga0182011_10003664_pt1 | contig 12540 bp, 14 predicted proteins | sample 711E1DmetaG_FD_120481 | JGI IMG/M metagenome (GOLD analysis project Ga0182011, IMG submission 120481) | Permafrost microbial communities from Stordalen Mire, Sweden - 711E1D metaG | ecosystem: Environmental > Terrestrial > Soil > Wetlands > Permafrost | place: Sweden: Stordalen | collected... | reverse complement strand
AACTCAAGTTCGGTTCCCCCTCTCCCAAGCTTTTCCCAGCGCGACATCTCTATCCTTTTCCTTCTCGCCCTGCTCATTAATTAAGGGTACTAGACTTGTCTCAGAGATGTTGGCACGGAGGGCTAAGCCCGAAGCGCATGCGTCGAGAATGATAACGAGGTGTTTGGCAACGATCACGCGCGACCACTGCGCAAACTGATCGACCTCGAGAACATCTTCGCCGGCGAAATTGCCGGGCTTTGAGTTGGAGAACTCGAGAAAACCGATCCGGCCATCTTTGTCGGATCCATGGCCCGAGTAGTAGAAGAGAAGCCGGTCGTCCTTACGCAGCAGATTGCTTTCGACGCTGAATTTGTTGATCAGGTAGTCTTCGATTAGGGAGCGGCTCACAATATCACCGCGCGCCTCGTAAACGGTGTCGAACCCTCCGTCGGTGAGGAGGAAGTTTCGCAACTCGGTCAGATCGGAGTCGACGAAGGGCAACTGAGGACTTTGGTGGTAGTACTTTGAGACGCCAGCGAGAAAAGCGACGCTTCGACCAAAGGCGGGTTTGGCGGCGGGTTTGAGTTTGAAAAGATCGAGAAGCTGCTGCCAGAATGCAGGCGGGTAGGTGATTGCTTCGCGGTCGAAGCGCCAAACTCCGCGGTCCTGCCGGGTGGCTTTGATTCCGGGGGGAACAGGCCCAACCGGGTTCTCGGCTGCGCTGAGGTCAGGCACGAACATGGCAGCAAGCAAGAGAATGCGAAGAGCCACCCTCGTTGCCAGCCTAGTCGTGTTTCTTGACCGTGTATTCATCGTTCTTGACAATCTCCTGGCGCTGCCGGTCGAAAAAGTCCTTCCAGAAGAAGCCGTTCTCAAAGGCTACGAGTAAGAGCATGATACGGGGTTCGGACTGAGCCGTGAGGTTAACCCCGGCGCTTTGAAGTGCGCCTTGTAGGGGGATAAAGACGATGGGTGAGGCCAAGACTGGCGCAAGGAAGTTTCCCCAGTCCCATTTCTTCCGGTTGCTCTTGGGGCGCAGGAAGCGGATGTAGAGGTATTGGGCAAGCATGCCCGCGACCATGCAAAGGTAAAGCGCAGCCGTCACAACTAGCGGCTGCTCTTCGCCACCTTTTGCTGCGACATCCGGCCGAGGAATTGGAAATCCGAAGAGCTGATGAAGAATGATCCCGAATAGGAACGCACAGATGAGCAGAACAACAAATTGCCGCCGCTGACCGCTGCGCATGGCAGCAAAGGCCGCGAACGCGAGGAAGCCGACGAATGACATCGCCAAGAGAAGATTCAGCTCGGACGTCATTGGGGTTCCTGTTACCCAATAGTCTCACAAACGCGGCCCTTTTGATTGGTGCTTCGGATTTTTCTGTTTGCAAGGCTTGGGGCTCGATGTAGATGCGCTGCTTTGCCTAGATTTTTCAGGCGCAAGATATCCGGACGGCTTGCCGACGGCGGCGAAAGTCACATTTCGTTTGTATTTGCGGCGCTTATCCGTGAATCTCTACTGCTAAGTCGGCCAGCGGTGACAGTTTCCTGCTGGACGTCAGGCTGGGGCATCGGGTTCCAGACCAATATGATCATTTACGGCATTCTGGAACCGCTGCTTGCAGCCAAGGTAACGCTCCGTTGTCTGTATGGAAACGTGGCCTAACAGGAATTGGATCTGCTCGAGTTCGCCGCCTGCCTGGTGGCACAACCTCGCGCAGGTCCTCCTCAGGCCATGTGGCGCTACCGAGGGAAGGCCACAGTTCTTGGCGTCCCGCTTGACGACTGCCCAGATCACTTTTGGCGTGAAGCCGTTTCCCCAAATTCGACCTGCCTTGTTGATCGAACGAAGGAGAGGACCACCACTGATTCCTGCCGAAAGGACCCAGGTGTCGACCGCCGCCTTGACCCAGTCAGGAACGGGGATCGTTCGAATGTGCCCGCCTTTGCCGGTCAGGTCAGCAATTACCCAATGGCCCTCGCGAAGCTGGAAGTCCTCCAGTCGCAGAGCCGTCAACTCAGCCCGTCGCAGGCCGCAGCCGACGAGAAGGGCAAGCAGGGCACGATCGCGCTGGCTGCGCGGCGTGGCACCAGGCTCCGTTGCCAGCAACCTCTTGCCTTCTTCCGCCGTCAGCCAGTTTCCAACACGTACTCCCAGCCGCTTCACCCCCTTGACGCGGCGTATTCCAGCGGCGAGATCGGGGCTGAGCAGGCCGCAGTCGGTGGCCTCATACGCCAACCGGCGCACCGCTGCCAATCTCAGGCTTATCGTCGAGGGAGCGTAGTGGTGCTCTTCCAGTGAAATCCGGTGCCGCGTGACTACGGTCTTGTTGAAAGCGAGCCGGGGCTCGGAGCAGTACCAGTCAATGAACTCCCGAATGGCATGGTCATACGAGCGCTTCGAACTGGCTGATGTCAGGCTGTTCAGGACCGCGGATTTCGACTGCTCAAGATCGGGCAGTTTCAAGACCGTCTTCGGAACGCGCTTGCGTTTGCTCTTCGCCATGGGAGCGGCCTCCAGTTGCCGCGGCGAAAAGCATGATCCTCCTGTCAGATCTCGTGACCAGCAGCGCGTTTTTCATTACCTATCAGCAAGTCATCCGCGTGGAGCAGTCGTTCCATCTGTCTCAATACTCTCAAGCACGGCGATTTGCCTGAGTCTCTGAATCGTTCGAAGTATTGCGTTCCTTCTACGTCTACAGCAACGACTTGGTTTTCATCGAGAGCCCTCGGGACGGCATGGAATCTGGGTTGGAACGAAGTGGCAGAGCGAGATACCCCTGCACACAATGGGCGGCGCTCCGTTTCAAGCTATGAGATCTTCCGCGCGGTCTCGCGCAACTGGGTGGCCATCGTTTGGTAATCAATTGTTAACTCTGGCCTAGCCTTAACCTCGAATTCCCCAGCGAAACATGTTACTCTCGAGGCATTCTGGAACGAGCCAATGAATCAGATGCGAACGATGTTGCCCCCCGGAGACGTGGGTTCCGTGGTGTTAGCCGCCGCGCAACGCAGAGCACGGGAGCTAGGCGTAACCATCTCTCAAGGGGCTATTGATCAGATTTTGGAGAAGTCTCTTCCCACCCTTACCAGGCTCAACGAAGAAGGAGAGATTCCAGAGAGAAGGGCTGAAATCGAACGGAATACAGCCTCACTCGTTCAGTACATATTTGATCATCAGCTTGGTGGAAGAAGGGGCGAAATCACCCTAGACCACACGAGAACTCTGTTCATGTCCTTCTGCGAACGCTTTCCAGACTTCATTCCATTTTGCCCATAATCAGGTGACGATATGGACCCAGGGGCACGACCTGTTCAGGAATGGCGGAAACAATCGTTCGACTTTACAGCGGATTCAACTAAGCAGCTAATTACGGTGGCGGCGGGAGTCGTTACCGCGACCGTGTTGTTTTCAAAAGATCTAGATGCAATTTCTCGGGGGTTGGCTTACGCATCCTGGATCGCGTTGATCTTTTCGGTCATGTTCGGAATCGCGGTACTCTTTAACTTGAGCGGTAATCTCAACAACGCCGCAGAAGGAAAATACCGTAATCCAAGCGTGATTGCGAACGATATACGCATTTTCTCTGTGGGCCAGATTGGGATGTTCGTACTCGGGATCATTCTGATATGCTGTTTCGGTTATCACGCGATCCAGGTTCCCAAAGGCGTTGAAAAGACCATAACGGTGAATTGCGTGATGCCCCCTTCCGCATCCTCGCCGATATCTATCATAGGCGACCCCGGCCACCCCTCTGCAGCGCTTCCTATGGTTTCCAGTGTGGACTACACTCCCATCCTGCGAGTTGTCGTGCTGCTTGTGGCAGGAGCAGCGTTATTGGTCGTCGGCGTCCGATTAAAGAGCTTTGTGCCAGCGTTTGCCGGGAGCGCTATGCTCATGATGGGACTGACGCCCACGGTTACCAATAACTTCAATATCGGCGAGCAGTTCAAAATCGACGTACCGCTTAAGCCCCGGCCAGGGACCGTGACTGGTACTCACACATTCAAGCTCATCGGTCTGATCATGAATTTCGCACCGGGCTGTGCCGATCTTGAGGGAACGCACTGTAAATTCGCTCAATCGCTGCGGTTTGTCGATGCCAGCAGAGAACCAATTACACGTGACACGCTGTTCGAGGTGGTCTGCAAAGAAAAAGAGATGGTCTTTGTTGTGGGCAGAACAGACCGGGTTCGTCTTGGTTCAAATTTGCGCATGCAATATGAATCAAATGTCGGCCTAGCTCAGGACCGAGCGGAGAGCGTTAAGAAAGTCATCTCCAACTTCTGCGCGGACCAGCGAGGAATAGGCTCGCAGGAGGGGCAAGGGCTTAGTTTCCCGCCGCTGGTCACCCAAGTGGGCGGACCACGGAATACTCCATTGATTCAATCCAGGAAAGACCAGAGCCCAGAGGCATTAGCGAATGGAGACGACCGGAGCGTGGAACTGGATTCAATTGAAGAAGCCGTTGGCTCCAGCGTTCCAGTTCAAGAGAAGAAATATCCCACATGGATAGGTGCTTTGGCTCTGATTGTAATTGTTCTCTTGGCTGTCTGCATGGCATTAGGCGCGACCCACTGGTCGGCGACCTTCGACTTTTTGAAGGGTGCCTTTGGTATCTCAGGCGGACGAGGGCGAGATGAAGCCACCGGCGAATAGAGCTGCGAGTAGATCGACTATGCCGGAGCTGTCATCTGTACGCATCCTTGCAATCACTTCGTGCCTGCATGCAAGTCATCCTGTGTTCGCATGAGATTGCAAAAGTTCTCTAAGGGTGCTTTCGCTTCATAGCTATTAGCAACTCGATTGAATGCTTTGGCTAGTCCCGAGTTGTGCGCTGCTCGCAGGCGATGTGAGGCAACAGACAGATTAGTAACGGCAAGTCGGCTTGTAGGGAGCGATCTCCGGTACGAAGACAACATTTGGGTCGATATGCAATCAAACAAACCCATGCCCCTTATGAAATAGCATCGCCGGGTTTTTTGGCGGGGAACCAAATAATGCTGGTCAGGAGACCCGAAAACAACAGTTCCCTAGACCGTTGTACCCGATGCAGTTCGCCTGCTTTGGCAGCAACTGCGCATAAGGAAAGAACTACTAGGCAGGCGCTTCAGGTTGGCCGCTATGAGCTTCTCGGATGCCACACGGAATCGAATTCAGGTGCGTTATAGTTCCATTCGGTGCAATTGTCCGAGGTGGCGAACCTAATGTGGACATTTGAGGAACTTCAGCGGGTGAATTCTCCTGACCATGGGCAACGCGATTCGATACTGACCTTCCTCTTGGGTGTCAATGCCGCTACGCCTGAGTTACTGTGCGGCGCTGCTGATCGGCTGGAAGAGCTGGGACCTCCCTATGTGTGTTGCTTTGCCCAGCTACCGTTCCCAATTTGTGTTGAGGCGGGCGAGTACGCGGTCAAGGCAGATACTGAGACGGTCATAATGCGATTGGAATTCCGCCTGGTCGAAGCGACGATAGACGATCAAGGCAGAAGTCAACTTCTTCTGGAGCCAAACGGAGATTGCGACAACAAAACCGCTTCGAGCCCGTTGGGGACCCAAGTAATTGGGTTTATTCCTCTATGGGGCCGACGAACTTTGTACTACAAAAATTATTTGGCGTGCCTTAAGGCGGACGGATTGCGAGACGAGGTCATTAATCCGGCCCTTCAGGATGGTCGAGGATACGGCTACAAAGGTACGGTCGTGACTTCTCATTCCTTCGAAGCGGAACTGCCTAAGAAAATGTTGGACGAATTTCCAATAGCGCTGAGGCGATTCATTTCAAACTATTCTGTCCTAGCTCTCGACGATATTCCCGTCCCAAATTTCCTGTACGGATACTTTGTAATGACGGCCCCGGGACGGATTGCGTATGGGAGGCCGCCCGTGCCTCTGACGCGCGGCCTGCTAAGAACGCATACATCCATCTTGCCCGTTGAGCGGGCAAAGATCGTCGAGGCACTCAAGACCAGCATCCGAGAGATAGACCGTTTCATACTTCAATTACAGGCGATGAAGCGTGTGGCGAACAGTGGTGAGCCTGAACTCGCCATCGTCGGGGCCGTCAGTGCTTTAGAATGGTACGCGAATAGGTTTGTCGAACCTCCCAGAGACCGGTACAAGACCTCCCATCCACTCCGAACGGCCCTTAAGATGGCGCCCTTGAGTCAACTGTCCGAAGCTCTGAAGAGCAAGCTGCTTGCGGCTGTGGACCTCCGCAATACCTTAGTACATGGGACGCCCCCAGCCCGGGGGAAGGCTTGAATATCGGTACGCTCTGCAACCGTTGACGCACTCTTGAAAGATGGACTCGAATTCTACCGACAGGTCAATAAGCAAAAACTGACTCCGATCGACCCACCATAGATTGGGAATTGGCAAAAAGATGCGTCTTTTTGGAGTCGTTCGCACGTACCGGTTAGGCGGCGCGACCCTGCTCACGAGCCAGGGTGGCGCTGTCGACTGTTACCGAAGGTTAGACAAGCTTGAGGGTTACGGGTTCGCGGACCTCGACAATTGATTTATCCCAGTCGTAGCCTGCCAACTTAAGGCGCTCTTGGGCTGTACGTTCCGCAGCACCGGGATTCGGCGCAAGAAAAACGCAAGCCGCACGTTCTCCGCTGGTATTTAATCCGTATACGATCCAAGGCTTAGGCGGAATGGAACCAATGACAGTCGTAGTCGTAATGAATGACAACTGTTCGATCAGTCGCTCCATGTCCGCACATATTTGCTGAGCCTTTTCTCCCGTGACGAGACCGCGCAGTTCCCTAACTTTTTGCCGCAGTTCGGCCCGCTTCTCCTCGCTCATATGTTGTCCTCCAAAATTTCCTGCCTATCTTACCAAACCAGTAACGCCACACAGAGCGAACCGAGTGCGTTCGTACCGAAGCGCGCCTACTTGGCAGGCAGGCGAACAGCCTATTGCGCAAAGAGCTTCATGTTGCTTGCACAGAACATTCGAGCATCATCCGACAGCTGCATATCCTCACTTCCCTGTTCCCAAAATTGCCGCGCTGCCTCGCGTGCATCCTCCCAAACTTCCAATGTATTCGCAGTCGCGTGCGGCAGCATAAAGTGGCGGGGTGGAACTTGGCCATCGGCAGTAGGCGCGTACAACATTGAGACTTGATCGAATGCCGGAGCCAGGCGCAAATGAGAACCTTCTGTAAAGAAAAGAATGTTGTACTGATGCCGATCCGTATTTGCGATGAGCGCTCCAAAAGCGTCAACCCAACAAAGCCGTCGGGTATCTTCATCGCTCAAGCGTCGTGCATCTTTCAGTGCAGCGGCAGCGCGCGCCCACGAGTCAGCGAGATCGTCGTGAACAGCCGCAAGACTTAAGACTGCGATCCTCCCGCGTACCCCCACGCGATCAAATCGCTCGCTTTCGAGAAACCAATAGTCGGGTGTTTCGATGACTTTGGTAGGTGCAGCCGGTATTCCGTGCGACGCTACAATTTGCAACGCCATCCCTTCTAAGATCAGCAGATCGCACCAGCGCCTAGCGACGGCATCGCCCATTCCTCCGCGTCCAGCAAACTTGACAAGCATATGGTGGTCGTCAACCAGCACTCCGAATTTCGGCCGCTCCCCGCCTGCCGAGGAGCCCGGCGGATGACCTGCGATGGTTGCCTCTGCAAGAGCCGGGTAATCGTTCCGGCTTCTCGAAACAGGCCTGAGTTCCTGCCATCGAGCAAAGGATTCTTCGCCTACAATCAAATCACCCGGTAAATCTTCTCCCCGCCGAGACATCGCGAGCAAAATGTGATGATCGGACCAGTCCGATAATCGAGGTGGTAGCTTGAGATCGGCATTGGCGGCCGCGAAATGTCGGCCCAAGAAACCAGAAGGCCGAGCGTCAGCCAATTCGGCGGGAAGCCCACTCACGACCATGGCCATAGGCATCCAGGCTGTCTGATGTGCAGTAAGCGTTATGAGTTCCCCCACGGAGACCGCCGTGCCCGATTCGCTTATTCGGAATAACGGAAACCGTGAGCCGTCCAGGTTCGGCCATACCTGACGCAAGCCATATTGCGTCGCCCTACCTCGACCTATGCGCAGGATCTCCGGCCCAGCCTCTCTCACCATGCGCATGAGTGTCGCGGGCGACACACCCAGCCGCTCTCGGAGGTCCGCCGCAGGTAAGACCCCACGGTTCAGCTCGCTTACGACGTCGCTTGCCATGAAACGATTATATACGAGGAACGGTGTCTGTCTTGTGCTTTATTTTCATATTGTTCACACGAATTGTGGAACCATCAGTGAAATGATTTGTGAAACGATTCTAAACGATTCTGGATACCCTAAGATCTACTGCACAGCGGGACTGTTGAGCTCTCGTGAGCCCACCAAGGAAGGGCATTTGCAACTTCTGCACCGCGCAGCGCGGTGGGGGGAGTCTGGCTCAAATCTGGAGAACTATCTATCCGCGAACCGCTTGGCCGCAGCACCGACTCACGAGGCAGGCGTTTTTTTCGGAAGTGCGATCGTCTGCTTGGGAGTCCTGCGGAGCGTGGAGCGCCGTAACACGGCAATAGTCAAATGCAGCGCCATCCACCATCGAGTGCGCGAAAAGGATTGTTGCGGCATCAAGGGAGTTAATTGTTGTCTCCATGCTCTGTTTGGCGCTCAACCCTACGAACTCGTCTTTGGGCAAGGCCTTCCTAAAATCGTCTACGTTCGTCAACAGCACGCTGTACTCTGGGCTGGTCGTCAATAAGTCGTAAAGCTCGGCTGCTTGCCGCGCTTTTGCCTCTGCACCTCCGACTAAACCTGCCTGAAGCGTCTGTCTGAACGTGCCAACGGTGCTCCATGTGTTGAGATTTCTGCCGAATGTTTCACTGAATAGTTTTTCCGCAGACGTGGCCACGACACTCCGTCTTTCTGATAGCGCTCTCTTTCTCCGCAATTTTAGAGCACTATCTTCGCCTATTTTCTTGTTCAATCTTTTCAACGATCCGCTTTGCATCCCTGACGGCATCCGCGATCGCGGCCACATATGCTGGGGAATTCCGCGGCGCAGTGGCCAATTTTCGCGCCGCTAGGATTGACGCACACGCAGCAATAATCGTGGTTCCTCGCGGTTCGTCCACGACAGCACGATAGCATATTCGCTTTATATTCGCTATTGTTCTTGACTGGAGTCTAAAGTCCGCGAGACAATCCGCGCCATCAATATGCGTGACCTTGAAGAAATTGAGTCTGAGCTTCGCGCCGATCCTTCGGAATTGCGAGAGCGAATCGTTTTGGACGTGGGGAGCTTCACTGTTGCCTTGCTCTCGGTAACCGGGTCCGGCCCCGCAGAGAAACTGCAATTTGCTGGGACAGGTACGCTAGTCACTGACAAAGTTTCCCACTACATCCTGACAGCAAAGCACGTGTGGGACGAGATTCTCGACAAAGCAGTCAAAGGAGCCAAACCAGTTGGAGTAGGCATCACACTAAGACCGGACAGGGAACATAAGTTTTTCATTCCGCGAGAAGCCATCGTCCCAATCGGACCTGCCGCACCGCCTCAATGGAATGAGTGGGGACCTGACCTGGTTTTTCTGAGAGTGCCGCCTGCCTTTCTAGGGAGAATCAATGCCGTAAAGGTGTTTTATCCCATAGATGGATTCAGCAAGATAAAGACGGAGCAGGAAGTACACGCCCGTGAACTTCACCTGCTGATGGGGACGCCTAAGGAGAAAGGGCAGTACACGGAGACCTTTGCTGATCTTCAGATCATCGGAATGCCACAGAACATTATTTCCCAAAGCCACGAAAAGGATGGCTGGGACTACCTAGATTTGGAGATGGATTTGTCTTTGCCAAATATCCCTCAGAGTTTCGGCGGGGTGAGCGGGGGAGGTTTATGGAAGGTTTTAGTTTATAGGCGTCCGGGAAGTTCCAAGACATCTTGGATGGCCACACTCGAGGGTGTTGCCTTTCATCAATCCGACCCTGAAAACGACCACCGCATTGTTCGCTGTCACGGGATGAACTCGATTCGGAAGGCGTTTCCGTCCCCTGCTCGGTGAGCGCTCGTTCTGGACGGCCATGTTTACGTTCTAGGAAGGGGAAAAACTTCCCCCTTCGCGCAGTAGTCCTCAATCCGCTTCTCGATGGTGTCGGCTTCGGCGCGGAGCTTCGCGACGGTCTGCCTCCGCTCTTTCGCAAGGTTTTCCGCGAGGGAAGCGTTTATTTCGGTCACCGCGGCCTCGGATTCGAGGTCAAAACGGTATTTGAGCTTGGCCCATACGCGGGCGAAAAAGCGTAACATTGAGAATTATTGGTGGGGTTTCGACTGGCTGGCTTTACTTTCCTCAATCGTACCGCGCCGCCATAACCCGTCAAGAAAAGGTGTGGATAAACTTGGAGATAAGCTCTCCACCTCCTGAGACCTGTTCTCTTTGCCTCCTTCCGAAGGAGCTTGTCATCTCTCACTTCATGCCCGCGGCGACTTACAAACCGCTGCATGCGCAGGGCCTGCCGGTCGACGAACCGATGGTGATGACTTCCAAGAAGATCTTTCAAAGCTCGCGCCAGATAACCGGCCGTAACCTCTGTAGCGATTGCGAACATCTCCTTAATGAAGGCGGAGAAATGTGGGTGGTCGACAAGCTTGCCACCCTATCAAGCTTTCCTCTCCGCGATATGGTCTACCGTGCACCTACGCTATTCAATGAACCGGACTTTAAGGTTTTTGCCTGTGAGGCTCTGCCGGAATTCAGAATAGATAAACTCGTCCATTTCGCCGCCGGTTTGTTCTGGAAATCGGCTGCTTGCACGTGGCCGATGGTCAACGGCCCGGTGAATCAGATCGATCTCGGTCCCTACAAAGACGCCTTGCGGCAGTTCGTGGTCGGTACGGCTCCGTTTCCGAAGCATATGTGCCTCATAATCTATCTCGACGCCAACACGACCCCGCTCATAGCGATGACGCCGCCGCGGAAGTTCAAGAGTGAAAGCTTCCACCTGTTCGCGTTTTATGTGCACGGACTGCAGTGCTTGCTCTGTGTGGGAAAGATGGCGGGCGGAGTCGTCGGTCACTTTTGCGCGGCGACTGCGCAGGGGCGCCCGATCTTTGTCGTGCCGGATGCCGGCAACAAGTTTTTCGAGGTCATGAGGCCATTCACGAGGAATAGCGTGCTATCGACCAGGATACGGCAAACTTTGGAGGAGAGTAAGAAACGCAAGAGTAAATGAAGTTGAGCGACTGGAGTGCCTACGCCACTTTGGCGATTTCCTTCTCTTCCTTCGGCCGGAGGAGCTCGTAGAGAATGAAATATTCCTTCGGCCCGAGAGCGCGCGCGGCCGTCAGTTTTTCGAGAACCGGTATGGTGTACTCGAAGTAGAGCCGTGATCGCCGGTCGAGGGTCTGAAGAATGCCAAAGCCATACCGCTTTTCGAGCGCGATCGCGTATGCCGCCAAATTGCCGTGCAGCAACTTGTTGCAACGCGGGCATTGGGCGTGGACGTCCTGCGGGCCGTATTTCACGCTCTTGAACGTGCCCTGCGGCCGGTAGTGCCCGGAGTGCATGTAGACGGACATGGAAACTCCTCGTTCGTCTTTTTGCTTTGGGTCGATCTTGTCCCGCACGTGAACCACGTCCACGCCCGGCTGAATTCGGGCTTGCCAAGCTCTTAGGGAAAATTCGGGGAGGACTCCCCTCATATACTAGGAGGCCCCAAAAAAGAAAAACCTCAAAAGCAGGTTGTCCGTACAGGTGCAATTTGAGCGGGGCCAGCCAAGGTCTCGCGCCCGCTCAATAGGAGCATCAAACGCTGTAACGGCTGTTAGGTTTTTGGGGATAGCAAAGAACATTTCGCCGTGTTTTCAGTCAGTCCGTGATCGTTACCCAGTCGAATATGACGGGCTCGAACTTTGAAGTCGGGCACGACAGCGGCGTAAAGACGGCACGGAAAGATGTCGAACTGATTGGTAGGCGGCTCAACGAGGCCAGGGAGGACTATGAGGTACGATATGCCAACGAGAAAAAATAGGCCCAAGGTGGTTCCAAGTTCCGGCAATGTCTTCGCCGATCTTGGTATTACCAACGCCGATGAGAAACAGACGAAGGCTCGACTCGCAGTTGCCATGAACCAGATAATTCAGGGCCGGAAACTATCGCAAATGGCAGCGGCACGGCGCCTGAAGGTGAATCAACCGAAGGTGTCGGCTCTCTCCAATTACCAATTGGACGGTTTTTCTGTCGAACGGCTTATGAATTTTGTCACAGCCCTGGACCATGACGTGGATATCGTTATCAGACCGAAGTCTCAGAAAATTGGCCGTATCGCACTAATAGCAGCCTATGATTGGGGACCTTCGGGTTATGAGCTCGACGATCACACTCTAAGTCCCACTGATTCGGTTGCCCTTATACCAATGAGACCCCCGAAAACCGTGCAAAACATCAGAGTTTTGGACCCCAGTTGGACCCTGAGATTGGGGTGAACCCCTAGGATGGCACAAAATCTTTGGACACAGTTTCCGCTTTCATAGAAGGATTCTTGTATCTCCTAGCAGGAGAAGGGGTCTGGGGAAGGGGACGGCATTTGAGTCCCTTT
>Ga0182011_10003663_pt1 | contig 12543 bp, 13 predicted proteins | sample 711E1DmetaG_FD_120481 | JGI IMG/M metagenome (GOLD analysis project Ga0182011, IMG submission 120481) | Permafrost microbial communities from Stordalen Mire, Sweden - 711E1D metaG | ecosystem: Environmental > Terrestrial > Soil > Wetlands > Permafrost | place: Sweden: Stordalen | collected... | reverse complement strand
CGCTCTCAGGGGTAAGTATTTGCGCGATTTGGCCGATTACTGAGGATTGAGGCCAGGCATCCGACCCAAGAAGAGGACGCGCGTGAACTCCATCGACGAGCTACTGACTGAGCTAGCCTCTCGCAACGCTTCCGACCTGCACATCAAGGCCGGCAGTCCGCCCGTGATCCGTGTGGACGGCGAACTCATCATGCTCGATTACCCGCCGATGATGCCCGACGACACCAAGGACGCGGCCGCCTCGATCATGACGGACAAGCAGATCCGGCGCTTCTCGGAGCACAACGAGATCGACTTTGCCTACTCGCTCCCCAACCAGGGCCGCTTCCGCGTCAACGTCTTCCGTCAGCGCGGTAGCATCAGCATCGCCATGCGTCAGGTGGCGACCACGATGCCCTCCTTTGAGGAGCTGCGCCTGCCTGATGTGATCCGCCGGATAGCGCTGGAGCCTCGCGGCCTGGTGCTCGTCACCGGCACCACGGGCTCGGGCAAGACCACCACCTTGGCGGCGATGATAGACCACATCAACGAGACCATGCGCCGCCACATCATCACGGTCGAAGATCCCATCGAGGTGCTGCATAAGGACAAGAAGTCGATCATCAACCAACGCGAGATCGGCTTGGACACCGACAGCTACGTGTCGGCTCTCAAGTACGTTCTGCGCCAGGACCCCGACGACATCCTGATCGGGGAGATGCGCGACGTGGAGACCGTCTCGGCCGCCCTCACGGCCGCCCAGACAGGGCACTTCGTGATGAGCACGCTGCATACCATCGACGCTACCGAGACCATCAACCGCATCATCGACTTCTTCCCCCTCCACCAGCAGAAGCAAGTGCGCATCATGCTGGCCGGCACGTTGAAGGCCATCATCTCGCAGCGCCTGCTTCCCATGGCCGACGGCAAGGGCCGTGTGCCGGCCGTGGAGGTGATGATCACGACCAACCGCGTGCGCGACTTCATCCTTGACCCCGACCAGGCGCCCTTGATCCACGACGCCATCAAGGAGGGCGACTTCTACGGCATGCAGACGTTCGACCAAGCGTTGCTCAAGCTGTACGAAGACGGCCTCATCACCTTGAGCGACGCCGCTCAAGCGGCCGCCAACCCACACGACTTCAAGCTCCTCGTGCAGCAGCAGGGCCATGACGTGAGCTTGATGACCTACTAGCCGGCTGGCCCGCAGAGGGCCGTAGAAGACACCTGATCAACGCGGCGAGCCTCGGCTCGCCGCGTTCCGTCTGGAGGCTAGAGCAGGACCTTGCGGCTCTCGAGGTGCAGGTCTACCTTGCGCTTGATGCGCTGCAGAGCATTGTCGACCGTCTTGCAGTCGCAGCCCAGCGAGTTGGCGATGCGCTCGTAGCTCAAGCCCTGCATGTACAGCCCCAGCACGCGGCTCTCCAGGTTGGAGAGCAGCCGAGTGAGACAGGCGGTGAGGCTCTCGACCTCTTCGGAAGAGATCACCTGATTGACGGGGTCGTGCGCCGTGGGACCGGGCAGCACGTCGGCCAGCGAGCAGTCGCTGTCGTCGGCGCCGTCGCCCGGTGTCTGGCTAAACGACAAGTAGCCGTTCAGAGGCACATGCTTCTGCCGCGTGGCCGTCTTGATGGCGGTAATGATCTGCCGCGTGATGCACAGTTCGGCGAAGCTGCGGAACGAGGCTTGGCGATCCTCGCGATAGTCGCGCACGGCCTTGTAGAGGCCGAGCATGCCCTCCTGGATCAAGTCCTCGGCGTCGCCTCCGGCAAGGAAGTAGGAGCTAGCCTTCAGCCGCACGAACTGGTGATAGCGCAGCATGAGAGCGTCGAGAGCGGCCTGAGTCCCGCGGCGATAGGCGTTGACGAGGGCGATGTCAGAACTCTCAGAGAACAGCTGAGGGTTGTGGGACTGGCTGGTGGTCCGGCTCGACTCGGCTCGACGCGTCGGCTTCATCCCCCCACCTCCCAGATAACTCCTGCAAAGGACGAACTACTCTGGGTCCATCCTCAGCTCTTCGAGCTTGCGCAAAGTCTCAGGGTCAACTTTATCCTCAAGCGTTGAGGGCATTCTACTGGCCTGAGAGGAATAATCAACCCCCTGAGTAGCCTCGCGCAGGTCCAGACCGAGCTCGCGGGGGGTCATGCGGCTCACGCCGGCCCGCGAAGCCGCACGCTGGACCTCCTGGTCGGCCGACACGACCACCACGGCGACGTCGGCAGGCTGCTCGGCGATACGACGCGCGATGAGGGTGTCGGCCGAGAAGCGCCCGCCGGCGAAGCAGACCTCCACATTGGTGCCCTTGAGGGGAGTGCACTCTGTGCGGCGCTTGCCGTGCGCGTCAAACACCAGCAAGACGCCGGCATCGCGGGTGGCGGCCAAACTGGCCAAGTGTTCGGCCAGCCAGTCGCGGCGAGCGAAGATCTCGTCGCGGTCCGCTCCCGGGAAGAGCACGTGCAGCACGTTGTAGCCGTCCACGATGTAGAGCGTGGACGTCACGACGCCCCCCGCTGGCGGCGCGCCTCGAAGAGGAGCAGCGCCGCCGCCACGCTCACGTTCAGGCTCTCGACCGCGCCCGCCATGGGGATCGACGCCAGCACATCGCAGGTGCGTGCCACCAGCGGCCGCAGACCGCGGCCCTCGGAGCCGAGCACCAAGGCCACCTTGCCTGCGTAGTCCAGATCAAGGTAGGAGCGGGCAGCATCGCCGGCGGCGCCGTAGACCCAGAAGCCGGCGTTCTGGAGTTCCTTGAGATACGCGGCGATGTTGCTTACGTGAGCGATGGGCAGGTGCTCCGTGGCGCCGGCCGAGGCCTTCACGGCAGCCGGCGTCACACCTGCCGAGCGGCGCTTGGGCAGCACCAAGCCGTGCGCGCCGCTGGCCAGGGCGCTGCGCGCCACGGCGCCCAGATTGCGCGGATCGCTGACCTCGTCGAGCACGACCAGCAGGTCGGCCGCAGCCATCTCACGGGCGTTGGCGTAGGGGTAGCTCTCGACCTGCGCGGCCACTCCTTGGTGGTCGTGTGTGCCGGTGAGCCGGTCGAGCTCGGGAGCGCTCACGACCTCGACCGGCACGCCCGTGGGCGGCCGGCGGCCGATCGCCGCCAGAGCCGGCGCTGTCGCCGCCAGGCGCTGGACTCGCCGGCGAGCGCCGGGCGCCAGCGCCAGGCGGGCCACTTGTCGGCCGTAGATCCACTCCATGGCCCTACACCATCCCTTGCACTAGGCCGCGCTACCTCGTGCGCACAACGTGCGTGCCTTGCTTGGTGTCGCGCACCTCGAAACCGGCCGCCTGAAGCTCGTCACGCATCCGGTCCGCCTCGGCCCAGCGCTTCTCGGCCCGATAGTGGTCGCGCAACACACAGGCGCACGAGGGGTCGTCGGCCGCCAGACGCTGCGCGTAGACGTGCTCTACCTCGTCCCAGCGCCCTTCTTCGGCGAGCTGCCCCGCGACAGGCTGGGTCACGTCGGTCTGTGGGCTCGCCGTGGCACCCGGCGTCGTGGTACCGGCACCCGCATGCGCAGGCAGACCGATCAACAACAGCTCGCAGCAGCTGCGCAGAGTGTCAGCGACTGCGGCCACGCCGTCGGGATCAAGGGGCTCCGCACCGGCATCGACGGCCTCCAGATGCCGGTGCATGTCGCCCACCAGGGCAAAGAGCTCGCCGATGGCGCCGGCCGTGTTCAGGTCGTCGTCCATGCGCTCGGCGAAGGCCGACCGGGCCCGCTCGACGGCAGCGGCCAAGCGGGCACACGCGCCCACGGCGGACGCCGAGGCCGCTGACTCGACCCTGAACTGGGCGGTGCCGACGGCATCGACCAGACGCTGGTAGGCCGTCTTGGCTTCGTCCAGCTTCTCGAGCGAGAACTCGAGCGGGCTGCGGTAGTGCGTCGTGAGGAAGTACGAGAGCACCACCGGCGCCGGGTACACGTCCAGCACCTCGCGCAGCAGGAAGATGTTGCCCACCGACTTGGCCATCTTTGCTCCTGCGGTGCGGATCATGCCGTTGTGCATCCAGAGCCGAGCGAACGGCAGACCGGCGGCTTCGGACTGAGCGACCTCGTTCTCGTGGTGCGGGAAGATGAGGTCGCGACCGCCGCCGTGGATATCGAAGCCGGCGCCCAGATAGCGCAGACCCATGGCCGAGCACTCGATGTGCCAGCCGGGGCGGCCCATGCCCCAGGGGCTTTCCCATGCCGGCTCACCGGGCTTGGCTGCCTTCCAGACGGCAAAGTCGAGCGGGTCTTGCTTGCCCGGCTCGGCCTCCACGCGGACGCCTTCCTCGAGCTCCTCGATGCGCTGTCCGGAGAGCTTGCCGTACTCCGCAAAGCTGCGCACGCGGAAGTACACACTGCCCTGCGCCTCGTAGGCGTGACCCTTGGCGATGAGCTGGCAGACGAGGTCGATGATCTCGGGGATGGTCTCGGTCGCCTTCGGCTCCAGATCGGGGCGCGGAACGCCCAGGCGCCCCGTGTCTTGGAGGTAGGCGGCCGTGTACTCAGCAGCCACCTCCGTGGGGCTGCGACCCTCGGCGTTGGCCCTGTTGATGATCTTGTCGTCAATGTCGGTGATGTTCTCGACCAGGGTCACCGAGAAGCCCCGGTGCCGCAGCCAGCTGCGCAGGACCGCGAAGATCAGGTAGGGTCGCGCGTTGCCGACGTGGATAAGGTTGTAGACCGTGGGACCGCAGACGTAGATGCCGACCTTGCCCTCCTCGCGGGGGACGAGCTCCTCTTTGCCTTGCGTCAGCGAGTTGTACAGGCGGATCACGGCGCTCCTTCCTCGGACTGTGCTGTGGCGGCGAGCGCCACAGCCGCGGCGACACGCTCCAGGGCCTCGTGCCGGTCCAGCGCGGCCAGCACGTAGTGCAGCTCGGGCCCATGCTCGCAGCCGGTGAGCGCCAGACGCAAGGGCATGAGCAGCTCGCGCGGCTTGACGCCGACCTCGGCGCCAAGCCGCCGGTACGCGGCCAGCACGTCTCGCGCCGCCTCAGCGGTGAGCCACTCGGGAGCGCCGGCGCGCAGGTCGCCAAAGCCGCGCAGCCAGGGAGCGGCCGGGGCCAACGCCGGCTGCACTCCGGCGTCCAGGACCGGCCGCTCGAGCACCGGTGCCGCCACCTGCTCGGCCTGGCCATAGGCGACCAACGAAGGCTGGAATGCCGCCGCCAGAGCCTTCGCGGCCTGCGGCGGCGTGCCCGCAGGCAGTCGCGCGGCAAAACGCCGCTCATGCTCGCCCGGGTCCAGAGCGAGTATGTGCTGGTGGTCGAGCCAGTCCAGCTTGGCTTGGTCGAACACGGCCGGGCTGGACGCTAGACCGGCGAGATCGAACTCGGCCACCAGGCGCGCTAGAGGCATGACCTCCTCGTCGCCGTGCGACCAGGAGAGCAAGGCCAGGTAGTTCGTGATCGCCTGGGGCAGATAGCCGAGCTCGCGAAAGTCCCCGACGGCGGTGGCGCCGTGGCGCTTGGAGAGCTTGCCTCCATCAGGTCCCAGAATGAGCGAGTGATGCGCGTAGCGTGGCGGCGCGCTCTCGAGAGCGGCGAACAGCATGAGTTGGCGCGCCGTGTTGGTGAGGTGGTCGTCGCCGCGAATGACGTGCGTGATGCCCATGTCGCGATCGTCGAGCGCGGCGGCGAAGTTGTAGGCCGCTCCGCCATCCGAGCGCCTGATGATGAAGTCGCCGATGACGTCGGAGCTGAAGGTGACCGGACCGAGGATGAGGTCGTTGACACGCACCTCGCCGTCGGGCACGCGCAGGCGGATGGCGGCCGGCTCGCCGGCCGCCATCCGCCGCTCCACTTCTTGCGGCGACAATCCCAGGCAACGGCGATCGTAGAGCGGCATGAGGCCCTGCGCCAGACGCGCGGCGCGCAGCTCCTCCAGCCGCGCCGCGCTGCAGAAGCAGCGGTAGGCCCTGCCGGTACGCACGAGCTCCTCGGCAGCCGCGGCGTAGCCGGCCAGACGCTCACTCTGTCGGTACGGACCACATGGGCCGCCACGATCGGGACCCTCGTCCCAGGAGAGGCCCAGCCACTCCACGTCGTCGAGGATGGAGGTCTCGTAGCGGGCATCGGAGCGCGCCACGTCGGTGTCTTCGATGCGCAGCACGAAGACACCGCCGCTATGGCGCGCGAACAAGTAGTTGAGCAATGCCGTGCGCGCCGAGCCGATGTGCAAAGAACCTGTGGGGCTCGGCGCGAAGCGGACTCTCGCCCTCGAGTCAAGCGTTATGGTCCTGCGCTCCTCGGTCGGGGAAGACCTGCAAACCCGCGAGAAGTCTACCACCGCGCTCAGGAGCGGCAAGCTGCGACCACTCGCGCCTCGCATGTGCTGGTAGACTCTGCCCGTGGACCACACGCAAGAGAGCACCCCTCTGCTCGACGCGCTGCGACGCTATCGCGAGCGCGACTACACGCCCTTCCACACGCCGGGTCACAAGCGTGGCAAGGGCGCCTCCGACGGCGCCCGGGAAGTGCTGGGCGCCGCGTTCCTCGACGTCGACGTGGCTTTGGCCGGCGGCGTTGAGGACACGCGCGAATCGGCCGGGCTGCTGGGCGCCGCCGAGGCGCTGGCCGCAGCGGCGTGGGGCGCCGAGCGCTGCTTCTTCCTGGTCAACGGCTCCACCAGCGGTGTGCACTCGTTGGTCCTCACGCTGGCCGGTCCGCAAGACTACGTGATCGTGCCACGCAACTCGCACAAGTCGTTGCTCGCGGCACTCATCTTCTCCGGCGCCATGCCGCAGTACGTGGAGCCCGCGATCGATCCCGAATGGGGCATACCGCTCAACATCAGCAACAAGAAAGCGGCGGCGGCGCTGGCGGCGCGACCCGACGCCAAGGCCTTCTTCGTCACCTCGCCCACCTACAACGGCTTCGGCGCCGACCTCGAGCACCTGGCCGGCGCCACTCACGCGGCCGGCGTGCCCCTCATCGTCGATCAAGCCTGGGGGCCGCACCTGCGCTTCTGCAGCAAGCTGCCCATAGACGCCATGTCGGCCGGCGCCGACGCCGCCGTCACGAGCGTGCACAAGCTCATCAGCGGCGTCACGCAGTCGTCGGTGCTGCTGGCGCGCGGCGAGCGCCTTAGTCTGCACCGGCTCGAGAGCATCGTGAGGATGACGCAGAGCACCAGTCCGCAGATGCCCATCCTCGCCTCGATCGACGCGGCGCGGGCGCAGATGGCCACCCAGGGCGAGGCCTTGTGGTCACAGGCGGTCGAGCTGGCCGAGTGGGCTCGCGGGCAGATCGACGACATCGCCGGGCTGCGGTGCGTCGGCGACGAGTGCCTGCAGAAGGAGGGCGTGTACTCGTTCGACCGCACGCGCCTGACGGTCACGGGCTGCTCCCTGGGACACTCCGGCTACGCACTGGAGAGCATCCTGCGCAACGACTACAGCATCGCCGTCGAGGCGGCCGACCCCCTGAACATCGTCCTCAACGTCACCTATGGGGACTCGATGGACGATCTGCGCACCCTGGTGGCTGCCCTGCGAGACTACGCGGCGCGCTACCGCGACGCCGGCCAGGCTGCCCAATCGTGTGCCGGCCTGCTCATCAAGCTGCCGGCGTTCACGCGCCAGGCGATGACCCCGCGTGAGGCGTTCTTCGGCGCCTCGGAGGCGCTGCCGGTGGCCGCCTGCGCCGGCCGCGTCAGCGCCGAGATCGTCACCCCCTACCCGCCGGGCATACCTGTGCTCGGGCCCGGCGAGGAGGTCTCCGACGAGACGGTCGCCTACCTCGCAGAGGCGGCGCGCAGGAGGTTGCACGTCCACGGCCCCGAAGACCTGACACTGCAGAAGCTGCGGGTCGTCAAGGAGAGTCGCAAACGGAGGAGGGCATAGTGAGCAGGTACAAAGTGGTCGTCCCGGTCTTCGCGCTCGTCGCGGCGCTCGTCCTCGGACTGGTACTGCTCGCCGGCTGCGGCGCGAGCACGAAGACTGGTCTGCAGGCCTACTCGAACAGCCAGTATGGCTTCTCCCTGCAGTACGACCCGCGCTTCAGCCCGAACAGCGGGACTAGTGCGCAATCGGGGCCGGCCGGCGCCAGCGCGGTCTTCAACATGGGGTTCCTGGACGAGAAGGGCACCATCGCCGAGAAGAAGTACGTCGACGGCATGCTCATCGCCGTCTACCAGCTCAAGCAATCGATCCCCGCCGCACAGGTGCCGCAGCTCAAAGGCCAGCTCGAGGCCCTGCTACCGTCGCTAAAGGCCGGCCTGCAGAACGCGACCTTGAGCCCTCTTGCATCGACGACCGTCAACGGCACGCCGGGCTTCCAGCTTGACTACACCTACAGCTCGGGCGGCCAGGACCTGCAGGCGACGACGTACTTCCTGATCAAGGGCGACAAAGAGTACCAGCTGACCATTCAGAGCGCCGCCGGCAAGTGGTCGCAGCTGCAGCCACTGATGGCCAAGACAGTGAGCTCGTTCACCCTCAAGTAGACGCGGCCGCCGGGGCCACAGAGGCGGGCCGCCGGCCACGGCGGCAGGCCGAAGTCTCCTAGACCGGCGGCTTGATACCCAGCGAGGTGGCCGTGAACAGAGGGTCGAAGGCGACGCCGGCCTGCTCAAAGGCAGCGCGGCCGCCTTCCTCGCGATCGACCACACAGAGCAGGGCCGCGACCGAAAGACCGGCTTCGCGCAGCACCTCGACGGCAGACAGAGCGGCTCCTCCCGAGGTCACCACGTCCTCCACGACCACGGCACGCTGCCCCGCCTGGGCACTGCCCTCCATGGCCTTCTTGGTCCCGTAACCTTTCTCGGCCTTGCGCACGATCACGAAGGGCTTGCCCGAGGCCAGGGACACGGCGGCCACCAAGGCGACCGCGCCCAGCTCCGGGCCGGCCAACAGGTCGAACGGCTCGTGGGCAGGCAGCTTGGCGACCAGGCCGGCGGCGATGTCGCGCAACAGGTCCGGCTGCGTCTCGAACAAGTACTTGTCGAGATAGAAGCGGCTGCGCCGTCCCGATCGCAGCACGAAGTCGCCTTCCAGATAGCTGGCCTTGAGCAGCCGGTCGCCGAGCTCGGTCACGTGTGATCCTCCATAGCGGGGTCCGCGGGGCGGCGGAGGCTAGGCGCCGCCGATCGACATGCCCTCGATGACGATCGACGGCGTGAAGATGCTGCCGCCCGGTATCCAGCGGGCATCGTCGCCGAAAGCGACGATGCCCTTGAGCATCGAGATGATGTCGCCGGCCAGCGTCACCTCGCGCACCGCCGTCGACAGCCGGCCGGCCTCGATGAGGCGCCCGTTGATGCCCACCGAGAACTCGCCCGAGACGGGATTGGCGCCCGAGTGCACGCCCACGGCGCTGGAGACCAGCACGCCGTGCTCGATGCCGGCGATCACGTCGGCGAGCGGCGTCGCGGCCCCCTCGACGATGAGGTTGGTGGGCCGCACCTGCGGCATGCTGCGGTACGAGGAGCGCAAGCCGTTGCCGGTCGACTGCCGGCCGGCCTTGCGCGCCGTGTACACGTCGTAGAGGAAGCCGGTCAGGACGCCGCCTTGGATGAGGGGCGTGCGCCGGCACGACGTGCCCTCACCGTCGAAGGGAGCGCTGGCGAGGCCGTCCGGGCGCAGGCCGTCGTCGCAGAGGTTGACGCCGGCGCCGGCGACCTCCTTGCCTTCCAGCGCGGCGAAGAGCGAACGGCCCTTCTGCACGGCATCGGCAGTGAGCGCTGCGCTGAGCACGCCGATGAACGACGCCGCCACGAAGGGGTCGAGCACCACGGTGGCCTTCATCGACGGGCATTGGCGGCCGCCCAGCAAGTCGCAGGCCCGCTGCGCCGCCTCGCGGCCGCAGGCCTGTGGCTGCAACTCTGAGATATCGCGACCGATCGAGTAAGAGAGACCGGTGTCGACTTGGCCGTCCTGCTCCGCCAACACATAGGCAAACAGGAAGCAGCTGTTCTCGCGGTACGTGCCGCGCACACCCTTCGAGCTGGCCAGGAAGACCTCGGTGTCGTCGTCGGCGTACATGGTGTCCTCGACCAGCTTCACGCGCTTGTCGTGCCCAAGAGCTGCTCGCTCCAGGGCCAAAGCGATGTCGATCTTCTGCTCGTCGGTCGCGCGTGTGAGGCGCTCGTCGAAGATGTCGAGCTGCGGCGGAGCGCTACCTGGGTCCGCCAAGGCGACATGCGGGTCGTGGTCGCTCACTCGTGCATGCTCCAGGGCGCGTGCCGCCGTCGTCTCGAGAGCCGACGGCGCGGTGTCCGAACTATAGGCATAGCCGGCGGCTCCGCCGCTGACGACGCGCACGCCGACACCCTTGTGCCGCGCGGCGGTGAGCTCTTCGACCTCGCCGCCGTAGACCTTGATGCGCCGCGACGTGGAGGTGGACGCATAGACTTCCGCCTCGTCGGCGCCCTGCGCCAGGGCAAGGTCGAGCGCTTTGTCGACGACGTCGAACATCAGCCGGTGCCGCCCACGGTCATCTGCCGGATGCGCAGGGTGGCCTGGCCTGTGCCCACCGGCACGCCCTGGCCGTCCTTGCCACAGATACCCGACTTGACGTCGAAGTCGGCAGCGATCATGTCGATCTGCTTGAGGATGTCGATGCCGTTGCCCACCAGCGTGGCGCCGCGCAACGGTGTGGTGACTTTGCCCTTCTCGATGAGATAGCCCTCCGAGACACCGAAGACGAAGTTGCCGCTGGCCGGCTCGACCTGGCCACCGGCCAGGCTCTTGGCGTAGAAACCGTGCGCGGTGGCCGCGATGATCGCTTCGGGAGTGGCGTCGCCCGGTGCGATGCAGGTGGTGGTCATGCGCGGCAACGGCACATGACGAAACGACTGCCGCCGGCCGTTGCCGGTGGGCTCTGCGCCGGCGCTGCGGGCACGCAGACGATCGTAGAGGTAGCTGCAGAGACGACCTTCCTCGATGACCATCGTCTTGCGCGTCGGCACGCCCTCGTCGTCGAAGGCCGCCGAGCCCCAGCCGTTGACGAGCGAACCGTCGTCGTAGGCGTTGACGATGGGTGCCGCCACCAGCTCGCCCATGCGACCGGCATAGATGCTCGCCCCCTTGGCGATGGCGTCGGCCTCGAGCCCGTGACCGCAGGCCTCGTGGAAGAGCGTCCCGCCGAAGCCGTTGGCGAGCACGACGGGCATGGCGCCCATGGGCGCCGGTCGAGCGTCGAGCATGATCACCGCCTTGCCGGCCGCCTTGACGGCCGTCTCGGTGACTGCCTTCTCGTCGAGGATCTCGAAGCCGGCGCTCCCGCCGATCGTCTGATAGCCGGTCTGGATGATGCCGTCACGGCGGGCGATGACGGTGACGATGAACCGCACCCGCGTGCGGTCGTCACGCACCACATCGCCCAACGAGTTGGCGATGAGCACCCGCTGGCGACCTTCCGAGTAGCCGGCGATGACCTGGCCGACGAGCGGGCTGGAGCCGCGCGCCACGTCGTCGGCGGCATGCAGCAGATCTCTCTTGCGGACGATGGGCACCGTCTCGGGCGGCACCTGGACGGGATGACGGCCAGGCTCGGAGCGCTCCGCGCCAAGCTTGGTCGTGGCTCCGGCGGCGCCCGATCGCAGGCCAGCCGCCACGGCGGTGGCGGCCTCGAACAGCCCGGCCTCGTCTACCTCGTCGGTGTACGCGTAGTAGGTGCGGTCGCCGCTGTTGAGACGCACGGCCGCACCATACTCGTGCCCGCCGGAGGTCTGCTCGACCTTGCCGTCTTCGAGGCGCATGCCGAGCCCGACGCTGTCCTCGACGAAGACCTCGGCGAAGTCACCGCCGCTGCCCAAGGCGCGGGCGACGACCGCCTCCAGGAGAGCCGCCTCAAGCGCCGGCAAGGTCACCCTCAGCAGGTTCGAAGGCCCGCCGCACATCGGCGGCGAGCGCACGGAGTTCCAGGGCGTCGGGCGAGGTAGGTGGCAGGTTGACCAGGGCGCCGTCCACGCAGTACAGACCGACGCGCGACGCCTCCGGCCGCCGGCGCGTGAAGAAGAACGCCACGCCGGCCAGCGCCAGGGCCACCACGGTCCACGTCGAGGAGCGCCTCACGCGACCTCCTCCGGGAACGCGTCGTGCAAACAGGCTCGCAGATCGTAGAAGACCAGACCGGAGACGGGCCTTGAGCCGGTGAGGGCGACGATGCTGTGCTCGCCCTCGCGCACGACGAACACGGCGCCCGATTCCGAGCACACCTCGATCTGGTCGAGGTCGGCCTTGCCGAGGCGCTCGGCGATGCGGCCGGCGGTCAGCCAGAGGCGGCCGGCCGCGTCGCCGAGCGCCTCCTCGGCAACGAGGCCGCTGGCGCCCAGCAGGCAGCCTTCGGCGTCGAGCACGGCCGCCTGGGCGATGTCAGCCGAGACGTTGAGCAATTCGTTGAGTGCTTCTTGAACGGTCAAGACCTCATCGGAGGATCACGGTGAGCGATTGGTCGCTACTTTATCACGACGACGGTCGCTCGACGGCGGAGGGCCGTAGACCGGAAGCCAGGCGATGGCCGGCGACGGCCGAGCCGCCGCTGCTCAGCGAGCGCCGGCGAACGTGCAGGCGAGCCGACAGCTCTCGGCGCCGCGGCTGATGGACTGGCCGGCGGCGGCGAAGCTG
>Ga0182011_10003662_pt1 | contig 12546 bp, 13 predicted proteins | sample 711E1DmetaG_FD_120481 | JGI IMG/M metagenome (GOLD analysis project Ga0182011, IMG submission 120481) | Permafrost microbial communities from Stordalen Mire, Sweden - 711E1D metaG | ecosystem: Environmental > Terrestrial > Soil > Wetlands > Permafrost | place: Sweden: Stordalen | collected... | reverse complement strand
TGACATCGGATCTCGGCGAATACTACCCTGGTTCATGCTTCGTCCGAGAATACTTTTCGCGCAACTTCTCCCAACCGGTTGCGACAATTCTCTCGATGCTGCACTTGTGTCAGGTTTGGCCCGCATCACGGACCCAGCCGTGCAGCGGTTGCTGAGTTCGACACGGTCAAGCAGACTGGTCAGGTGAAGCACACTCGCATCCTTTGTCTTGGCAACGAACTGGTTCGTGACGACGGGGTGGGAATTCGGGTGGGCCGCATCCTGTCTGGCTTGCCTTTGCCCAACCATGTGCAGGTCGAATTTGTGCCCCATCTGGGCTTCGATCTGTTGGAGGCCGTGCAAGGGGCGGAGCGCTTAATCCTGGTCGATGCCATGCACACGGGTCGGTCTCCGGGAACCTGCATCACCCTGGAAGGTGCGGCCATCGAACGCCACGCCACCGGCGCCGCGGCTTCACACACGGTGGGGATCGCCGAGCTCATCGAAGTGGCACAGCGCCTGGCGCCCGGCCGCGACCGGGCCTCGATTGTCTTTGTCGGCATCGAGGGCCAGGCCTTTGACGAGTACGGCATCGAGCTGACCCCAGCGGTCCGGCAGGCCATCCCCGAGGCTGTCACGCAGGTGCTGCGCGCCATCGGCGCGAGCGAAGTGCTGCTCGCCCAGGGAGCTTCTGCGTGCGCGCAGCACTTGGATCCAACGCTCGCGACCATCCTGCTGGGAGAGCCAAAGCGACCGTGAGCTTCTTTCCGCGTACCCCACTGGGCGCTACATCGAAGTAGAACAGCGCTCACGTTCGTCACAAGACCTGATGCCAGATGGCCGAATGCCGCGGTCGGTGGACGAGAAGGCTGGGTGATCACGATGGCGAGTGCATTGCAGCGTCCGCAAGGCGGTTGCCGTCGTGGTGGGGCGGCAGTTGGGGTGTCTGCAAGCGGGTGGCGACGAATTGCGGGCGGGAGTTGCTCGGACCTATGGTGCTATGGCGACGCCGAGTCCTTCTACATTCGACAGCACGGCTTCAGGGCCGACGTTGCCGGATGCTCCGGGAGAGAAGACAGCGACTGTATCAAGATTACTGACGTAGATCCTTCCGTCCGAGTCCACAGCGACGGCGGAGACGTGCTGCATTCCGGTGGCAGGCCCTTTGATAACGCGCGATGGCGTGTTGGTTGCCGTCGAGTCATACACCACGACGGCGCCGACCGCGTCGGCCACATAGACGTTTCCGGCACTATCGAGAGCCACACCAATTGCATCGTCGACGTCGCCAAAGCTCCCAATTCGACGAATGGGAGTCGCGTTACCGTCGGCTCCGTTCGCGAAGACAAGAATCGGAGTCCCCTCCCCGCTACCAACGTAGAGTTCGTCTTGCGGACCAATGGCCCCGCTAGCCGAGTACCACAATCCAGTGTCAGGGCCGGCAATGGTCCGCGCTGGCGGGGAGTCGCCATTCGCATCAGGAGGGTAGACGAAAACTGCGCCGGAAGGACCTCCCCGTACAACATACAGCCAGTCCTTATGGTCAACCGCTGAAGTGAAGATGAGATCGCTGGCTGCGTCGGCGGGCCGAACTATCGCGCGAGTTGGCTGCGCGTTGCCAGTGGAACCGGATGCAAACACAAGCACTCGACCCGCGGGCTCAGAGGGAGCGGCCTGGTAGCAGGTGGCGTAGAGGTTCCCCAACAAATCGAACGCCAGTCCCTCGCATGCATCCTGCTGCCAGTCTCCAACGAGGTGGGTAAGCGGCGCGGTCGAATCTGATGGATTAGGCGGATAGATGACAATGCCGGCCCCGAGGCCGTAGGTTGCAACAGCGCCGGATGGGTAGGATGGGCTCGCTTCGGTTGCGCCTGAGTCGGAGGTCGATGCCGCATTCGGAACATAGAGTTCGGTCTTGCCGCCGCAGCCAACGCAGAACGCGACAGGGATGATCAAGCCATGCAAGCGCATGTCTGAATCTACATCGCGGTGGTTGGGGAGCATAGTCGGACCTATCGCGTCCGTGGTTGTGGTCAGCCGCTTTGGCGGACGATGAGCAGAAATTGAATCAGGCGCGCGCCAACGACGATGCCCTGCACGCGGCCTTGATGGCCAGGGATGAAGAAAGCGATCAGGAAATCGGCGCGGTCTGCGACGAGATGTGGAATGCCCTGGGCCGGCCCAGTCGATCGGTGGACTACGACATCATCGTGAGCGGGGGCAAGAGCGTCTGGACTGAAGGCGACCCGGATGGATGGTGCCAGTGACATACTCAGAAGTGCGCATGGATGCCTTCTCGCGGAGCGAGGTGCGGAATGCCGGCCGGGTCCAGTTCGACGGTGATGATGTCGAGCGCTGGCCGTTCGTCTTTTCCGAAGGTCAGTTTGGCCAGCCAGCCTTTCCACACCGGGGGATCGTACGGGAAATAGTCGAAAACGAAATTGCCGAGGCTGTAGACGATGGGCCGGTCTTGGTACCACTCCACGGTCTGCGTGACGTGGGCGTGGCCGCCCATGATGGCGTCGGCACCAGCGTCGATCAGCCTGTGCGCAAGTGCTTGCTGCTCCGGGGCGGGCTTCTCGTCGGACTCCTCACCCCAATGCAGGAACAGCAACACGATGTCGGCCTGCTTGCGCGCGCGCTTGATATCGCGAATCGCGTCCTTCTCATCGAGCCAGGCCGTGCCCGGCGTCGACGCGCCGGCCTGGAATGAACGGGGCGGGAAGTCGTTGTATCCGAGGAAAGCCACCCGTCGGCCATTGACCAAGCGTACCAGCGGCTCGTGCGCGGCCCGTGCATTCGCGCCTGCGCCGAACCAGGGCAGCTTCGCCTCGCGCAGGAGTTCGAGTTCGCTGGCAAACCCCTTCTTGCCCCAGTCGCCCGAATGGTTGTTGGCCAACGACACCGCCGACAGGTGCTTCTTGAGCAACGGCAGAGCGCTCTCGGGTCCGCGGAAGGTGTAGGGCTTGTCCACCGCGTGGCCGGTCTTGACGATGGCACATTCAAGATTGCCGACGGCCAGGTCCGCGTCCTGCAGCGCCGAGGCGACGCCCGCAAAGGGATCACCGCCGATGGTGACGACGTGTCCAGGGCCACCGTCGAGCATGATGTCGCCTACGAACACGATTCGTACGGTGCCCTCCTCTGCCTGCGCGGATTGCCCTGCGAAAAGCAAGAGGGCAAGCACCGCGAGCGGGATGCGATTCATGGCGCAAGCGTAGCCGTGGCGGCTGGTGCACGAAAGCGAAAGTGAGGGAACGTCAGCAAGATTTCGACGCGTGCCCGCCACCTCGAAGGCCGGCTGCTAGTCCTGTCTCTCACTGCTCGATTCGATGACCTCGCGAATCTTCCGCGACAAGGCATTGCTTTCCGTACCCCACACGAACGCGCTCACGCTCACGCCCTCGCTAGCCGCCCAGCCGCTCCCCGGCCTCCCCGGCCTCCCCGGCGGCCCGCGGGTTTCCGACAAGTTACGACTCGTCAGGTTCGGCGATCTTGCCCGCTACCGCTACCGCCAACTCATCCACCGCGCGGTCTGCATCGGGAACACTCGGTTCCCCCGGCCCCAAGGTGGCAACCCCGAGACCTTGTCCGCCGGTCTCAAACAGCCGGCAGGCCAGGACGATCCGGTTGGTGTCTCTCACGCGCACGGAATCCACATCGGCCAGGGGCAACAAGATGCGCGTCCTGGCTACCATCTCACTGGCGATGGCGGTAAAGGCGGCCATCCCTTCCTGCGGCATCGGTTCGCCGGCGCTGGCAATGAGAAAACCCTGCGTGTCGGCCAGTACGGCGCTGCGGGCACCGTCGGGCTGAAGCAAGGCGCGCAGGCTCGCTTCCATGTCTGTCCCCACGCTGTGCAACGCTGGCACACCCGGTGCAGGCTGGTCGTCCGGGCCCGCCGAACCACTGGCATAGAGTTGCGCTTCCAGATCCTTCTCTCGCCGACGCAGATAGGCCACTTCTTCGCCCAGTGCCTGTAGGTCGTGGAACCGCGCGCGCAGGTCCGCCAATTCTGCCTGATCTTGCAACAGCTCGCTCAGCCGGCGCGCCATCAGCTCGGCGTCCAAGCGCAGACGCTTGTGCTCGGCGGTCAGTCGCTCCAGTTCGACGGAGGCTTCGCCGTGCAGGCGCAGGTCCGCGACCTCGCCGCGTAGCGTGCGGTTTTCTTGCAGAAGCCGCTCCAGATCGGACAGCTTGGCCTGCGCGGCGGCGAGCTGCACCCGCGCGTCGCGCGCATCGTCCTCGCGGGTGGCCAACTCGCGCGTCGAAGCCTCGGCGTGGACCTTCTCCTCGCGCAGATTCGCATTCTCCTGGCGTAGCTGGTCCAGCTCCCCCAGGCGTGCCTGGGCCTCTTGCCACTGGTCGCGCGCGGCGGCCGCGCTCGCGCTCATGGCCGAAAGAGCTTCATTGACCACGCGATGCTTGCTCTGCAGATCGCGATTCCGCGCCCCCAGCTCATCGCACTCGGCTTTGCACTGGGACAGAGATTCGGTCAAACGCTGGACGTCGGCCAACAGGGCTTCCTGCTTGGCTTCCCAGGTGCCCTGCAGCGCCGAGAGCTTGGCCTGGTTCTCTGCCAGCATGGCCTCGTACTTGCCAAGCCAACTGGTTTCGCTCTCGGCTTGCAGGCTCGCGGCTGAACGCTGTCCTTCCTCGGCTAGACGTAGCGATGTGGTCAAGGCCCTGACTTCGGCTTCACAGCGCTGGCACTGCTCCTGCGCTTGCGCGATTTCTAGTGCAGTGGCTGCCTGGGTTTCCTGGAATGCTCGGTGTTGTTCCGCGAGACGGAGTGCCTCGGCTTTCTGCTCTTCCAGTGCATGGCGTGCTCGCCGCAGCTCAAGCTCGGCGATTTCCCTTTCGCGTAGCTGCTCGGCCCGCTGTTCTTCTAGCTGTCGCTCCCAGGTCTCGGCGGTCTCCTGATCTCGCTCGAAGGCTTGTCGATTGTAACTTTCAGCGGCTCGCAATCGGTCGCGCAAAGACTGTACTTCGCTGGTCAAGCGCTCGACGTCTGCACGCGCGCCGTCGAGTTGGCGCTCCGCCGCGCTGATGGCCTCGCGGTCCGCTACGCCTTTGTGTTGCCGGGCAATCAGCTCAGCCGCGGTTTCTTTCAACGTCGCTTGCAGCGCGTCCAGTTGGGCGCGCGCTTCGTCATGCGCCGCCTGCGCGGCTGCTCGCACCTCCTCGGCTTCGCGACGAAGGCGGGTCTCGGTTTCCAGCGCGAGCCCAGGCGCACCCCTGGGTTTGGCGAGCCACCCGGCCAGAAAAAAGGCCGCGGCGCCTACCGCGCTTAGGACAATGAGAAGATGCAAGAGCGACATCAAAGCATCCTTCAGCGGAATTCGATCTCGACCCGTCGGTTCTGCCGCCGGGCCGAGTGAACCACGACGCCGCCGAGCGGCTTGCTGGCGCCAAAGCTTTCAGGCTCGATACGTGCCGGATCGACGCCGTGGCGCACCAGCCACCTCTGTGCGGCCCGCGCTCGTTGCGAAGAGAGGAGGTCGTTGACACGCTCCGGCCCAAGATCGTCCGTGTGTCCCTTGAGATGGACCCGCAATTCGGGCCGCGCCGTCAAGACCGTGAGTACCTTTTCCAGAATGGTCCGGTCATTCCTGGTCAGGACCGCAGCGTTTCTCCAGAACAGCAAGTCGGGCAAAGCCTCGGGCGGTGCGGCCGCGGGCTCGACCGGCACAGGGATCTCTGGCGGCACAGGGACTGGTGGCGGAGGAAGAGCAACCGGACTCGGGGCCGGCACCACGACCGCGCTTGGCGCAGGCAAGGCAAGCGCAGGCCTCGCCTTGTGGGCGAGGGTGCGGGGCAACACTATCGCGTCCAACACAACCAGATCGGTCATCCCGACCAACAGCAACAGGACCAGGAGGACGGTTCGGGCGGTGGGAGACATGCGCGAGCGTGCGGCCCCGGGCAGGCGACGGTCAGCCGTGACGCCTGCCACGGGTGCGCCCGTGAATGTCATCACGCAGAGGCTTGCAGCGCCTTGGCTACTTCAACGCAGCGTCGCTTGACCTCGATGAACACCAACCCGAGCTTGGCATCCTTGGTGGTCAGCACGACCAACACGGAATCCGGGCCCACGGCATTGAGCACGACGTAGCCCTTCTCGCTGCGCACGTAGACCTGTTCCATGGTCGATGCCATCAGTTCGGACGATATGCGTTCGCCGACGCCGAGCATGGCCGCGGTCATGCCCGAAACCAATTCCTCGTCGACCTCACTGGGCAACACCGAGGCCACGATGAAGCCATCGAAACTGACGACAGCGGCGCCAATGATGTCGGGCGAAGCCCCTCGAAGACCGCGCAAGATGTCCTGCATTTTTTCAGTACGCGAAGCCATGGTCCTATCCTCCTAGCTGGGTGGCGTGATCGATCTAGCCACGGATTTGAAATTTCACTGAACACTGGCCGACAGTGGACAGCGTGGCCACGCTGTAGTTGCGGCCGGAAAAGGCGCCCATCAGGCCTGCCCAGTATTCGTGGAACAGGTCGCACAGACTGGCGGTGCCCGCCACCTCGCCCTGGCCGGTCACCACATTGCGGAGCGCGCAGTTAGGAAAGGTGAGCGTGATGGTCTCGCCTTCCTGCTCGACCTTGGCCTCGAAGTCGAAGGCATTGGCGAAACGGCGGCGCATGGCTGCCAGAAGGTCGGTCGGGTTGCTGGTTTCGTACATCTCGGGCATGTGGGCTGCCGACAAGGTGCCGGCCGAGCGGCCGACCGCCTTTTGCCCGCGTCCCATGATCTCCTTCAGGGCATCGGCCAGGGCCTTGAGGCGTACGTGCGTGTCTTGCAGGGCCTCGTCATAGTCCGCCTGCGAAAGCTGAGCGACCGCCGGGGTTTGTTGCAAGAAGTGGGCGACCAAAGCGACGTTCTTCTCGATGCGATGGAACGGGCGTTGTTCAATCGCATCGCTGACGGTGAGACAGCGGGACGGGCAGATATACACGCACGAGGTGCAGCCGATGCAATCATCGGGACGGGCGACCTTGGCAATGTTCTCTGCCTGGTTTTGTTCGAACACGTCGGTGGGACAAATGTCCACGCACAGGCTGCAATCGCGGCAACCAGGCTCGTCGATTTGCACGGTGGGCATGGTTATCTCCTTAGGTTGCGCACGCAGGCGCCATTCTGATTCACACTGATGTCCATGGGCATCTGGCCCACCCGGTGGGTCGAGCAAGACAGGCAGGGGTCGTAGCACCGGATGGCAAATTCCACCCCGTCGAGCAATTCTTGATCGCTCTTGTCGAGCAGGCTGCTGGCTGCATCCTTGATGCTGGTGTTGATGCTGGCGATGTTGTGCTGGGTCGCCACCACGAAATTGGCAGACTGGATGATGGCGTTGTCATCCACCTGATAGTCGTGAATCAGCACGCCGCGCGGGGCTTCCACGTGGGCCACTACATGTCGCTTGAGCGCCCCCATCTTGCTGCGGACTTCGTCCGATGCGATGGCCTCGTCGCGCAGCAGGTGCGTGGCCTTTTCTGCGCAGTGGAGCAGTTCCACCAGGCGCGCCCAGTGACCCGCCACGATCTGCTTCGAGGGATTTCCACAGGTCTTCTTGAATTCAGCCAGGGCCTGGTCCGCCAGTGGCGTGCCCGTGACCTCGGCGCAGTTGAGACGGGCAAGCGGGCCCACACGATAAGTCCGGGTGGCGCCTCCCTCGCGCAACAGCACCTGCTTGCCGTAGCTATAGGGCAAGGCCTCCTCGGTCATATATTTCGCATAGTCCTCGGATGGGAAATCCAGCGCGACGCTGCCGTCAGGCCGCCGCACGCGCAGGGTTCCGTCGTACAGGTCGAGCGCATTGCCCTGCAAAGTGCCCATGTCGTAGACCGCCAAAGGCAGGCGGGTGAGAAGGGCCGGATCCTTGAGCAGCGCCTGCTTGCCAGCGTCGAGCACCAACTTGGCCAGGTCCAGACCTTCGCTGGTCAAGGCCTTGAGGTTCTCGATGTCATCCTTGTGCAGGCTGCAAGACATGCCGCCAGCCACCGCGGTGACCGGGTGGGTGCCCCGGCCGCCTACCACCTCGACGATCTTCTGACCGATGCTGCGCAAGCGCAGCGCCTTCTTGGCCAGGTCGGGCGCGACTTCCAGTAGGCCCACAAGATTCCGTTTGGCCACCGGGCTGGAGGGACCGAGAAAAAGATCCGGCCCCGCCAGCGCGAAGAAGTGAATGGCGTGCGAGTGGATCATGCTGCCGCAGTTGAGCAGCTGACGCAGCAGCAGGGCAGTCTTGGGTGGCGGTGCCGAGAACATCTTGTCCAGGCACTTGGCCGCGACCAAGTGATGGGCGTGCGGGCAAGTGCCGCAGATGCGCGTGGTGATGGTGGGCATCAATTCGGCCTGCATGCCCTGCAGGAAACGCTCGAACCCGCGGAATTCCAGCACGTGCATGGTCGCCGCGCTGACCTTGCCGTCGTCGCCGATGTCGATGTGTACCTTGGCGTGACCCTCGATGCGAGTCACCGGATCGATGGAAAGGGTGCGACTCATCGGGCGGCTCCTTGCTGGGAAATCCAGCGTCGCAGGAGAAAGGTTGGTTTCTCGCGAAAGACCGGCGAAGCCATGGCATAGGCGTAGTAGGTCTTGGCGCGCGTCTCGATTTCCTTCGTGACGGTTTCCTTGGGAATCTTGGTCATCATGGACATGCGTGTGGCGATCTCGGTGCGAATGTCTCGGTAGGGCTCGAGCACGATGGATTCGGACGGCCCAGTGCAACCCGAGCAGGGCATGCCACGGGTGGGGCATGCGCCCCGGCAGCGATCCAGGGTGGCGCTGCCCATGCACAGAATCCCCTGCGACAGGAAGCAGGTCTGCTTTTCCATTGTCCCTTCGTGCACACGTCGCAACTTCGCCACCTCGGTGTGTTGCATGTGCCGATCGCAGTGGAAGCACACATTGTGGCGGCCGAAATCGGGTTTGCTCTTGTGCAGAATCGCGGAGAGAGCTTCGAACACGTAGAAGGCGTGCGGAGGGCAACCGGGCAAGTACAGGTCCACCGGGATGGCTGCGTCGAGCGGCAAAACGCCCTCTTCCAGCAGGGCGGGGACGTCCTTGTCAGGGACGAAATGGGTCGAGGTGGTGGGGTTCTTGGTAAAAGCGCTCTCCTCCAGCTCACTCTTGCTGTGGGCGTAGCCCGAACCCTGCGGTCCGCCGTACACGCTGCAGGTGCCAAAGGCCAAGATGGCGTCGCAACTGGCGCGCATTTTCTTGGCGCATTCGATGTCGTGGTGGGTCCGCAGCGCGCCGGTAATGATCCCCAGCGCCGCCTTGGGGTAGTCCTTGACGTCCATCAAGATGGGCAGTCGGACAATGTCGATTTCCTCCAGGACTTTGAGCAGGCGTTCGTGCAGATCCACGACCGAGAGTTCGCAGCCCGAGCAGCTGGACAGCCATTCAAACGAAACCGTCACTTTGCCCATGGCATCCTCCTAGCCCTGCAAGACCAGTTCTTTGAGACAGGCGTTCTCGCCGGCATGGATGATGTCCAGTTCGGCGCGCTTGCCCGTGATCTTCTGCACGTAGCCACAGAACAGTCCGTGGTTCATCATGCACAGTGACTGTTTCTGTTCGTGTCCGTAGCGAAAGAGCGAGCAACGGACCATGCAGTTGCGAAACACCAGTTTGACCGCCTGCTTGCCGTCCTTTTCGTAGACGAAGCCGGGCGCCGCCGCTGGTTTCCACGGCTCGAACGGCCAGATGATGCCCTTGGCCTTGAGTTCTTCACTGACCACGGTCAGGGCGGCAAGCAGGTCTGGCTCCTGCTTGCTGACGGGACTCTTGAGTCCCACGGTTCTTCCAGCCCGAAATGTCACGGTCTCCGCCCCGCGGCCCAGCACCTGCTCCAAGCCGTGCGAAAGCGATGCCATCACCACCAGCAAGCCTTGCAATTCGTCTCTTGTTTCAGCCGAACCCATGCTCGTCTCCGATCTGGTTTCCCCCCAAAATCGCCTGTGCGCCTAGTGGGAAACCTTCTTTTCCAGCCTCTTCAGGTTCAAATCTAGCGACCGATTCTCGGGATCGAGTTGCTTGGCGGCCAACCAGCACTCGCGTGCCTCGTCGATATTTCCCGCACGTAGGGCCGCGAACCCTTTGTCCACCAGCGAGGAGGCCGCCCCGGGCGAGCGAGGCATTACCCGCGCGTCGCTCCGGCCGCTTTGCACGTGCTTGGCATCTTTCGTATTTCGGGTAGGCGCGGCGCTCTGCATGTTGTCGAAGAGAGAGTCATCGATGCGAATGGCGGGAAAGGATCCCGAGTGGCGATGTCTTCCCTGGGCTCGTTCATCAAGCGAACGAACCGCCTCCATCAAGGCGTATTGCCAGTCGCCGCTGATGGTGTACTCGATCTCAGCCGGCAGCGGTGCCGTGCGGAACACTCCGTCCTCGGCCGCGATGATCTCGCGCAGGGCATCTTGCCCGACGAGAGGGCCCCAGGACGCATGGACCAACTTGCCGTCCTTGACCACAATCGCGCCCTGCATCCCATGGGCGGTGATTCGCAGGGAAGAAGTTCGCTGGGCCAGGCAGAGCATTTGAATGAGGTCCGCTGCGGAAAGGGCGGCGAAAGATCCCGAAAGTCGATGACGACAATCGAGCGCTTCGTAAACGATCTTGAGGACCTCTTGCGGCACACAGGGCTTGCGCACCAAGCGCAGGCAGCCGAGCCCCTCCATCTTCTCCTGTATCCTGTGCACGTCCTGGCCTGTCAGCACGACGAAGAGCATTTCGGGGAACTCGATGGCGGCCCAGCAGACAAAATCAACCCCGCTCATGCCGGGCAGATCGGCGTCACAGACCAGCACATCGATCCCTATGTCGCGAACGATCTCGCGTGCGACTTCTGCGCTGCCTGCGACCAGCGCGTCGAAACGATCGTTCCCTGTGTAGAGAACGCGATGCAAAGCGAGCGCCATCTCGCTCTCCCCATTCACCACGAGGACTTTGGAGCGCCGTCTAGCCATCTTCCTGTCGCTGGTGAGCTGCCTCCCTGAGAGTGAACGGATTCTCCATCATCGAAGTTCTTCAGTTGTTCATGGTCGTAAAATGGCGCGCGCTAGACCTGTCCTGTGCGTTCGTGTCCTAAGCTGAGCTGGAAAGTGCCCGTCCGAGAATGCGTCAGACGCTGCAAGAAACTGTAGTGATGGCGTCTGGCGTGGCGGACTAGGTTTGAAAAGTCGGGGAGCTAGTGGTTTCTCGTGGATCGCTCGCGGCGTCAAGAAAAAGTAGCCGATAGCGTTCTCAACAAGGAAGGAACAACCGGACCAATGTCGATGAGAAAGCCTTCCCCCAAGGGTGACTGCCAGATTGGACGCCGTCGGTCATGCGGAGGCGTCATGACGCGCGAAGAGAAACGGGCGGGTCAACGCCAGGCTCGCTGCGGCGCCGGGAACAAAGCGGAATGGCATCCTGCAAGCAATCGTTCAGTCTTTCGCGCGTGAAACAAAGACCGTTCGGCAATTCTGGCGTCAGTGTATCGGAGATTGGCCTGGGAACCTGGCAGGTGGGAGGGCGTTGGGGTGAGCCATTCGACGCTGCCAATGCCGAGCGCGTACTCGGGCGCGCCATTGCCGGGGGCATCGATTTCATCGACACGGCCGACGTCTATTCCGACGGGGACAGCGAAAAGGCCGTGGGGCGTTTTGTTCGCGCCTGTGGCCAACGCCTGTTCGTGGCCAGCAAGTGCGGCCGTCAACTATCACCGCACGTGGACGAGGCGTACACGCCACAAGCGATGCGGAGATTCGTCGACGCCAGTCTGTCGCGCTTGCGGCTGGGTTGCATCGATTTGATCCAGCTTCACTGCCCGCCGATGGCAGTCTATTACCGGCCCGAAGTCTTCGAGGTTTTCGATCGCATGCGCGACGAGGGCAAGATCAAGCATCTCGGGGTGAGCGTCGAGAAGGTCGAGGAGGCGCTGAAGGCCATCGAATTCGACAACGTTCGCAGCGTGCAGATCATCTACAACATGTTCCGACTGCGCCCGCGCGAGCGGTTCTTTGCCGAGGCCGCGCGGCGCGGAGTCGCAGTCATCGTGCGCGTGCCCCTGGCCAGTGGCCTTTTGACCGGGCAGTACAAGAGTTCGACAACGTTCGGCCCCGGCGATCACCGGCAGTTCAATCGCGAAGGCGCCGCGTTCGACAAGGGCGAGACGTTTTCGGGAGTCCCGTACGACGTTGGATTGCAGGCGGTCGAACGGCTCAAGGTCTTGTTTCCAGGAACGCCACTTCACCTGGCGGCTTTGCGATTCGTGCTTGACACGCCGGGTGTGACCACGGTGATTCCCGGCGCCTCCAGCCCAAGTCAAGTCGACGCCAATCTACAGGTCGAGAATATGGCTCGCTTGACCCCCGAACAAAACCGCGGAGTCGAACAAATCTACGACGACCTCATCCGCCGCCACGTTCACGCGCGGTGGTAGGCGAGAATAGATCGCCCCTCGTCCTCACGCCGCCAACTCGGGGCTCCCCACTCTCGGGATGGCCGCCGCCTGTGACGCCCTCTCGGCTTCGAGATCCTTTTCGTGCGCCTGGCGGTGGTCGCGGGCGA
>Ga0182011_10003660_pt1 | contig 12551 bp, 8 predicted proteins | sample 711E1DmetaG_FD_120481 | JGI IMG/M metagenome (GOLD analysis project Ga0182011, IMG submission 120481) | Permafrost microbial communities from Stordalen Mire, Sweden - 711E1D metaG | ecosystem: Environmental > Terrestrial > Soil > Wetlands > Permafrost | place: Sweden: Stordalen | collected... | reverse complement strand
GATCGCCTGCACGTCCTCGGGGCGCAGGCCGTCCGCCTTCGATTCTTCGAGCTCGACGCTCAGCAGGTTCGCGACAGGCAGGAGGCGCTGGAGCCCCTGCAGCGTGTCGTCCGCGATCACCTTGCCGTGGTCGATGATCACGATCCGGTCGCAGAGGCGCTCGGCCTCCTCCATGTAGTGGGTGGTGTAGAGCAGCGTCTTGCCGCGCTTCTTGAGCGTCTCGAGGTTGTCGAAGATGGCGTTGCGGCTTTGCGGGTCCACGCCCACTGTCGGCTCGTCGAGCAGCAGCAGCTGGGGGTCGTGGAGCAGCGCCGCCGCCAGGTTCAACCGGCGCATCATCCCGCCGGAGAACCCGGCGACCTTGTCTTTCGCCCGCTCGGCGAGCCCCACAAGGTCGAGCGCCGCGTCGATTGCGCGCCGCCGGTTCGCCCGGTCCATGCCGTAGAGCGCCCCGAACAGGTGGAGGTTCTCGCGGGCGGAGATCTCGTCGAACAGCCCGATGTCCTGGGGGACCAGCCCGATGGCCCGCTTGGCGGGGTCCGTGTCGCCCTGCAACGGCCTGCCGTCGATGAGCACGGTGCCGGAGTCAGGCCGCACCAACCCCGCGATCATCGACACCGTCGTGGTCTTCCCGGCCCCGTTCGGTCCGAGCAGGCCGATCGTCTCCCCCTTGCCGGCGTTCAGGCTGACCCCGTCCACCGCGACGATGTCGCCGTAGCTCTTTCGGAGTGCGGTCACTTCCAACATGGGCAGTCGCCTCGCTGGCGTTCCGGTAAGGATACGCGGGAAACTCGTGGAAGTTTCCGCCGGCCGCGCGAGCCGGGATAGAACACCGGCGCCTGGGAACGGGAACCGGGCTCGCACCGGGACGGGTTCCGCCTCCAGCCCAAGGCCCAGGCGTAGCCCTTCTTCCTCGCCACTTTCACATTTCAGCTACTTGCGTACCTGGCACCTCTAACCTCTACCATTGGTCGAGTCACCGCGCTCCTGCACCGGCGGCGGGCGCCTGCGGCGCGAGGCTCTCGAACCCGACCACCTCGACGTCGATGGTCCTCGCGAGGTAGGCCTCGAGGAACGGCCGGTGGGCGGCGCCGTAGACCACGAGCACGCGGCCGCCCGGGTGGAGCGCGGCCACGGCGCGAATCCGCGCCGCGATCTTGAGGTTGCGGTTCTCCCAGAGGCCGAGGCGTCCGCGGTCGGCGCCGCTCGCGAAGTGCGTGCGCAGGAACACGCCCCACTGCGCGTCCACGTCCGCCGCTGCGTACCCCGCCGAGTTGACGAGGGCAAGCTGCGGGAGCAGATCGCCGCTCTTCACGCACTCCTTCAGGCGGGAGGCCGCGTCCTGATACACGGGCGTTTTCGAGATGGCGGCCACCAGGGCGTTGCCCTCGAGGTCCTTGTCGAGCTGTGCGTCGATCACCGCGTACGCATCAAGGTCTTCGAAGTCGTCCACCGGCTCCAGCGTCTCGAGGCCGAGCGCACGGGCAACTCGCGCTGCGATCGCGTACGTCTCGTCCACCCGGGCGAGACGCGCGTCGAGCAACGCCGCCAGGTCGGCCGGAACCGCCTTCTGCGCAGCTCGGGCCTGCGCGTCGAGGTACGACCACTGGAGCGCCGCCGACGCCGGGTCGTACGCCGCCAGCATCCAGAGCGCCAGCGCCGCCCGCTCCTCCGGGCTCCTTTTTCCCGCCCCGGCGGCCCGCGTGGCGGCGAACATCTCCCGGACCCTGACCGCCGCCTTCTCCGGCGACGTGCCCAGCACCTCGCACGCCCGCTTCCCCAGTTTCACGTGCGCGGCGGCGAAGTCGTCCACGACCTGCCCGACGAGCGGCCCCGCGTCGCGCCGCAGCTCGAGCTCGCGCACCCGCGTCCCCGACAGCGTCTCGACGCAGATCGCGTCCGGCCGGAACCCCTGCAGTACCGGCAGCAGTCGGTCGAGCATCGAAGGTTTGAACTCCTCCGCGATCTCTCGCAGGTGGAACGTGCCCAGCACGAGCACCCTGGTCCGCACCTGTGGCGGCTGGACCGCGGCGAGCGCCGCGATCGGATCGGCGGGGACGGCGCCCGGGGATCCCTCCACCGGCCCGGCCAAAGGCACGAGAGCGAGGATCGAGACCAGCGCGGCAACGCGCGAGGCTGCGCCGAACGGCGTGCGGTGGTTCATGAGCGTACCCTCCACCTGCAAAGACGAAATCCGGCGGCGGAAGGTTCTCCCGACAGGGCACACCCGCCGCGTGCGATTTGATGATAGATGAAGATGATAGGTACCTGGTATCCAATCAGATAGGTACCGATAGGTACCTGATAGGTACCTGGTATCCCAATCAGGTCGTTACGCTCCTGCACGAGTTCGCCCACCACCTCGACATCCACCTGTTCGGCTGGTCCGACACGCCCCACGCGCGCGGGTTCTACTGGAGGGTGGACGCCCTGTACCACCTGGCCCTGGGCGCACCCGCCGACAAGCGCAAGCCCCTGGTCTGGATCAAGAGCGGCACACGCTGGCGCATCGACTGGACCAAGCTCCGGTCAGATGTGAAACGGTGGTAGCTGGTGGCGGTCTGTCTGCTCGCAGCGCGCCGGCTCCCGCCTTGACAGCGGCTATGTATCACGTGGCATAGTGGCAGTGCGGACGTCCCCTTCAGTGCGGGCGGAGGCAGGCGCCGGCAGGTCGGGCCCCGCGCCCTCGTGCGGTTCGGTTCTCGGGGCGGGTGAGGCAGGGGCAACCTGAGATCCGGTGCGGCCGATCCGGTGCCGCAACAGGGCGCGGCTCATGCGCAACGACAAGGAAACAGGGGGTGGTCATGTCCATCAACTGGATCGAGCACGCGGGCCGGAAGATCCTCTACGTCGACTATCGTAACTGCATGACACAGGAAGACATGATCGACCAGCTGGACGAGGTGACCGAAATCGTCCGCGATTCGTCGGGTCCCCTGCTTGCGCTGACGAACCTCGAGGGTTGTGGCATCGGCCCCGATTTCATGAGCAAGGCCAAACAGCACGCCAGGGACGTCTACGTGAAGAAGGACGCCCGCCACGCAATCGTCGGCATCGTCGGGTTCACGCGCATGCTCCTTCACGGGTATATCGCCTTCTCCGGCTCGCAGCACACCAGGCTTCTTGCAACGGAAGACGAAGCCAAGAAGTGGTTGACGAGCTGACCGGCTGACGCGCCTCTACGCCGCTCGGAGCCGTTCTTGAGCCGAGCACGTCGGCGCGCACGGCGGGGTTTGGCGGTACGCTTCGGGTGGCAGGGCCTACTTCTTCGCCTTGTCCGCTGCCCCTTCCGCAACCGCCGGCGGCTTTCTCGACATCACGCGGTTCTCCGGCAGTATGGCCAGATCCACGACCTTCCCACCCTGCATCACGGACCGCACCTTGCGGATGTTGTGGATGTCCGCGAGGGGATCGGCATCCAGGATCACCAGGTCCGCGATCTTGCCCTTCTCCAGGGTACCCAGGTCGTTCAGGCGTCGCGATGCGATCGCGCCGTTCCTGGTCCCCGCGATGATGGCCTGCATCGGCGTCATGCCGAGCTCGACCAGACCCTCGATCGCCATGACGGTGCCGATGCCGTGGTTCTGCCAGGTGGGCTTGGGTTCGATCTGGAACTCGGGGGCCGCGGCCCAATAGCTGTCGGTGCCGACCGTGGTGACGCACCCGGCCCGGATCAGCTTCTGCGCGTTGCTGCGGCGGGTGTCGAGATCGACGCCCAGGTCGTGGGCGCGCTTGCGCTCGTCGTAGAGGGTCTTGGGGAGCGCTTGCTTCTTCGCCGCCTCCGCGAGCTTCTTCTCTTCCTCGGCTTTGTCCTTGAGGTGCTTCTCCCACGCCTCGCCGGTCATCGTGCTCACCAGCATCGAGCACACCACCTTGCGCTCCGCGATCAGCTTGGCGAGGTCATCCGGCATTTCCCGAGGCGTGATCGCCTCCGGATGCTGGATGACGTCGATGCCCGCCAGCACGGAGATGCGCAACCCCTCGATGGTCGTCGAATGGGTGTCCACCGCGCGGCCGCGCTTGTGCGTCTGGTCGACCATCACCTTCTGTGCCTCCGGCGAGAACCCGATGAAGGTGGGTTGGTCGAAATGGCTGGTGCCGCCGTACTTCAGGAAGTCCGGGCCCTTGTCGAGGTATTTGTCGATGGCGACGCGCAGCTCGTCCGGCGTCATTTCGGCGAGCAGCTCTCCCGCATCCTGCGCCATCGCGTCGTCCACTTCGGCCTGGAAGCGCGTGATATCGCGCTGCGGGAACAGCGAGAACGACACCGAGTACGGCCCGCCCCACCCCACGATGTTGCCGGCGGCAAGGATGCGCGCGCCGGTGGCCTTGCCGGCCGCGATGTCGTCGCGCACCTGCGTCAGTGGGACGAGAAAGCCGTAGCTGTCGCGGACCGTCGTCACCCCGTACGTCAGGTCGATCTGCGCGGCCTCGAGCACGATCTCGTTCTCGCGCGGGTAGTACTTGGCGAGCGTCTCGTAGCGATCGCGCACGCCGCCGTAGAGCGAAAGATGGACGTTCGTGTCGAAGAAGCCCGGGACCACCCAGCGCCCGGCCGCGTCGATGACGGTGGCGTCACCGGGAATGCTGACGTCGCCGCGCGCTCCGACGGCGCTGATCCTGTCGCCGTGGATCACGACGACCGCGTTGGGGATCGCGGGACCGCCGTTGCCGTCGATCAGGGTGGCGCCAGCGATTGCCACGTCCTGTGCGCTCACGGAAAGCGGCGCCGCGAGGCAGGCGGCGATCCCGGCCGCCAGCATCAGGTGAACAGGTCTGGCTCGTCTCATTTCCTCGCTCCTCCGTCCGGGTCAGGCAGTTACGCGGGGCAACGCCCGGGATCCCGCCGACTGAAATCGAATTCGGTGTGGCACGTCGGGCCCCGCCTGCGCGCGACACCTCGTCGCCCCAGGCGTGCAGCTGGAAGACCGCAGATGCTGCCGAGCAGAGGTGCCCACATTCACCTCGGCTCATTGTAGAGCGGCGGAAGTCGTAGCGAAGCCGGAGTCGCCGCGCCCAGCATCGGCCGCCTCGGCTCCAACCGACTCGCCGACCCTGCGCGCCACCCGGCGATGGACGTGATCGACCGCACCCGCGCTTGTCTGCATCACGCGGCACCGAGACTGCTGAAGATGGGCAGAATGATCAACAAGTCGGCGCCGGCGTGGAACACAACCGATCCCCAAAGGCTCTCGGTCTTCTGCATCAGCCACCCCCACGCGATCGAGAAGCCGAAGGTGACGACCAGGAAGACCAGCAATGCCGGTGCGTACGTGACCTGCATGTGCGCCAGGGTGAACGCCAGGCCAGTGGAAAGAACCGCCGGCCATCGTCCGATCAGTGGCTCGTAGCGCCCGAGAAACAACCCGCGGAATAGGAGTTCCTCCATGAAGGCGTTGGATACCACGAAGAGCAGAATCCATGGGGCCAACGACATGAACTTGGCCGAGCCGAGGGCCCTGACCGCTGGTTGCAACAAACTCAGGACCAAGAGTGCGGCAGCGGTGATCACGCCCACGCTGAGGCCGAGTATCAAACGGCCTTTCCGAATGTAGAGCGATGCGGAGCTTTCGCCGCAGATCCTCGCCACGGCGAGAATACCGATCACGATCAGCGACGCTTGAAGGAGCTTCGCCACGGCGATTCCGATCGGCGTCTGCGTCGTCAGGCCAAGGAGCTTGAGCCCCGGGTCCGCGAGGAAGAACCCCAACGAGAGGCCAACAACCGCAGTGAAGTAGGCAAAGAACACTGGCCGAAATCGGCTCAACCGATATCCGTCCCGAGCGACCCACCAAAGAGCGCCAAGGACAACAAGGAGTCCGGCTCTTGTCGCGTAGTTGGCCCACGCCGGCATGAGGGGGACGAATGTCATCGTGAACGCGAAGATGAGGAAACCACAGGTTGTGAGGATCGCGAACACTCGGAGTCTCATTGAACTCCTCCGTCGACCTCTCGGTTGTCACCCGAGCCGAGTTTACCGACATTTTCGCCGTGACCTTCGCCCCGCCACAATCCGAAACTACTTCACCCGAACTACCACCTTCGGGAGCAGTTCTCGATGACCCAATCCTCGTCCATACCCCGAGCATCGCCCGACAACCCCCCGCCCCAAGGCGGGCAACAGCAAGGTCATACTATTGAACCACGCCCAAGGACGGGCCTCCGCCTGTCTTCAGGCTACGACCATTGACATGGAAATGTTCTCTGGACCTGGCAAGACCGGTTCTTAGCGAAGGGCACACGGTCGGCGTGATGGGTGACAGAAGCATCGCGATGATCGTGCTGCCGGTTGCCCGCTCAACCCAGGATGGGTCAGGGCGAGGTCTTACCGACCGCGTGGCGTCCCAGCCGCGGTTTCCTCGCGTGGCATGCCGAGACAACGTCGAGCGGGTCGGCCCCGGCAGGCACCGTTGGTTCGCGTTCGCGGTACGCTTGAGGCTCGCTGCACACGAAGGTGCAACGGGGAAACCAGGTACCTACTTCGGATGGTAGACTCGGGCCGTGGCCGGCTCGACCGCACTGGCTTCGGATCGCTTCCGCCGGGGCGCCCGCTCGCGGCCTGACCGAGCGGCGGCCAGCCCATCTCGATCGGGTGAGCCGGTGGCGGCGCCGGCTGCCGGACCCATATCGCGGCGCGAGACAAGGCCTTGAGAGACGCCCTGGTCTTCAGCGCGGAGATGTCCGGCACCCTCTTCGTGATCATGCTCGTGTTCCTGCGAGCGCATCACCGGCACCCGGGCTTTCCCCAGTGGACCGCCGGCACCGGGCTGGTCTGCTCCGCCTTCCTGTTCCTTGGCCTTCGCGGACTGATCCCGGAGGCGGTTTCGGTCCCGGCCGTCAACGCCTCCCTGCTCGTCGCCGCGCCGATGTTTCTCGACGGGACGCGGCGCTTCCTCGGGCAGGCTCGCCTGCGGTTGGGCTGGTACGCGCTGGCCTCGATCCCGTTCGGCGGTTGCCTGTATTACCTGCTCGTCAACGACAACATCGCCGCCCGGACGGCGATCCTGATGGTCGCGGCCGCCATTCCATTCGCGGCGATCGTCGCGCTGGTGTGGAAGGAGCGCGCCGCAGCGAGGTCGCCGCTCTTCACTGCCCTTGCCGTCGAGTTCGCATTGCTCACGGCCGCAATGCTGGTGCGCGCCGGCGGCGTGTTGAGGCGCCCGGGCGTCGCCCTCCTCATCGACTCGCCGTCCCAGCTCGCCTTCTTCGGTGCATCGGTGGTGCTGCACCTGGGGGTCACGGTCACGTTCATCCTCCTGACCACCGAGCGGGTGGCGGGAGAGCTCGCGGAAGCGAACCGCCTTCTGGCCAAAGCCTCGCGCACCGACGCGCTGACCGGCCTCGCCAACCGGCGCGCCTTCCTCGAGGTGGCCGAGGCCGAGGTCCGGAGAATGGCGCGCACCCGGCGCCCGTTCTCGCTCATCCTGGCGGACATCGACGGTTTCAAGCGCATCAACGACGAGCTGGGCCACGCCGCAGGGGACGGTGTCCTCTGCGAGGTGGCCGCACGGGTGCGCGCCGCCGTGCGCAAGCTGGACGCCACCGCGCGGTGGGGCGGGGAGGAGTTCGTCTTCCTGCTGCCGGAGACGACGATGGACGGCGCCGTGCGCGCCGCCGAGTCGGTGCGCTCGGCCATCTCCGCGACTTCCTTTGCGGTCGAGGATTCATCCTTCGCCATCACGATGTCGTTCGGTGTGGCCGAGCACGTCGACGGGCGCACCATCGACGCGACGATGGCCGTCGCGGACCGGGCGCTGTACCGCGCGAAGAACGCCGGCCGCGACCGCGTCGTCGCCGGCCAGCCGTGACCCCCGCGCCATCGGCGAAGGGGAGGGCGAGGCACCTGGTACCAGTTCTCTCCACAAGAAGGTGAGATGGCGGTGCCGGGTACCCATCAGGGGACGGAGGCCCGGACCGGGCGGCGCGCGCCATAGGTTGGTTCGGACTGTCGCAGCGTCCCGCGAGGATCGCCACGCGCGGCTGCCGGGCCCGGATCTGGAATCCGGCCGCGGGCACGTTGGGTTAGAGTGGGTTGCGTGGTCGTGACGGGGGCGCCGGCCGGCCGCGGTCGTGCCGGCAGCCGTCTCACCTGATCCCGTTGGAGCACGGCCGGCCGCGGGGAGGATTCATGGTGAAGATCGGAACCACATCGCTCGACGTCTTTCCGCTCTGTCTCGGCGGCAACGTGTTCGGCTGGACGGCAGACGAGAGGCAGTCGTTCGCCGTGCTCGACGCCTACGCCGCCGCCGGGGGCAACTTCGTGGACACGGCCGACGTGTACTCCGCCTGGGTGCCGGGCCACGAGGGAGGTGAGTCGGAAACGATCCTCGGCCGGTGGATGGCCGCCCGCGGGACCCGCGACCGCATCGTCGTCGCGACCAAGGTGGGGATGCTGTCGGGCCTGCGCGGGCTCGCCGCGAAGACGATCCGCGCGGCAGCCGAGGGCTCGCTGCGCAGGCTGCGGACGGACCGCATCGCCCTCTACTACGCCCACGTCGACGACGCGGCGACGCCCCTCGAGGAGACCCTCGGGGCGTTCGACGCCCTCGTCCGCGAGGGCAAGGTCCGCCACATCGCCGCCTCGAACTACACGGCGCCCCGCCTCGCCGAGGCGCTCGCCGTCTCGAAGCGCCTGGGCCTTGCCCGGTACGTCGCCCTCGAGCCGCACTACAACCTGGTCCACCGCGCCGAGTACGAGGGCGAACTGGCCGAGCTGTGTGCCCGCGAGGGGCTGGCGTGCTTTCCCTACTACGCGCTCGCGAGCGGCTTCCTCGCCGGCAAGTACCGGCCCGGCGCGAAAGTCGAGAGCGCCCGCGCCGCGGGCGCGGGCAAGTACCTCGACGAGAAGGGACTCCGGATCCTCGCCGCGCTCGACGCGATCGCGGCGGAGCGCCGGACGACCGTGGCGGCAGTGTCGCTCGCATGGCTCCGCGCGCGCCCGGCCGTCGTCGCCCCGATCGCCAGCGCCCGCACCCCGGAGCAGCTCGCGGAGCTCCTGCCCGTCGCCTCGCTTCGCCTCACCGACGACGAGGTGAAGAAGCTGACCACGGCGTCGGCGTAGCGCCGGAAGGCGCCGCGAACCAGCTCGCTGAAGCCCCGCCGAGAAGGTGAGGTGGTGATACCCGGTACCGATGAGGGGGGTCGAATGGCGAAGATCGCCGGGGCAGGAAACGGCGGCGCCCTTGCACCGGGGTCCAACGGCGCGACTGGTGCCCCGTCTGCGAGGCCGAGGGGCTCCGGCCGCAACGCGGTACTGGTGGCGGCGGGCATCGCCTTGTCGCGGGGCATCGGTCTGGTCCGCGAGCGGATCTTCTCCCACTACTTCGGCCTCTCCGATGCCGGCGACGCCTTCAAGGCGGCCTTCAGAATCCCGAACCTGCTGCAGAACCTCTTCGGCGAGGGGGTGCTCTCGGCCTCGTTCATCCCCGTCTACTCGGCGGAGCTGGCCGGCGGAGACCGGGAGGAGGCGGACCGGGTCGCCGGCGCCGTGCTCGCCCTGCTGTCGCTGGCGGTCGCGTTCATCGTCCTGGCCGGCGTGCTCGTGACGCCCTGGCTCATCGCCGCGATCGCACCGGGTTTCACCGGCGAGAAGAGGGCGCTCGCGATCCGACTCGTGCGGATCCTCTTCCCTGGCGCCGGCCTCCTGGTCCTGTCCGCGTGGTGTCTGGGGATCCTCAACAGCCACCGCAGGTTCTTCCTCTCGTACACGGCGCCCGTGGGGTGGAACCTGGCCATGATTGCGACGCTCGTGTGGCTCGGCCAGAGCATCGGCGAGTACCCGTTGGCGGTCGCCCTGGCCTGGGGGTCGGTGGCCGGCAGCGCCCTCCAGCTCGGCGTCCAGCTTCCCACCGTGATGCGGTTGCTCGGCCGGCTGCGGCTCTCGCTGGGTCGCGCAGACGCGAGGGTGCGCACGGTGGTGACCAATTTCCTGCCGGCGTTCCTGGGCCGCGGCGTGGTCCAGGTCTCGGCGTACGTGGACACCCTGCTCGCCAGCTTCCTGCCTGCGGGCGCGGTCACCGCCCTCGCCAACGCCCAGACGCTCTACACGCTGCCGGTGAGCCTGTTCGGGATGTCGGTGTCGGCCGCCGAGCTGCCCGAGATGTCGTCGGCGCTGGGCTCCGAGGCCGAGGTCGCCGCCGTGCTCCGGTCGCGCCTCGCCACCGGGCTTGAGCGCATCGCGTTCCTGGTGGTCCCCTCGGCGGTTGCCTTCCTGGCGTTGGGAGACATCGTGACGTCGGTGGTCTACCAGTCCGGCAGGTTCTCCCGCGCCGACTCGATGTACGTCTGGGGCATCCTGGCCGCCGCCGGGATCGGACTGCTGGCCACCACCATGGCGCGGCTCTATTCGTCGAGCTTCTATGCCCTCAAGGACACGAAGACGCCGATGCGCTTTGCCGTCGCGCGGGTGCTCGTGGGCACCGCGCTCGGAGCCGTCCTGGCGTTTCTGGCGCCCGGGTGGCTGGGGATCAATCCCCGCTGGGGCGCGGCCGGGATCGCCCTGGCCTCGGCGACGGCAGGGTGGGTCGAGTTCGCGCTGCTTCGGCGGGCGCTCAGCCGCCGCATCGGCCGCGCAGGGATTGGTGCCTCCCTCGCCTTGCGGCTGTGGGCCGCCGCCGCCGTCGGCGCCGTGCTGGCCTGGGGGGCCAAGCTCGGCCTTGGCGTCAGCCGACCGTTGGTGCTGGGTGCCGTCTCACTCTCGCTGTTCGGCGGTGGCTACCTCGCTGCTGCCGCCGCCCTGCGCGTCCCCCAGGCCACCTCCCTCCTCGCGCGCGCATTCAGGGCGCGCGGGCGGCGCCAGCGCCCCGGTTGACGCGCGCCGGCGGCGTGCTTGGGCAGCGGGGTTTCGGAGCTCGTCATCGTGGCATGCCGAAGGCTGGTACCGCGTATCACGATGTCACGATTGTGCTGCTGAATCGCGCGTTGGAGGTCGGCATGGGCATTGGCTGGAGATGATCATGAGATGGCGATACACGGTACCAATGAATCGTCAACTCGACCGCGACGCGGGCAAGCCGCTCTCGATCGGAATCGACTGCCGTTCTCCAGATTGCATCGCGGTGCCCCGCCCGATCGGCCGGCCTTCCTCTGCAGGGCTAAGGACTGGGCTTCGCGCCTTCGGGCCAGGACCACGCCGGAATAGTGGGAAGAGGGGGCGCGGCGGACCGGGCCTGGGAGAGCCTGGCCTCGACGTCCATCAGCTCCTGTCGGCGGTCGGACGCTTCCCGAGTCTCGCCGGTCGAGTCCAGCTCGATCATCAGCTGGCGCAGCGCCGACGCGAGCATCTCGAGGGTCTCCACGGACGGTGTCGGGCGACTGGCGACGCGGCGGTGCAGCGCGACCCACTCGCGCCGAAGCTGGAGGGACCATGCAACGTCCCCGGAGTCGCGGACCCGATCGCACAACCAGTCGAGCCTGTTGAGTGGACCGCCGAGAGCCATCCAGTCCTCACCCATTCGGTCGACCACTCCTGGGAGGAGCTCGAGCGCCTGCCTCGAGTGCTCGCCGGCAGCCTCGTGGCACTTTGCTTGCGTCTCGAAATCCGCCCGCCTCAGGTGCAGGTCCGCCTGAGTCTGGAGCAGGTCATGTACCTCGTCTCCAGCCTCCAGCGCGGCCCGCGCTTCCAAGAACGCGTGGTCGTACGCATCCCGGGCGGCGGCCGCACGACCGGCCTCCTCCTCCAGCCAGGCCAGACACTTCAGTGCGAAGATCCGCTGAACGCGGGTTTCCGCAGGGTCGTCGTCTTTCGCCGGTCGCCTGAGAATGTCCATCGCCTCGTCCAGGGAAGATCGAGCGGCTTCGAGGTCGGCGGCCTGGATCTCGGCTCCAGACAGGTACTGGAGCATCGTCGCCAACTGGCGTCGGCGCGAGTACTGCTCGGGCTCGAGGGCGACGATCCGCCTCTGGACGCTCACACCCTCTCGGCCAGCCGAGACGCCCTCGTCGACCCTCTCGGAGTGCGGCGCGTGGTAGGTGATGCCGAAGAGAGTGGTTCCGAGCGAATGGAGCGCCTCGAGCGTGCCACCACCCGCCGCCACTAGGCGGCGCGCAACCGGCTCCGCCTTCCTGTGTGCCGCGAGTGCGTTCTCGTCCTCCAGGCACGCGAACCACGCATCGGCCATCGCGTCGAGCGCGGTCCACCGGCGGTTCAGGGCATCGGTTGTACCTTTGGTCAGCTCGCCGAGCAGGCGTGCGGCTTCCGCCGCATTCGCGAACGCCTCTACCGCCACCGCCGGCAGACCGAGCTCCCGATATGCGTCGCCAAGCCCGCGGAGGCAGGAGGTCGCGAGATCGAGGGCGGTCGCTTGGTCCCATCCTCGCTCGGCGGCCTCCCGGGCTCTCTCGGCCGCTTCCCTAAATGCGGCCGCCGCCCTGTCGAACCGCCGCATGCGCGCCTCGGCCTGACCCAGCCCCCTTAGCGCGTATCCGAGGTTGGAGAAACCCGAAGCGTTGTTCTCGTCGAGCGCCAGGATTCGCCGCGCGAGGTGGACGCCCTGGACCAATGCATCGTGGGCGCCGTCGAGATTGCCGAGCTCGAGCAGCGCCCCACCTAG
>Ga0182011_10003659_pt1 | contig 12552 bp, 9 predicted proteins | sample 711E1DmetaG_FD_120481 | JGI IMG/M metagenome (GOLD analysis project Ga0182011, IMG submission 120481) | Permafrost microbial communities from Stordalen Mire, Sweden - 711E1D metaG | ecosystem: Environmental > Terrestrial > Soil > Wetlands > Permafrost | place: Sweden: Stordalen | collected... | reverse complement strand
GACGTTGCTGAGGCTCAGGACGCGACTGCGGTTGCGGCGCGGGACGTTGCTGTTGCTGAGGCGCGGGACGCGACTGCGGTTGCGGCGCAGGACGTTGCTGAGGCGCAGGACGCGACTGCGGCTGTGGCGCAGGGCGTTGCTGTTGCTGAGGCGCGGGACGCGACTGCGGTTGCGGCGCAGAGCGTTGCTGAGGCGCAGGACGCGACTGCGGCTGTGGCGCAGGGCGTTGCTGAGGGGCGGGACGCGACTGCGGTCGCGGCGCTACATGCTGTGGTGGTGCTGCATGTGGTGGTGGTGCTGCATGTTGTTGTGGCGCCGCATGTTGCTCAGGCGCGGTGTGCGTTCCCGCCCCTAACGGCCTGGCGGCTACGACATTTTGCGGGTGTCCGCCGTTTGCCTTGGCAAATGAGCTCTTGTCGGCCCTGGCGGTATTCACATGCTGCGTCTGGAAGCTGGTCGGAGCCGCGTGCGGCTCGTGTGCGGCAACCCGTTCCTGGGGAGCCGCGGCGTGCTGAATCCCGCCGGGACCGCCGTTATAGGAGATGTGCCTGTCGTTGGCGATGGTATTCCGCTCCACCACGGTCCGGTCATTGTAAGTCGTATGGATGACGCTCTCATTCACGCGCATGACCGCGGTGTTATAGGCAAAGGAGCCGCCGCGCCACTCGCCTCCGGAGAAGCCGACGCCCATGTAGCCGAAGCCGTAGTTCACGCCGCCGTAGTAGCCCACGTGGCGTCCCCAGTAGCCCTGGTGGAACCTGTAGCGCCCACCGGACCAGTCCCAGTAGTTGGGCGTCCAAAGCGCGCCCTCATAGGGAGCCGGAACCCAGGCGCCGGGCACCCAGTAGTAATCCTCATCGCCCCAGGCCCAGTAGCCGGGCACCCACATCAGGTTGGGCTCCGGGCAGTATGGCTGTTCGTAGATGGGCAGCATCGGCGGAGCGAAACCGACGCTGATAACGACTTGCGCATGCGAAAAAGAAGCGGGGATCACAGAAAGCAGCAGCACCAACAGAAGCCAGCGCGCGGAGCGGAACCATGGCATGAGATGAACCTCCAGCGGAGCCAGAGTATCCCAGCCCTTCCCTTCCCGGTCTGGTCAATTCTGCACAGAGACAGGCCCTTTTGATCCGGCCCTCAAATAGTGTTATAGTCTCCCACCCATTCAGCAAGAACGCTGAATGGATGGGGCACCCAAGTGTCAGTATGTAGGGGCTGGATCAATAGGGAAGCCGGCGTCGTGCGGCGATGAGCAAGCGTGGTTTCAGGGCATTGCTACAGCACCCGGTAGATCGCGCTGCCATGCGCGGGCAAGGTCACATTCACTTCCTTCGATTCCTTGCCGGTACTGTCGCTCCAGGCATCCTGGACGGTGTGCTTTCTTCCATCGAGGCCAAGCTGATTCCAGGTCGCGCGCAGCGTAACCGGCTTGTCGTCGAGGTTGAAAAAGGCCAGGAACTCCGTGTAATTTCTAGCGCCTGGGGCGTCGATCGTTGCCCGCCACACCCTGGCGTTTTCAAAGCCGGCCGGCAGGCCCGCGGCGTCAACCGGGTGGCTGTACGTAACATTCTGATTGATAAAGAGCACGGTCTGGTTGGTCATCAGCGACTTGGTAAACTCGTCCAGCCGGGTCAGATTCGCGCCCAGAATCAGCGGCGAGCGCGCAATGGCCCACAGCGTGAACTGGGTCCGTTGCTCATCCGGCGTCAGCCGCGATTGCCTTGGCTCGCCCCAGCCGGGATGCGGCCCCAGCCAGCCATCGGGGAGCATATCCGCGTCCGGCCAGTTGCCCGGCCCCGCATAGGGGAACCACTTGGCCAGCCGGTCGAAGGCGTCGCGCACCCCGAAGGGAAACTCGCCGCCGCCGGAGGAGTGCGGGAAGGTCCAGCCGTCCCAGTGGTCGTCGGAGACGCGCCACATCTGCGCATATTCGGCTGCCTCGGCCGCGTGCTCCAGTTGCGTCGGCCCCGGTGAAAGGCTCAGCACAATCGGCCGCCGGGTCTTCTTGATGGCCTCGGCAATCTGCCGGATCTCGGTGGGCCGGTAGGGGTGGTCGCCGATGCAGTCCACCTTGATGTAATCCAGCCCCCATCCGGCATAGAGCTTCAGCATCGAATCGTAGTAAGCCTGGCCGGCGGCATTGTCCTTCACACCGTAGTTGCCCTCGTCCCAGGGGCAGGTATCCGCTGTGTCCGCCGCCTCCGCGGCGTGAAAACTCGACCCCGCAATGGGCAAATTCTTCTTGACCACCTGCTTGGGAATCCCGCGCACAATGTGGATGCCGAACTTGAGCCCCTGCGCATGAACCCAGCCGGCCAGCGGCTTGAAGCCGGCCCCGTTCGCGGCCGAGGGAAAGCGATTGTCGGCCGGAATCTGGATGCCGTTGCCGTCAAAGACGTACTTCCTGCTCTCCAGTGTGCCGGCGAAGGGGTCCCGCATATACCACCCCTCGTCGATCACGGCGTACTGCCAGCCATACTGCTTCACACCGGCCAGCACCGCGACATTGGCTTTGTATTCGGCCTCGTCGATGGTCAGCCCGTAGGCATCCCAGCTATTCCACCCCATCGGCGGCGTGGGAGCGGGACCTTGCGCGTGGAGGAGGGTTGCGGCGGCAAGGACGGCAAAAAAGGCGATGAGGATCGGGCAGCGGCGTTTCATGGGTAGACTTTACACCACATTCGCCATGGGGCGGCGCGAGAAGCGATACTCCGCCCTGTGCCCGCCGTCACCCCGCAGCGGAATTTCGTCGGCTAGAATCAGGGTCGAGGAGTCACAACGAAAATGCCGCGTAAAGCACTGATCGCCGCCAATTGGAAGATGTACAAGACACCCGCCGAAGCCAAAGCCTTTGTCGACGCCTTTTTGCCCCTCGTTGCCGGCCACACGCGCGACGAGATCGCCCTCTTTCCCTCGCCCGTGCTGCTGCCCACCGTGATAGCAGCCGCCAAAGGCTCCAATGTGGCCGTCGGAGCGCAGAATATCCATTTTGCCGAGGAGGGCGCCTACACCGGCGAGACCTCCGTCGGCCAGCTTCTGGCCGTGGGCGGAACCCACACCCTGATCGGCCACTCCGAGCGGCGGCAGTACTTTGCAGAGACCGACGAGATCGTCAACAAGAAGCTGCACACCGCACTGAAGCATGGCGTCATTCCCATAGTCTGCATCGGCGAGGTGCTCGCGGAGCGCGAGGCCGGCCAGACTGCCAACGTGCTGAAGACCCAGATCGCCGGGGCCTTCGTGGGCATTACCGCCGAGGCCGCCGCGCCGATTGTCATCGCCTACGAGCCGGTATGGGCTATCGGCACCGGCAAGACCGCCACGCCGGAGATCGCCGTCGACGCGCACAAGATCATCCGCGCCGAAGTGGCCAGACTGCTGGGCGCCGAGGCCGCCGCCAGGATGCGCATCCTCTACGGCGGCAGCGTCAAGCCCGACAACGCCACCGCGCTGATCGGTCAGGAAGAGATCGACGGGGCTCTCGTGGGCGGGGCCAGCCTCAAGCCCGACTCCTTCACCGCCATCGTGAAGTACTAGCGATCCGGCACTTAAGATCCGTTGCCCCCCCTAGCCACAAAAACGTGGCAAGGGTGCGGAACCCGGCTGAAGGTGATTACGTTGCAGGAGTTCGCCGCGCTCTTGTCGGAAGAGTTACAGGAATTTCTGGATTGGAAGTATGGGATTGTGGGGCCGGGGAGGGTGGCTTCACCAGCAGAACCTGCTGGACTTTAATTAGGGACGAATTGGTTCCCTATTTTCGAGACTTGAGGATTGGACACGAAAACCAGGAACCCGCCTGTCACCTCGTCAACGCTTCGCCGACTCGGTGTGTCTCGGGCTCTGCATCCTCGTTTGCCGTCAGTGTCCGGGTGGAGGACCGAATCCAGCCGCTATCCCCCGTAATGTCTGCTCGTTTCAGAGCCAATCGGCACATCACTGTCTCAGACTTCAATATGTTCTCCAAGAGAGGGAACTTCGATTCTATTTGCTCCGCGCTTTCTACTGAATCAAGATTTAACTCCTGGGATTCGCCAGGCTTGATTGAAGGATAAGAATCCTCTGAAGCGCGTAGCGGAATAACAACGTCAGGTTGATTCCCTGTCGCGAATAAGCGCAATGTGCCCCAAGGGGTCAAGCTGACCGGGGACCCACCCTTATTTACTACGAGGACCCTTACATGGAGTCCTTCACTATGATTTATTAGTTTCTTAATCCGATCTGCAATCTCCGCAGACTCACTAGCCTTTCTGTTCAGGTCTTCCCTCGCATTTAATAGCACTCTCTTCAAGTATTTCTGATTGAAGGTAGCTATCGCGTCTGCGCCTGGTTTTAATAAAGTAGCTATCGTGTCTGCGCCTGGTTTTAATAAAGTGGCGGCGGCGGAGTCCTCATCGGCTTCTAAATACATAATTCTTAACCCAAGATTAAATTGGAATCCTGTCTTTGTTGGCTGATACGGAAAGAGTATTGGTCCTTCCTTCTCGCTGGCGCTTGGCTTGTACCTTCCATCGTTCACCACTAAGCCTGTCGAAAGTATCACTTCAATATCATTCACCTCCATCTCCTGTAAAAATGTTCTCTTTTCCTCCAGGGTGAGGTTCCCATCTAATTTAGGCGACCAAGTATCAATCCAAGCCTGTTGGTCGGGGATTTCGGACTTGGCTTCGCTGAGGTTTTCAGCCAAATTTGCGATTTCTTGTCGTGTAGACTGACGTTCCAAATCCTTGAAGAATTCAGATTTGCTCGTCAGTTCGTATAGTGTGGTAGGAACCTGAATCTTCCTGTCTTTTTCCCCTTTAACCTGCTGCGGGGAAGGGAGCCTGACATCAAGAAGGGTTGCTTGAGGGCGGGCCATCTGCATGTAGTACTGGGCTGCTGCGCCTGCAAAGGCTCCGATGATGACGGGCACCAGCAACAAAAGCCCCTTTGCGATCCAGCCTGTTCCCTTCTTGACGGCAGCTTGGGAGTTTGAAGCCTCTCTGTGCCCTTCGTCTATGGGAGTTAACGGAACGCTGTCGCTTGCCAACTTTGGGCCCCCAATCTTGGGAAAGGAGATTCCCACCCAAGATAGCATCTCCTTGGGTCACGCCAATGAGAATTATAGTCCCAAATGCTGCGGAAGCCCGATGTCAATGCTCGGGTCTGAGTTCAAACCTGCTGAAGAGTGGGCCGCATTTGCGCACCAATCAAAAGGCGCGCAAATGCGTTGCTTGATCAGGACGGCGGGGGCTATTCTCCAGCCCCCGGAATGTACTTGTACTCGATCTTGGCGGGCTTTTTTGCCGGGTCGCCGGTCAGGTCGTGCATGTGCCAGACGACACTTTCGCCGGCCACCTCCGGGTGCTTGCTCAGGAACTCCAGAGCGTAGGTGCCGGCGCCGGGGTCGTCCTTCTGGTCGGCGAATTTGGCGCTCTCGATGGCGGCCTTCTGCTTGTCGCCGAGGCGGCGGTAGAGGATGGCGAGCTGGTAGTGAGCGGCCAGGTCGTCTGGATCGACGGCTTGCAGGCGCTCGTAGGCATTGCGCGCGGCGGCGTAGTCGTGTTGCTGGTAGTAGGAAAAGCCCAGCTCGCGCAGACCGTCGCGGGAGCGGGGATACTTGGCCAGCATGGCTTCCAGGTCGGCGATAGCTCCCCTGACCTGGCCGGCATTGCGCTCGACAATTGCACGGTAATAAAGGGCGCGGGGATCGCCGGGCAGAAGCGCAAGCGCCTTGGCCAGGTTGGATTTGGCGTCCTGATACTTCTCCCATGAGATTTCGACGATGGCCATGTTGGTATAGGCGTCCGCGTAGTCGGGGCGCAGGGCGGCGACGCGTTCAAAGGCCTCGACGCTGGCCTGGTACTGCTGGGCATCGAGCAGGGCAATGCCGTAGTTGTTCCAGCGCATCCATTCCTTGTTTTCGCTGGCTTCGGGAGGCTGGGGCGGGTTTTCGCCGATCTTGAAGCTCTTGGTCTCCGACGCCATGTCGATAACGGGCATCGCGTAGCGCTTCTCGTTCATCGCGTAGTCGATGAAGTGCTGATTGAAGCGGCGGTAGCGGACCGTCGCCGTCAGCGAGAGCTGGCCGCCGATCTCTCCGGGCAAACGGAAGCGGTAACGAACCAGTTGCGAGCGGCCCGACTGGATGGTGTTGTTGTAAGCCAGCACCCGGTTGTGCCAGATCTGGTGCAGATCGTTCAGCTCGCCCTTGTTGTTGATGAGGCGGTTGGTAAAGGAGTGGGCCGCGGGGTCGAGGTGGCCGTCGGGCTGAAGGAAGCCGCTCTCCGCCAAAACCTTGCCGGAGCCGTCCTTGACCGTGAAATCCACCCATGCCTCGTAGAAGTCGCGCTGCTCGGGAATGAAGGAGTGGCCGATGCCCTTGTTCTGAATGACCACGTCGGCGACGAGGGTCTCGCCGGGGGCAAGCGAGAAACTGGTCAGGCCGAGCGGAGCCACGAGAACCTCGTCGCTCGCGGTGGCCGCCGCGCCCTCCTTTTCCAGGCCGAAGATGTCCACATTGAAGACCCCCTTGCCGTCCGAGGCGTTCTTGAGGAAGGCTTCCAGTTTCCGGGCCTGCTCCTCGTATTTGTAGTACTGCGGCATCAAGGTATTGCCGCCCAGCCAGCGGTGGCTGACGAGTTGGCCGTCCTTGGCGCCGGGGTCGGCGGAGTTGGCCGGGAGCGGCTCGCGCATCATGTGGCAGCTCTGGCAGGTGGAGACCGCGTCCTTGCGATAAAAAGGCAGTGGAGACTGTTTTGTGAAGCTGGCGGCCTGCCATTCGTCGTAAAGGGAGATGGCCCGGAGCCACTTGTAATCGTCGAGTGTGCGGGGGATGGCGGCCTTGTGGCAGGCGGCGCAGAACTCGGCGCTCCGGTAGAGGGGGCGCATGACGGCCTTCGAATGGCGGTCGAGATGGGCCAGGATTTCGGCGTCGGAGACGGGGCGGACGACAGGCGCGCCGCTATCGTCCACCAGCACGGCCGGTGTGCCCATCACGTAGCTGCCGGTTCCGGTCGCATCGGTGGAGACGATGGAGTGGCAGGTGGAGCAGGTGATGCCCTCGTCCTCAAAGGGGCGCTTTTTCGGCATTCCCTGGGAGAGATCGCCGGAGAGCAAGGCAACGGGGTTGTGGCAGCCCTCGCAGTGGCGCGAGTACTGCACTCCCTTCTCGTCGATGAGCAGGTTGACGTTCTTCAGGTACCAGGGGGCGCGGAAGCTGTTGGAGTGGACGGACTGACGCCACTGATGGTAGGCCTCCTGGTGGCAGTGGCCGCAATACTGGGCCGTCAAAAAGCTCTTGGGGCTGAGAAACTGGCCGTTGGAGGAGGTGGCGTTGGAGGGAAGAAAGGGCGCATCCTTGCCGAAGGCGTAGTTGTAGCGCGCGGCCACCGAATCGTGGAAGGCCGAGGTGGAACCGGTGACGCCATTTGCGGTTGCATAGGCCGGAGGTGTGGCGGGATTGCCTGCTGGGGCTGGGGAGGATTCCGGTTCCGTGGCGGCGCGGACGGCCCAGGCAAAGGTGAACGACAGCACGGCGAGGAAGGCAGCGATCAGCCGGCGGCGTAACGCAGCTTTGAAGCTCATTCAGTGATCTCCCGGCGAAAGGGCCGCAACCCGCCCGCGGGGCGTCGAGGGGAAGCCGCGGGAACACCAGAACCGTAGCAGGGTTGAGGGGTGGGCTGCTTCCATCGAAAGGTGGAGGAAGCAAGCAGCGAGTCCAACGCCACCGGTTCACAGGGTGGTATGAACAGCCGATCGATCTACCGGCCTGAAATCCGGCGGCGTATCTTTTCGCCAAAACCGGCATCGAACTGGTACGTTGATAAGGATTTCATTTTCAGCAAATGACCCCCAATCCCTATCTTTCTCTTACGGTTCTCTTTCTGGCGGCGCTCGGCTTTGGGCTGGCTCCGCTGGGACTGGCCTGGCTCTGGGGAAAGGTCTTTTCCCCGGCCAAGCCCAACGCGGTGAAGAACTCCATCTACGAGTGCGGATTGGAGTCCAGGGGCGATGCCTGGATGCAGTTCCGGTCTGCTTATTATTTGTATGCCATCATCTTTTTGATCTTCGACGTGGAGTCGGTCTTTCTGCTGCCCTTTGCCGTGGCCTTCAGCGGGTTGGGCCTGGCGGCATGCGGGGCGATGCTGATCTTTGTACTGCTGCTGGTCGAGGGGTTGGCCTGGGCCTGGGCCAAGGGCGTGCTGACGTGGGCGTAAAAGCAGCCGCTAGCTGCTAGCTGTTAAGTGGCCGGGGTACGATCCTGGGCTTGGAAGTCCGTGGGCATGGGTGGGAAAGAAAAATCTGCGCTCGACGGTCGAATTGAAGCGGCGGACAGGGTACGAAAGAGAAGCTAGAGGCTAAAAGCTAATAGCTAGAAGCTAACGGAGCGAAGCGACGATGGCGGATGAGGGCTTGAAGATCGAACTGGGCAAGCAGGGGGTCTTCGTAACGACTATCGAGGAGCTCTACAACTGGGGCCGGCGCAGCTCCATCTGGCCGATGCAGTTCGGCCTGGCCTGCTGTGCGATTGAAATGATCGCCACCACCATGGCGCGCTACGATCTGGCCCGCTTCGGCGCCGAAGTCTTTCGCCCCTCGCCCCGCCAGGCCGATCTGATGATCGTCTCCGGCACCGTGACCAAGAAGATGGCGCCGCAGGTGGTGCGGCTCTATAACCAGATGGCCGAACCGAAGTACGTGATCGCCATGGGAGCCTGCGCCATCTCCGGAGGGCCCTTCAAACAGGGGTACAACGTGCTGAAAGGCATCGACCGCTACATTCCCGTGGACGTGCATATTCCCGGCTGCCCGCCCCGGCCCGAGGCGCTGATGCAGGCCTTCATCACGCTGCAGAAGAAGATCGACGGCCAGCATCTGACCGGGGAGGGCCGTCCGCGCCATCTGGACGCCAAGGCGCAGGGTGAATTCCCGGTTCCCGTGCAGGGCGAGCACGATCTGGAGCCCGCGTCGAACAAGGGGGTGTGGCCCGTGCCGGTGGTGATTCGGTGATAAGAGCAGGGACTGGAACTGGCTGCATAAATCGGGTTTTTGAAAGGGCACGGCTTTAACGCCTGCCGAAGGGTGCCGCAAGAGGCGGCAAAACAAGGGGCTATAGCCCCTGAGGAACCAGGGATTGCGGACAGTCGAAGAGATCAAGGCGGCGATCGAGACGGCCATTCCGGGCGCGGGGGCGGAGATTGTGCCCAACCCCAGCCCGAGCGGCCAGCACTCGCTCCGGCTAGCTCCGTCACATGCCGTCGCGGTTGCCAGGTTCCTGCGCGATGAACTCTCCTTTGATTTCCTGTCGAACGCGAGTGGTGTGGACTGGCCGGACTGCCTGGAGGCGGTTTACCACCTGTATTCAGTGGCGCTGAAAGAGGGGCCTCTGACGATCCGGATGCGCACCGCGAACCGTACCGGCCAGGTGGAGCTGCCGTCCCTGACGCCCATCTGGCGCTCGGCGGAGTTCCAGGAGCGCGAGATCTTCGATTTGTTTGGGATCGTCTTCAAAGGGCACCCGGACCTGCGCCGGCTGCTGATGTGGCCGGAGTTCAAGGACCACCCCATGCGCCGCGATTACGTGGAGCCGGACGACTTTGAGTACGAGCCCACGGCCCACGACGCGGTGCTGGCCAGGGCTGCGGCACACCGGGCCGCGAAAGAGGCCGGCCGATGACGGTAACGGGATTCGTGCGCGAAAGAAAGCCGGAGGGCTGGAACCGGCCTCCGATCATCGAGCCGGACGGCGAAGGAGAGCTGCTGGAAGTGGCCATGGGGCCGCACCACCCTTCGACGCACGGCGTCTTCCGCATGGACGTGGCCCTGGACGGCGAGCGCGTCGTCCGCCTCAAGCCGGTATTCGGCTACCTGCACCGCAATCACGAGAAGCTGGCCGAGGGGATGAACTACCTGGGCTCGATGCCCTTCACCGACCGGCTGGACTACATCTGCTCGCTGACCAATAACTGGGCCTACGCGCTGGCTGTGGAAAAGCTCACCGGCCAGGAGGTCCCCGAGCGGGCCGAGTACCTGCGTGTCATCCTGGGCGAGCTGACGCGGGTGCAGAATCACGCCTCGTCGATCGGGTTTTTGATTCAGGAGATGGGCGCCAGCGGCACTCCGCTGATGTACGCCTTCCGCGAGCGCGAAAAGATTCTCGACCTCTTCGAGTCGCTCACCGGTTCGCGGATGATGTGCAACTACATGCGCTTCGGCGGCTGCCGCGTCGATGCTTCGGCGGCTTGGCTGGACGCGGCGCGCAAGGTGGTGGCCGGGCTGCCGGGGTTTGTCGACGAGTTCGAGCGGCTGCTCAGCACAAACGAAATCGTGATGGCGCGCACCCAGGGCGTGGGCATCCTGAGGCCGGAGCTGGCGGTGAACGCCGGGGTGACCGGGCCGATGCTCCGTGCCTCGGGCGTGAACTACGACATCCGCAAGGTGGACGGCTACGGCATTTACAACCGCTTCAACTTCCGTGTGCCGCTGGGCGATCATGGGGACGTCTACGACCGTTTCATGATTCGTATGCTGGAGATGCGCGAGTCGATTCGCATTCTGACCCAGGCGCTCAAGGACATCCCCCCCGGCCCGGTGATGGACCCCAAGGCGAAGTTGCGCGGCTTCCGGCCCAAGCCGGGCGAGGCCTACGGGAGGATCGAGGCCCCGAAGGGCGAACTGGGCTTTTATCTCATCAGCGACGGCGGGCCGAATCCCTATCGCTACCGGGTGCGGCCGCCGAGTTTGATCAATCTGACGATTTTGGAGGATATGTGCCTGGGCCAGAACGTCGCCGACGTGGTGCTGATCTTCGGCAGCGTGGATATTGTGTTGGGAGAAGTGGACAGATAGCTTTTAGCTGTTAGCTACTAGCTTCTAGCTGTTCGTGATCGTATGCTCTGTTTTGGTTTACCGCCAGAACCGCTCCCGGAACGAAAGAGCTAGAGGCTAGAAGCTAGCAGCTAGGAGCTTTTAGGAGGTTTCATTGCTGGGCGAAGGCATACTAAAGGGACTGTCGGAGACAATTATGAACTTTGCCGGCAGCTTTGTCTCCGCGGAACGGCTGACGACGGTTCAGTATCCGGAGCAGCGGATCGCCCCCCTCGAAGCCACGCGCGACTTCCCTTTCCTGGTCTATGACAGCAAGAACCAGGAGGACGGCTCGGACTGGGAGGCAGGTCTCCGCTGCGTGGCCTGCCAGATCTGCGAGAAGGAGTGCCCGCCCAAGTGCATTTATATCGTTAAAAGTACGGACAAAAAGCCGGATGCCGTCGGCAAGCCGCAGTTTTATCCCGTTCGCTTCGACATCGACATCTCGGTCTGCATGAGCTGCCAGATCTGCGTCGAGGTCTGTCCCTTTGAGGCCATCAAGATGGACACGGAGTTCGAGCTGAGCACCACGGACCGCTTCGGCGGGCTGCTGCTGGACCGCAAGCAACTGGCCAAATCGGACGCGTATTACCACCGGATTCATCCTACAGAGGCAGACGAGGTGGACGCGAGGCTGGCGAAGGGGAGGGCCAAAGCTGACGCCAAGTCAACGGCCGCCGCCATTGCCTCAGCCGTACGGGGCGCGGAGATACCGGCGCGGCCTGCGGAAGGAGAGCTCTAGCCCATGATCGAGACCATGGACCAGATCTTCGTGCTCCTTCAACACTGGCTGATGGGCCTGCTGCCCGCCGCACTTCAGCCAATCGCCGGCATCTTGCTGGGCGTGGCGGCCATTGTGTGCCTTTTTCCTGCGCTCTTTGCGCTCACCACGGTCTTCGAGCGCAAGGGGTTGGCCCGCATCCAGAATCGCATCGGCCCGAACCGCGTGGGGCCGTTAGGCATCCTGCAGCCGGTGGCCGACGGCATCAAGTCGCTGACCAAGGAAGATATCGTTCCCCTGAGCGCCGACGCGGCGGTGCACTTTCTGGCGCCTCTGTTGATGGTGGTGATGGTCTTCATGGGCTTCGCGGTGCTGCCCATGGGACGCAAGATGGTGCTGGTGGATATGGACGCCGGCCTGCTCTTCTTCTTCGCCATGGGGGCGTCCACAGAGCTTGCAGTCTTCATGGCCGGGTGGTCCAGCCGCAACAAGTATTCGCTGCTGGGGGCCATGCGCGCCGTGGCGCAGATGATCAGCTACGAGGTGCCGCTACTCATGTCCAGCGTAGCCGTGGTGATGATCTCCGGCTCGCTCTCGCTCACCAAAATCGTCGAGGCGCAGAACCGCTACACCTGGGGGCTTCCGCACTGGTACATCTTCACGCCCTGGGGCCTGGCCGGGTTCCTGATGTACGCCATAGCGGCCACGGCGGAGACCAATCGCTCGCCCTTCGACCTGCCCGAGGGCGAGTCGGAGCTGGTGGCCGGCTATCACACCGAATATTCGGGCTTCAAATTCGCGCTCTTCTTCCTGGGCGAGTACCTGGCGATGTTTTCCATCTCCGGGCTGGGAACCACGTTGTTTTTAGGCGGCTGGTCGGCGCCCTTCTCGTTTCTGGGCTGGGCGCCGTCCTGGTTCTGGTTCTTCTCCAAGATGATGCTCTCCATCTTCGTCTTCATCTGGATGCGCGGAACGCTGCCCCGGCT
>Ga0182011_10003658_pt1 | contig 12552 bp, 16 predicted proteins | sample 711E1DmetaG_FD_120481 | JGI IMG/M metagenome (GOLD analysis project Ga0182011, IMG submission 120481) | Permafrost microbial communities from Stordalen Mire, Sweden - 711E1D metaG | ecosystem: Environmental > Terrestrial > Soil > Wetlands > Permafrost | place: Sweden: Stordalen | collected... | reverse complement strand
TCGGATTGAATTGGAAACACCGGACCGGGATGCGCCGCCCCATCTCGCTCCAACCATGCCGCTGGACAAGTTGATTGAGAATGTTCTCCAGCGTGATGCCGTGCAAGGGATCGCGGGGATGGGAAATGGGCGATGTCATGTCACAATTCCAAGACCGACCCTTTCACTCTTGTTCCCTGGAAATGCTGCCATTATCACCAAACTTATCACTCATTTATTGAATTACCTCAACCTTGCCTTCACCAAACAACCGATAAGGTCCGGTGTATTTGAGCTTTTGCTCTTGATCTTTAATGATGACAATTTCCCTTTTGGTGGACATGCCGAAAGAAACCTGTTCACTTTCTGCTGGATTACTCGACACAGCATAAAATTTCAGAGAATGCTTCCCGGCGTCAAGTTTCACATCGGTATCACTTTGCTTGGAAATGACCAGCGGAGAATTGGAGTCGATTTTGATGGCATATTTTTCAACTGACAGCTGATAAGTCGGTTGTCTGCATTGAACTATTAACTTGCCAATATCCGCCCCCGGTGTTGATAGATCAAAACTAAATGTGGCGGTCTTCGGCGGAGATACAGCTGACGCAGTTTTCTCCCCTATTAACGTGGAGACGCACCCACATAAGGACAAAAGTATCAGGCAGCTGACTGGTATGATGAATTTCCGTTTCATTTTAATTTCTCCCGTGTTGTGGATTGAAGGTATAATTTCCGATTTGGGTTCTTGCCCACGACAAGCGCAGGCCTTTTCGTGATTTTCTGCCTGCCCCACAGATTTTCAAGTCCTTTCTCCGCGCTGCCAAATTCCGCTGGCTGCCGAAGTCTGACAGGTGCAATATCGCGCCATGGCGGGTCAGAAGAAAATACTTTCACCAGACTTGTCGCGCCGAAATCAGATGAAGGCGGAAGAAATGCGAAAGCTCATCCATTCGTTTCGTGGCAAATTTAAGATGAAGCCCGGCGACAAGCCGTTCGCCGAGGAGTGGGCGGATTACAAACGCGAAGAAAAGGAATTGGAAGAACGAAAATGTCAGCGGCTCGCCGGGGAGAAAAGTGTCAATAGTAAGGACTGACCCCTTTAGTAAATGAGCACCGATACGCCGCCACTGGAAAAGGTTCACCGCTTCCTGGATGAAGCGGGCGACACCACATTTTTCGGTAAGGGCCGCGTACCCATTTTGGGGCAAAAGGGCGTTTCATTGTGTTTCGGCCTCGGGATGGTCAAGTTTGCCACACCGGTCGAGGAGGTTCGCAACCAGGTCGAAAAATTGTGCCGCGCCGTCGAGACCGACAAATACTTGAATCGCATCCCCAGCGTCGTGAAGCGCGTCCAGTCCGGCGGTTTTTTCTTTCATGCCAAGGACGATCCGGCGGAAGTGCGCGAACGCCTGTTCAAATGGATTTATAAAATGGATTGCTCGCTGGAAATGGTCGTGGGCCGCAAAATTCCAGCGCTGTTTGCGCGGAAGCACAATAACAAGGATTCAGAATTCTACGCCGATCTGCTTTCGCATTTGCTCAAGAACAAACTCAAGCTCGGCCAGCGGCAGGTCATTAATATCGCTGAACGCGGCAAGACCACCCGCAACCATGTTTTGGAACTCGCCATGACCAAGGCGCGGGAACGCTTCGCCAAAAAGCAGGACGCAGCGGAAATTTCATCCGAAGTCGTCTTCAATGTGCAAAATCCGCGCACCGAGCCATTGCTGTGCGTGCCGGATTATCTGGCGTGGGCGGTGCAGCGGGTGTTCGAGCGCGGCGAGATGCGCCACTATGATTTTTTGCGGGAGCGCATTTCTCTGGTGGTGGATCTTTACGATACGGAGAAATACGAGGGTAGCCGGAATTATTACACACCCAAGCGACCGCTGACCGCTGAAAATAAATTAGGCCCGCCTGTGTCCTAAGAAGGTTACCCTTCGACGGCATGAAGCCGACGTTCAGACACCGCAGACCCAGGGAAAATATGAGACAGAGTGAGAAGAATTGCAACACATTTGTTGACCGGTGTTGTGGCGAGCCGAACCCCCAATTCATTTCTTATCCGTGTTATTCGTGTTATCCGCGGTTATGCGTTCTCCGATGAACCAGTCTTCAACTTTCTGTCGTGCCCAGGGCGTTTTACGCAGGAACGTAAGACTGGACTTGACGCTCGGATTGAATTGGAAACACCGGACCGGGATGCGCCGCCCCATCTCGCTCCAACCATGCCGCTGGACAAGTTGATTGAGAATGTTCTCCAGCGTGATGCCGTGCAACGCCGCCTGGGATTTGAGCCGCTTGGGAAGTGGCGAAAAGGATTTGCCAACGGCAAAGGCCGTGAGGCCGACTGAACGGGCGTGATGGAGCCCAACAGGCAATGTCATGTCACAATTCCAGGATCGACCCTTTCACTTTCAGGTTTTCCAAGCGCGTCCAGGCCTTCACGTCAGGATGTAACAGCCTTCCTTCTTCGTGCCGACGCGTTTCACCAGTCCGGCTTTTATCAGCGGACGCAGCAAATCCAGCGCGCCTTGTTTCGAGACACCCAGCGCGTCCCAGATTTCGCCCGGCGTCATGCGTTTGTGATCGCGGAGCAATTGCAGCAACTGCTCCTGTTTCGGACGCAGCACCAGTTTCTTCCGTCCCGGCTGCGCGGAAAGTTTTTGCACCCGTGTCCAGACCCGCTCCAGCGTCAGGTGCAATCCTTCCGCCGCATATTCGATCCAGCCCGTCAAATCCTCGCCCTCGCGCCGCACCGTGTCCAGGGCCTCGTAATAACGCGGACGGTCCTCCCAGTAAAATTCATCCACCGAAAAAATATGATGCGTGTCAAACCCGCGACGATACAACTCCCACAACGCCAGCGCGCGGCCCGTGCGCCCGTTGCCGTCGGCGAAGGGATGGATGGACTCGAAGCGATAATGCAGAATCGCCGAACTCAACACCGGCGACAGCCGGGCGGATTCCTTGTTCCACCACGCCAGCAATTCAAACATCAAACCCGAAACATCCTCCGGCGGCGGCGGAACATGGCGGCCCACCCGCACTACGATGGTGCGATAACGTCCCGCCGTTCCCTGGTCCATCACCTCGCCAGCGATGATCTTGTGCAGCCGGAAAATTTCCTCGTGCGTGATGCTGTTTATGCCGGCGTTCTGTTCCACAAAACGCAGCCCCGCGAAATAATTCACCACCTCCCGCTTGGCGCGGGCGGCCACGGCGGGAATTTCCCGACCTTCCTCCACGGCGCGCACCTGTTCCAGTGTGAGCGGATTGCCCTCGATGGCCGTCGAGGAATGGGTGTTGCGGGTGCGCGTGTCCTTTTGCAATGCCGGAATCCACGGCACTTCCACCGTGGCGGTCAGGATGCGCTCGCGCAGGGCGGCGATCTGCTCCACCCGCTTCAGCAGCGTGGGCGTGACGATGAAATGCGGCTGATAACTCACGGCAACAAGATGCGAGTAAGTCAAGTGTAAGTCAAGTTATTAGTCAAGTGGAAAACCGGCGGAATGAACGCGGAAAAGAAGTCTTTCGCGCGAAGAGCGCAAAGGACACGAAGGAGAAAATTATTTTTTAAATCCTTCGCAACCGTCGCGGCCATCGCGCGACCCGCCGGGTGGCCAAATTCCGCTGGCTGCCGAAGTCTGACAGGTGCAATATCGCGTCATGGCGAGTCAGAAGAAAGAACTTTCCCGCGACGAAATCCACGCACTCCGCGGCAAGTACAAAATACCCGGCGACAAGCCGTTCGCCGAATGGATGGCCGACCTGAAACGCGAGGAAAAGGAATTGGAAGAACGGTTTCAGCGGCTCACCGCCTTGGGCAAAAAATAAAAATCAGCTGGCTGAAATGAAAGTGGTTTTCGACTCCGAAACTGAATTGCAAATTATTGGGACTGACCCCTTTACTTTACCTTTACGACCCTTTCGTGAACGGGGAAACCTGTTGACAAAAGTTATACGAAATAGATGTTGACATACTTTGTTAAATTGGTATAACTTTATACCATGATTGCAACATTGAAGATGGACACCGTGAATTTCGGCACGAAGGGACAGGTGGTGATTCCCCGTCGCCTGCGCAAGGAATTCGAAATTGAGGAAGGAACCAAGGCTACGGTTGTTTCCACCCCTGAAGGCATTTTGCTGAAACCCATCACCCGCACCTACATCAGAAGCCTGCGAGGTTCCCTGAAAGGCACCAAGGCGATGGAAACCTTCATGGCCGAACGGAAGCGGGAAAGGGAACTGTAATGGCCACCAAAGCACTGGATAGTTGGGCGCTCATGGCGCTCTTCAACGAAGAACCTGCTGCCGATGAGGTGGAGAAACTGCTGTCGCAGGCTGCCACAGAACGACACAAGCTGCTGATGAGCGTAGTGAACTGGGGCGAGATTTATTACTCCGTCATGCGCGGCGCATCACCCGCAATGGCCGAACAAAAGGTCAGGGAGATTGCCGCCATGCCCGTTGAGATTGTCCCCGCCGACCAGCATCAGACCCATCAAGCCGCCATCTACAAGGGCACGCACAAAATGTCCTATGCCGACTGTTTTGGCGCGGCGCTCGCCAAGATTCGGAACGCCGAATTTGTGACCGGCGACCCGGAATTCAAGTCAATCGAGAAGGAAATCAAAATCAGCTGGCTGAAATAACATGGAAACGAAAGTCCAATCAAAGCGGGGCTTCGACTCGCAGATTTACATGAAAATCGGCGATGACCAGCTAGTAACACTGGCTCTTAAATTTGTGCTTGAGAGCGATAAGCCGCCGTCATTTGAAAACATTGCCGCAGAGGTTTATTCCAGTTTCCCGCTTCACTTTTGCTTACAAGGCCATCCTGAATGGCCACACACACTTGTAATTGATCGCTCTATTCGGCGGTGTTGCACCGACAAAAACAGGAAATGGGTTACCGGAAAAGCCGCGACCGGTTTTAGGATGATGCCAGCGGGCGAAACAATAGCAAATGACACACTAGAAAAGCTTCGCGGGAACAAACCGCTCGAAAAAACTCTGCCTAAAGGAGGCAGGCAAACTTCAAGCGGAAAAGTGGTGAAGCATATTGAGGATTCGCTGGCATTCAATAAATTCCAGCGCGATGGCAATCTGAATGCAGTGACAGAATTTGACCTTTGCGATCTGCTTTACTGCACTGTTGAAAGTACGGCAGAAACCCTTGAAAACAATTTAGGTGTCTTGGTCAGCAACGTTAAGAATTTTCAACGAGAGGACTTGGTCCCGTTTCTAAACAATCTCCGGCATAGATTCCCGAAGCGTTTCGCTTAAATCAATTAACAGTCAACAAAGAAGGTCAGTTATGGTCATGGAAAAAGGAAAAATTCAAGTAGGCGCGCGCGGCTTGCAATTGCTCGCGAAACAAGCGATCGACAGTTTGGATAAAGGGCTTATCGAATTGTTAACAAACGCAGACGAGAGCTACAGCCGACTCGAAAAGAGAGGACAAGTGGTTTCAGGGAAAATCGAGATCGTTATTGACCGGCATACCAGAACAAAACCTACGGTCATCGAAGTCATCGACTACGCAGAGGGCATGGATAGTGAAGAGATGAAAAAGTGTATCACGGAATACGGTGAAGACACATCGCGCGGCGGTGGGCGTGGCGTTTTCGGGATGGGATTAAAGGATACACTCATTGCTTTTGGTACCGGAGAAGTGATTTCATTTAAACATGGTAAAAAATGGCAATGCAATGTGGCAGCGGATGGCAACTACGAGATAAAGCAACCAAAGCAGATAAGCATTGCAGACTTGAAAGATTTTCCTAACCACGAAGCAGGCACAGCTGTAAGAACACACATCAGACCGGGTCAGTTGAAAATTGGTCAATTCGATACGTTAAAAGGTAATCTTCAAACGCATGTTTGTTTACGCACTATTATGTGCGACCCCAAGCGAACTATCATTTTGAAAGAAACGGGCGAAGAAGGACAAGACTTGTCTTATTGCGCACCGGCGGGAGATCTTATTCGGGATGAAGAGTTGAACATTGTTGGCTATCCCGATGCGAAAGCTACGCTGAAAGTTTACGTTGCCAAGGGTTCAGATGCCCTGAGTCAACTCAGTGTTTATCGCACGGGCGGCATCATAATAACCAGCTTTCGCGCTTGTCACGAAGCTACACTGTTTGGCTTCGACGAAGATCAATACGCTGCAAAACTATTTGGTGAACTTCGGTGCAACAAGATTGACGAACTTCAACGTTCTGGAGAACAAGTCGTAACAAAGGAGCGCGATGGCTTACGCAAACAACATCCATTTACACAAGCCCTATTTAAAGCAGGGAAAGCCGTAATCGAGCAAATAGTCCTGGCTGAAAAGAAAAAAGCCGAACAACAACAAAAAGTTTTGGAGACGGAGGAAACAAAAAAGCGATTTAAAGATGCGGTTAAGAGCCTGAATGCAATTGCCACAAAAGAATTGGAAGGTGCACCTGGTCTAGGACATGGCGATGACACGAAGCCACCAGGCAAACCTCGTTTGCCTGTCAATGGTTTTGAATTTATTCCTGATAGTTATAGGGTCGTTATTACAGAAAAGGAAACGCTCAAACTGAGAATTCTGCTGACTCCAGAAAGTGGAATTAAAATCGGCGATTTAATCACAATCGAATCCAACATTGACGGGGTTAAAATTCTACAGCCAACCACAGCCGTTCCGGTCGAGCGTTACGAAGACCCTGCCATTGCGATAGCCAGTGTCGGCGTAGAAGGCGTCCAACCGAATGCCGAAGCATGGATCACGGCGCGTTGTAATGGCAAAGAAGCCAACGCGACCGTGGATGTTGTTTCCACAAAAGTGCAACGCGACCCACCGAGCGGAGGGTTGTTCAAGGAAATTAAATACAAGGCAGATAACGAATCACCGTTGCGCGTTCAATTTGACCGGCAGACAGGAATCATTTGGATCAACACCGTCGAACCATCCGTGCAACTTTATTTTGGACCAGACGGCATGGGGCAAGATCAAGCGCAAAATCAATGCTTGGTTGCTGAACTCGTCACACAGGTTGCTTGCGAAGAAATAGCCCGCGAAAGGCGTGCTAAAGGTAAGTTGGATATCCCAGTTGGAGTTAAAGAATTGGAAGCTTTTTACAATTACTTAAACAAGTTGCGAATTCAAAACGCAGGCGCAATTCACAAATTGTTAGTAAACCCGAAATACCGACGTGAATTCTAATGGCTAAGGAAATTACCAGAAATCTGGACCGAGATTCACAGTTTTGACTGGAAGGGTCACAGGTACAAATATGAAAACCATCTACAGAACAAACTTCGAGGTGCGGGGCAAGCAATCAGCCAAAGAACTGCCCGATGCTCTGGCGAAGATTTGCTGGCAGTGGGTGTTCAGTCCAAAACGTGAGTACGTTGTGCCATCACCCATGCCTAGTCTAGTGGTTGTGTTACCTTTTCGCAGTTGCCGCTCGCTGCCGGCGCAAACGTGGAAGCGATGCTGTCGCAAGAAGGAGACGCCATCCGCTGGGCCCTGGCCTTTACGCATCCTGACAGACTTGACCCAGCTGTCATCTGGCGTACTGAATTGGGTATTGAACGCACGCTGAAAGATCATGTCTTTTTCAGTTGCTCTCTTTACCTTGGGCGGACTGACAAGTCTTTGGCTCCTTTACGGCGTACCGCAACTCGTCCGCGGATCGTACTCGACATTCTCAGGCAGTTCGAAGGCCGCGGCGCTTTGCCACTTACTTCCAAACCGCTGTTGCTGAAACCAAAACAAGAATACATTAAGGCATTCCTCGACCTCTTGCAGGATACGCGCCGGCAGCATCCAATTGTTTACGTCAGCATACACCAGCAGTCCGATAGCTTCTTCTTTGACGTCAACCGCTTGGCCGAACACCTAGCAGGCACCGCTTATGTAGTTGTCAGTGAAAGCAAGGAATCATGCCGCATGCTTGAAGAACACATGCCCAAGCAATTTCAAGCTTTTGACGGCGCGGTGCGCTTGTACTGGCCTGGCTTTTCGCTCAGGTCCAATCCCTTTGATCACCCGCTCTGGACAAAATGCCGAATCATTTCCATCCAAACCAGAAGCCGCGACGCCTTCAGCAAACGGTTACTTGGTGATATTGCTGCCGTTTCTGCCACTAGTATCCCTCACAGCCTACTGACATGGGCCAAACTTGAGCAAACCCATCGCAGACACGCCATCGCGCAAGCCAAGATAGCCCACGACAACGAGGAATTGCTCAAGCTCTACGAGGAAGATAATGAGACTTTTCGCGTCAGAATTGCCGGACTTGAAAGAGAACTTCAGACCAAGGGTGATGAACTATACCGGGCACATGTTCGAATCACGATGCTCGAAAACGCGACTGATCATGCCGAAGCCAAGGAGGAATTACTCCCGGTCGAAAGTGTCGCCGATGCCATCGAGCTGGCAAGTTCCCGGTGGGCTAATGAATTGGTTTTTGCACCCAACAGTAAATCAGAGGGAGATGAAAGTCCGTTCCAGCCTGCGTTCGAAGTGTTGAGTGCACTTGAGTGGTTGGCAACTGTCTACTACCCGGCGAAAATGGGAAAGATGAAAGGTATTCAGTTTGAGATGAGCGTCCGCGAGAAGATTCCTGGCTGGATTTTCTCCACTCATCAGAGCGAGGCTGCAGTCGGTCGCTATAAAGAATGGTATCAGTGCCAATGGGAAGGTCGCACGTACTCCATCACTGAACACATCGGCACTGGCACAAGTACTCGCCCGGAGGAAACCATTCGCATCGCCTTTGCTTGGGATAAGACACATAGAAAGGTCGTAGTCGGTTTCATCGGCCAGCATCAGAAGAACACACTGTCTTGAGTGACATGAGGCAGCAGTGAAACCAGCAACCTCATTCTCTCGCCACGCCTACGAGCGTGTCATCGAACGACTAACGATGGAGCCGGACGAAGTTGCGGACATTCTGGATTGGGACTTAGTTGTCAAGATTGGTGAGGAAAAGGGAACAAGGCGTATTCATCGACTCTTCTATAGCCAGGACGATTACCAGTGTTTCGTTGCCATTCAAGATGAAAAAACTAAAACGGTCGTGACCATCTTGCCAGTGGATTATTACGAAACCCTTGCATGGAAAATTCCGCGGTCTTCATTGGGGGAAGCAGAGCGTCTGGTTTCAAGCCAACCTGAAAAGGCCAACAAACAGACCGTTGCCGCTCTTAGCGATTCAACGAAGGAAGCAATCCCGAAGCTTCCGAGCTCATTTAAGATCAGTGGCACTTTGATAAATGTCCATTTGAAACCGAGAACGATGAATCTCGGTTCCTGGCCTGCAGCCGCATATGCGGGATCAATCGCGAAGTTGCTTCAAGACGTTCAGTTCTTCCAACAGATACAAAGCAGGTTGACTCCGAAAAAGCAGCCCGATGAATATCTGGTAGGACTTGCAATTCGTTTGGGCAAGAATGGAGAAATTGTTTGGGTTGATATGGAAGATGATGGTTTGGCCCAAATTTCGCCGTCTTTGCAAACATGAAAAATTGTCTGCAAGTTGAGGCCGACGCCGTACCGGTGCTTTACTTTCGGTCCTTTCGGACAAAGTATTCAAAGGAGAATCGTGAGTGAATCAATTAAACAACTCGCAGAACGAATTGGTGAGGATCTTCAAAAGTTGGAAGATTTACTCAAAGCTTCTGGTGACAAAAAAATAAAAATTCGGTTTCCTCGCGGTTTTTTGAGGACTGCATCTCACTTCCGGGGGCGGTACTGGTTTGTCCGTGATAATAATCTTCAACGGAATATTGGTTATTCACTGATGCTTTCGGATGTTTACCGTTGGATGCTTAACCGGACAGATCTTTGGGGGACGCCCCGAGAAATGCTGATCAAAGAGTGCGTCTGTTTGATGGGAAGTTTGGCTGAGAGTATTACCAAAGATGCCATGCGCGGCATTTGCGGAAAGCAGCAAAGCTACGCGGAACGCTTAAAGAAGATGCGAGAACTTGGGATAATTGACGACGAGCTTCAGACAAAACTCAAATGGTTATGGGACTATCGCAGTCGCGAGCACCTATTTCTGGTCGGAGAGTGGGAATATGGCCACTATAAACTAAAGCACTATAATGATGCGATTTTAACTCTCAGAGGATTGAGAGACGCTTTCGACCGATATTTCCACAAACGTGAAACTTCATTCTAATAGATTGACCGAATAATGCCGGAGCGTGTCCGATCTCCGCGGAATTAGCGGATAAAAACTATACCCGATGGTCTTCGCGGATTATTTGCCGACCACGTAAAGCTTCCAACTTCGCCGAGGCTTCCGCCTTCGCCACGGCTTCGGTGGACAGGTCGATGGACAGGTCGCCACGTGGCAAGCAGCGAAAAGTTGCGCCACAGGCAATCGAGTAGGCATCCAACTTATACTCTGTGATCTTCCCGGACGATGGTACGACAACCACCAGACTGGCTTGAGCGCCAGTTTTTTGGTTTCTTGATTTCTTTTAACCGGTCGAGCTGGCCGATTTCTTTCAGCCGTTTGTAAATCAATTGCCAGGCGCATGGACGGTCGGCGTTGACTTCGCATCGGTCTTCGCGGGAGCCGCTGCATGGGCCGTTCATCATTTTCTTGGCGCACCGGGTGATGGGGCAGATGCCGCCGTAGAGATGCAGTACGCACTGGCCGCACGCGGCGCATTTTTCCGCCCACACGCCCCGTTCCTCCAGAATGCCGATGAACGCGGTGTCGAGTCCGGCATAAACCGGTTTGCCGTTGAAACGTTCGGCGAGGGCCTGCACGCCCGCGCCGCAACCGAGCGATAGCACGACGTCGGCGTTCTTGACCGCTTCGGCGGCTTGTTCGAGAAAGACGTTGTCGCACTGGCGTTCGATGGTGAGTTCCTCGACTTCGATGGCGCGGTCTTTCAATTTGGCCGCCATGCGGAGTGCGGAGGCGATGATGCTGACTTCGCGTTGGCCGCCGGCGAGGCAGACGGTGACGCAGGTGCCGCAACCGAGGAGGAGCACCTTCCGGTGGTTATCCAGGATGGACAGCAGTTCGGGTATGTTTTTTCGTTGGGCGACAATCATAAGTCTTGGTGCCGTGTGAGAGCGTACGGCCTATAGGTTTTTGCCATTTTCATTGTTTTGCAGCTGTATCAAATTTCGAATTACGAGTTTCGAATTGCGAATTTTGGACCTTGGACTGCTTGTCCGGCGTAGCCTTGGCGAAGCCGGATGGACTTTGGACCTTAGACTTTTGACTTTGGACTTTGGACTTCCTTATCGGGCTTGGTCCCAGTTTGCGGACGGTTTCCACCATGTCGGTGATGATGTCCGCCAAGGGCCGACCCATGGCGGCGGAAATGTTGACCATGCGAAGGCGGTCTTTTTCGATGCCGATTTCTTCCAGCATGTCTTTTGTGTAATTGACCCGGCGTTTGGCGCAGAGGTTGCCTTCCACGAAATGGCAGCCGCCTTCGAGGCAACCGGCCACGAGCACGCCGTCCGCGCCGTTCTCAAACGCTTTCATGAAGAATTCGGTTTCCAGCCGGCCTGTGCAGGGTGTGCGGATGATGCGGATGTTGGGCGGATACTGGATGCGCATGACCCCCGCCAAATCCGCCGACGAATAGGCGCAGTAGTGGCAGCAAAAGGCCACGATCTTGGGTTCAAATACCTGGGGTTTCATGGGATATGCAAATCGTGGAATGTAACCGCAAAGATCGCAGAGATCGCAAAGATAAAATGCCTTCTCTTTGTGTTCTTTGTGTTCTTTGTGGTAAAAATTTGGAAGGCTTCGGTCTTCATGGGTTGTGCAAATCGGGGAATGTAACCGCAAAGATCGCAGAGATCGCAAAGATAAAATGCCTTCTCTTTGAGTTCTTTGTGTTCTTTGTGGTAAAAATTTGGAAGGTTTCAGTCTTCATGGCTTAAACTTTTCCTGTCAACTTTCTGACCGGACAGGCCTCGGGCGCGCCGTTTTCCTCGGTTTCGCCGGCGAATAGTTGCTTGATCATCACTTCGAACTGGTCGGTCTCGAAATGATGCAACTGGATGGCGCGGGCCGGACATTCGGCGGCGCAAATGCCGCAGCCCATGCACTTGGCGGCTTCGATCTGGCCCTTGCCGTCCTTGTTGCAGTAGGGCGCGGTGTACGGACAAACGGTGACGCAGGTCATGCACGAGATGCACTTCTGCTGGTCCACGTAGGAAACCTGGGCGCTGACGTCGAGTTGAGTCTTGGACAGCACGGTGGCCGCGCGCGCGGCGGCGGCGCGCGCCTGCGAGATGTTTTCGTCAATGAACTTCGGCGAATGCGCCAGCCCGCACAGGAAGATGCCTTCGGTGGTGAAATCCACAGGCCGCAGTTTTACATGGGCTTCCACGTAGAAACCGTCGAGGTTCAAGGGCACCTTGAGCATGTCCGAGATGCGCTTGTTGTTCTTCAAATCCACTTCCACGCCGGTGCTCAACACGACGTTGTCGGCCTCGATGGCGAGCGGTTCGGGGAAGTCGGGGCTTTTGAGCGTGACGACCAGGCCGTTGTTGTCGGCCACCTGCGGCGGCGCTTCGGGCGTGTAACGGATGAACACCAC
>Ga0182011_10003656_pt1 | contig 12554 bp, 9 predicted proteins | sample 711E1DmetaG_FD_120481 | JGI IMG/M metagenome (GOLD analysis project Ga0182011, IMG submission 120481) | Permafrost microbial communities from Stordalen Mire, Sweden - 711E1D metaG | ecosystem: Environmental > Terrestrial > Soil > Wetlands > Permafrost | place: Sweden: Stordalen | collected... | reverse complement strand
TGGGACCGCGGCGATAACGGGATATTGAACCTATCCCGCGCCTACCGCCTCGTCCCGGGAACGGGTTGGGACGTGCCGCCGGGCGTGCTGCACGCGCCGGGTTCGCTTCTTACTTATGAGCCGCAGCGGGCATCGGATGTTTACGGCATGTATCAGTCACTCACCTGGAATAAATATATCCCACGCGATCTCCTCGTGAAAGACGTGCCGGAAGAACACCATAATGACATCGATTACCTGATAGAAATGATAGATTGGGAATTAAATACGGACCCGCATTTTTACGAAAACAGGTTTCTATCCCCCGTGCCGGTAGCACCACTTAAGGAAATGAAGGCTTCAGGCTACGAAGAATATCATGTCGTATATAACTCCCCCTATTTTAGTGCAACTGAGCTTACTGTATTTCCAGGCAAAACGATCACTATTTGCGATAAGGACGCATACGGAGTTATAGTGCTGCAAGGCAGGGGAAATTTCGGCGTTGTTGAGATCGAATCACCGGCCATGATACGCTTTGGACAGATGACCGGGGATGAGCTCTTTGTCAGTTACAAAGCGGCCCGCGAGGGGATATCGATCAAGAATACCAGCCAGTTTGATGACCTGGTAATGTTGAAGCACTTTGGGCCGAACGCCTGAGGACTTGAATCCGTCAATGAAAAACGAATTGTCCAATTATTTCTTTCCCGCCGGCAACGACGGCTTTGACTTTACGCTGCGTACCAGGATCATATTTGGCGAAGGAACAGTAAGCAGATTGCCGGGCGAAATCAAACAACTATGCGGGAGTAAGGTACTTATTGTCACAAGTAACGGCATGCCTGAAAGGCCATCGGTGAAAGAAATATTCTCTTGTCTCAACAAAGCTGGACTGAATTACGCAATCTATTCATCTGCGCCGCCTGAGCCTTCTACTGACGACGTGAGCATATGCCGAACATTCGCGGACAAGATAAGCCCCGATTTTGTGGTTGGGCTGGGTGGCGGGAGTGTCCTGGATGTGGCAAAAAAAATTGCCACGGAAATTAAGTTGCCCAAGATTATGATTCCTACGACGGCCGGAAGCGGCAGCGAAGTCACTTACAACTCTGTCATTAAGGTTGACGGACGAAAGAAAAGCTTCTCCGACCCCAAGCTTGCGGCAGATGTTGCCATAGTAGACCCCAACCTTTTAACAACCTTGTCCCCTACAGGAGTGGTCGGTTCAGCCCTGGATGCCATGGCCCATGCAGTAGAAAGTTATGGCTCCAGGAAGGGAAACCCCATAGTGAGGGCGCTGGCGTTGGATGCATATCTTCTGATCAAAGGAAATATTGATCGCGCCTTATCAGGCGACGCAGAAGGCCGGCGAAATATCGCGATGGGGAGTCTTATGGCCGGAATGGCGTTGGCCAATACGGGAACAACGTTAGGACATGCCCTGGCAAATCCATTGTCCAATCAGGGGATGCCGCATGGCCAGGCTCTGGCACTTATACTGCCCTATTTATTGGAGCTTAATCAATTCGATGCAGGCTATGCTGATACATTGAAATCCTTCCGTAGAGGGTACTGCATTATCCCTGGAATCCCCTGGAATATTCCGGAAATGGCCAAAGAGGTTGCCGCTGATGAAAGACACCTGGCAAACAACGCCCAAGAGGTTACGTTACAGGAGATTGCTGAAGTATATACGAGAATAAGAAATGAAACCGACTAATTTCTAATTACTTATGAACGATATCAACTGTATTGCTGCGGCTGTTAACATTAAAGCGTACTACCCCACGTACTCCAACAACTCCACCTGTGGCAACAGCCTCTCTACGTCCGCCTTGCAGCAATCGGCGGTGGCGCTGCTAAGGCAGACGGCGGCGGCCGCGGCAAAGCCAATGCGCAGGCCGTCCTCAATAGGTTTGCCAGTGGACAGGGCGACCACCATGCCGGCCAGAACGGCATCCCCGGCGCCGGCGGTGCTGATAACTGGTATTTGAAGCACGGGTATGCGGTAGGCGCGTCCGGGCAATACGGCCAGTGCGCCCTCTTTGCCCAGCGTGATGACCAGTGCGGCGCCGTATTTATCTTGAAGTTCCCTGCCGGCTTTATAAGCTTCCTCTACGGTAGTGACGGGACGGCCGTAGAGCTCGGCTATTTCGTCGACATTGGGCTTGGCGATAGTCGGGCACCCTTCCATGCCAGCCTTAAGCCCGGGACCACTGGCATCGAATACCACTGGCACCCCCACCTCCCTAGCCTGTTTGACTAGTTCAGTATAGATTGAAGCGTCCAGCCCTGGCGGAACAGGTCCGCCGATGAGCACGCATGAGGCCTTTTTCAAGGCTGCGCTGAACTTATCCTTGAGCTTCTCAAGTTCCCTCATACCGATTTGAAGGCCTGGTTCGGTGAGCGTACTCTGGCCCTGGCATTCACTGCTTATAATAACGATATTGGTGCGGGTCTCGCCATCCACCCAGACAAAATCGGTCTTACAACCGTGCTTCCGCATCATCCTATTCATCAGCCTTCCAGTATCGCCTGCCGCAAAACCGAGCGCCAGGCTGGCATAGCCAAGCTCACCCAATACACAAGAGGCGTCGGTGCCCTTGCCACCCACACCCACAACGGATTGCGAGGCGCGGATGGTGCGGTTCCACGAGAAATCCTTGACAAAGTAAGTTCGGTCTATGGCGGGATTGAGCGTGACGGTCAGAATCATATCAGAAATTATTCTCCTCCTACGTCGATGGGAGGGAGGTATTTGGACCGGTTGTGTCGTAAGTGACAGAGACGGTCCTCATCCTTTGGCAACATCCTGCAGAAAAGTATACAGCGGGCGATTATACTGTCGCAATGCATTGCATGCATCAAAACATGGCCCGAATTGTTTAATCAACGTGGCAGTGGCCAGATAATGTAAATAATATAGTAAAAGTTCTGTCTATTGTGCACATCGGCCCACGTACTCAATTACTTCAGCGAGCCATTAAAAGGGAAAAAGCTTTTACACCTAGATGATGCTAAAACCGCCTTTTATGGGACGCAGACATACGAGCGTTTCAATTTGCGTCAAACCTACCACGTTTTTCGAGACGTTCTCTAAAAAATCGGATATCTCCGTGTTCTTGCTAAAGACGGCAGTTGCTCTTTTATTGATTTCAGCTCGGCCTGCACGGAATTGTATTGATCTTGAGAGATGGCGGTGCGCAGCCAACTAATAACTGGACCGTGAGCAACGCGATCAGTAAGAGCATGGCTTTTATAAATACAAATTTAGATATAGTTATCTTTTTTAGATTTGGACTAAGTATTAGTTCGTTTCTGTCAACCGGATAGCATAATATCAGCGGCAAATGTTGTCAATCAAACTACCGAAGGGATTAATAAAGTTAGTGCTCCGGCAAAGCTTCTTCAGGAAACTGCTTCATTGAAAGTGTAATACGCTTGCGTTCGATATCAACGTTTAGCACGGTCACGGTAACCCGCTGATTTACCTTAACTATTTCAGCGGGATTTTTCACAAAGGTATCGGAGAGTTGGCTGATGTGTACCAGTCCATCCTGGTGAATTCCGATATCAATAAATGCTCCAAAGTTGGTTACGTTAGTTACAATACCCGGAAGTTTCATTCCCGGTGTTAGTTGTTCCATTCGCGTGACGCCTGTGGCAAATGCGAACATTTCGAACCGTTCACGCGGATCACGCCCTGGTTTTGTTAGCTCTTGCATAATGTCCATTATGGTGGGCAATCCTATGCTTCCTCCGATATAAAGCTCAGGATTAATTTTCTGGCGCAATTCCGCATGCTTTATGAGATCCGAGACAGAACTACAGCCCAGGTCCTTTGCCATGCGCTGTACCAGGCCGTAGCTCTCCGGATGCACTGCGCTGGCATCCAGCGGATTCTCTGCGTCATGAATGCGAAGAAAACCTACTGCCATTTCGAATGCTTTAGGTCCCAGCCGGGGGACTTTTTTTATCTCTTCCCGGCTGCGGTAGGGGCCGTTTTTACTTCGGTAATCGACGATATTTTTTGCCAGTACCGGGCCTATCCCTGAAACATAGGAAAGAAGTTGCGTACTGGCAGTATTTACTTCAACACCTACTTCGTTAACGCAGATCATTACTACATCATTGAGGCTGGTCTTTAGTTTAGTCTGGTCTACGTCATGCTGGTATTGGCCCACGCCTATGGACTTCGGGTCGATTTTCACCAGTTCAGCCATGGGATCCATTAGTCTCCGTCCGATGGAGATTGCGCCGCGTACTGTCAAATCAAGATCGGGGAATTCTTCCCGGGCGACCGGCGATGCAGAGTAAATCGACGCACCGCTCTCATTGACTGTCACGACTGGGATTCTCTCCGGCAATCCCAGCTCACGTATAAAGGTTTCTGTCTCCCGGCTGGCAGTACCATTGCCGATTGCCACAGCTTCAATTTCATAGAGTTCGATCAGACCGCGAACAACCTTGGCTGCATTTTCCGTACTTGCGGCTGATTGCGCAAGATAAATGGTAGTATTGTGAAGGAGTTTACCCTGCTGGTCCAGGCATACGACTTTGCAGCCAGTGCGATATCCCGGATCAATCGCCAGTACTGATTTCTGCCCTAATGGCGGAGACATCAAGTGCTCCCGCATATTTTGCGTAAAAACCTTCAGGGCTTCAACATCCGCACGCTCTTTTATTTTATGACGTACATCAGTCTCTATCGAAGGAGCCAGAAGCCGGTGATAGCTATCTTTCATGGCCTCTATCACTTGAACCGAAGCAGCGCTATTGTTCTTTACAAAATGCCGGTGCAACAAGGCCAGCGCTTTTTCTTCAGATGGACGTATAACAATATTAAGCAGCCCTTCGTGCTCGCCGCGAAACATTGCGAGGACACGATGGCTGGGTATTTTCGCAACTGGTTCCTGCCACTCAAAATAATCGCTGTATTTTATGCCGTCACGTTCTTTCCCTTTTGCCACATTTGATTGCAGGATACCTTCCCGCTCAAAAATCACGCGCATGGTCTGTCGGGTTTCGGCATCCTCACTTATCCATTCGGCAATAATATCGCGCGCCCCGGCAAGCGCCTCCTCTACAGACTCGACGCTATTCTCATTATTAACATAAGCAACTGCTTCCTTTAGTGGGTCTGTGCAGATATCCTGGGCAAATATCACGCGGGCCAGCGGTTCCAGCCCCCTTTCCCTGGCTATAGTTGCGCGCGTTCGCCTCTTTGGCCGATAAGGCAGGTAAATATCCTCCAAAGCGGTCATGGCGGACGCAGCCCCGATGGCAATACGCAGTTCGTCTGTCAGCAGTCCTCTTTCATCAAGCGATTTGAGAATTGCTTCACGCCGGCTGTCCAGTGCAGCCATCTGTGCCAGCCTATCCCTTATTTCAGCAATTACTACCTCGTTGAGAGATCCGGTACGCTCTTTACGGTAACGCGCGATGAAGGGGATTGTCGCACCTTCCTCCAGCATCGATTCTACTGATCTGACTTGTTGGGCATTAATCCTCAGTTCTCGGGCAATAAGAATATTGTTTGTTTCAGTCAAAGTGATCATTCTCCTGGGTCTAGTTGCTGTTATGGCTTAATCAGTATAATAGAAATCTCTTGTTAAAGCTTGAAGATTGATTATCGATACCACCCTACTTCTTATTCACCTGGTTGAATGGCGAATTTCTTGCGCTGTATAAGCGGTTTTCTTTATAATCACACGTTTGGCGTAACGAGCCAATCCGAGAAAAATGTTAAATATATCGAATGTTGGCAAAGCCTATGGCGAAAGGGTTTTGTTTTCCAATATCACCTTCAATGTTAACGCCGGGGACCGTATTGCCTTGATAGGCCCGAACGGTTCAGGGAAAACCACGCTCATGGATATCCTTGCCTGTGAAACTGATCCTGATTCAGGCAAGCTGTACAAGGAGAAGGATATTACCGTAGGTTATTTAAAGCAGGATATACGCCCATCCTCCAATAAGCAGCTTCTTCAAGAGGTGCTAAACGCCTCTGAAACGATAAACGCGCTTGCGCACAGGATGGCCGTTATCCATGAGAAACTGGAGCGTGAAACAGGTACTGACAATAATCAGAAGCTTGTGCGCGACCTGGGCGAACTTCAATACGCTTATGAAACAGCCGGTGGTTATCAAATTGAACACGAAGCAAAGGCTATTCTCTCGGGATTGGGCTTCAAGCAAACGGATTTTCAGCGCCTGCTTGATGAATTCAGCGGTGGATGGCTGATGCGCGCTTACCTGGCAAGGCTGTTACTTATGAAACCCGATATGCTGATGCTCGATGAACCGACAAATCACCTGGATATAGATGCCTGCATCTGGTTTGAAAAGTATCTGTCCGGTTACCAGGGAGCGGTAATTGTCACATCACATGACCGAACATTTTTAAACCGCGTGGTCAGTAAAGTATGGTCCATTGAGCCGGACAAAGTGAAACAGTATAGCGGCAATTATGATGATTATGTAATTGCATGGCAGAGGGAACTGGAACAGGCGCAGGATGAGGCAGCCAGGCAAGGGAAGGAAATTCAAAGGGAGATGGAGTTTGTCCAGCGTTTCCGTGCCAAGGCTACCAAGGCGTCCCAGGTGCAGAGCCGCCTAAAACGCATCGAGAAAATGCAAAAGGTGGTAATAGCCAGGACAACTAAAAAGATACATTTTTCCTTTCCGGAGTCTCCACGGAGCGGCAAAGAAGTTATTTCATTAAAGCATATTAACAAGTCATATGATATGCATGTTGTATACCACGATTTGGACCTGGCTTTATCACGCGGGGATAAAGTAGCGCTGGTTGGGCCGAATGGCGCCGGCAAGACCACTTTACTCAAGATACTGGCAGGAGTGTTGCCCTTTGAAAAGGGCGAGCGGGAAATGGGGCACAATGTGATAATGGAATACTACGCCCAGTATGTGCTCGATCTTCTAAACCCGGCTAACTCCATCATTTCCGAGATGCAACAATCGTCCCGGGATTTGACCGGACAAGACTTGAGGAAAATATTGGGCGGGTTTCTCTTCAGCGGAAATGACATCCAGAAGCCGATTTCGGTTTTATCCGGTGGTGAGAAGGCACGTGTGGCGCTTGCCAAGATGCTGATTCAGCCGGGTAACCTGTTGCTGATGGATGAGCCCACCAATCACCTGGATATTGCATCGAGGGAGATACTGGCGGATGCTTTAAATGAGTACAAGGGTACGCTTTGCATGATAACGCATGACCGGGCCTTCATTCAGCAGGTTGCCAATAAGATTATCGAGGTAGACGGCGGTAAACTTAAAATATTCCCCGGTAATTATGACGATTACTTGTATGCAAGGGAACAGGAGGCAATACTTGAGCAGGGCGAAGCAGAAGTACCGCAGGTCCATAATCGCACCCGTAAGGTCAGTGGCGGGAGTAAACCGGCTGTAAAGAACAATGCGAAGCAAGGGCGGGGGGACGATAGCCCGAGAAAAACACTGCAAAACCGGGACATTAAAATCGCACAGAGAATTGCTGAGACAGAAAAGAAACTTATAGTACTCGAATCCCAGCTATCGGGAATTGTAAAATTACTTTCTGCCCCGGATCTCTACGGTGATGCTGCGCAAGCAGCTAGCTCCGGCGAGGAATACCAGCGTATAAGCAGGGATATTAATCTGCTTACCAAAGAGTGGGAGGAGCTTTCAGTAGAGGGGGAAAAAGTGAAGACAGCGCTCACTGAGACTATGTAAGCCAGTGGTCATTTCCTATTGCGCCACCATCCAGATAATATCTTCACCACTAATTACCTACTATTTACCTGCTTTTATAGATTTGGACTAATTATTAATTCGTTTCTGTCAACCGGATAGCATAATGTCAGCGGCAAATGTTGTCAATCGTATCGCCAAACTAAAAAATAAATTAGTAAAACCAGATCTTACGCAACCTTTTTCAGTGTCCTTAATGCCCGCAATGTTACCCACTTATTCGGTTTCTTTTTCGCACCAAAATCCACCCAGGTCTTACCCGTATAGTCATATTCCAGCAACCAGCGACCCTGTTCATCCTGCTTTTCACGGATTATTTTCAGAGCTTTTGACAACCGGGGGTCACTGCCATAATCCAAACCGGCCAGGGCCTCGACATTTTGCAACAGGTCTGTCACGTAGAAGACCGGAAACCCGAACTTCCACCAATTCCCGCTTGGTTTGTTACTATACCCGCAGGGATAATCTGCCTCCGCCGGGTCTACGCTGAAGAGAAAATCCACTCCTTTGTTAATAGCTTTATTTATCAAAGGAGTCCTTTTTTGTTTCGGCAGTTTACTGAAGGCGAGCATTACTTTTACCGCCCCGCAGGCACAAGGCAGTTTATTATTTGGGCCACAGGCAAAATTCGGGCCGCATTTCCAGGCATAGTATCGCACCGGGGCTGTCTTGTTCTCTACCGGCGCTACACCTTCGCCGGTCACACTCCTTGCCATCCACTCAAAGGCCTTATCTAAACGAGGATTTTCACAACCTAAATCCAGTAAAGCTGCACATAGATTGCCCTGTAAGCAATCAATTGTTCCTGATGATGCCCCATTCGTTGTGAAATGCCCGTCTTCCGTCAGTGTATGCTCTAATAGATAAGAGCAGGCCGCCCCTATGCGCTTGTCTATTTCAAGGGAAGCGCCAAGCTGGGCAAGTGTGATGATTGACCATACCGTCCCGGTATACTTCGGAGAGTACCCGGCTCCGGATTTCTCCCAGTATCCTTCTTTCTCAATCTTTGACAGCACTTGAGCAATCGGTCCTTCAGTATGCGCCCTCTTCCTGGCCGTCATCAGTTCTTTTTCGTCGTGCTCAACCAGGTCACGTAGCGCAAGGTATCTAACGCCTATATCGTCTGGTTCAAGTAACCAATCGGCCGGGTTTTTCCCTGTCTTTCTATTCATGTCAGTATATTAACCCTTCAAGCTCATCGCTTTCAAGAATTAATGGTTAAGTCATATAACCCAGCCTGAAAATGACCTCGAAAGTACTAGTCGTGGATAACTTCGGCTCAAATTTCCCTTTGTTGATATCAACCTTGACTAAACTCGCTTTGTGCAATAGATTTGTAGTATGAATAAATCAGCATCGCCCAAACCACCATATATAGAAAAGATAGACCAGCGTGGCAATTTCGCTATTTGGATCGTGGATGGGAGCTATATTCGAGGCCATATCGACGAAGAATTCACCAATTTCGGACAACACTACCGCTATTCTTATATTCCGCTAGATGAGCTGTGGCTGGACCAGGAGGCCGAGCATAATGAGCGCCAGTTCTTCATTGATCATCTTTTAGTAGAGTATCGCCTCATGGCTAAAGGCATGTCGTACAATGATGCCCTGGTTAAAGGCGATGCTGTGGAGCGCAAAGAGAGGAGGCGGGCTGGGGATATTAATCGGCTGACTTACAACGGACAAAAATTACCGGATGCCAAATCTGTGCATGAACGCCTATGGAAAAAACTGGAGAATGGAGTTAGTGTGTGGGTAGTCAACGGCCGTCTTGTCCGCAGCGTTTACAATATCGATTTTACCGAGGGCGGACATGACCACGTATACGAATTCGTACCCAAAAATGAGGTTTGGATCGACGATGCAATTGAAGAATCTGAACGTGGCTATGTCCTGTTACACGAATTGCATGAACGCAACCGGATGGCACATGGATGGGCCTATAACAAGGCACACGCAGAATCCAGCCGCCTTGAATACCATTGCCGTCAGCATCCTGATGAACTGCATGATGCCCTGCAGGAGGAGGGTTGGGCATAGGGAATTTCCACCATTAATTTGCAGGTTAAGCTAAATCCAATTCCATTCGTCTTTATCGCCATAATAATGTAAATCCAGTTAGTCGCTTTCAGGTAAAATGATTTACACTGTTAGCTATGTTAGCTGCAATTTGGTGCTTCAAATAATTCAGGGTTGTAATAGAGTAATAGTATGGATTTTACCGAGGATAGTTATTTTCAGGAGAGCTTTTTAAACATCTCATTATCAAACGAGATTATCAGGTCAAAAGAATTTGAGGAATGCGAGTTAAATGGCTGTAGTTTCATAGATTGTAAATTTCAAAAGTGTAAGTTTATTAATTGTAAATTTAACGGTTGCGTTATAAGCGCAATCAACCCGGTGGATAGCTGGATTACAGATGTAGAATTTTCCAAATGTAAGGTGATAGGCTGTGATTGGACCAAAACATCGCAAATACATGGATTGAGTTTTACTGATTGCCAGATCAACTACTCCAACTTTACGATGTTAAAACTTCCAAAGATTATAATGATAAATTGTGAGGCAAAAGAGGTTGATTTTACTGAAACTGACTTAAGTGAGGGTAATTTTACCGGTACGGATTTTGAAAGAAGCGTATTCTCAAAAACCAATCTTACCAAAGCAAATCTCAAGGGAGCTGTTAATTATTCTATTGATCCTAGATATAACACACTTAAGAAAACTCATTTTTCCTTTCCGGAAGCCCTGTCCTTATTAAGTTGCCTTGATATTGTTATAGATTAAATACTTAACTTATAATAGTAAATGTGCTGTTTATTAGATGGGTGTAAGATGTTGAGGGCGTACTTTGTCTAAGCTTCCTGACCTGGTCAACGGATTCAAAATGCTGAAGGCAGTGGACCTTAACGCGGTCCGCTTACAGGCTATAGAGCCCCTTCATGTCATGGTAATCGGAGAGGCTGGAATAGGTGAGACTGCACTAATCGAGCAATTGCTTACCGGGCCAAGATCTATTGAACCTCCGGGCTTGCCACCTATTAAGATGTGCCGGCCGGACCCGGCCATGCAAATTCCTGATGATGCGCTGGTTTTGCTATTGCTCGATGCCAGGAAGACCGGCCATCAAAATGAACGGGCGCTCTTTGACAGGCTCATTGCCAGGAAAATAGCTACGGTTGTCTGCTATAACAAGTCAGATCTGACCAGCGAGGACATTATAGCGCTGAGAGGATCACTATGGATGGGTGCTGAGACGGCTGTCATCATCCCCACCGACCGCGACACGCTGATGCGTGAGCTTGTGCCGGCCATCTTACGCGTATGCAAAGGCCGTGAAGTAAGATTGGCGCGCCACCTGCCGATTCTGCGGGCACCTGTATCTCAGAAGTTGATTGACGACACCAGCTTTATAAATGCTTCCTACAGCCTGAGCACCGGACTTGCGGAGATAGTACCTTTACTGGACCTGCCGCTGAATTTGGCCGATATCATCATATTAACGAAAAACCAGGCCTTGATGGCATATACCATCACACTGGCCATGGGCATGCAGGCCGAATGGCGCGATACTATGCCTAAAATAACGGCCGTAGTTGGCTCAGCCTTCATATGGAGGCAAATGGCGCGTTACCTGGCCGGCCTCATACCGGTAATAGGCATTGTGCCCAAGATAGTGGTTTCCTACTCAGGGACTTATGTGATTGGCGAAGCTATTTACCAGTGGTGCGCTAATGGCGAGAAGCTCAATTCTGAAGAATTAAAAGTCGTCTATGCCGAAGCCCTGGAACGGGGCAGCGATGCTGCCAGCGTGCTGATCAAGAAAAGCGATGCCGCTCAGCACCAGGCCGCCGATAAATTCAAGGAGATTGCGCAGGTTATCTCTGAGAGAAGTTCTATTACCCAGGAACAGGCTTCCAGCGGGGTTAAGTCGGTTATTTCCTTTATTGCTGAAAGAAGCCGGGGTACGCGCGAGCAAATTGTTTCTATTGCCGGTAATGTATTCAAACCGGCTGTGGCCTGCCCGGCCTGTGGCAAGAAGGCTCCCAAAGGTGCAGGCTTTTGCGCTTTCTGCGGCAAACCGCTGGGTTTCTGAGTCGGGTCAGGGCGTAGTCCATTTCTCACGCGTCACCGCGGGCACAGAGTCACCTGCTTTTGAAGGTGTCATCCGCAGGTTGTAGGAAATGGCCGCCGATGAGTAGTTATATATAGTGTAACTGAAACTGGTTACGGATGATGTGTATCCCAGCTTGGTGGTCGAGCGCATTACAGGTACTTCCACTGCATTTCCATTGACTGTTAAAGTAACGTTTTCGCCGAGGTATTCAAACCAGAAATCTATGGGCTTTTCGGCTGTTACCTGCCGCTCTTCACGGTAGCCTTTTGGAACACCGATGGAGAATACGCTATTGCTTTCTGTGATGGTGATTTGCCTTTCTGTCGTATCAGATGTGGTAGATGGAGTAACGGCAGGCGGTGTAACGATATTGGAAGCAGGCTGGCCTTCTTCGGTATTGCCTGGATATACTTTGAAATTGCCGTGTAGTGGATCATTGCATGAGGTAACGAATCCGATTAATAGCAAAGCTGCAATTGAAGTCTTAATCAGAACATAAAAACCTGGTTGTATGCCCATAACCGCATTATAGCAACATAATGGGTATCCTCAAAGTTGTTTGAGGTTGGTACCTTTTTATTGTTCGTTCAGGTCATACCTGCTGTTCGGTGTCCCAATACTCCGTTTGATTGATGATTTCTGCGCAGGCAGCGGGTTTAATATATACGGCAGCTCAGGTACATGCAGATTGCACCGCAAGCTG